>Ga0209130_1000074_pt1 | contig 173309 bp, 147 predicted proteins | sample AraplaMF_Cvi_mLB_FD_184264 | JGI IMG/M metagenome (GOLD analysis project Ga0209130, IMG submission 184264) | Arabidopsis root microbial communities from the University of North Carolina, USA - plate scrape MF_Cvi_mLB (SPAdes) (version 2) | ecosystem: Host-associated > Plants > Roots >... | reverse complement strand
CTGCCAGGGTGACGGCGGACGTCGTTGGATCGTCGTTGACGGGCGTGATGTCGAGGTTCGCCGCGCCGGCGACACTGCCGCCATTGCCGTCCTCGATCGTGTACTTGAACGAAACGCCGCTGTCGTCGTTGGCCGCCGGCGTATAGGTCCAGGTGCCGTCACCATTGTCAGTCAGCGTGCCGCTGCCACTGTCGATCGTCAGGCCCGTCGCCGTCAGCGTCGGGCTGTCGATATCTTGAGCATGGACCAGCAGCTCGGCCTGGGTGATCAGCCGCGCGCCGCTGTCCTCGGCGATCGCCGCCAACGTCACCGCCGACGTCGTCGGGTCGTCGTTGACCGCGGTAATGTCGAGGTTCGCCGCACCGGCGACACTGCCGCCATTGCCGTCGTTGATCGTGTACTTGAACGAAACGCCGCTGTCGTCATTGGCCGCCGGTGTGTAGCTCCAGGTGCCGTTGAGATTGTCGACGAGCGTGCCGCTGCCACTGTCGATCGTCAGGCCCGTCGCCGTCAGCGTGGCGCTATCGATATCGCTGGCACTGGCCAGCAGCTCGGCCTGGGTGATCAGCCGCGCGCCACTGTCCTCGGCGATCGCCGCCAGCGTCACCGCCGACGTCGTCGGGTCGTCGTTGACCGGGTTAATGTCGAGGCTTGCGGTACCGGCGACACTGCCGCCATCGCCGTCCTCGATCGTGTACTTGAACGAAACGCCGCTGTCGTCGTTGGCCGCCGGCGTATAGGTCCAGGTGCCGTCACCATTGTCGGTGAGCGTGCCGCTGCCACTGTCGATCGTCAGACCGGTCGCCGTCAGCGTGGCGCTATCGATATCGCTGGCATTGGCCAGCAACTCGGCCTGGGTGATCAGCCGGCCGCCGCTGTCCTCGGCGATCGCTGCCAGTGTCACCGCCGACGTCGTCGGATCGTCGTTGACCGGCGTGATGTCGAGGCTCGCGGTGCCGGCGGCGCTGCCACCGTGACCGTCCTCGATCGTGTACTTGAACGAAACGCCGCTGTCGTCATTGGCGCTCGGTGTGTAGCTCCAGGTGCCGTCACCATTGTCAGTCAGCGTGCCGCTGCCACTGTCGATCGTCAGACCCGTCGCCGTCAGCGTCGGGCTGTCGATATCTTGAGCATGGGCCAGCAGCTCGGCCTGGGTGATCAGCCGCGCGCCGCTGTCTTCGGCGATCGCTGCCAGCGTCACCGCCGACGTCGTTGGATCGTCGTTGACGGGCGTGATGTCGAGGTTCGCCGCGCCGGCGACACTGCCGCCATTGCCGTCGTCGATCGTGTACTTGAACGAAACGCCGCTGTCGTCGTTGGCCGCCGGCGTATAGGTCCAGGTGCCGTCACCATTGTCGGTGAGCGTGCCGCTGCCACTGTCGATCGTCAGGCCCGTCGCCGTCAGCGTCGGGCTGTCGATATCTTGAGCATGGGCCAGCAGCTCGGCCTGCGTGATCAGCCGCGCGCCACTGTCCTCGGCGATCGCCGCCAGCGTCACCGCCGACGTCGTCGGGTCGTCGTTGACCGGGTTAATGTCGAGGCTTGCGGTACCGGCGACACTGCCGCCATCGCCGTCCTCGATCGTGTAGCTGAACGAAACGCCGCTGTCGTCGTTGGCCGCCGGCGTATAGGTCCAGGTGCCGTCACCATTGTCGGTGAGCGTGCCGCTGCCACTGTCGATCGTCAGGCCCGTCGCCGTCAGCGTGGTGCTGTCGATATCGCTGGCACTGGCCAGCAGCTCGGCCTGGGTGATCACCCGGACACCACTGTCCTCGGCGATCGCTGCCAGCGTCACCGCCGACGTCGTCGGATCGTCGTTGACCGGGGTGAGGTCGAGGCTCGCCGTGCCGGCGACACTGCCGCCATTGCCGTCGTTGATCGTGTAGCTGAACGAGACCCCGCTGTCATCGTTCGTCGCCGGTGTGTAGCTCCAGGTGCCGTCACCATTGTCAGTCAGCGTGCCGCTGCCACTGTCGATCGTCAGGCCCGTCGCCGTCAGCGTGGTGCTGTCGATATCGCTGGCATTGGCCAGCAGCTCGGCCTGAGTGATCAGCCGGGCGCCACTGTCCTCGGCGATCGCCGCCAGCGTCACCGCCGACGTCGTCGGATCGTCGTTGACCGCGGTAAGGTCGAGGCTCGCGGTACCGGCGACACTGCCGCCATTGCCGTCGTTGATCGTGTAGCTGAACGAAACGCCGCTGTCGTCATTCGCCGCCGGCGTGTAAGTCCAGGTGCCGTCACCATTGTCGATGAGCGTGCCGCTGCCACTGTCGATCGTCAGGCCCGTCGCCGTCAGCGTGGCGCTGTCGATATCGCTGGCATTGGCCAAAAGCTCGGCCTGGGTGATCAGCCGCGCGCCGCTGTCTTCGGCGATCGCTGCCAGGGTGACGGCGGACGTCGTTGGATCGTCGTTGACGGGCGTGATGTCGAGGTTCGCCGCGCCGGCGACACTGCCGCCATTGCCGTCCTCGATCGTGTACTTGAACGAAACGCCGCTGTCGTCATTCGCCGCCGGCGTGTAAGTCCAGGTGCCGTCACCATTGTCGGTCAGCGTGCCGCTGCCACTGTCGATCGTCAGACCGGTCGCCGTCAGCGTGGCGCTATCGATATCGCTGGCATCGGCCAGCAACTCGGCCTGGGTGATCAGCCGCGCGCCGCTGTCTTCGGCGATCGCTGCCAACGTCACCGCCGACGTCGTTGGATCGTCGTTGACGGGCGTGATGTCGAGGTTCGCCGCACCGGCGACACTGCCGCCATTGCCGTCGTCGATCGTGTACTTGAACGAAACGCCGCTGTCGTCGTTGGCCGCCGGCGTATAGGTCCAGGTGCCGTCACCATTGTCGGTGAGCGTGCCGCTGCCACTGTCGATCGTCAGGCCCGTCGCCGTCAGCGTCGGGCTGTCGATATCTTGAGCATGGGCCAGCAGCTCGGCCTGCGTGATCAGCCGCGCGCCACTGTCCTCGGCGATCGCCGCCAGCGTCACCGCCGACGTCGTCGGGTCGTCGTTGACCGGGTTAATGTCGAGGCTTGCGGTACCGGCGACACTGCCGCCATCGCCGTCCTCGATCGTGTAGCTGAACGAAACGCCGCTGTCGTCGTTGGCCGCCGGCGTATAGGTCCAGGTGCCGTCACCATTGTCGGTGAGCGTGCCGCTGCCACTGTCGATCGTCAGGCCCGTCGCCGTCAGCGTGGCGCTATCGATATCGCTGGCATTGGCCAGCAGCTCGGCCTGGGTGATCAGACGTCCACCACTGTCCTCGGCGATCGCTGCCAGCGTCACCGCCGACGTCGTCGGGTCGTCGTTGACCGGGGTCAGATCGAGGCTTGCGGTACCGGCGACACTGCCACCGTGACCGTCGTCGATCGTGTAGCTGAAGGAAACCCCGGTGTCATCGTTGGCCGCCGGCGTATAGGTCCAGGTGCCGTCACCATTGTCGTGGAGCGTGCCGCTTCCAACCGAGATCTGCAGGTTTTTCGCCGTCAGGGCGTCGCCGTCGACGTCGTTGGCATTGGCCAGAAGCTCGGCCTGCGTAATTACCCGCGCGCCGTTGTCTTCGGCGATCGCCGCCAGCGTCGCCGCCGTGGCCGTCGGAGTGTCATTGCTGCCGTTGACCGTAACGACAATGTCCTTGCTTGCGGTACCGTCGGCAGACCAGACCGTCAGCGTCTCAGTCACAACCTGTCCGGCTTTGAGCGACTGTGTTGCTTCACGCCCATTTTCGAGCGTGTAGCTCCATTCGCCTGTCGCCGGATTGAAAGAGAAGTTGCCGTAGGTACCCTTCAGCGCAGCTTCCGACGCTGCCTTGAAATGCTTCTCTCCGAGATCGACGTCATATACCGCCACCGTTCCGGAGGCGGACGGTGCGCCTGGATCGTTGTTGTTTGTTCCGCCCGCCTCCGTCACGGTCCCCGTGAACTTTCCGCCTAGAGACGCAGCATCGTTTTGGCCGCCGATGTCCAATGTCACCTTGGCATAGCTGAGCGTTCCGTTGCCCAGCCGGATGGAATAATAGAAGGAGTCCTGGATGTGGTCCGATGCCGAGAGCGCATCGATGCTTCTGGCGCTGCCGGGCGTGTTCGAACCGTCATCGAGCCTGAACTCGACTTTTCCGTCGTAGATGCGTATCCAGTTTCCGGCTGCGGTCCTCTCCCAACTCGTCGTGACGTTGCTCTTCAGAAGCTCGGACATCATATCGGAGCCACCGTCGTCGACCGACCAAAGCGTTTTTGCCTTCCCGCCGAGGTCGTTTGCCATGACATCGAGGGTGATGGTGTTCGTGGTGGAATTGTAGAGGCCAGATGACTTCAGCTGCTCCTCGGTCCACGCATAGGCGTCACCCTGCGCCTGCGGTGCATTGCTGAACGACGTCGTGCTTCCACCACCCGTGGTCTGCGTAGCCATGACTTTACCCCTCCCGTCATGCGTGCCCCGGTATCCGGGGAACTGGTGTTACGCGATTTCCACCCGGTGGCGCTTTTGTGTCACCGGTGATCCCATCCCACCGTTGATTGAAATTCTTCATGCGGAGCGCAAAAACGTCCCGAAGCATCGATGTTCTGTGCGGAGCGACCGCGTTCGAACCCGCGACTACCTGGTCGCAATCGCCTGATTGGTCGAACGTCCGTAGAAGAAGCGACGCAGCAATTCTCGTCCAAGCAGAGGCAAGAAATCGGAGCCAGTCTGAGCCGGTTTCCTTGCAGCAGGCACGCCCTCTCGGAGCGAGAAATATCCGCGCACGACTACTCCTATCGGGGCAGGCAAGAAAACAGCCGCTCCCAAACTAACTTCCTGAAATTTATGTTGGTTTCCTCAGCCGGTTTTTCCCCAATCGGCCTTGACACCCCATATCCTTAATGGATTCATAACATATTTCATGGAGTAGAAAAGAGAAGATTTCAATTTGCTAAATTAAAGATTGTGAACAAAGTTAACGCGCTTTCGAGCCGAAAGACTGGGCGAAAACGAAACACCCGACCCTTAGGGAACATCTGCGGGGATTGGAGAACACGGATCGCCAGCCGTTGGGAACGGCAAATGTCCGTCGCAGTTGCGCCCCTACCGTTCATGCCGCCGAAGGGTCTCAGCCATTGTGACGGCTGACGCGTGGTGCCCTCGCCGAACGGCCAAAAAACGAAAGGGACTTAGGGCTGCGGCTCTCCGGCTGGGAGTATGTTCACGTCGCAATCGACGACGCCTCCGCATCGCCTTCTCGGCGATCTTGCCGAATGAGCGACAAGAAAGCGCGGCCGCCTTCCTTAATGCGGCCGTCGCCTATTATGCCGGTCTCGGTGTCGCCGTTGCCCGTGTCATGACAGACAATGGCGCCTGCTAGGGGTCGTGTCATGGATGCTGGCCTCCATCCAGCATCCAATACGAATGACAAATCTGCCGATTTGGGAATCTCATGCGCTTCCGAAGAGCCGTGAACCGCATTAGCTGCGAAGCATTCCGACCGTTTCTTCCGTCGTCCAAAGGCCATTCGCCATGTACCTAAAGTTGATGAGGGCCGCCAGGTAGCCATCGCCTTCGGGAATTTTCGGTGCGGCAACGGCGTCGCGGACCACGGCTACCTCAAATCCCAGTTCGAGAAATTCCCGCAAATGCGATTCCACGCACATGTTGGCGAGCATGCCTGCCAGGATGATCTGATCGACGCGCTGTTTTCGGAGCTGGAAGGGAAGGTCATTGGCTTGCGGGCCATAAAGTTTATGTGGCGAGCAGATGATCGTCTTCCCATCCTCGATATACTGCTTGAACTCCGGAAGAAAGTCCGCGCCCGATCCTCTGAACCCGTCCAACGTATAGGGGCCCTTGCGATCGAATATCCCAACCTGGTGCTGGAATATTTCCAGAGGTCCCTGGATCTTCCAATCGTGATCCCAAGGATAGTAGTGGTGCGGAGAGATCGCGACCACGATCCCCGCAGCCTTCGCGGCCTGAAACAATCGCGAGAGATTCGGAACGACATTGTGTTCCGTCACGCTCTCACCAACGACCGGCCAAGCCCTGCCTGCGGGGCTCATGAAGTCGATTTGAGGGTCGATGACCACCAGTGCGGCCCTTGATGGGTCCAGCTTCATATTGCCCTTCTCAAGGGCCGGGTTGGCGGGGTCGGCATAGGCATCCATCGTGGCGGCCTGAGCCGTCGATGCTCCGGCTACGGTCACGGCCGATGCAGCAGCGACGCCGGCGAACGTCTTGAGAAATGAACGTCTTTGTGAATTGCAGCAGTGGTCATCGTGCATGTGTCGTTCCTTCAAGGTGATGTCAGTTGAGGCAGTGGCTATATCGCCAATTTCGCACCAGGGATGGTTGCCGGCGCCGCTACCGCGCAGGCTAAAATGCTACGCCCTTACAAAGGCGAGTAGGTCGGGGTTCACGACATCGGCATGGGTGGTGCACATACCGTGTGGGAGATTTTTGTAGATCTTCAGCGTGCTATTCTTCAGCAGCTTTGCCGAGAGCGGCGCGGAGTCGGCGATCGGTACGATCTGATCGTCATTGCCGTGCATCACGAGCGTCGGCACGCCAATGGTCTTGAGATCCTCGGTGAAATCTGTCTCGGAGAACGCCTTGATGCCGTCGTAATGGGCCTTGGCGCCGCCCATCATGCCCTGGCGCCACCAGTTCTGGATCACCGCTTGCGAGATCTCCGCTCCGGGCCGGTTGTAGCTATAGAAAGGTCCGCTCGCGACATCGAGGTAGAACTGCGCACGATTGGCGGCGAGCTGCTGTCGGAAACCGTCGAAGACCTCGATCGGCAGGCCGCCGGGATTGGCCGGCGTCCTGACCATGATCGGCGGCACGGCGCCGATCAGCACCAGCTTGGCGACGCGGCCCTGGGGCTGGCCGTACTGAGCCACGTAGTGCGCCGCCTCGCCGCCACCGGTGGAGTGGCCGATATGGACTGCGTTTCTGAGGTCGAGATGTTCGACCACGGCGGCGACGTCGGCCGCGTAGTGATCCATGTCGTGACCGTCGCTGACCTGGGCGGAGCGGCCGTGGCCGCGTCGATCATGAGCGACGACGCGATAGCCTTGCGCGAGGAAATAAAGCATCTGGGTATCCCAGTCGTCTGCGCTCAACGGCCAGCCATGGTGAAAAACGATCGGCTGTGCGTCGCTCGGACCCCAGTCTTTGTAAAAAATCTCGACGTCGTCCTGGGTAGTCACAGTGCCCATGCTGTTGATCCTTTCAGATTGCGTGTTGTTTGGAATGGAGGGCTGAGAGGCAGCCGGCAGGACTGGCAGGGCCGAGAAAGCCGCAGCGCTCAGGCCGAACAGTAGGAGGTCACGGCGGACCGGATCGATAACCTTGGGAAACGTCCTGCTCATTGGCGGCTCCATTGCTCAACGGGATTGACAGCACGATACGAGCAAGCATCAATGTCGCAAACGACAATAATCCCGGGATTTAGGACATGGCCCGTCGCGTGACATTTCTCGTCTATCCGGGATTCGTACTGCTTGACCTCAGCGGCCCGCTTGAGGTGCTGTCCAATGCCGGCGTGATATCGGGGAGGCCCTATGACCTCCGGGTTGCGTCCATCGGAGGAGGATTGGTGCGCAGCACCTGCGATCTGGAGGTTGCAACGGTGCCGCTGACGATCGAGGCGACGGACACGTTCATTGTCGTCGGCGGGCGGGAGCCGCCGGAAGGGGCGTGGGTGAGTGAGATCGCGAATGCCGTTCGCGGCGCATCAGCGCAGGCCCGCCGCACCGCGAGCGTCTGCACGGGGGCTTTCCTGCTGGCGGAAAGCGGACTCTTGAACGGGCGCGCCGCGACGACCCATTGGTTCTACGCACCGAAGCTGCAGGCCCGATATCCGGCGCTCCAAGTCGATGGCGACCGTATCTTCACCAGCGATAATAGTGTGTGGACGTCGGCAGGCATGTCGGCAGGCATCGATATGACGCTGGCCCTCGTTGAGGAAGATCTCGGTAAGGAGATAGCCCAGGCGGTCGCGCGCATGCTTGTGGTCTACTACCGGCGACCGGGCGGTCAGTATCAGTTCTCGTCGTTGCTCGACTTCGATCCCGGCTCCGATCGCATCCGCAAGACCCTGAGCTATGCGCGGGAACATCTGGCCGAAAACCTTTCGGTGGAGCGCCTCGCCGACGTCGCGAACCTGAGCGCCCGCCAGTTCGGGCGTGCCTTCTCCTCTTCCACCGGCATGACGCCTGCCAAGGCGGTCGAGCGGCTGCGCGTGGAGGCAGCGCGTCCCCTGATCGAGGAGGGCCGGCTGTCGTTCGACGAGATCGGTCGTCTTGTCGGGTTCACCGATCCGGATCGCATGGCCCAGAGCTTCATCCGGATCTTCGGCCATACGCCGCAGGAGATGCGGCGTATGGCCAGACAGGCTCCTACGACTGCGGAGCGCCGGACGGCATGATGACCGAGGTGTCCCACTCCTCTTCGATCAGTGATGAACAACGTGACATCGCCGCTGCCTGCGTATGCCGCGCGTGATGTTCACTCGACTGGAATGCGACGGTTGCCGGAAGGAAGGCGATTTGTGCTGCTCACACGGCAGCCCCTTGTTGGACTGTTTCATACGTGCTCAAGGTCAGGCCGATATCTTTTGTAAGAAGATCGATGGCCTTTTTCTCGTTGCGGGCGAGAGCAGCCTCCATCAGCGCCGTATGATGTTCCAAATTCGAAGCCTTTTTGAGGAGCTCGGAATATTGCTGCTCGTCGAGGTGCTCGGGCCCTCTTCCGGCGAGCGCCGGTGAAAAAAACAGGTTCCGCTGGTGGCGGTGCAGCTGAACGTAGAACTGCATGAGGGACCGCTTCAGCCAGATCGAGGGGCTGCCATTCAAGAGCGCATGGTGAAACGCATCGTGCCGCTCCTCCCATCGCGCGAGTTCCTTTTCCGGCATGTTCGCGCGTAGCGGCTCGACCTGTGCGAAGCCGTAGTGCGCGGCGACCACTTGCTGTTCCCAGCTCTCGTCACCGAGCCGGATAGCTTCCCGCAACAATTCCGTCTCGACCACCGCGCGGGCCTTCTGCAGGTCGTACAGTTCTTCATGGGAGACGCTGGCAACGCGATAGCCGCGATTATGCGAAAACGTCACAAGCCGTTCGGCCTCAAGGCGTGACAGGGCCTCTCGCAGCGGCGTCATGCCAAGACCGTAACGCTCGCTCAGCGAGGAAATCGTCAAAGGCGTTTCCGGGGCAAGATGTGCATCGAGAATGTCGCGCCGCAGGCGCGTAAACGCCTCTTCCATCTTTGACATTGCGGCAGTGCCTTTGCTGTTCAACTTGCTCGTCCCATCCATATCAATAATCCACATTATACATAATCCGATCGATCACACATAATCGTTGCGGAGGATTTATGATAGTGCTACGGATTATATACGATCTGATTGATCATCGATAATCCCTGCTGAGGAGAAGGGATTTGGAGAGCCTGGAGGAGCACCAGGGAGGCTTTCCGCAACCCCGCAGCCTGTGACGGCACGGTGTCGGCATCAGGCCGTCGACAATCGAACAACCAAGGCTTCGGCCGCATCCCGCGGGCCGGAGACAACAAACGGAGGAAGAGAAATGGTATCGCGACACCCCTGGAAGGGCCGTATCGGCATGGCAATCGGCACGGTCGTGGCTGGCTTGACCCTGCTCGGCATCAATCCTTACGACGCTGCAGCCGCGCCGACGGCAAGCTCGGGCGGTTCTGTGACGGTCGGGTTCGACGATACCGCACCCCTGGCGAGCCTGGTGCCGGAGAAGTACCGGAAGGCCGGCGTCCTTACCGTGGCGACCCAGCCCGATTTCGAGCCGGCCAACTTCACGCCGATCGGCGAGACCGGCATCAAGGGCTACAATGTCGATCTCATGGAGGCGATGGCCGCCAAGCTCGGCCTGCCGGTGCAGTGGGACAAGGTTCCCTTCGACCAGATCCTGATCGGCATGCAGAGCAAGAAGTTCGATGCCGCCATTGCCGGCATGACCGACCGTAAGAACCGTCAGGAAAAGGTCGACTTCATCGATTACCAGCTCGCCGGCTCAGTGTTCATGATCGCCAAGGGCAATCCCAAGGGCATCACCGGCAACGTGAGTGGCGGCTGCGGCATTACGCTCGGCGACGTCAAGGGCAGCGATGCACAGCGTCTGGTCGACCTGATGGCCGCCGCCTGCACCGCCGAAGGCAAGGAGCCGACCAAGCTCATCTCCTATCCCAACAGCAGCGACAAGAACCTCGCTCTTACGTCCGGTCGTGTCGATGCGATGATCTGGCCGGACCTTGCCGTTGCGGTCCTGAAGCGGGAGACCGGTGACATGCTCGATTCCCTGCCGATCGAATTCGAGCCGAAGGTTTATCTCGGCATAACTTTCAACAAGGAAGAAGCCGCGTTGCGCGACGCCTTCGTCGCCGCCCTCAAAGCCATCCACGAAGACGGCACCTATGACAAGATCCTAGCCGACTGGCAGGTCGAGGTCATCAAACTCGACGACTACGGCGTCAACTTGGCGAAGGACTGATCCCGATGTCGAACCTCAACGGCAAGGGGCTTGCTGAGGACCGGCTGGGTCCGGCTGTCGCGCATTACGTGCGGCAGCCGGGCGACGAGCCCCCAAGCCAGGACGGACCGGTTCGCGCCAAGCAACGGACGAAATACGGACAGATTGCCACAGCGCTGATCGCGATCACGCTTCTGGCGATGTTCGTTGCCTCCCAGGCCGGCAATCCGAACATGGAGTGGGGTGTTGTGGCCCAGTTCATGCTGCACCCCGTCGTTCTCGGCGGTGTCGGCGTAACGATCGAGCTTTCCATCCTTGCGATGCTGATCTCCATCGTGCTTGCCTTCTTCATTGCGCTGATGATGCAGAGCGACAATAAGGTCGCCAGCGCCATCGGACGCATCTATGTCTGGTTCTTCCGCGGCGTGCCGATGCTGGTTCAGGTCCTGCTCTGGTACAATCTCGCGGTCCTTTTCCCGACGATCCTCGGCTACAGTACCAACTCGCTGATTTCCGGCTTCTCCGCCGGCCTGATCGCCCTGTCGCTCGCCGAATCTGGCTATATGGCGGAAATCATCCGCGGCGGCATGCTTTCGGTGCCCGCCGGCCAGACGGATGCCGGCATGAGCCTCGGGCTCACCCGGGGCCAGGCCTTGCGGCAGATCGTCCTGCCGCAGAGCATCCGGGTAATCCTGCCGCCGACGGGCAACCAGTTCATCGGCATGCTCAAGGCGACGTCCCTCGTCTCCGTCATCGGCGGCAGCGATCTCTTGACGCGCGTCCAGCTCATCTACGGCCAGAACTTCAAGATCCTGCCGCTGCTGATCGTTGCAGCGCTCTGGTATCTGATCCTCGTCACCGTCGCCAGCATCGGCCAGCATTTCCTCGAAAAGCGCTTCAGCGTCACCCAGCCCGGTTCGCGGCTGGCGCGCAAGAAGAAGCCGCGTCCGGGGCTTGCAAGCCTCGCAACGAAAGGAGACCAGGCATGACGGTGACGGCAACCACAATGCTCAAGGTCGAGGGCGTCAACAAATGGCTCGGTGAAAACCATGTTCTGCGCGGTGTCGATATCACGGTCAGGAAAGGCGAGATCGTCTGCGTGCTGGGGCCGTCCGGCTCGGGAAAGAGCACGCTTCTGCGCTGCATCAACCATCTCGATCCCGTCGATGGCGGGCTGATCGAGGTGGCGGGCGAGCGCGTTGGCTACGAAATCCGTGGCGGCGTGCTTTACGAGCAGCCGGAGCGGGCGATTGCCAAGGCCCGCCAGCATATCGGCATGGTGTTCCAGCACTTCAACCTGTTCGGCCACATGACCGCGCTGGAAAATGTTGTCTACGGCCCGGTGAAGATCCTCAAGCGTTCGCGCAAGGAGGCGGTGGAGAAGGCGCAGGGCCTGCTTGCCCTCGTCGGCATGTCCGAGCGGGCTTCCTCCTATCCGAGCCAGCTTTCCGGCGGCCAGCAGCAGCGGGTGGCGATCGCACGGGCGCTTGCCATGGAGCCGCGGCTGATGATGTTCGACGAGCCGACCAGCGCGCTCGACCCGGAACTCGTCGGCGAAGTGCTGACGACCATGCGCAAGGTCGCCGAGGAAGGCATGACCATGCTCGTCGTCACCCACGAGATCGGCTTTGCCCGCGAGGTCGCCGACCGCGCGGTGTTCATGGATCAGGGCCGCGTCGTCGAAGACGGGCCGGCACGCGACGTGCTCGATAATCCCAGGCACGAACGGACCGCGGCCTTCCTGCGCCGCGTCCGCTGATTTCTCCCTACATATGAATAAGGAATGACAGCTGTGACAGACAGAAACTACACGCTGAGCAATGTCCGCCCCTGGGGCGCTGACGCCGTGGATATCGTCATCGAAGACGGGAAGATTGCTGCGATCCGTCCTGCCGGGCAATCTGCCGCCGGGGGCGTCGATGGCGACGGGCTTGTCGCGCTTCCGGGGTTCATCAACACCCATTCGCATGTCGACAAGAGTTGGTGGGGCAAGCCATGGGTGTCCTATAGCTACTCCGAGCGCCCGACCGTCGAGGGGTGGATCGCCAACGAGCGCGCCCAGCGCGACAAATACGGCATCCCGAATGCGTCCTCCAGCGCTGCGGTGCTGCGCCAGTTCATCCGCAACGGCACGACGGCGACGCGCACCCATATCGATGTCGATCTCGGTGTCGGGCTGCGCGGGCTCGAATGCGTGCAGGCGGCGCGCGCCGAAGTGGGCGATGCCATCCAGGTCGAGACGGTCGCCTTCCCGCAGGACGGCGTGCTGCGCCGCCCCGGGGTCATGAAACTTCTGGACGAGGCGGCCGCCGCCGGCGTCGACAAGATCGGCGGGCTCGATCCGGGCACGATCGACGGCGATGTCGAAAAGGTGCTGGACGGCCTGTTCGATATCGCAGTGAACCGCAATGTCGGTCTCGACCTGCATCTGCACGAGTTCGGCTCCCTGGGCGTCTACGAGTTCCGGCAGGTGATGCGGCGCACGATCGATGCCGGCCTGCAGGGCAAGGTGACGATCTCGCACGGCTTCGTGCTCGGGACGCTGCCGGCGAAGGTGCAGGAGGAGATCGTCGAAAAGCTTGCGGAAGCGGGCGTCTCGTGGACGACCGTGGCGATGGGCGGAACGGCGCCGCTGCCGTGGCAGCAAATGGAGACGCATGGCGTGCCGCTGGGTCTCGGCACGGATGGTATCCGCGATCTGTGGTCGCCCTTCGGCGACGGCGACATGCTGCGCGTCGCACATCAGTTCGCGCGCCTGCACGGGCTGCGCCACGACGACAAGCTGGTTGCCGCGGTGGATCTAGCGACCCGGCGCGGCGGGCATTTCGTTGGACGTGACATGCACGACCTGACCGTGGGTGCGCGCGCCGATATCGTGCTGGTCGATGCCGAGAACGTACCCGATGCGCTGGTGCGCTGCCCGCCACGCCGGCTGGTCATTTCTGGCGGACGCGTGGTCGCGCGCGATGGAGACGTGCTCGTCTAAGTAAGACCGGAACGGCGGAAAGGACCGAGCCGAGCCAGCCAGAGCGTTGGAGCGACCTGCTGTCTCGGCTCGGTCGTATGTTTTCAGATGGGCCACTACCGCCGGTGGCGATGGCAGCGAACCAGACCGGAGGTTCCCTACCAACCCGTCGGCAAATCCATCGGAACGACGCGCCCGCTTGTGGGCGCTGGCCCGATGGACCGAGGGAATGCGCTCGGCCGCGGCCGCATCGATCGCCTTGCCTTCGCGAAAATCGTCGATCTGGTCATGGGCCACGCCATGCACTTCTTCGTCCCGCTTGAGGGGCGCGGCGGATTCGAGATCGGCGAAGCCGCGCTCCTCGACGCGGCCGATATGATCCGGATCCTTCGGATTATCTTGGACGGGAAGGAATGAGACGGCAGGACGATTCAACCTGGACTTTGGTCTGAAGCGGAGTGACAAAGGTCCTAGTTGCATTGCCGAATCTACGTTCCGCCGCCATTGGTACTGAAGCGTCAACCGGCATTGGCCCAACCACCGTTTGCGCTAGTGATCCCAGAGCGCGCCCCCCAGCCCCAAGCGAAGAAGCGCTCTGGGATCCATCCCTCTCCTACCCCGAAATCTTACTCGCGCTTTTGCGCCTAGCGGCCCGCGACGGTCCTGCCTAGCCTGCCCATCGCTAAGGAGGACCTGACATGACCCAAAAGCCAACGGCGCCGGATGAAGGCCAGCGAGATTCCCGCCTTCGTTGATGAGGTAGTTGAGGCCGACTGTGACATCGGCCCGTAGGGCACGACATGTAAGTGATCGGCGATGTCGACGATCAGGATCAAGCCAACGAGGAGCTCAACCAAGAGAAGTACGGCGATCGAGATCCGGTAAGCTGGAGAGTATCGCCTACCTCCGGTCGATCGGCAGATTTGTGGACGTCACTTGGCCAGCAAGATTTCAGAGCCTCGCGCTCGGCAGCGGGAACGATCGGGTGATCTCATCTCTCTCGGGGTGGATGCCGGCGCTTACGTCTTCCAGGCTCAGACGAGCATGGCAATGCAGTAACCTCGTCACCACCGATCAGATAGAGTATTCTATACATCCTCGCAGCCGTACCGGCCGTGGCGTACCCCGTGGTGGGGACGGTAGCACTCGACGCAAGCTGATTGCATGGGGGACACTGCAGTGGAGGGGCGCGAGGCGGATGACTCAAGCGTCAGTCTCAGACAACAGGTCGAACTACTGAAGCGGGAGCTTGACGAGGCCGTTAAGCAACAGACGGCGACCAGCGAAATACTGCGAGTCATCCCGATCTCGACCAGTTCAGCGCAGCCCGTCTTCGATGCGATAGCGAAAAGCGTAGCAAGGCTATGCGCGGCGGAATTTTGTTTCGTATTTCAGTTCGACGGAGAGTTCCTACACCCAGTTGCCTATCACGGCATATCGCGCGAAGGCATTGAAGCGGTACGGGCCCGGTTTCCGCAGCGACCAAGTAAAGGCAACGTCACGGGCAGAGCTTTTATCAGCGGTGTCATCGAGCAGATCCCCGACGTCTTTTCCGACCCAGATTATCAGATGCTACAGCTGGCGAAGATCGTGTCGTACCGTAGCGCCATGGGCGTGCCGCTATTAAGAAAGGGACGTCCGATTGGATCGATCGCCGTCACTCGGCGCGCGATCGGCGTCTTTCCAGAGCGGCAGGTTGAGCTGCTGCGAACGTTCGCTGATCAGGCGGTGATCGCCATCGAGAACGTTCGTCTTTTCGAGGAGGCTCAAGCGCACAACCGAGAGATTGGCGAGGCGCTCCAACAGCAGACGGCGACAAGCGAAATACTTCGCGTCATCTCGACCTCACCGACCGACGCGCAGCCCGTGTTCGACACGATCGCGCAGCGCGCAGCCAGTCTTTGCGGCGCGCAGTTCTGCCACGTGTTTCGCTATGATGGCGAACTGTTGCATTTCGTGGCGCACCACCGGCTGGAACCCGAAGGCGCGGTCCCTCCAGCCCCGCCCGGTCGAGGCAGTGCGGCCGGCCGTTCGATCCTCAGCCGATCAGTAGAGCAGATTGACGATTGGCGCGCTGATCCGGAATACACGGCCTACACTGTCATCGGCAGTCAATCCTCGAACTACAGAAGCCTGGTGGCGGTGCCCATAATACGCAGCGGCGTGCCGATCGGTACCATTGTCGTGGCACGGAGCGAGCCAGGATTGTTCCCTGATCGCCAGGTCGAAGTTCTCAAGACCTTCGCCGATCAGGCCGGGATAGCTATCGAGAATGTTCGACTGTTTTCCGATTTGGAAGAACGGAATCTCGACCTGAAGGAGGCGCTGCAGCAACAAACTGCGACAGCCGATGTTCTGAAAGTCATCAGTCGGTCGGCCTTCGATCTCCAGACGGTACTTGATACGCTTGTCGAATCGGCCGTGCGGCTTTGCGAGGCCTATGATGCGGCCATCTTCCTAAGGGATGGAGACACTCTCTACTTGAGGGCGCATCATGGGCCAATTCCGATCGATTTCGCCGGCTGGCCGGTGTCACGCGGTTGGGTGACCGGACGGGCTGTCGTTGACAGAAAACCTATTCACGTGCCTGACCTGACGGCTGAAGCCGACGAATACCCGGACGGCCAGAGCATGGCGGTGCGGATGGGGCATCGCACGATCTTAGCCGCGCCCTTGCTGCGACAGCAGGAAGCTATTGGTGGGCTCGTCATACGCCGAACTGAAGTCAAGCCATTTGCCGAAAAGCAGATCGACCTTCTCCAGACCTTTGCCGACCAAGCCGTCATAGCGATTGAGAACGTGCGGCTTTTCGACGAGGTGAAGGCGCGGACGGCCGAGCTGGCCGAAGCGCTGGAACAGCAAACCGCGACGGCTGACGTACTGAAGGTCATCAGCCGCTCCGCGTTCGACCTGCAATCGGTTTTGGATACTCTGGTGGCGTCTGCTGCCCGTCTTTGCGAGGCGGACATGGCGACGATGACCCGGCCGATCGGTGACGCGCATTATCCAGTCTCCAGCTACGGCTTCTCGCAGGAATTCGACCAATATTTCCGAGCGCTCCCGCTGGAGCCGGGGCGCGGGAGCATAGTCGGGCGAACCCTGCTTGAGATCCGGCCGGTTCAGGTGGCCGACGTGCTCGACGATCCCGAGTACGCCATGCCGGAAGCGCAAAGACTTGGCGGGTTTCGTACCGTACTTGGCGTACCGCTCCTTCGCGAGGGAAGCCCGATCGGGGTGCTCGCATTGACCCGTTCCACCGTGCGGCCATTCACGGACAAGCAGATCGAGTTGGCATCTACCTTTGCCGACCAGGCCGTGATTGCCATCGAGAATGTGCGTCTTTTTCAGGAAGTGCGAGCAAGAACCGAGGAACTGTCGCACTCCCTCGAAGAACTCAAGGCTACGCAGGACCGATTGATCCAGACGGAAAAGCTTGCCTCGCTCGGACAACTGACTGCCGGAATTGCGCACGAGATCAAGAACCCGTTGAACTTCGTGAATAATTTCTCGGCGCTGTCGGTCGAGTTGCTCGAAGAGCTACAGGAGGCGCTCGACGGCGCAGTAGCTGACGGTACACTGCGCTGCGAAATCGACACGCTCGCTGGGACGATAAGGGGTAATCTTGAAAAGATCATTCAGCATGGCAAACGCGCCGATTCAATCGTCAAGAATATGCTTATGCATTCGCGTCAGGGGGCGGGCGAGCGCAGGCCGACCAATATCAACGTCATCGTCGAGGAGAGCCTGAATCTCGCCTATCATGGGGCTCGGGCCGAGAAGCAAGGGTTCACGATCACGCTGGAGAAATCGTTCGACCCGCTGGCCGGAGAGGTCGACCTGTACCCGCAGGAGATCACACGCGCGCTTCTCAACCTTATCTCGAACGGCTTCTATGCGACGAGTAAACGCACGGCATCAGAGCCCGGCGACAGTTATGAGCCGACGCTCGCGGCGGTGACCAGGAACCTCGGAGACAGCGTTGAGATCACTATCCGCGATAACGGCGTCGGAATCCCGCCAGAGGTGAGGGAGAAGATGTTCAATCCTTTCTTCACAACCAAGCCTGCTGGCGAGGGCACTGGCCTCGGCCTGTCGCTCAGCCATGACATCATCGTCAAGCAGCATGCAGGTTCCATCGAGGTTGATACAGAACCTGGTCGTTACACCGAGTTTCGCATCCGACTGCCGCGGAACACCCCGGCGATGTCAGCGCCGGAGGGCAGATCATGAGCCTCCTCATTCTGGTGGTCGATGACGAGCCCGACGTCGAGTTGCTTTTCAAACAACAGTTCCGCCATGACCTGCGCGCTGGCCGCTTCGGCATGGAGTTCGCGCGATCAGCATCAGCCGCACTCAAGCGGATCGCCGATGCAGGCGACGTTAAGCTCATTCTCATCCTGTCCGACGTCAACATGCCGGGGATGAGCGGGCTTGAACTGGTGCCAAAGGCGAGGAGCATAAGGCCCGACGTGCCGGTGATAGTGATCACTGCCTATGGCGATCCGGACACGAGACGAAGAGCCATGGAATGTGGCGCAGAAGCGTTGCTGACCAAGCCGATCGACTTCATCGCGTTGCGAGAAGAAATCAACAGTCGAGTTGGGCGCGCCATATGAATACAAGCATACTCGTTGTGGACGACGAGCCGGACCTGGAGATGCTTCTCCTCCAGAAATTCCGGAAGCAGATCCGTGACGGGTCACTGCGTTTCCTGTTCGCCCACGACGGAGTTGAAGCCTTGGCCGTGCTTGCTGCCAACCACGACGTGGATATTGTGCTGAGCGACATCAACATGCCGCGTATGGATGGCCTGTCGCTGCTGGCGAAGCTTCAGCAGAGGGACGAGGATCTATCCACGATAATCGTTTCCGCCTACAGCGACATGGCCAATATCCGCACCGCGATGAACCGCGGCGCCTACGACTTTGTAACGAAGCCGATCGATTTTGCCGATCTGGAGGCGACGATTGGCAAGACAATCCACCATGTGGAAACGCTGCGGGAAGCACAGCGTCGGCAGAGCGCGGCCGAACGGGCACATGCGTCGCTTTCCCGCTACTTCTCGCCCAACCTCGCCGAGCGACTCGCAAACTGCTCTGAGACACTTGACCTCGGCGGCGCACGTCGAGAGGTCGCTTCGCTCTTTACCGACCTAACCGGGTTCACAACGCTGGTGGAAACAATCGAACCGGACGTGCTGGGACAACTGCTCAACGACTACATCGTCGGTATGACCGACATCGTGTTCGCCCATGACGGTACGGTAGCCAAGATCATCGGCGATGCGTTGCACGTGCTTTTCGGAGCGCCGGCCGATCAGCCGGACCACGCCGGCCGCGCCGTCGCCTGTTGTCTTGAACTCGATGTGTTCGCGTCGTCCTTCCGCGAGCAATGGCGCAGAAAGGGAATAGCGCTTGGTTATACTCGAATCGGTGCACACGCGGGCACCGCTGTCGTCGGCAACTTCGGCGGAGGGCGGTTTTTCGACTACAGTGCTTATGGCGACACCATCAATGTCGCCGCGCGATTGGAGGCGGCCAACAAAACGATCGGCACACGTATCTGCGTCAGCAGCAGCCTGGTTGCACGGGTGCAGGGGTTCTGTGGTCGCCCGGTTGGCAACTTGTTACTTCGAGGCAGGGTCGAGCCGATCCACGCTTTCGAGCCGCTTGAGCCGGCGCGATACGCCAGTCCAGACACACAGGCGTATTTGCAAGCTTTCGAAGAGTTGGAGGCGGGTAATCCCCATGCGGTCGCGTCATTTGCAGCCCTCGTTGGTCGAAACGCCGATGATCGGCTTGCGAGCTTCCACCTGAGGCGACTGCTAAACGGCGAGACCAGCGCGACGATAGCCATTTGATTGCATGGTTTGCCTGCAGGACCGAACCGCCGAAGAATGGTAGCCTCGCTTCATTGAAAAAGTCTGCCCGGTCCGGCGAAAATCGCGCAGTTGCCAATCGGGAAGGTTGGGAAATCACCGGTGCCAGGCTGTGAGTTCCCAACGATACAAGGGCGCGCCCGCTAGTCCCGCTGCCGTTGTGGGGCCAACGCCATCGTCTGCGCATAGGCGATCGGCTGCCTGGCAGGTTTTCGTCCAGAACCAGCGTCTCGAGATCGTCAGAACGGACGTCGAGTGCTACGACGCGTTCAAGCTTATCGATCTGCCACACTGCATAGCCGAGTTCCGGAACAACCCCACAATCGCACCCGCAATCTCCGCCTTTAATGAGACGCGGCTCTTCTGGCCGGGGGACGGCTTTCGTCGGCCTTGAAGGTGAGTTATATTACGCATCGCTTATATACAAGGGAGTGCGGTGAGATGTGCCAACCTTTCAGCGCTCTATTGCCAGCTACTTGCCTGGAGGGGGATAGAGATGGAAGACGATCGGACCACAATAACCGCGGAGTTTCAGGGTTTCGAAATCAGTATTGTCTCACGGGAGCCGCTTCTTGGGACACTTGAACTGACCTCATTCACGGGCGCGAACATCGAAGTCCCTTTGGATTACTACAGCGCAGAAGCCCTTGTTTCGGCGCTCGTACAATTTCTGTCGCAAGGCAGCAATGACTGACAGACCTTTCGCCGACTGCATCAGGCGCTCTTTCTCTCTGACGAGTACCGGCGAACGGGTAAGCTCATCAAGCCCAAAGGTTCGCATCTAACTATTTGGTCCCAGGCCGAAGTTGGGTGCCCTGCCCGAGTACCGGATCGACAATATCTAGACCTCGGTGGTGTGCGCGCGCCGTTGAAGCCGTAAAGCAGCGGCGCGGGCCGCCTCTCGAACGTTCCGCTTTTTTTATCCAGAACGGAAGCATCCGAGTCGCTCTCAGCGTAGGGTAAGGGGATAATACCGGAGCCGACCCCAAGCGGGGGCAAAGCTTCTTCAGCCGCTCGATTTTAAGAGCTTCAGGTGTGTTTGTTTCCAAAGATTTCGAAGTGATGGATTTCGACGGTCTCAACGAGGTCCGCCTCGTCCTCTAGTAGAATCGGCTGCTGCCATTCATGTCCAGCAGCCTTCTTAATTGACTCAACATCTTTCCAAATCGAGATCATCCAGAATTCCCGATCCCGTGGGTCGATCGGCTTGCCGGGATAAAATGCGATGAGACCTTCCTGCTGGCGGAGCCACGGTATCGAAATTGTTTCGCAAGATGCCGAGGCCGGCGCGCCGGCGGAAGAGATCGCGCTTGCGTGTCGATGCCGGCATGGACGAGATCTCTGCGGGTTGGAAGGCACTCCAAGTTCAAGAACAACACGCGCGACAGGCCCTCAACATTGCGAACGATGAGCAGAAGAGTACCGATTGGGTAAGCGCGACCACCCAGGGACCGCGGTCTAGGGGTGGTCGCGACACGTAAAAGCTCTACTGAGCAGGCGTCGTAGTTGAAGGTTGCGTCGTAGACGGCTGCGCAGTCGACGGTGTCGTTGTTGACGGCTCCGTAGTGGACGGTGTGGTCGTCGACGGTTGGGTGGTTGACGGCTCAGCGGTCGACGGTGCTGTTGTAGATGGCGTGGTCGTCGACGGTTGAGATGTCGTCGGCTCAGTCGTGGTCGCAGGCGGTGTTGCGGTCTCCGGGGTCGTTTCCTTCTTTGGCATTAGAAGGACGACGAGGATGATGACCACCACGGCAAGAATTATTCCAAGGACGGTATTTCGGCTCATGCTTGGCTCCTCTTGGATGCATCCGACTCGCGAATTGTATCACGGCAACCAAAACCGGAGATGAACAGGTAAACTGGGCGAGGGCGAAGTCCGCGTCGCAAGCGATCGCTTCGGCCTTTTTGTTGGGCGTTTAATCTTCCGAAAGTTGCTCTGCCGTCGCTGCGACCTCGGAATTACCGAACGTGCCCTCGACATACTTGAAAACAAGTATGCTCATGATCGAGGCGACAATTGCCATCACGACTATACGCATGCGGCTGTTCCGGTGGTCGTTGCGATCTACGACGGGCAGCAACGACACGGGAAATAGGGTTTATTCTCTAATGCTCATCGAACGGTATGAGAACGCCATGGCTACGAAAATGGTATCCTGGCCCGTTTGGATCTGAGGAATATTTGGGCCGCCTGTGCACTCCGGCGACGGTTGCCCCAGGAGTGTGAGCAGTACGAGTTGAGCGTTGCCGGTTCGAATGTCGGCGCTTCTTCGCTTCCATGGTCGCTTCGGTCATGTCTCCTGACCACGGCGGCCGCTTGCAGCAGCACCTATCTCGTCATCATCGAAATGGGCCGGCCGGATGACCCGGTCGGGCGTCATCCATTAGGCGTCTCGCCTGGTGTCGTTCTGCGGGTCTCGTCCAAGGCTCCTTTGGCACCTTCGATCGCTCCTTCTGCGGCGGCATCGGCCGTAGCCGCGAGATGGTCGCGCACGCGGTCCGAGGCCCCGCCGGCGGTAACATCCTCCAGCGCCGTTGCAGGCAGCGCTGCTCCAATGGCTGCACCGATCGCAAACGCAAGCGCGCCGCCAACGAGAGGCTGGTCGCGAAAGTTCTTGAGGATGGCAGCGTTCAGCTGTGCTCCTTGAGTCTGAGCAATCTGGCGGACGCCGCGAGCACTGTCCGCCGCCGATCGGCCGGCTTCTGCAATCGTATCGGAAATGCCGCTTGCTGCGCTCTTCATCTCTCGCCAGGTAGCCGACCCCCAGCCGGAGGCTTCGTCGAACAACCTTCCCGTTTCATCACGGATGTCCTCGATCGGTGATCCGGATGCGTCGGTGAAGCCGCGATAGACGGCGCCACTCGGATCCACGAAATGACCGGCCCTGTGGCCGGCCGCATCGGTTCGGGCGCGAAAGCGACTGCCTCCCTGATCTTCGAAATGGCTGTATCGTTCGCCAAAACTTGCCTCGACCGGCCCAACACGCCGAAGACTGCCGTTCACGAAAGCGAGTGGATAGTTGTCTACACCGTTATCGGGGGCCGAAGCTTGAGGTGCACGGGACGCAGGATCCGCCAGCAGCCACGCAAGGCCGATGCCCGTCAGGGCTACCGGAATGGGGTTCGACTTCATCGCGCCGCCGAGATTCTTGAGAAATTCTGCTCCTCCGCTCCTCCTCGCATAGGCAAGAAACTCATCCATCAGTTCGCCAGGCGACATCCGTTCCTGGATAGCGTGAAGCTTTTCTTCGATCCTTTGGCGATCGGCTTCGATCTCGCGCTGCAACTGAGCAGACGAATGCGTGTCCACGGTCATCGTACTGTCTCCTTCGCCACTTCGAGGTCACGGTGGAGGGACGCCGTCGTTTTGTCGAAGCGCACGCTGCGGTTTCCGAGCCCGGCGAGGCTACGCGAGATCATCACCCATGCGAGAAGACCCACGACGAGACCGACGACGACCGCTGATAGGGCATCAGCGTTCGCCTCCTGCATTCCTTGCGCAATGAGGAAGGCGCCGAGCCCTTGCACGACCGCGCCCAGGAGTACACCAACGGCCGCTATTGCGAAGATAAGCCCAACGACAAACGTCTCGATGCTGCCGATAGCCCGATTTAGGTTCTCGCCTGCCTCGGCCTTCGCGAGATCGATTTCCTTTCGGAAAAGCCCGGATATGTCTGTCACCAATCCTGTCATGAGGTCGGATAAGGAGCGGTCATCACGAGGGTCAAGCATCGCGCAATTCCTTTTCAAAGTCCCAGTCGCCTTCCTTGCGGTGTGTCGCAGCGGAATTCGGTTGGGCAACATTCGGGGTGATGTGGGACCGTTCGGCCGAGGCAGACAGGAATCGGCTTGCCGCCAGTCCAGCAATTGCTGCGATTCCGAGAAAGGCGAGAGGCTGCTTTCTCCCGAAATCTTCTGCCATAGCCGCTATTTCGCCCAGTTCTCGGTTTTCACAATCGCGCGCCAGCCGTCCGATTGAATTCCCAATTTGCTGTGTGTAGCGCCCAATAGCCGGTTGCTCCGACTGGCGAAGTTCGGATCCGACCTTTTCCACGGCGCTTGCTAAACCGCGCAGTTGGCGGGCCAGCGCGCTCTTTTCGTCATCCACGGCCCGCATTGCGGCTCTTTTCGCTTGATTGACTTGATCATCACCGGGTGAGCTTTCATCAGCCTGGCTTTCATCCAGCCACTCGGCAGAACGATTTCCAAGACCTTCCCGGTATCGACCGCGCTCCTCGGACGGTGAGAAACTTTGTTGTTGCTGGGGTCTGCGGTCCTTTGGGTCGTCGATCATTTGCGCCTCCTCTTGGTCAGGCGCGAGCCCGATCCATTGAGCTTCAAACCAGCGAATTTGATCCTTGTTCCTTTGATATCGGCGCAGTCCGGATTGCTCGACGAACCAGACTTCAAGGAGCTGTAAACCCTCGGTTCCTAGTGACTTGAACAGGCGCGATAGCTTCAATGTGGTACCCGCCTGCGGGAGCTTGGCGTGGAGCGAGGAGGGTCCGCCCGCACCTACCAACCGGGACGCTGCCCTACGTCTCGCGGTGGGCAGGAATTGCCAACGAGTGGCTACTTGACTCGTTGTTGCGTGAGGGCGCTACCGGGTGGCGCCAGTCTTTCTGCCTGCTTGGGTGTGACCGCTGCAGCCAAGGTAGGTTCGGGCGGCGGTCGGCTGTCCCTTCCCGAATGGAAGATGGGGGAGCCTCCTCCGGGGGTGGAAGCTCCCCGGGGCTGTGTGCGACTACAAGATCAGCCCACAACTCATCCATTCTGGGTAAAAAAAGGCCCCGCTGAAGCGGGACCTGAGGTGAACCAGCGCCCGGCTTTCGCTAGCCGGTCGAGAATTGCGAGCATTAACGACCTCGGTGGGCCCCACATCTAACGGGGACACTAATGGCAGGCGGGGCCCAGAGGCGCCTCGATCGGGTCGAAGATCGAGAACATATCCAAACCTAGGGCGGCGGAAAAGGTTCCGCCATGGGACCTCAGTCCCAGACGGCCAGCGCAAAGGTCTTAGGTTCGTTGTCGCACCCTACCGTCGCGTTAGTTTCTTCTTAGCCCAAGCAGCACAGCCCTTAACTGCCTTGGGCGGGCAACGGCGCCGGAGCGCCCCTTGCAGTCAGCAGGGACCAGCTTTGATGTCGTTGCCCAATTGAAGGATTGAGGATTTGCGAATGTACGAACGACACACTTACGGAACGCCACAGAGGAAGTTTACGACGGCCCTCCCAATCGGAGTAATGCTTCTATCAATGGCGGTAATCGCTGCTTACCTGCTGCTCGGGGGCGCTTTGAGCGACGGCGGCCGTCCGATCGCCACTGTCCTTCCGAAGCTCTCCGTGGCCACTTCGCGATAGCAGCCGGTCCGGCAAGGCTCTTGGGCGGGGTGGCGTCCCCATCTACCGACCCCGCAGCTTAAGAGCACGAGTCTGGAACATCAAAGAGCTGAGTCTGGAATGTACAGCGAGCAACCAGCAATAAATCCGAAGAGCTGCAACCGTGCCCTGAGGTGGTCAATCGCTTTGGCGTCGGGCCAACCATCGAGCGAAAGTGACGTTCCTCGGGGCGAGAACACATGGTCGTGATCTGACCTGCCGCCGGTCTCCTTCCTGATACGCCCGATGTAGCCGACACTGTTGCTGTCCAGTTCGGTGCGAGGCCGTTGGCAGCGAGGTTGATTAGGTCGATCTTGCGTTCAAAGGTGGGCTCGCAGGACACGGAAACAAGTGGTTGACGCAGAGGTTCCCGCCCCTCGCGGCCATGGCAGTTAATCCCTTTGGATTCCGGATAGCCACTTCGAGTTAAGGAGCTACTCCGTGACCACCCATTTGCTGTAACGACCTAAGTCCCAGCCGGTCCGCCAATGGTCTGAGGTCAATTGTCGCGTATTTCGATTACGGCATATTCTGATTCAACCAGGGCGTCTTCGCCTCAGCGCCAAGGTCTCTTAACCGGCTCCAGAGCCGCCCGCCCGTCCGGGCCGCTGTGGGCCACTGGAAAATCAATGAGGCTGCTTGGGTGAAGCAATGAAGAACGTAACTCTACCGATAATCGCCCCTCCAACCCGCCGAACCAAATACGAACAGAGCAGCGATGAATGCCAAGAAGCCCTCAGAGAGGCGTTCGGGGTGTTCGTCGATTATTGTACGGCAGCGGGCTGGTCTGATGATGACGTCGCCATAGCGTTGATCCAAATCGCTGACGAGCACCTCTGCTCTCTTGCTATCTTGGCTGACTTCTCCGCCGTTGTGGACCAGACCACAGGAGCTGAACTGGCAAAATTCTAGCAAGTCCCCGTCCCAATCAACTCCGCGCCCCAGGGTCCATCCCACACGTGGCCCATGCCCCGAAATCTTGCTAGCACTTTTGCGCCCAGCGACCACTCGGCGCCTCGGCCTACCTCACTTCAGATCCCACATCGGGAGGAAACCAGCATGAGCAAAGCCCTCTGACGCGCCTGATGAGCGAGGGCGAAATTCCTGCATTCGTCGGACGTGATCGAGGCTGGGTGTGACACCAGCGCTGTGAGGCACGATAAGTATGTGATTGGCGATGACGACGAACAGGACGTCGCGATCGAAGAGCTCAACTGCATTGGAGAGAAGTACGGCAACCGCAATCCACAGAAACTGGAGATTGACGCCCATTTGCGGTCGATCGGGAGGTTTGTGGATACCACTTGGCCGAAAACGCGACACTCGCGCGTACTCGAGCAGCCCCGCCGTCGAGTAACTGACGCGCCACAATAACGACCGCTCCGATCCGTTATGAGCGGCCTCAATCACCCTTTTTGGCTATCTTGTCGGATTGATTAGCCGATATTATTTTTTCTTCACACTCGATTTTCGAAACTACGGGGCTCCGGCGGAGGGAACCTCGCGCCGCCCCTGGGAAAGGAGGTCGCGCATGCATTCCCTGCCTAGATCGATGGCGCTTCTCCCTCACGAAATGAACGAGATCGATCGGATCTTCCAAGACATCCTGCGCGAACGCGGGCTGTCGCGAGATTGTGAGACGGCAGAAGTGATCGCAAGACGCATTCTCAGTTGTTACCAGAGAGGCATTCGAGAGAGCGGCGCCCTGAAATACATGACCGGTTTCGACAAAAGATCGGTGGCGCCAGCGAACGCTGAAGCGCTCATCCACGGTAATCCGGAAGTCTCGATGCAGGAGATCGCAGGAGAGCCATCCGTCCAGATAAGTCCGGACGATGTTGATATGCTTCAACGAACATTCGATCGGGTGTGCATCTGGTGCAGCATTCCACGCTACGGAAAGCGCGCTCAAATGTTGGCCCGGAATATCATCGAGCAATTCCGCAACGGGGTGAGCGATGAGGCTGCGCTGTTCGAGAGCGCCATGTGGCAGGAGCAGCACTCCGACGTTGCTCAGTATCGGCCGGACGCATAGGGAACATTCCGCATCGGTGACCGTTCTTTGCTTTGCCGATGATCCACGACGCCGGATGATCGACCGGGCTCCGAGGAGCAGCCTATGTCCACGGAGCCTGCCAGGTACACGCTTGCCCTTTCGGGGCCATTCTTTTTGGCTCGCTCCCTGCCGGCAGGAACCTTTCCGCCGTATGCGCGTTTCTCGCGTGTCTTGGTCCCGACACCCCCGCTCGGGATCACATGGCAGGCTTCACCAAATCCCCGGAGTGAAGTCCGAAGGTGGCCTCTGGCCTCGTCACCCCGACGGGGCCATTTCTTTTAAGGAACCATTCCGAGAACACGCGCGTTGTTAGGCTCGCCAATGATCCAAAATCCCTCCGGATCAAGGTAGAGCTCCATCGACGTTCGGGCGGAGGTGGGGCTCTTCTATTGCAACTTGCGGGAACACATTCCAGCGGCGCTCCGAATAACTACAACTTCTGAAATATGCGCGAACGGTTGTGGAACGCTCGCGGCACGAAAGAGGCCACGCAGCTTTCCCTAACCCAAGTGGATGAGGAACATAGGCGAACGCCCAGCTCATCCATGCTGGGTAAAAAAACGCCCCGCCGAAGCGGTACCGGTGAGGTGAACAGCGCCCGGCTTTCGCTAGCCGGTCGAGAATTGCGAGCATCAGGGACCTCGGTAGGCCCACCTCTAGCGGGGACACTGATGGCAGGTGGGCCCTACAGGCGTCTCGATCACGGGGACCGAGCACCTATTCTCAACATAGGGCCGACAAAATGTTCCTCCATGGGGACTTAGGTCCCGTCAACTCGGCGTCACGGCCTCGAAACGTCAGGGCGATCCTTCCCGCGCTGGGCTCCAGCGGTTTGTCGGCAGAACCGGAAGGCACTTGAGCTATCTGGGTCCCCGGGGGGCTTGGGTCTGGCCCACGCGGTTCCCGACGATACGTTATGCGATCCTAGAGGCATACAACGAGAACAGGAATCCCCTTACCGCACCGCGGAATACAGGACGATCACAGGGCGCCGCTCGGATTCGTAGAGGGTTTCCTCGACCCGCCCTTCAATGCGGCGGCAAACTTCCAGCACTTTGTGCGCATCCCCCGACCCTCCTCCAATGCCATGAATTGGAACCGTCGATTGCTGGGCTCGGGCTGTAGCGACGCGGGCGTATCTTTGGCCTGCTCACGCCTTCATCCCTCCACCGCCGCTCGACCCTCATTTTGGAATTGACTAATTAGTCATTGTGATTTTATAGTCAATATTGAGGAATGGGAGTTGGAGGAGAGCGATCAATGGACGTGCAAGCCTCGCGCGATGTCGCGATCAGGCCGTTTTTCCATGCCGTCGAAACCGAACATTTCGACTGGCGGACCGCATCGATATGGTAGCCATAAGATCCAGAGTGAACCGGCAGGTTCTCCGAACTATCCTCTTTGCCCTGCCGAAGGTGCTCAACCACACGGCGTCCCGGGCTCCCGCATTTGCGGAGCGGCTGAAGCAGCACGACGTCACCGCGTGGATCGGCCTGCAGGACGGCAGCATCGGCCGCATCGTGGAAATCCGAGGCGGCAAATTCCGCTCCCGTCCGGGCACGGCGGCCGAGGGCGAAGTGGTCATGTCCTTCAAGGACGTGGCGACCGCCTTGAAACTCTTGCTACCCAATCGCGATCAGGGTGAGATCATCCACGCGGCCAAGAACTTTAAGGTGGTGACCACCGGGCCCGATGAACTGATTGTCTGGTTCACGCAGACTCTCAACATGAGCGAGACCGCCGGCGTGGCCATGGGGATGCCCATGCCCGATGGCAGCCATCGCTTCACCACCTGCACCAACGGCGGTCCCCTGTTCGTCTATGTCAAGGATGGACGCATTCTGCGGGTTACGCCGATCGAGTTCGACGATACCGACCCGGCCACCTGGGTGATCGAGGCTCGCGGCCGCAAATTCAGTCCGCCTCGGCGGGCGCTGGTAGCGCCGCACGCCTTGACGATGAAATCCCTCGTCTATTCGGACAAGCGTATCCTCTACCCGATGAAGCGGGTGGATTTCGATCCCAATGGCGAACGCAATCCCCAGAACCGCGGCAAATCCGGCTACGTGCGGATCAGTTGGGATGAGGCGCTGGACATCGTTGCCACGGAGATCAATCGGCAGAAGCGCGTCCACGGGCCCGGTTCCATCACGTTCCCGATGTCGTCCCACCACCAGTGGGGCAATGTGGGCTATTACCTGAGCTCGCTGATGCGCTTCGCCAACTTGATCGGATTCACCCGGGTCGCGGCCAATCCGGACAGTTGGGAAGGCTGGTACTGGGGCGCAATGCATCATTTCGGCAATTCAATGCGGGTCGGCGTGCCTGCGGGCTATGGCGGGGTCGAGGATTGCCTGAAGGAAGCCGAGATGATCGTCTTCTGGTCCTGCGATCCCGAAAGCACCAATGGAGCCTATGCGGGGTTTGAGGGCACGACACGTCGTCTATGGGCCAAGGAACTCGGCATTGAGTTCGTGCATATCGACCCGCATTGCAATCCGACAGCCCAGTTGCTGGGCGGACGCTGGTTTCCCGTCCGGCCGCAGACCGACGCGGCCCTGGCCCAGGCCATCATGTATGTTTGGGTCACGGAACGCCTCTATGACGAGGAATACGTCGCGACCCGCACCACCGGCTTCGACGAATGGAAGGCGTACCTGCTGGGCGAAACCGATGGCGTTCCGAAGACTCCTGAATGGCAGGAGGCCGAGACCGGCATACCTGCCAGGGACGTGCGCGCCCTGGCCCGCAAGTGGGGCGGCAGGAAGGTCTATCTAGCTGTTGGCATGACCGGCACGGGGTTCGGCGGCGCAGGCCGCGGCGCGACCGGAGCCCAGTGGGCTCGCTGCATGATCATGATGATGGCCATGCAGGGCTGGGGCAAGCCGGGCGTCAATTTCGGCGGTCTCCAGATCGGGGTCCCGCACGACCTGCATTTCTATTTTCCGGGCTATGCGGATGGAGGGATTTCCGGCGACCTGGCGTGGACCGGCAATGCGGTCAACAATTATCAGCGCATGCCCCACATCCTGACGATGAATCCCGTCAAGCAGATGGTGCCGCGCCAGCAACTGCCCGACGCGATCATCACCGGTCACGCCACCGGCTATCTCTGGGACGGCATGGCCCAAGAGGCCCAGTTTGCGCCTTTCAGCTATCCTATGCCGGGCTACTCGCCGATACACATGATCTACCGCTACGGCGGATCGTCCCTCAGCACCGTAACTCGATCGGGACGCTGGGTGGACGCCTATCGGCACGAGAGCATCGAGTTTGTGGTGAACCAGTCCATCTGGATGGAGGGCGAGGCCCAGTTTGCCGATGTCATCCTGCCGGCCTGCACTTCGCTGGAGCGCTGGGACATCGGCGAATGGGCGAATTCCGGAGGCTACGCCCACCACGGCGTCAACGTGGTCAACCATCGCGTCATCACCCTCCAGCATAAGTGCATCGAGCCCTTGGGCGAGTCGAAGTCCGACTACGACATATTCACAGCCATCCTGACCCGGCTGGGCCTGGGCGCCGTCTTCACCGAAGGCTGCAGCGAACTCGACTGGGCCAAGCGGGTTTTCGATTCGTCAGATCTGCCCGGCGAAATTTCCTGGAAGAAATTCTGTCGCAAAGGTTACTACGTCGTGCCGCCCGAAAAGCCGGAACTGCGCCAGCCCGTCGACATGCGCTGGTTCGCCGAGGGCAGGCGCAAGGATCTGCCGGAACCACTTCCGATGCCATCCCAGTATGCCGAAGAGTTCGGCATGGGCCTGCAAACGCCGAGCGGCAAACTCGAATTCGTGCCCGAGATCCTCAAGCGGAACACGGCGGACAATCCGGATCGGCCACCGATCAATCACTACATTCCCTCCTGGGAAGGGCGGCGCACCACCGAGCTGACGGAGCGCTATCCGCTGCAGATGATCGCCACACATAGCCGCTACAGCTTCCACACCAGCATGGATGGCAAGAACAGCGCGGTTAATCAGGTGGAGGACCATCGTGCCTTGGTTGCAGGCCATCGCTTCTGGTTGCTGCGGATCAACCCGGCCGATGCCGCCACCCGCGGCATTGGTCATCGTGACCTGGTGAAAATCTTCAACGATCGCGGAGCCGTGATCTGCGCCGCCGACATTTCGGCCCTGGTGACCCCGGGCGTCGTCAAGTCCTATGAGGCCAGCGCCGAGTTCCAGCTTATCGAAGTTGAAGGAGAGACCGCAGAGGTCGGCGGCTGCTTGAACATCCTTACCCCGGACCGGTCGCAGACCCGCGGAACCAGCAGCATGGCTCCCAATTCCTGCCTTGTGCAAATCGAGAAGTGGCAGAACGCGGACGCCTTCAAGATGGCTGCGCGGCGTAGGAGAAAGTCTTGAGCAAATGGAATCTGATCATCAACGTCGGCCGCTGCGAGAACTGCCACAATTGCGTGATCGCGGACCGGGACGAACATGTCGGCAACGACTTTCCGGGCTACGCGGCGCCGGCTGCTGCAGTGGGAGAGAGTCCGATCCGCATCCTGCGCCGCGTACAGGGCAGTGCGCCGATGGTGGAGACCACCTATTTGCCAGTGATGTGCAACCACTGCGATGACGCGCCCTGCATGCGATATGCGGGCGACGCCATCCGCAAACGCGACGACGGTATCGTTATCATTGATCCAGAGAAGGCTAAGGGCCGCAAGGACATTCTCGGCTCGTGCCCGTACCGGGCAATCGTCTGGAACGAGGAGCAGCAGGTGCCGCAGACCTGGATCTTTGATGCCCACCTGCTCGATCAGGGCTGGCAGCGGCCTCGCTGCCAGCAGAGTTGTCCGACGGACGTCTTCGAGGCGGTGAAACTAGATGACGCCGCTATGGAGCTAAAGGCGGCCACCGAGGGGCTCAAGGTGCAAAAGCCCGAGCTCGGAACCAAACCCCGCATCTGGTACCGGGGTCTGGAACGGTGGGAGACATGCTTCATAGGCGGCAGCGTCAGCGCCGACATCGCCGGGGCGGTGGAATGTCTCGAAGGGGCGGAGGTAACCCTATCCCAGGCAGGCAAGCGTCTCGCGAGAGCCACGACGAACAGCTTCGGCGATTTTGGCTTCGACGGTTTGCGGGGTGACGGAAGCACATATCGTGTCGAAGTGTCCCATGCCCATGGCAGCGTCTGGCGCGACTGCGTCCTGTCCGAGAGCGTCTATCTGGGCGAACTGAGGTTGGCCCGTCCCGGCGCCGCAGATTCGCGGGGGGGCGCCGATGCTTGAGAGTGATAACTGCCGCTCGGGCATGCCCCACCGGCGAACAAGCCGGCAGGAGAACCGGGAAACGAATGTTGCCCGTATTCTAAGCGCGGCAGAGAAATTGTGCGCTCTCTATGGTTCCAGGAAAACGAACGTGTGCGACATCGCCAGCTACCTCAAGATGTCGCCAGCAAACGTCTATCGTTTTTTCTCTTCCAAAGTGGCGATATATGACAGGCTTGTTACGCGGGTGCTCGAAGACAATTTTCCCGTCATCCAACTCGGCTCCGGAACCCTTACGAGTGCCGAAACGCTCCGAGAGTTCATGCTGGGGCTGCATGGAGGGGCCCTTGCTCTCATGCGGGATGAGGACAAAATATTCGAGCTGCTCACGATCGCCGATGATGAGCGCTGGCCCGCTTTCGAGGCACACGCACAACGCGTTAAGGGCATCGTCGCTGAACTTGTCGAACAGGGTGTTAATGCACAGGAATTTCGACAACAGGACAGTGTTCGGGCCGCTGAATGCCTTTGCGCGTCAACTGCGGCACTCTGGGAGCCCAAAGCGATAAAGAATTTCAATCTCAGGCACCCGCTCATCACGCCCGAAGTCCTGATTTCCTTCAGTGTTGCGGCCCTCCGGAAGGGTCCTTCTTAAGGCTGGCGATGATTGCCGGCACCAGTCTCGCTGCAGTGCCATTGGTGCTGCAGGGCCATAGGACCTGGGCGGATGGCGGCTCCGACGCTGCGGAGTTCGTGCTCCAGGCACTTGAGATCGAGCCGGAGGAAGCTCGTCGCATCGCTAATTGGGAGTTGCCGCCGGTGTCCAAGTGAGCCGGCGCAGACCTACAGGGAGGAAGATCACTATGCTCGCAAAAACCCATGGCGGCGTCAGTCGCCCCATTGCCACATTGCCCGATGTTGAGGCATTCGAGCAAATCCCTTTGCCGGAGCGTAACCTCCCGGCAAGCACCTATGAGATGCTTGCGCACGGCGCCGCTGTCGCGCCGGATCAGCTTGCCCTGTCCTTCTTTCTGCGCTCTGAAAACTTCCGTGATCCCGTCGTCTGGACGCACGCCGAGCTCCTCGCTGACATCACGAGGACAGCCAATGCCCTGCGGCGGCTGGGCATCGGTCGCGACGACGTCGTGGCCTTCGTGCTGCCCAATCTGCCCGAAGCGCATTTCGTGATCTGGGGTGGCGAGGCGGCGGGCATCACCTTCGCGATCAATCCGCTGCTTGAATCGGGACAGATCTGCGAGCTCCTCATTGCCGGGAAAGCAAAATGGCTCGTCACACTGGCCCCCTTTCCGGGAACAGACATCTGGCAGAAGGCGATCAAGGCCGCGGCGAATGTACCGGATTTGCAGGGAATTCTGACCGTCAGTTTTGAACCGTATTTCCGCGGCACCACCGAGGAAGCCACGGAGGTACGCTCACAGGCTCGGGATGTCGGCGGCCTTTCTATCCCCGTTCTCAGCCTGCGTCAGGAAATTGCCGGGGAACGCGGCGACGGGTTGACCTTCGAGATGCCCAATCCCGGAGATATCTCTTCATACTTCTGCACGGGCGGCACAACCGGACTGCCCAAGATCGCCGCGCGCACCCATTTGTCGGAGGTGTTCGACGCCTGGTCCACCCAAGCCTTTATCGGGAGTGTGTTCGCACCGGGCAAGGCGATCTTCTGCGGCCTGCCGCTCTTCCACGTCAATGGACAGTTGGTGACAGGCCTCATCCCGTGGTCGCAAGGCGGGCATGTCGTCATGGGCACGCCGCACGGCTATCGCGGAGAGGGAGTTATTCCGTCCTTTTGGGAGATCGTCGAACACTATCGTGTCGTGGCCTTCTCGGGCGTTCCGACTGTATACTCGGCACTGATGCAGGTGCCGGTCGGCGGCCGCGACATTTCGAGCGTCGGCTACGGTTTTTGCGGCGCGGCTCCGATGCCCGTGGAACTGTTCCGCACTTTCGAAGAGACGATTGGAATCCGCATTCTGGAGGCCTACGGCCTGACGGAAGGCGCCTGTGTTTCCAGCGTCAACCCGCCGGAAGGCGAGCGGCGTGTCGGTTCGATCGGCCTACGCCTCCCCTACCAGCAAATGGCAGTGGTCAGACTCGACGATTCGGGCTTCACCGGGTTCGCCGGGACGGACGAGGTCGGCGTGCTCGCGATCCGCGGGCCGAATGTCTTTGCCGGTTACATCAATGCCGAACACAACAAGGGCCTCTGGCTTGAGATTGACGGCGAGCGCTGGCTGAACACCGGCGATCTCGCCCGCCAGGACACTGACGGCTACTTCTGGCTGACCGGTCGCAAGAAGGAGCTCATTATCCGGGGCGGGCATAACATCGATCCGAAGCTGATCGAAAATGCCGTGCAAGATCACCCGGCGGTACAGCTTGCCGCAGCGGTGGGAAGACCCGATGAGCGCGCGGGAGAACTGCCGGTGCTCTACGTCCAATTGAAGCCCGGGACGACCGCAACGGAGGCGGATCTGCTTGCCCATGCCGTCGGCCGTATTCCCGAGCGCGCTGCGCACCCCAAATCCGTCCGGATTCTGCCCACGCTCCCCGTCACACCCGTCGGCAAGCTCTTCAAGCCAGCGTTGTCGATGCTGGAGATCGAGGATGTCGTCCTTCAGGAGGCGGCGTCGTCCGGCGTGAAGCTCGAATCGCTTTCGGTCATTCAAGACGCCCGGCTCGGGCTGCTTGCAAGAATTACAGCAGAGGGCGATCCACGCCTATTGCGCGAAAAACTGGGCCACTACGCCTTTAAGGCGCAATTCCTCTGAACACTCGCGAGAAGAAAAGGAAGCCAGTCATGGCGATCAATTTTGCCCTTTCCGAGATCGGGGCGCCAGCACTCTCATGGGCAAACCAGCAGTCAGGAAACCAGTCATGAACGCTCCAACTCGAATCCTCGTCACCCACCTTCAACACCACGTCTTCTACGTTACCGACCTGGAACGCTCAAAGGCTTTCTATATCAAGGTCTTCGACCTGCAGTTCTCCGCTCTCAACCATCCCGACAGCAGCGCCGCGATGCGTTTGTCGCAGCAGGAAATGCATTTCTTCTCATTCGGCTTCCACCATCACGACATCTGCCTGGTGAAGCATCACAAGCTGAAGATGGACAACAATTCCATGCTCCACTTCACGCTAGCCGTGAAGGACGCAGAGGCATTCGACGAGATCAGACGCCGCGCACGAGACATGGACTTACCGATCCGCGAGGGGCGCATGCTCGCCTCCGCGCGCCCTGTACCGCGTGCTTTTTGCCTCCAGGACCCAGACAGGCACTGGATCGAGATCATTGAGGAGCCCAGCAGATGAGCAATACCGCATTCGTTCCCCCGAACGTCCTGCCCCCATTCAAGCTACGCTTCGCAGGCCTCCTGAAGCGGAAATGGTTTCGCGAAATGGTGCTGTTGTGGCCGACGCTGACGAAGCGGCGGTTCTCCAACAAGACTGAGGACTACGGCGTCTTCAAGCCTTCGCTCGTTTCTCATATCGGACAGCTCTCCATCTATGTGCGCGACATCGCGCGAAGCCGGGCCTGGTACGAGAAAGTTGCCGGCATGATCCATAGCCGCACCTGCGAGCTGGAGCCGCATCCGTTCAAGGAAGGGTGGCGCATTCGCTGCTGCTACATGAGTGCAACTGACCACGAGGAATGCCTCGTGCTCGTCGAGGAATACGATCCTTCAGGCAGGATTACCGTACCTTCGGGCATGAGCTTCTTCCATTTCGCGCTCGAGGTGAAAGGAAACCAACTGGAGGATGTCCTGGCCTTTGCCAAGCAACAGCAGGCCGACGGATTCCAGTTGAACTACGGTCCAGTCCGCCACAACAGCGAACCGCCTTTGGGCGACGGCGAGACCGGCGGAAACGTGGCCTGCTATCTCTACGACCCCGACTGGCACAATGTCGAATTCTGCGGGGCAATGGACACGATCGAGAACTATCGCGAGCGATACGGGGAGCTCAAGGGCAAGGACCGCGCCTAACGCCGCGCCGACCTTCAAAGTGCTGTGAGCGGAGATTCGAGCCGCTTTCCAAGCGGCCCCCTCAAAAAAGGAAATGAAATGGTTGTTAAAGTGACCCGATTTGCGATCGGTGGAGAACCCTTGTGGGGAATTTTGGATGGAGAAGAGATCGCACCCCTCGAAGGCACCTTCGTCTCGACTGCCGACATCCTGCGCCTTCCTCCCACTGAGCTCAAGGCGCGGGCAGGCGCTGAACGTTTCCCGATCAACTCGGCAACCATTCTGAGCCCCGTCACAGCGCCGGCGCAGATCGTTTGCCAGGGTCTGAATTATGCAGATCACGCGGATCAATCGGGGCATGCGTCACGCCAGAAGAACCTGCTCTTCATGAAGGCCGCCTCCTCGCTATCCGGAGCGTTCGATCCCGTCATCCGGCCGACAGGATGTCAGATGCTCGACTACGAAGTGGAACTTGGGCTTGTCCTGAAGCGACCACTAACTGCAGGCGACCACGTCACCCGAGAGACCCTCGGCGATTTCATCGGCGGACTCGTCATGTGCAACGACATATCAGCCCGCGACGTCATGTTCGGTGAAGCCTTCTTGCAGTGGTTCCGCGGCAAAAGCGCCCGGACCTTCTGCCCTTGTGGTCCGTGGCTGGTCATTCCCGAAGCGGACGAGGTGGCGGATCTGCTCGACAGGATTGAGATCCGTCTCTGGCTGAACGACGAACTGCGGCAGTCGGCCCATTCCCGGGACTTCGTCTTTCGCCCGGAAACCTGCCTCAACGACATTGCGTCTCTAATGGACCTGGCTGCGGGCGATCTGGTCCTGACGGGGACGCCGGGCGGCGTGATCCTGCAAGCGAGCGCCCCCCTCGCCCAAATCCTGACGACCAAGCTCTTCAAGGATTCGGAGCGGAAGGAAGCGATCATCCAGGAGGCGACCGCGCACGCACGTTACCTCGCACCGGGCGACATAATGCGTGCCGAAATGCGCACCGATGACAGCGCGGTCGATTTTGGCAGGCAATTGCTCGCAATCGCGGACGCGTGATCTCGGCGAGACCAGGACGCGCACGCCGTGGCCGCCCGCACCACAGTCTAATCGGCGGAGGTGTGAAGGGCTCGGGTGTCACCTTCTGGTCTAGCCCCTTGACCTGGAGCAGCCGGCAACGCGCAGGGCTGCAGGCAAAGAGAGCAATGCGCATTTCCTTGGGCTTTGCGGAAAAGCGACACGTCTCGGAGGAGGGAGACCCGCATGAAAGCTATTAATTTGTCGACCGGATTGTTCAGCTGTCTTTTGGTCACACCGGCGATGGGAGGAGGCTTCGATCTCCTGGGGCAGCCGAATGAAGCCCTTTTCGAGACGGGACGCTACGTCGAATTCGGGATCGGCTTTGGCAGTCCGAACGTGGGGGGACAAATCATTGCCGTCGGGCCCCCGTTTGCTTCCGGCGATACGGCGCCCTCGGTTCCATTCTACAATGGCGCCTTCAAGGCCGATATCAACGAACAATTCTCAGGAGCGGTCATCGTAGACAATCCCTATGGGCGCAGAGTCGAGTACGATAGCGGGCCGCTGTCCGGCCTGTCGGGAAAAGTCGAGTCGATCGCAGTCACAGGTTTGCTGCGTTACAAGCTCACGGATCGTTTCAGCGTCTTCGGCGGACCCAGACTGCAACGTATGGGTGGCGACACCGATATCTCAGTTTTCGCAGGCGGCGTGCCTGCCGGTATTGGCAATGTCACCTTTGACGACACCTGGGCGGCGGGCTACGTGGTTGGGGCGGCCTTTGAAATCCCGGAGAGCCATGTCCGGATCGCAGTCACATATAATTCCGCGATCGACTACGATTTCGACACGTCCGGTGCCTATCAAGGGACCACGGATGTCGAGACCCCGCAATCGGTCAACGTCCATCTCCAGGCGCCGATCAGCCTTTCCACGTTGCTCTTCGCGACAGTTCGCTGGGCCGATTGGAGCGAACACACGATCAATCCGCCGGGCTACCCTTTGGGATCACTCGTCCACTTCAACGACACGACGACCTACACGCTCGGCGTGGCACAGATGTTCAGTGAACAATGGTCGGGTTTCACAACTCTGACATATGAACCCTCGACCGACGTATCGGCTGAAGGGCCGCTCGACGCAACCGACGGTTTGTGGGGCGCCACGCTTGGGGCGATCTATACGAAGGACGGGATGAAAATAACCACCGCTATCAGCTACCACCAGTTCGGTGATGCGTCGGGTTCATTCGGAAATTTTACGGACAACGATCTCGTCAGCGCCGCCGTCAAAGTGGGGTATTCGTTTTGATCCTCGCCGCCGGAAACGGCGTCGCAGATCGACTGGATGATCTCGACGGTGCGCGCCAAGGGGCGCCAAACATGAATGGAGGCAGCTAGGCAGAAAACAGGTCTGCCAAGCAGACCTGTCATCAATACGCGATCCTCCCATCCACGATCTGCCCGCTCGAGGGAGAAAGTTCGCGTTTCAAAACTTCGCGCGCATCGCCGCTGATGACCGAGACCGGAGCCGCAACGGCCACGCGCGCTGCAGACCCGGCGAAATTGGCGGCGGCTACTCCCACGCGATCCGCGAACGTCTCCTCGCCGCCCGAAATCGATTGGCCGGCCAGACGCCGGCCGAGCAGACGCACGATCTCGGGACTGTCAGCAAAGGCATTGTGGCCAAGCGGATCGTTTGACGTAATGGCGCTCGTGTCGATGACTGACACGCCCAACTCCTCGAGCGCAGCGGCATAGGGTCTGAGATCGGATCCTCCGACGCGGTCAACTCCGCCCGACAGAAAGCCCGAAACCTCGAGCGCCTTGTCACGTGTGGATGTCAGAATCGCAAAATGCGGCCGCTTTGGTCCCATTTCGATAAACTGCCGGCGAAACACATCGATGTCGATGTCCGGCGATGCAAGGATGACATTCTTGATTTTGGCCGGGATCGATTTTTCTCGCATGGCAACACCGCGCAGTGCCTCCGCCGCGAGCCAGGTCCCCATCGAATGCGCGAGAATCGTCACTTCGTCGACATCGGGGCTTCGGGTGGCCTGAAGGAGCAGGTCCTCCAAGGCTCGCCGTGAGTAGTTGGCGCTCTCCTTGTCATAGAGGTAGTCGAAAACGCGAGCCCGCGATGGCCAGGCGAAGAGTATAGGTGCCGCATCGGTGCCCGAGTCGTGTACGATCTGGGCGAAGCGAAAGACGGCGTCGGCATAAGTGTTGTTGAAGCCATGAACAAAGATGAGCACCTGCCGCTTGGCGTTCCGATTCTTGCGAAACCATGCGAGAGCCTGCCCTTCCGTCGCAACCTTGCCGACTTCAAGGATTGCAAACTCCTTTTCCGGATTCGGCGGAACGCGTGAGGGCCACTGCACCTCGCCGATCTTGCGGTTTCGATCCGGAGGAATGGAGACGGTGAGGTTATTCAGCGAGATCGCCGTTCCACGCTCGCCCGAATAGAGGCGGCCGGGATCGTCGGATGGCCTTCGCGTCGTTGCCACCAGCATGCTCACCCGGCTGGCGTCGTTGGCTGCCACCTGATGAGGCTGAAGGACGTTCTCCACCCGGGTCGCGCAGCCGGAGGCGAGGACACATAACACAATAAGGGAAGCAAGCGCCCGCGGCGGAAACGCATACATTGCAGCGGTGCGGTGCGACAGGGCAGTTCGTTGCGGCCCCCGGGCGAAACCACGCCCGGGGAATGAGATCTTGGGAATTGTCATGTCAGTTCTGCCCGATCTCACGCGGTATCCGGAACCAGGCGACATAGAGCGCCGGCAGGAAGAGGAGCGTCAGTGCCGTGCCCACGACGATACCGCCCATCATTGCATAGGCCATGGGTCCCCAGAATATCTCGTGCGAGATCGGGATCAGCGCCAGGGTCGCGGCTGCGGCCGTCAGCATGATTGGCCGCATTCGGTGTTCGGTCGCCTCCACGACCGCCGTCCAGGGCGACTTTCCCGCGGCTCGCAATTCCTCGATCTCCACGATCAGGATCACCGAGTTGCGGATGAGAATGCCGACGAGTGCGAGCACGCCCAGGAGGGCGACGAAGCCGAGCGGGGCATTGCTCATGAACAGCGCCGCGACGACACCAATCAGCGCCAAAGGGGCAACCGAGAAGACCAGGAAGAGCCTGTGGAAGCTCTGAAGCTGGATCATCAGCAGGGTCGCCATGATAAGGAGCATGGCCGGCGCCACCGTGGCGATTGGCCCCTGCGACTTGGCGCTTTCTTCGACCGCGCCGCCGACTGCAACGGAATAGCCAACCGGCAGCGTCTTTTCGAACGCCGCAACCTTGTCGGCGAGCGCCTTCACGATGGTCGCCGGCTGCGTCGTACCACTGATCCCGGCCTTGATCGTGATGGTCGGGACCCTGTCGCGCCGCCAGATCGTCGGCTGTTCGAGCTCGTAACGGAACGTTGCGACCGATGAGAGCGGAACCGACTGACCGTTGCTGCTCTGCAGTTGCAGGTCGAGCAGCGTGTCGATCGAGCCGCGCTCCTTTTCCGAGGCACGACCGACGACATTGACCAGATAGATGTCGTCCCGGACCTGCGTTGCGGCGTCACCTTGTACGACGGTGTTGAGCGCCATCGCGATGTCTTGGGACGAGACACCGAGCTGCCGCGCCTTGTCCTGCAGCACGTCGATCTTTACGACACGTGCCGGTTCATTCCAGTTGAAGGCGAGATTCTTGAGGGAAGGATGGGCACCGATGACAGACCCCAGCTTCTGTGCCAGGTCGCGCACCGTCTGGAGGTCTTCGCCGGACACGCGGTACTGAATCGGCTTGCCGACCGGCGGTCCGATTTCCAGCAGCTTCACATAGGCGTCAGTGCCGGGAAAGGTCTTCTGGAGGTAAGCTTCCGCTTCTTGCTTCAGCTTGTCGCGGGCGTCGAGCTCCTTGGCGACGATAACGGTCTGACCGAAGGAAACGTCTGCCGGCTGCACGTCGAAGGAAAGGATGAAGCGCGGCGCGCCCCTTCCGACATATGTCGACCAGTGATCGACCGCAGGGTTTCCGGCCAGCATCTCGCGCTCGAACTGAGCCATTTGACGGCTCGTTTCGGCAATCGAGCTGTTCTGCGGCAGGTTCCAGTCAACGATCAGTTCCGGCCTGTCAGAGCTTGGGAAGAACTGCTGCGGCACCATCGTCAGACCCGCGAGCGAACCTGCGAAGAGGAGAACGGTCGCGAGGATCGTCATCCAGCGCCAGCGCAAGCAGAACTGCAGCATGCTCGAGAATGCCCTCGCGAACCGGCCCTTGTGTTCGGCATGCTTCTTCATAGTCTTCGGCAGCAAGGTAACGCCGATGAGAGGCGTGAACAGGACGGCAACGATCCAGGAGACGACGAGCGATACGGCGATCACGACGAAGAGGGTGAAAGTGAATTCGCCGGCGCTGCTCTTGTTGAAGGCGACCGGGATGAAGCCCGCGACGGTCACGAGCGTGCCGGTCAGCATCGGAAAGGCCGTGGACGTGTAGACGTAGGTGGCGGCCTTCCTGAGACTGTCACCCATTTCCAGCCGTGCCACCATCATTTCGACCGCGATCATTGCGTCGTCGACGAGAAGACCGAGTGCGATAATGAGCGCACCGAGCGAGATTCGCTGCAGTGAAATGCCCGAATAGAGCATCACCATAAAGGTGATAGCGAGAACCAATGGGATCGCGATCGCCACGACCAGGCCTGCCCGGAAACCGAGACTGATAAAACTGATCGCGAGCACGATGGCCACCGCCTCGAACAGGGCCTTCGTGAAGCCTCCCACGGCCTCGTGAACGACTTTCGGTTGGTCGGATACCTGTTCGACCGAGACGCCGACGGGAAGATCCTGAACGATCCCGGCCATCGTCTTTTCGAGCGCTTCGCCAAAGGCAAGCAGGTTACCGCCGGTCTTCATGCCAATTGCGAGCCCGATGGCCGGTTTTCCCTTGAATCGGAAGAGCGAGGTCGGCGGGTCGACATAGCCACGCGTGATGTTGGCAACGTCTGTCAGCGGGAAGAATCGGTCGTTTACCCGTAGGTTGATCCCACGCAAGGTGTCTTCGGAGATAAAGCGTCCTCCGACCCGCAATGCGACGCGTTCTGGTCCCGTCTGAATGAAACCCGACTGGGTGACGGCGTTCTGCGCCTGCAGCGTGGAAATAATGTCGGCGCGATTAAGGCCGAGGGCCGCGATCTTGCGGGTGGAGAACTCAAGATAGATGACCTCGTCCTGCGCGCCGACGATGTCGACCTTGCCGACGTCCGCAATCTTGAGGATCTGGGTACGGGCATCTTCCGCGAAGTCCCGCAGTTCCCGGTGACTTAGCCCGTCGCTGGTTAAGGCAAATATATTGCCGTAGACATCGCCGAACTGGTCATCGAACAACGGACCGATGACGCCCTGAGGGAACTCGTGTTTGATGTCGTCGATCAGGTTGCGCACCCGCGACCAGGTGGGCTTTACATCCTGCGCATTCGTATCCGGCAACAGATCGACGAAGACGATCGTCTGGCCGGCGGTTGTGATACTGCGGGTGTGTTCGAGATTGTTGAGTTCCTGCAGCTTCTTTTCGATGCGGTCGGTAACCTGCTGCGTCACTTCCTGGGCAGAGGCGCCGGGCCATTGGGCCTGGATCACCATCGTCTTGATCGTGAAGGATGGATCCTCTTCACGGCCAAGGCTTAGATAGGCAAACGCTCCCGCCACTGCGAAGATGATCATGAAATACCAGACGAGCGAGCGGTGCTCGAGCGCCCAGTCTGAAAGATTGAATTTGTTCACGGGCGATTATCCTGTTCAGTTCTCACACTCTGCCCCTCGGCAAGTTCATTCACGCCGGCGACGACGATCTCTTCGCCATCCTTGAGCCCGGAGAGGACTTGGACAGAACGGATGTCCGTGGAGGAGCCGTCGAGCCGCACGGCTTTGAGCGAGACGGTGTGTGTCTCCGGGTCAACCACCCAGACACGGTCGGCGCCGTCCTTCTTGACGACGGCCGTTGCCGGTACGTCGATCGCCGCCCCTTGCCGAACGCCGGCTGGTGCCGCGGTCACTACCGATCCCAGCCGGAAGACCTCCGGCGCCTCATCGATGGCGATTTTCAGCCGATGAGTACGAGTACCGGCATCCGCCTGCGGGCCAATTTCGCGCAGGACGCCGGAGGTCTGCAGCGCGTCATCGAGTTGGAGGGCAATGTCCGCTCGGTCCCCCAGACGCAACGATCGTAGATACGTTTCGGGAACGTCGACGACTACGTCGCGCTGATCAAGACGCGCAAGCTTCAGGACAGGCTGCCCGGCAGTTACCGTCTGTCCGACTTCGACCCAGGTCGCAGTCACAACACCATCGAACTCGGCCTTCAACACAGCATAGCCAAGCTGCTCGCGTACCTTCTCCAGGCTGGCATTTGCCTTGCCGACGCCCGCCCAGGCCGATTTCAGCGCCTGATCGGCGAGGTCCAGATCCGCGGTGCTCGCGGCGCTCGTCGAGGCAAGCCTCCGCTTGCGGTCCTGCGTCAACAAGGCGTTCTCGAACTGCGCTTCAGCGTTGCGCAGATCGGCTTCGGCGCTGCGGACCGCAAGCTGAAGAGCAAACGGATCGATTTCAGCCACGACATCGCCGGCACGCACGAGGTCGCCAACATTTACCTTGCGCGACACGACGCGTCCCAAGGTTCGGAATGCAAGATCGGTCTCAACCCTGGCCTGGACGATCCCGGGGAGGCGCACTAGCTGCACGTGCGCTGCACTCACCGCAACGGACTTGACCGGCCGCGGCCTGGCGGTCTCACCTGCGCCGGCATCCTGACTACAGCCGGCAAGAATCGCCAGCGCTGCCAGGAGTGAAAACGAGACTTGGGGACGGTAAGCAACCATCTTACTTGCCCTCCCAGGCCACCACTTGGCCTTGCTTGAGGAACTTTCCGCCCTCTGTGACGATCAGGTCTTGCGGGGCGATCCCGCCCTCCACGATCAGATCGCTTTGCCGGTACTTAGCGACTGCGATCTTTTGCAGCGAGACGGAGTTCTTCACGGGGTTGATGCGCCACACGGCGGGCTCGCCCATCGCGGAGGCGATCGCGCCGGCGGGCAGGACAATCCCCTTGCGTGACGGCGAACGGAATTCACCGACAACCGGCGTGCCAAGCGGCCATTGCGCATCTTCCGCAAGCGCCACCTTGATGCGGATCGTTCCGGTTCTCGTGTCGATGAAAGGAGCGATCTCCCTGACGGTCGCTTGAGTTTCGAGCGCGCGATCCCCGACCGGTGCGACACCGACCTGCGCCAATGGCCGTCCTTCGAGAAAGAAAGCCTCGAAGACGTCGAAAACGGCGTCGCGGGGGCCGTCATGGGCGAGAGTGAAGGCAGGCTGCGCCGCGGAAACCACCTGGCCGACTTCGATCTCGCGCGCGGTGATGATCCCTCCCGAGCCGGCCTTCAACTCGGTATGCGACAATGCGTCCTTGGCCGTTGCCAACGCCGCTTCCGCAGCATCCAGTGACGCTCGTGCCGTTCGCAGTTCCTTGTCAGCCTGATCGAAGGTCGCCTGAGCAATCGAGCGTGAGCGCAATAGCGCGTCATACCGTTCGAACGTCAGGGCCTTTTGCTTGACGATCGCCTGCGCCGATTCGAGCCCAGCGCGGGCTACCTCCACATCGGCCCGTTGTTCGGTATCGTTGAGACGAGCGAGGACGTCGCCGGCGTGCACATGCGATCCAACGTCGACGAGACGCTCGATAACCCTGCCGCTGACGCGGAAGGACAGATCGGATTGGATCCGTGCCTTGACTTCGCCGGTAATCTCTGCGGCCGGTTGATACTCGGCCGCAGACGCGCGAACCGCCCGAACCTGCTGTGGTGGCGCGGCCACTTCGGCTTTGTCTTCGCAAGCGGCGAGATAGGCGCAGGCGAGACCAATTCCAATCAAACGAAAGGGCTGCATGTTTTTCTCCACAGCGGTTTGCAATCAAAAGGGTGGTGCGCTAGTATCACTGACTAACGGGTTAGTCAATTAGTTGAGCAAGGCGCCGGGATGATCACAGTTGCCAAAGCGGCGAACCGTCTGTACCCGGGCTAACCTGCTAGGACTGCTTGCAACCAGGCGACTCGAACAACCGGTCCAATCCAGCAGGAAATGGAAGTGTGATGACAAAGACCGAAAAGAAGACCTCTCGGGCGGAACAAAAAGCCAGGCGCCCTCAGGAGATCCTCGAGGCCGCGTTCGAAGAATTTACCGTCAAGGGATACGCGGCGACGCGGGTGGAAGACGTTGCTGTCCGCCTCGGGGTGACGAAGGGCACCGTCTATCTCTATTTTCCGACGAAGGACGTTCTCTTCGAGGAAATGTTCCGCCATATGTCGACCCCGTTCGCGGACCTGCTGGCGTCTGTCGGCACACTCGAAGGTTCGACGGCGGACCAGCTACGGGCCCTTCTGCTCCTGGCATACGAAAAGATCGCCGACGACCGGAAAACAAGAGAACTCCTGCGCTTGTCATTGTCCGAGGGGACGCGCTTCCCCGACATTGTGGACCGACACCATGACGAGTTCATCGCTCCGTTGATCGCTGCCGTCCGTACGCTCGTCGATGAAGGCGTGGCATCGGGAGAATTCCGCGAGGGGGCCGCGTCAAAGTTTCCCGACGTCGTCGCCAGTTCGATCCTTCACGTTGCCGTGTGGCGCCTGATGTTTGCGGATCGAAAGCCGATTGATGGGCCTGCCTTCATCGAGGCGCATTTCGACCTGGCCCTAAACGGACTGTTACCGCGTTCATAGCCCCAGGTGGATCTTGCCGATCTCTGTGCACCTCTAAAGTCGCATAGAATCTCCTATCTTTTCCGGTGTGGAACTCGAACCGGGCCGGATCGTCCCCGCCTACCGAATGTTCCTTATCAGGGGATGGCGAGACTTCGAATAAACTGCTCGCCTCCGGGCACGATGAAAGACACGACGGCCATCATAAGGCCCCGCCGGAAGCGCACCTGTTTGATGATCCTGACGCGAGACGTCTTGAGCAGCTCGGCGCCGAGCACCGAGGTCCAGTCGGATCTCAGCGCCTCTCGGACGAAGTCTTTGAGATCGGCAAATGTGTCGGGTTCGACATAGTAGACGCGCTGATCGGAAGCAGCGGACGTTTTCCCGAGCAGGTCCTTTTCTGCGCGGGTTCGGCTCGGATAGAGCACTTGCCCGAACTGCAAGATCGGCAGGATGACAACGCCCCAGACCACGGCGAAGAACAGCGGGCCAAGCGGTGCACGCGTCGGCAGGAGATCGCCGAAATGCAGCACCAGATTGAGTGCCAGGATGTAGCCGGCGCCAACGATCTGCGCCTTGGTGTCATAGGAGCGCGCCGTCACTTGCGTTTCCTGCAATGCGGCAAGGAGCATCCTGTCTACATAGTCCTGCTTGTTCTCACTCGGCGAGGCGTACATCGGGGTATCCGATCGAAGAGAGCGCTCAAGGAGCGAGGCTGGGGTCTCCGGCATGGCTGTTCCGCCTCAGTGCAGCCGTACGGCAGCAGGCGCCGCGAGTGCACGCGGATCTATCGCCGGCTCGTCCGTCTCCCGAAATTGGTTGACGGCGATATAGGAGACCAGCGTCAGCATGGTCGCGACTGCGAGTCCGAGGACTTCGCAACTGCCAGAGAGATAAAGGCTAGCAACACAGACACAAAGAAACTGACCGGACGACGGGCGCATGAAAGCCTCCGCTCGAAAGGTTCGAGGTTGTAAGGGTTTGACGATGAGAAGGCCTACGCATGATCAAATTTGACCTTCGAGTTGACTAATATGTCAATTCGACCTTAACGTCAATATGAGAATTACGCTTTTGTACGATGCAGGAGTTCTCTCCTCGCCGAGCCTAGCGCCGGGAATACGGGGGCGCGATGATAGTACTTCTTGCGCACTGGGTTTGCCGGTAGCTTTACGACGGCTGCAGCGGCACGATCGCACAGAACTAGCCGGTGCTGCCCCTCCGCGACTTAGAAAGGTCGTCGCATCTGGTTAGGGCTGATAACTGGACATTCTGGTCAATATGACCTATTTGCATGAAAAGTTTTCAGGTTGTCTGTACCGTGGCCAAAATCGATCCGATCCGACGCGCCGAAATCGGGCGTGAAAAGCGCGCGAGAACTCGAGCGCAGCTTGTTGCTGCCGCCAATTCGCTGTTTGCTAGGCAGGCGGTGGAATCTGTCACAGTGGATGACGTGGTCAAGGAGGCCGGCGTCGCCAAGGGAACCTTCTACGTTCATTTCGACAGCCTGGAGGCAGTGACCGCAGCGGTCGCAGAGGAACTGGTGCGGTCCTTCGACGAACTGCTTCAGCCGGGCCGGGGCTCCCTCACCGACCCTGCTCTAAAGATTGCCTTCGGGTGCTACTCATTCATCGACAAGGCTCTCAAAGACCCTCTATGGGCCAGCGTTGTCGCAAGACTGGCGGCAGCGGCGCCGAAGGGCGGCGAGATTGCCCGCCGCCGCCTCTTCGAAGACCTACAGCAGTTCTCGAAGGCATTGCCGGACGACGGGGTGTCTGCAGAGCTGAAACTGGAGATTGTCGTCGGAATCATGCTCCAGATCTTACGCGCGCTCGGCGAAGGAAGGTTGTCCTCGATCGACCGTGACGCTGCCATCAGCGCGATTCTGCGCGCGATCGGCCTCAATGCCCAGGAGGCCAAGTCTGTCCTTATGCGCTTACCGGCAACTCCCATGTCGGACAATTCCTCGCGAAGCGCGACCAAGTAGCGAACATGCGGGGCGGAGCAAGCTTCGCGATTTCGGACTGCTTTGCGAGCGGCACACCCCGGGGGCATGGTACATGCTCTCTAATGCCGACACGGAAGCTTCGCCAGAACCCATCAAGGACTCGGGCTCTTGGGTCGGGCGCTCCCGATGGCCCGAAGTGCCGCTTCCAGGGCCTGGCTGGACAATTCAGGGGGGGCGACTCGTTGGAGAATGCCACGGGTCACCTGCAGCCAAATTCCAACGAGGATGTCGACAGCCAGTTCCGGGTCCCTCACTGTCATATGCCCTTGGGCAATCGCCTCAGCAATCTCGGTTTTGAGATTGTCGCGAACACTGCGGGCGAACTCGCCGCGGGTTTGCGCGCTCTGAACGACCAACCGCGCCCAGCCAGTGTCTGAAATCGCTTTTTCCAGTGATTGCGTGAAGGCGAAAGAAATACGGGCGATAGGGTCGCTCATCTCGAACCGATCAGGCGACAGCACGTCGTCGAAACTCCGGCCGAGTTGCCCGGTTACCTCAGAAACCAACTCCTCGATATTCTGGAAGTGATAGTAGAAGGTGCCCTTGGCGAGGCCCGCTGCCTCTGCAACAGCTTCCACTGTGAGGGCCTTGGCGGGCCCTTGCGCGAGCAACATCGTCCCCGCTTCGACGATTTGGGCGTGCGTCCTGGCCCGCCTTTCGCGCCCGATCTTCGCCCGGCGCTCCATATTTATCTTTGCCATTCGTCAACCTGCTCCGCAAATCCCGTGGCTCGCTATGAGCATATAGTCGTTTTGACTATTGCGTTCAATTGTATTGGAGCTTTCGCTTCCCGGCGCCGCGCCCGATCGACGGATGCGGCAGGCCAAGCCATCCTGAAAGGGCAACCGCAAAATCGCGACAGAGGCGATCGAAAGCTGGCGTGACCCATTTCTAATTTCCAGATGATCAGTGAACTTTCATATTGACTATATCGTCGAAATGACTTTATAATCATTTCTGTTGATCGAGACTTCCATCTTGCTCAGCCCCATCCCCGCTCAATTCCGTGTGTGAGGTTCATCGATGCCATCCCTCCTGCATCTCGATTCCAGCATTCTCGGCGGAAACTCCGTCAGCCGAGCGCTTTCGGCGGCTGTGGTCACACGCCTTAAGGATCTCAATCCTGGCTTTGACGTGGTGTATCGCGACCTTGCAGCCCAGCCGATCCCACACCTCTCAGGCAACTACGTAGCCGTGGTCAGGGGAGGCTTGGAAGCGAGCCATGATGCCGCGCTTCAGGCCGACCTTGCGCTTGGCCAAGCTGTTCTGGAAGAGTTCCTGGCAGCCGACACCGTCGTTCTCGGCGTAGCCCAGTATAATTTCAGCGTGCCCAGCCAACTGAAAGCGTGGATTGATCGAATCGCCGTCCCGGGCAAGACGTTTCGGTACACCGAAAAGGGACCCGAAGGCTTGGTGTTCAACAAGCGCGTCATCATAGCGTTGGCGCGCGGCGGCTTCTACGGACCGGGTTCACCAGCAGAGAAATTGGAGCACACGCTGAGCTATCTGAAGAGCGTGCTGACTTTCATCGGAATCGCCAGTCCTGAGGTTATCACTGCAGATGGGGTCAACGTAAGTTCCGAGCAGAGAAAGTCGTCGCTGAAGGAGGCAGCGGCAAAGGTTGCCGAGCTAGAAGATAGCAAAAGCATGTTGGAGAGTCCGTCCGCTCGGGCCTTAATCGCTTAAAAGTGCCGTCTGCCAAGAGAATTAGGAGAGCCAAGCCATCAGCCGGGGACCGGGGCCGACTACCCGGCACGCCGCGCCGCGGGAAGGCCAGGGAAGTCGATGCCCCTCACCTCCATGGGCTCGAACTTGCGGCTGGGCAGATCGATGCCAAGACCTGCGGAGACCAACGACACCAGCGAGAAGGTGTCGTCGCAGTATAGGCGAAACTCTTCGACAGATCGTGCTCCTCGAACTTTTTAGTGAAATATCGCTCAGTGTCAGAGAGGTTCTGCCGTGAGAACGAGATGATCTTCTCGCCCTTCAGATCCTCCACGCCGATCTCGCTTCGGGCAAGGCGACGACACGCGACGTGCTGACGAGGCTCTCGCGCGCAGCTGGTCGGGGCCCCAATCGACTGTGCCCCGGCATCGCCCTCCCCCACGCAGTTAAAGCCAGCGCACCATTTTGCCTGAGGCAATGCCGGCCGGACAGATTCACGCGTTTGACACCAAGCACCCCTTTGGTGGACCTCACCGCGGCACAATCCGCGTTAGATACGCTGTGCAGTCAGGGCCGGTGCTATGCCGCACAGTGTTTGACAAAGACCCGCGTGCCCGCTTTGAAACCTACTACTCTCCTTATGATTGTGATCGCCCACAAGGAGGGGCCTACACGAGACTAGGCGCGTCGCCGCCTACCCAAAAAACAGGGTCCATGCTATTTTAGAAACCTAGAAAGGCCAGCCATGCGCGGGTTATTGGCATTGGAAACGCTGATCTTCACGGCGACAATCGCCGCCGCGGGGAATTCCGTGTTCGATGCCGTAACAGCCCGAGATTCCGCCGCTGTCGAGAAGGCTCTGGCCTCGGGCGCCGATGTCAACAGCCGGGCGCACGATCAAGCAACGCCTCTGATAAACGCTGCTTTGGCCGACCAGCTCGCAATCGCCGAGTTGCTGATACATAAAGGTGCCGACGTTATGGCGCGAAACTCTGGCGGCTTTACCCCGCTTCATGCCGCGGCCTTTTCTGGCAGCCTGCCGATCACCAAACTACTGCTCGCCCACGGCGCGACGCTCGACGATGCGGCCAATAAGGCGGGTGTGACGCCGCTGATGGTTGCCGGGGAGGAAAACCACGTCGCTCTCGCTACGTTTCTTCTCGCCAGGGGAGCCGATGTCGGCCGTGTGGAGGTTCACGGCTACACGCCCATCACACGGGCGTTTTGGAAAGGCAATACCGACATTGTCCGGCTGTTGAAGCGGCATGGCGCGACCTGTCCTCCGGCCAGCGTTTTGGGCGACGACGATTACATGAAGTGTTTGGGAATCCACGATTGAGCAGGAGGGAACGATGCATGCGATGAGCAAACGCGCTCCGACTCGGGGGCTTCGCGGCTCTGTGGCGATGGTTATCCTTGCGATCGCAGCCAATGTTGGTGGACCATCAGCTTTCGCCGATGACTCGGTGAACACAGGCTACTTCGGCGGCGTAGCGATCATGGGATACGACCCGGTCGCCTACTTCACCCGCGGCAAGGCAATGAAAGGTTCCGAGAAATTCTCCTACGAATGGCTGGGGACGCCCTGGCATTTCGCCAATGCCAAACACCGCGAAATGTTTATCAGCGAGCCGATGAAGTATGCGCCGCAGTATGGCGGCTACTGCGCGGGCGAGGTCGCATTCGGGTCAGTCACGGTAAACATCGATCCAGAAGCGTTCAAGATTATCGACGGCAAGCTTTACTTGACCTACGATCAGGGCGGTGCGAACTGGTTTGCGACCCACGCGGTGGAAGCAGTGGCCAAAGCCGATGACAATTGGCCGAAGATCGCGGCCGACCTCAAGCTGGATCAATATCACTGAACCGCCACGGATGCGCGTATCTATTTGACTGGCGAGAAGTAGAAGACCTTGCTCGAGTTCACGTAAGCATAGCCGCCTTCATCGGGCGAACTTGCACGTTTGTAGACCGGGCCGCAATCGGCTTGACCAAATGCGTTTTCACTCTGCTCACAGAGCAAGTCCCCCTTGACGAAAACCGTTTCGGTCATCATCTGCGTTGCTGAGCGGAATGCCGCCTTGCCATCGCGGTTAACCTGCAGGAGTGCCGGGCTTCCGGAGGGGCCGATCTTACCCCGCAGAAGTTTCCCCATGACCGTGCTCGCTATTTCGTCACTGTTCAACCGGTCGTGCGCGTCGCCTTGGAATCCGAATGGCCACTCCGGCATACCGGCCTCGCGCAGGGCATCGAGGATAAACGCCAAGTCCTGCTCGTTTCGAAAGTGGGCATGACTCATCCGCCAGCCCGCCAGGGACTCCGCAGATTTAATACCGCCGAGCAGCCGGATTCCTTCGGCGACAGCCGCACGGGCATCCTCAAGCCGGGCGACCTGGACGTAGGCCATAGCGAGAGGGGTAACGAAATAGCCGTTTCCGGGCGAACCATCGCGCGCAAGCGCAAAATTTTCGATGGCCTTCACGTAGTCGCGTTGTAGATAGAAAATCAGCCCAGCGGTATACCGGTCGATGGCCGACAGGTTCGGATCGAGCTTGAGCGCCGTCTCGACGGCCGCAGCGGCTTCGGCAAGGTTTCCGGAGAACAGTTGAACGTATGCGACGGCCATCTGCGCTTCGGCATCGGCGGACCCGAGGGCTATCGCCTGCCGTGCTGAGGCGATGGCCTCTTCATAGCGTCGCTCCACGACCTGAATGACGGCAAGGACCGCGTACGGCGATGAAAGGGCGGGGTCGAGCGCCAAGGCACGGCTTGCCTTGTCGTAGGCCCTTTTTCGCGCCAATGCGCTCTGGAGAACGTCGTCAAATGCGTTTCGCCAGACGTAAGCGGTGGCGCGCGCGTCGGCCGCGAAGGCCTCAGCAAAACCGGGGTCGAGCGCCTCCGCCTTGTCAAACAGGGCTAGGGCCTCCAGCAACTCGGAAGGGCGTCCGGTCCTCGCCGCCTGCTCGGCCCGCAGATAATTGTCATATGCTTCAAGGTTCGCGGTCGGCGGTCGGGCAATCCGTTCGGTCTGCGACCGGGTCAACTCTAACCCGAGTGCCTTAGCGATCTGCCTGCTCATCTCGTCTTGCAGCACGAATACCTCCGCTTCGTCGCGGTCGAACCTCTTGGCCCAAACATGGTCGCCGCTTGCGATATCGATCAGTTGGGCATTGATGCGGATTTGATCCCCCGTTCGACGAACGCTGCCCTCGACGACAAAATGCACGCCGAGTTTGCGTCCGATGTCCGCCGCAGCTTCGGCTTTGCCTTTGTAAGCGAACACCGAATTCCGGGCGGTGACCTCCACGTCCGATAGACTTGCGAGATCGGTAATCAGATCGTCGGTGATGCCATCGGTGAAATAATCCTCGGCCGGGTCGCCGCTCAGATTGGCGAATGGCAGCACCGCAACCGATGTATGCTGCGGGGCAAACGACCATTGCCATGCGAAGACGATCGCCAAGGTTCCGATCAGCATCGCGGCGAGGCCCACTACCAAGATAATAGCCCGACGGCCGTGCCTGCGGCCGACCGTCAAGACCTTTCCCCCCTCGGATGGGTCGAGCAGAACGCGATAGACACGGACCGGGTCGGCTATATTTTTCAGGTGCTGCTCACCGAGGGCCGAAAAGCCGACATTGGCCTTGTGCACGGCGTGATCGAACGCGGTTCCGGATATACATATCCCGCCAGGCTGGGCCACACTTTGCAGTCGCGCGGCTATGTTCACGCCGTCGCCGTAGATGTCATCGCCTTCGACGATGACGTCACCGAGATTGATGCCAATACGGAACTGAATTCGCTGTGCCGCGGTAACAGCCTCGCAGCGGCCGGCCATTCTCCGCTGGATCACGGCGGCACATTGAACCGCGTCCACAACGCTCGCGAATTCAACGAGCGCACCATCGCCCATGAGCTTGATGATGCGGCCATGGAAGTCGGCTATGGCGGGATCAACCAACTCCCGGCGGCAGGCCTTCAGCCGCTCTAGGGTGCCAACCTCGTCCTCTCCCATCAGGCGGCTATAGCCGACAACATCAGCAGAGAGTATTGCGGTGAGCCGCCTCTCCATTTTCCCGCCCACACTCCAATGGCCAACTTTATCCTACCACTTCGAGGGCGCGCAGGCATCGCAATGTTCTAGTGAAGCCATCACGAAGCTTACATCGCATAGCCCTGATTTTGGCGGGCGTGCTGTGCTGTGTGCTCCACTCCATTGTCGCCCGCATGCTGCCGCTCCGGTGACACTCGCAACGTTTCGCCCGGCTTCAGATCAAGGAATGCCGTCAGGCCAGTACGACCACGCCAAGCCAGCCAGCAAGAGCGTTACCTCCTCGCCTTCCGCCAGCCAGCCGGCCTCGCCTCAGATTCGGAGCCGGCGCCGCTGCCTCGATCGCCTATGTAACGGGGCCGTCGAAGAGCAGGGAGACGCGGAGCCCTTGCCATTCCTTCAGCCTTAGCGGACTTTCACGTTGGCGTGCTGGTTGGCGGCATCGGTATCAGTAGCGGGCGTCTGGGTGTCATGGCCGGTGAAGGGACTGCCCTGACCGGGCGCCAAGGTACCACTATGGCCTGCACTGTTTGTCGTGAAAGCGTGTGTGTTGGAAGATGCTGTGCCGCCAGCCGCCAATCCGTTCTGTTGCGCTTGGAATAGATGGTCGTCCGCTTGGGCGATCGCACCGGAGGAGATCAGCAAGGCCGCCGAGGCGGTAATCAAGGTAACGATCCTCATTGCAATAACTCCATCTTTTTTGTTGTCGAAGCGTATGACACGCCTGCTGGCGTCGTTATTCCTTTCGATGCGGTTGGCCACGATAGAATATGGGCTATCGCACAAGCCTTGGCGGTTGATCTACCGCGTCGTGGGATCGGACAGTATGGTCTATTGCGTCGCCGATGGGTCGCGAGACATGCAGTCATTCTCGAAAGGCGCCTATTCTGAGCAACAAGCTGAGGCTGTGCTGATACTGCGCTTAGGCTCGCCGTCAGGCGCTTTGTCGGCTTTCGGAGACGAACTCACGCCCCTCCCCTTCGCCAAAATGAGTTCTATACCTGCGCTCGGTTCTCAATTGCGTCGGCTTACGCGCCAAATGACGTTGCCGACGTCATCTGCCACAAGCAATGCGCCGCTTTTGTCGATCGCTACGCCGACCGGACGACCCATTGCCTTGTTGTCGGGGCCGATAAAGCCCGTGAGAATATCCTGTGGCCGGCCACTGGGTTTGCCATTTCGGAAAGGCACGAAGACAACCTTGTAGCCGCTGTAGACGCTCCGGTTCCAGGAGCCGTGCTGACCAACGAAAGCTCCGTTGCGATAGAGTGGGCCGATTGAAGCGCCCTTTGAGAACGTAAGACCCAGCGAGGCGGTGTGCGAGCCCAGCGCATAGTCCGGCTTGATAGCCTTGGCGACGAGATCGGGACGCTGTGGCTTGACGCGGGCGTCGACGTTCCCGCCGAAATAGCTGTAGGGCCAGCCGTAGAAGCCTCCATCGCGGACGGAGGTCATGTAGTCGGGGACGAGATCGTTACCGATCTCATCCCGTTCGTTGACGGCGACCCAGAGTTCGCCGCTCTGCGGATTCCAGGAGAGGCCGTTCGGGTTGCGCAGGCCCGAGGCGAAGACGCGCGTGCGGCGGCTTGCGCGGTCGATCTCGAGAACAGCGGCCCGGTTCGCCTCCGCTGCCATGCCGTTTTCCCCGACATTGCTGTTCGAGCCGACTGTAACGTACAGTTTGCGCCCGTCAGGGCTGGCGGTGACGTCCTTGGTCCAATGGTGGTTGAGATCGCCCGCCGGCAGATCGACAATCTTTTGCGCCGGAGCAGTTATACGGGTGCGGCCGCTCCTGTAGGGGAAGGCGACGAGGGCATCGGTGTTGGCGACGTAGATCCTGCCGTTCGAAAGAGTCATGCCGAAGGGCGAATTCAGTCCCTCCAGAAATGTCCGGCGCATGTCGGCGACGCCATCTCCATCGGTGTCGCGCAGGAGCGTGATCCGATTGGCGCTTTTGGTTGCCGCGCCGGCACGCTTCATTGCGGCGCCCATGACCAGCTTGCGGAGGCTGAAGCCGCCGCCCTTCTTTTCCGGCGCGTTACTTTCAGCAACCAGCACATCGCCATTGGGCAGGACGTGCAGCCAACGGGGGTGGTCGAGACCTGTGGCGAAGGCATTGACCCTTAAGCCTTTTGCGGGCGTCGGCGCCGTGCCGTCCCGCCAACCTTTCGCTTCGGCGATCCGGATCGTGGGGATAAGCGTCGGTCGCGGCTTTGGCAGCGTCGGGTTCGGCCCATAGCCGCCGTTGGAGGCAATTGCCCCCGTCTTCTGATCCGAAACGGCGACACAACCGGTGGCGAGGACACCTATGATGGAGACAATGATCGAGAGTCGCGGGATCCCGGTATTCATCGGATGTCCTCCGAACGGAATGCATTTTTCGCCGCTTGTAACTTAGACACGAACCTCGCCGTTATTATTCCGTGGTTTTTGTGATCCGAGGTTCGCGCCCTGCGCGGCCAATCCACCCTACCCTTGCGGAGCAAGGCTCGTTCTGATGCCAGCCGCGGCAAAGCGGCAAAGGGGCCCAGGTGATCGTCATGACCAATGACAAGGGCGCCCAACTCGAGCTCTCAGGCAAGCAGGTAGGCCTGCAAGTCAACGCCGATCTCAGCGGTATTGCCATCACGGTGAAGTAAGGGCCGTCGCTCCGTTCGTCGTCTCTGCAGTCGGCCCACTACGCTGAATACAGAGGTCGGCTTTCAGCGTTGGTCAATTCCAAACTGCTTTGGGCCCCCGCCCATCTTCATGCCAGCAGCCTTGAGGTCAAACCGGATTGATCCTGAGGGCGATACGTGCCCGACTCCCGAGGTCGGAGCTCGTCGTCACGCAGAAGGTCGGACGAGTGAGAACGTGCAAGCTTGGGAAACGCGGCCTCCAACCGGAGGCCGAGTGGATCGAGGCGCATCGCAAACTCTTCGAGGCCCGCTTCGAAGCATTGGACGAAATCATCAGCGAAATGAAAAAGGAGGGAAGCGATGATTCAGCAAGTTAACAGTCCAGGTTAGTGAGCAGCACGGCATGTCAGTCGAGCGCAGAGGGGATCGCGAACTCGTCGTAACGCGGACATTCAATGCGCCGCCGAGCACGGTTTACAGGGCTTGGAGCCAGCCCGAGCTGTTCCAACGCTGGTGGGTGCCAAAATCGGCATCCGGCGTTTCGCTCGTATCGTGCGATATGGACGTCCGTACCGGCGGCAAATATCGGCTGGAATTCGGCGCCGGCGGTTCGGACACCATGGCCTTCTACGGCAAGTATCTCGAGGTGGTGCCGAACGAGCGCATCGTCTGGACCAACGACGAGGGCGAAGAGGGCGCGGTCACGACCGTAACCTTCGAGGACCAGAGCGGGAAGACGCTGCTGAATTTCCACGAAATCTATCCGTCCAAGGAGGCGCTTGAGGAAGCACTACAGGGCTCGGCGGCCGCATTGCCGGAACAGCTGGAGCAGCTCGACGAATTGCTTTCAAGCAAAGACGAGTAGCGCGGGTCGGGAAACTCGCCTCCGGGGGAACGTATGCTCTTGGGAACTCCACCGGGCATTCCGGAAGGAGCGAGGGCGCAAAGCCGTCGTTGAGCGTGGACCGCAGTTGGCATCGAGCACGATGTCGGACCAGCTTCTTCGCCTTGAACAGATTCGAGCCTTCCATCAGGGCTTTCGAATGCGAGAGCTTCTGGCTCACCTGGGACCGAGCTGAAATTGATAACGGCCGCACGTGGCCGCCGTTATCAAAGTTTCCCAGTCGGCTTGCGATCAGGCCTCCTCGTCCTGGAATGCTTCTTCGCGCGTCCGCCGGAAGGACGGCACGACCATCAGCACGAACATGCCAACCGTTGCGATAAGGAGCACAAGACTGATCGGGCGCGAGATGGTCATTGCGCGGCGAATGTTCGTTTCGAGAAGCGGACCGAGGACGAAGCCAAGTAACGGCGGGCCCGCTTAAATCGCGCGAGAGCGACTAATCAATTTTACATCAAGGACATACGCAAACGGAAACACCAAGATTTTTTGGGTTTGTGCCGTGTGTTTTTGGCGCCGCTTCAAATTAGTTTTGGCCCATCAGGGTTGGCGGCGCAGAGAAAGTTCGGCAGCGCCATTGACCTTCCCATCGTTGGAAGCTCCATCTTGTGACAAAGACAGCGAAAGGAGCACGATCATGGGATCGGTGACCCCCATTAGAACGAACAATCTCGAAGCGATTTCCGCGGCCGCGCTGAGTGCGAGCATACCCGTCGAGGGCATGACCTGCGCGTCCTGCGTCTCCCGCGTTGAAAAGGCGATCCGCGCCGTGCCTGGTGTCACCGAAGCCTCGGTCAACCTCGCAACGGAACGCGCCGATGTTCGCTTCGATGCCAGCACCAAGTCCGCCGACATCGTCAAGGCGATCGAAAATGCAGGGTACGGCGCCGCCGAAGACACGATCGAACTCACAGTCGAAGGCATGACCTGCGCCTCCTGCGTCGCGCGCATCGAAAAGGCGCTGAAGGCGGTGCCGGGCGTCACGGGGGCCAATGTCAATCTGGCGACCGAGCGCGCCTCCGTACACGTGACGAAGGGGATCGCAACGGCCGCCGCGCTCGAGGAGGCGGTTCGCGTTGCCGGCTACGCCGCCAAGCGCATCACCGGCGACGAAAGCGCCGACCGCGAAGGCGAGAAGCGCGAACAGGAGACCCGCAAGCTCGCACGCTCGCTGCTGATCGCCGGCGTCCTGACGCTGCCGATCTTCGTGCTCGAAATGGGCTCGCACTTCATCCCGGCCGTGCATGATTTCGTCATGACCAATATCGGCATGCAGGAAAGCTGGTATCTGCAGTTCGTGCTGACGACGCTGGTGCTCTTCGGCCCGGGCCTGCGCTTCTATGAGAAGGGCGTCCCCGCCCTCTTCCGCCTGGCGCCCGACATGAACTCGCTTGTCGCGATCGGCACGTCGGCCGCCTGGATCTATTCGGTCGTCGCAACCTTTGCACCGGATCTGCTGCCTGACGGCACTGCCAACGTCTACTACGAGGCGGCGGCCGTCATCGTCACGCTGATCCTGCTCGGCCGCTTCCTCGAAGCACGCGCCAAGGGCCGGACATCCGAGGCGATCAAGCATCTGATGGGCCTGCAGGCAAAGACCGCCCGCTTGGTCCGCAACGGCGAGACGATCGAGGTCCCGCTTTCCGACGTGCACGCCGGCGACACCGTGCTGGTGCGCCCCGGCGACCGCGTGCCCGTCGATGGCAGCGTCATCGACGGCAACTCCTATGTCGACGAATCGATGATTACCGGCGAACCGGTTCCGGTTGAAAAGGTCGCCGGCAGCGAGGTGGTGGGCGGCACGATCAACAAGACCGGCTCCTTCACCTTCCGTGCCACCAAGGTCGGCGCAGACACGGTGCTGGCGCAGATCATCCGCATGGTCGAGCAGGCCCAGGGCGCGAAGCTGCCGATCCAGTCGCTGGTCGATCGCGTCACCGCCTGGTTCGTGCCCGCAGTCATCGCCATCGCGCTTTTGACCTTCGGCATCTGGCTGGTCTTCGGCTCCGATCCGGCGCTGACCTTCGCGCTCGTCAACGGCGTCGCAGTTCTGATCATCGCCTGCCCCTGCGCCATGGGCCTTGCCACCCCGACGTCGATCATGGTCGGCACCGGCCGCGCCGCCGAAATGGGCGTACTCTTCCGCAAGGGCGAGGCACTGCAGACGCTGCGCAATGCCGCCGTCATCGCCGTCGACAAGACCGGTACCTTGACCAAGGGACGGCCTGAACTGACCGACCTAGAAACCGCCGCAGGCTTCGACCGCGATACCGTTCTGGCACTGGTCGCCGCCGTCGAAACCCGCTCCGAGCATCCGATCGCCGAAGCAATCGTCGAGGCCGCAAAGACAAAGGGCCTGGCGATCGCCGAGCCGGCGAAGTTCGAGGCCATCCCCGGCTTCGGCGCCAGCGCCGAAGTCACGGGCCGCACCGTCCATGTCGGCGCCGACCGGCTGATGGCGCAGTTGAAGCTCGACGTTTCCGCTTTCGCCGAGCAGGCGACCCGCCTCGGCTCCGAAGGCAAGAGCCCGCTCTATGCGGCGATCGACGGCAAGCTCGCAGCGATCATCGCCGTTGCAGACCCGATCAAGGAGACGACGCCGCAGGCGATCCGCATGCTGCACGACCTTGGTCTCAAGGTGGCGATGATCACCGGTGACAACCGCCGCACCGCCGAAGCCATCGCCGCCAAGCTCGGCATTGACGAGGTCATCGCCGAAGTCCTGCCCGACGGCAAGGTCGCAGCGCTGAAAAAGCTTAAGGCAGGCGGACGCGCTGTCGCTTTCGTCGGCGACGGCATCAACGACGCGCCGGCCCTGGCCGAAGCCGATGTCGGGCTGGCGATCGGCACCGGCACGGATGTCGCCATCGAAAGCGCCGACGTGGTGCTGATGTCCGGCGACCTGCTCGGTGTTCCGAATGCGATCGCGCTTTCCAAGGCGACGATCCGCAACATCAAGGAGAACCTGTTCTGGGCCTTCGCCTATAATGCCGTGCTGATCCCGGTTGCCGCCGGCGCGCTCTATCCGGCCTATGGGCTCCTGCTGTCGCCGATCTTCGCAGCCGGCGCCATGGCGCTGTCGAGCGTCTTCGTGCTCGGCAACGCCTTGCGGCTGAGGGCGTTTCGCCCGGTAGCGGCAGGACGCGCGGCATAAGATCGACATTCTCCCGGCTACCTGCCACGCATGGCGGAAGCCGGGGAGAGCCCTTATATTCGAAGGGAATGGCCGCGAGGGCGGCTGCAAGGATGAAATCATGAATATCGGCGAAGCTTCACGCGCCTCCGGCGTCTCGACGAAAATGATCCGCTATTACGAGACGATCGGCCTCATTCCACAGGCCGACCGCAGCGAAGCCGGCTACCGCAACTATGGCGACAACGACGTCCATACGCTGCGCTTCATCCGCCGCTCGCGGGATCTCGGCTTCACCGTCGAGCAGATGGCCGACCTCCTGGCGCTGTGGCGCGACCGATCGCGTGCCAGCGGCGAGGTCAAGAAGATCGCCCTCGAACATGTCGAGATCCTGGAACGCAAGGCGGAGGAGCTGAAGGCGATGAGCCGGACGCTGACGCATCTCGCGGCCCATTGCCATGGCGACGGACGCCCGGACTGTCCTATTCTTGACGATCTGGCCGATGCCGGGAACACCCCAGCAAAGCAGGCGGAGCCCGCCCGTTTCGGCACGGCCGGCATCGATCCTGTTCGCAACCGCCGCCGCGGATGACGTGGTCCCATGCGCTTGGCAAAGTCTCACGCATTCGTGACGGTGCGAAGCGCAAGCGGCATTGACAGGAATCGCGGGCGTTTTTACGGATCGATTATGGAAAAGGTGCGAACCACATATCTGCGTTTGCTGATTGTGCTGAAGCTGGCAGTCATGCTGTCGCTGGCCCTGCTGCCCTATTCCACCGCATCCGGCATGACACATGCGGCCACGCACGGCTCGATGCAGATCGAGGTGTCCTCGGACAACCCGATCCAGGCAGCGACCGAGCATTGCCCGAGCCTCGACAAGGGCAAGGTGAAGCCCATCCAACAGGACGGCAAGGCCGGCAAGAAGGATTGCTGCAAGACCTTCTGCGCCGCTGTGGCCGTTCTTGCCGATACCGGCAGCAGCCACCCCGTCGTCCCGCGTTCGATCCTCACCTTCGGACCGCAGTCGCAGCTCGCCCCGGGTGAACGCGACGGCCTACATCGCCCTCCAAAAGCCTGACTTCTGAATCCGTGACCGCTACTGCATGTTTCCTTTGGTCGTAGCCGATTGAAGGGCAAGAGCCTGCAGTAATGCAAAGCACAGCGGCCCTTGCGCGCCTGTTGAGGCGCTCGGTGCTGTAGCGCGGTCCGCGACGAGGCCCGCCCGGACTGTTGCCGGTCGGTCGCCGACCTCTGCCATTCACATTTCAGGTTTGACCATGAAACGATTGTTTTCCATGGCGCTCCTGCCCATGATCCTGGGCGGATGCGCTGCCACATTGCCTGCCGAGGTTTCAAGCCTTGGCGATCCCGCCGATAGCTCCAGCAGCATTCGAAGCACGCAGTATCGTAGCCCCATTTCAGGCTACACCCACCGCGAGCCGACCGGCCCCAAGGCCTGGGGCCCACTCAACGACGCACAGTCGACCGCCAAGGGAGACGCGTCATGATGAGCCGCAAGATCAAGCTGGCGGCGTTCATCGGCCTGCCGCTCGCGCTCGCCGGCTGCGCCACCAACGCCGAATATTCGGCCAGGGACGCTGGCTTTACGACGGTGGATGCGAAGGTTGCGACAGCTGCGACCAAGAAAAGCGTCTGGATCCAGAACCGCGCGCAGGCCGCCAAGGTCAATGCCGAGGTCAAGGCGCTCTTGAAGCGCAAGACGATCGACGCTGACACGGCCGTCCAGATCGCGCTTCTCAACAATAAGGGCCTGCAGGCCGCCTATGCCGATCTCGGCGACGCTTCGGCCGACGCCTGGCAGGCGACCCTTTTCCTTAACCCCACCGTCTCGATCGGCACGACCGGGATCGGCGCGCCGGAACTCGAAGCCTACCGCGCAATCGAGGGCCTGGTCACCACCAACATCCTGGCTCTTCTGACGCGCGACAAGACCATTGCCATCGCCGATGCCCGTTTTCGCCAGGCGCAACTTTCAGCAGCGCTCAGGACCCTGGAACTTGCCGCTGAAGCCCGTCGCGCCTGGATCGAGGCCGTCGCTGCTTGGGAAACCGTCGGACAGTTGAGCCGGGCCCAGATTGCTGCTGACGCCTCCTCGGAACTTGCCGCCAAGCTCGGTGAAACCGGTGCCATGGGCAAGGGCGCGCAGGCGCGGGAACATGTCTTCAATGCGGAACTTGCCGGACAGGCGGCCGAGGCGCGACTTGCCGCGCGGCTTGCCAAGGAGAACCTCACACGACGGATGGGCCTGTGGGGATCCGATGTCGACTACCAGGTACCGAACCGCCTGCCGGACCTGCCGAAGACGCTTGCCCGCAAGGATAGCATCGAGGCGGAGGCGCTGAAGCGACGCGTCGACTTGCAGATCGCCCGTCTCGATCTCGAGGCCGTCGCAAAATCCTACAAGCTGACCGAGGCGACCCGCTTCGTCACCGATCTGGAACTCGTCGCTGGTGCAGAAGCGGAACGGGAGCAAGAGGATCACGGCACCAAGGTCGAGACGACGGGCCAGTTCGAGCTCGAATTCGTCATCCCGATCTTCGACAGCGGCAATGCGCGCATGCGCAAGGCAGAGCTTGCCCACATGCGCTCGGCCAACCTGCTCGCCGAAAAGGCGGTCAATATCCGCTCCGAATCCCGCTCGGCCTACGAGGCCTATCGCTCGCGTTTCGAGATCGCCCGCCACTACCGCAACAGCGTCGTGCCGTTGCGCAGCAAGATCGAGGAGGAGGAGACGCTTAGCTACAACGGCATGATCACCAGCACCTTCGAACTGCTTGCCGACGTCAGGGCGAGGGTCGATTCGACCGTTCTCTCAGTCAATGCGAAACGCGATTTCTGGCTCGCCGACAGCGATCTGATGACGGCGATCCACGGTGGCGGATCAGGCGGAGCAGCCGAAGCAACGGCCGCCCCCGCGACGGCGGAAGCCGGCGCTGCAGGGCATTGAGAAGGAATAGGATCATGTTCAACAGAAGACACTTCCTTGGTGCAGGCGCGGCTCTCGTTTCCACCGCCGCATGGGCGCAAACCTCCAACTCCGGCCTGCCCGAAGCGGCAAGCATGGACAATGCCGCGACCCAGAAGCCGCTGGTGCCGACGAGCGGACCTGACTACAACCCGGTCGTCACCCTCAACGGCTGGACACTGCCACACCGCATGAACAACGGCGTCAAGGAATTTCACCTCGTCGCCGAGCCGGTCGAACGCGAAATGGCCGACGGTATGACCGCCTATCTCTGGGGTTACAACGGCCAGTCGCCGGGTCCGACGATCGAGGCGGTCGAAGGCGACCGCGTTCGGATCTTCGTCACCAACAAGCTGCCGGAACACACCACCATCCACTGGCACGGCATGATCCTGCCCTCGGGCATGGATGGCGTGGGCGGACTGTCGCAGCCGCACATCCCCTCGGGCAAGACCTATGTCTACGAGTTCGACCTCGTGAAGTCGGGCACCTTCATGTACCATCCCCACGCCGACGAGATGGTGCAGATGGCCATGGGCATGATGGGCTTCTTCGTGGTGCATCCGAAGGACCCGGACTTCATGCGCGTCGACCGCGACTTCGTGTTCCTGCTCAACGCCTACGACATCGATCCCGGCACCTACGTGCCGAAGATCATGGAGATGACCGACTTCAACATGTGGTGCTGGAACAGCCGGATCTTCCCCGATATCGACCCGCTGGTCGTGTCCAAGAACGACCGGGTGCGGGTGAGGGTCGGAAACCTCACCATGACCAACCATCCGATCCACATGCACGGCTACGATTTCGAGGTAACCTGCACCGATGGCGGCTGGGTGCGGCCGGAGGCGCGGTGGCCGGAAGTGTCGATCGACATCCCCGTCGGCGCCATGCGCGCCTACGAATTCGACGCAAAGTATGAGGGCGACTGGGCGATCCATTGCCACAAATCGCACCACACGATGAATGCGATGGGCCACGATATCCCGACCTTCATCGGCGCCGACAAGACATCGGTCGCGGCGAAGATCCGCAAGGTCAAGCCCGACTACATGCCCATGGGAACGGCCGGCATGGCCGACATGGGCGAAATGGAAATGCCGCTCCCCGACAACACGATCCCGATGATGACCGGCTGGGGTCCGCACGGCGCGTTGGAGATGGGCGGAATGTTCTCGGTGGTGAAGGTGCGCGAAGGCATCTCCGCCGGCGATTACAGCGATCCCGGCTGGTACGAGAACCCGCCGGGAACACAAGCCTGGGAGTGGACCGGCGAACTGCCGGAAGCAACGCGGGCAAAGGGTGCCAAGACCGTGATCACGCCGAAACCATGAAGCAACGGCTGACCACGATGAATTCTCTCAATTCCACCAGGAACCATACGATGAAGAAAACAGCATTCGCTCTGGCGCTCGTTGTCGCCTCTGCCTTCTCCACCCAGGCGCTCGCATCGGGCAGCCACGCGGGCGGCCACGACAAAGTGTCCGTCGGCGAGCCCGGTGACAGCAAGAAGGCGACGCAGACGATCCGCGTCACGATGAAGGAAACCGACGACGGCAAGATGATCTTCACCCCGGCGACCATCAAGGTGCGTCAGGGCCAGACCGTTCACTTCGCGATCAAGAATGCCGGCGAATTGGCCCATGAATTCGTTCTCGACGACAAGGCGACGATCCAGGAACACAAGATCACCATGGAGAAGTTCCCCGACATGGAGCACGACGACCCGAACGCCATCCGGCTCGAGCCCGGCAAATCCGGCGACATCTACTGGACCTTCACCAATGACGGCACCTTCGAGTTCGCCTGCCTGGTGCCCGGCCACTACGACGCCGGCATGCACGGTCCGCTCGACGTCGTGAAGAAGTAATCCCCGATCATAGAAAAGGATCTGACCATGAAGACCGTAGGTACATTCTTCGCAGCGCTTGCGCTCGCTGCCTCCGCCGCCGCCTTTGCCCTTCCCGCACACGCGGCGGAGTTCACCAAGGGCGTCGTCAAGAAAATCGATACCAAGGCCAAGAAGGTGACGATCGATCATGAAGACCTGAAGAACCTCGACATGCCGGCCATGACCATGGTGTTCCGCGTTGGCGACGATGCGGTGCTTGCCAAGCTCAAGGAAGGCGCCTCGATCGAATTCGTCGCCGACCGGGTCAACGGCAAGCTGACCGTGACCGAAGTCAAGTAAGCTGCGACAAACGGCCCGGGTCGAAATCACGCCGCCCGGGCCGGCACGATGCTATAGTCAGGCAGAACCGGAAAGGAGCGTCCAATGGACGTGTTACGTAGACATTTCGTAGCAGGCGCAATCGCAGGCATCACCCTCTTTGCGACAGCCGCCGCGGCTGCGGCCGGCACCATGGCCATCTACAAGGATCCGCAATGCGGCTGCTGCGAGCAATGGGCCGAGGCGATGGAGGCGGCCGGCTACAAGGTCGAGGTGCACGACGAGGCCGATATGTCGGCGATCAAGACGCGCTTCGCGGTGCCCGCCGACGTGGAAGGCTGCCATACGGCAGTAGTCGACGGCTACGTCATCGAGGGGCATGTGCCGCTGGAAGCGGTTCGCAAGCTTCTCTCTGAGCGGCCCGATATCGCCGGCATCGCCGTGCCCGGCATGCCCGCAGGCTCGCTCGGCATGGGCAATGACCCGCAGGCGTCCTACGACGTCTATACGATCGCCAAGGCAGGCGCCCAGTCGACGGTCTACTATCAGGTCCGTCCGGCGAATTAGGGCATTGGCTGCAAAGCGGCAGCGCTTCGGCCCCGAAGCGCCTCGCAAGCACGAAACCTGGGCGCTTCCTCTTTCGTCGGAAGCGTCTGGCCCCCAATGAAGCTCAGCCTCGCAGGAAGCTAGCGCTTCTCCAGTTCGACCGTGGATCCCAGCGCCTGCGGCTCCCCGACCTCGACGGCGTGCCCATCCGGATCATAGAAACGGAACACGCGCTGCCCCCAATCCTGCCGTTCGACCGGATGGATCAGTTCCACATGGGGCGCGACGCGTGCGAAAGCTGCGTCGACATCATCGTGTTCGAAATACAGGAGCAGGTTTCCTCGCCCATAGGGTTCCGCCGAGGCGAGTTCTTCCCGCCAGACTGTTCGCTCGAGCGAGCGGCCTTCGTGGATGGCAAAGCCGCCCTCGAAGAGGACGAAGTTTCCGAAGTCCTCGCGAACTGTCAGGCCGAGCGTCTTCTCGTAGAATTCCCGCGACCGGGCGATGTCGCGGACGAAAGGGATCGGATTGACGAAGCGCATGGACTTCCTTTCGCGAAGACTGCCGCTCGGATCAAAGCTTGCCTAAAGTTTTCACGTTGAAAGATGGCAAAGAGAATGCCGTTCGCGAAGCCCTCTCGGGCTCGGCCGTTTCATGGTAGCGCGCCTGTTTGCGATCTCTACGCGGTCAGACCACCTGCCAAGTGCCATCGTCGCTGCGCGCGAGCATCGGGGTCTGGAACACCCCCACGACGCGTTCCGGCCAATACGGCGCGAGGTTGGCGATCGGCTGTCGCCAGCGCTCGGTCTGCAGCATGGCGGCGCCGATCGCGACCGGCTCGATGCCGCAAGCCTCCATCAGGGTCAGCCCGGCCAGGATCGACGTGCCGCTCGATATCACGTCGTCGATCAGCGCGACACGTCGCCCCTCGAGCAGTGGAAGCATGCGCGGATCGACGTAGAGCCGCTTCTTCTGGTCCGGCGTCGTGATCGAGGAGAGCGGCACCGACAGGTCGTCGACATACCAGAATTTTCTTGATGTACCGAGCGGCACGTAGCGGCTATGGCCGAGCTTGCGCGCAACGGCAGAAGTAAGCGTCAGGCCCAATGTCGGGAGACCGGCCACGACATCGGGCTCGAAGGCGGCAAGCTTTGCCGCAAGTTCGGTGGCCAGCGCATCTTCCACCGCAAAGCTCGCCTGGTTGACGATCAGCGAGGCGAGCGCGTGCCTGCCATCCGAGAGCGGCCGGATCGGCAGCAATATCTGGCGGCCGTCGCCGAGCGTTGCCGGGAAGAAATCGCGATAACCCGCCTGAATGCCGAAACTTTTCGGCGGGTAAACCTCCTGCCAGAAGTCGTGAGGCTGCATCGGTTCCGTCCTCGTCTGCGCATTTCGCCCGGATTGAAAGGCGACCAAAAAAGCCGGTTCGCTGTTCTGATCCCGGTGGTTTTCGTCTATACCGTTTGCGACTTCGATCAAACCGAAAGGGCACCGTGCAGCGAGCAAAGCGCGCGGAATTCACAAGCCCTTCGCCAGATGAACCACGGGAATACCTGAACATGCGCCTGCCAGACGGAATTGCTGACGACCTCGCCTTCCTCACGGACTTCCGTCGCGATCTGCATGCCCATCCGGAACTCGGGTTCGAGGAGGAGCGCACCAGCGACCTCGTTGCCAAATGGCTCGAGGCCGCCGGGCTAAAGGTCCATCGAGGCTTGGGAAAAACCGGCGTCGTCGGCACCCTGCAAGTGGGCAACGGCACGCGCTCGATCGGTCTTCGCGCCGACATGGACGCACTCGCCATGCCCGAAATCGCCGACCGACCCTACAAGTCCCGCGAAGCCGGCAAGATGCATGCCTGCGGCCATGACGGCCACACCACATTACTGCTCGGTGCCGCCCGCCATCTGGCAAAGACCCGCAATTTCTCAGGCACCGTTCATTTCATTTTCCAACCGGCCGAGGAAGGCCGCGGCGGCGCGAAGCGCATGGTCGAGGAAGGGCTGTTTCAGCGTTTTCCCTGCGACGCCGTCTACGGTCTGCACAACATGCCCGGCCTCGATCCGGACGAAATCGCCGTCGTCGCCGGGCCGCAGCTCGCCTCCTCGGACAGCTGGCGTCTGACCTTCCGCGGTGTCGGAACCCACGGTGCCAAGCCGCATCTCGGCCGCGACCCCGTAACGGCGGCCGGTACCTTCCTTGCCTCGCTGCAGTCGATCGTCGGCCGCGTCGTCGATCCCTTGCAACCGGCCGTCGTCAGCGCCTGCTCCGTGCGTGCCGGCGACCCAAAAGCACTGAACGTGATCCCCGACATCGTGGAAATCGGCGGCACCGCCCGCGCCTATACACCCGAAGTGCGCGACCAGCTCGAAACCGAGATCGGACGACTGGCCCGGGGCACGGCGGAAATGTACGGGATTGCGGTCGACTACGAATTCGAGCGCCGCATCCCACCCGTCGTCAACGATGGCGATGCGACCGCCCGGGCGCTGAAGGCGGCCCAAACCGTCTTCGGCAAAAAGACCCGCACGGCATTTCCGCCCTCCACCGCCGGCGACGATTTCGCCTTTTTCGGGCTCGAAGCTCCGGGCTGCTATGTGTGGCTCGGCAACGGCCCCGCCGTCGACGGCGCGCTGCATCACAACACCGCCTATGATTTCAACGACGCCGCGATCGGCCCGGGCGTTGCCTTCTGGTCGACGCTGGTGGAGCAGGAGCTGCCGCGCGCCGAATAGCGCGCGCCAGCCCGGGCGCGTGGCCGCAAATCACCCGAAGATGCGCAATTTCAGGGGCTTGTATCAGTTCTCTGAACGGAGAAGCGATCTGTCCCATTGGAGCTGAGAGCGGATCGCACAGGCGGCTTAAACCGAGCTGACCGCGCGAGTTACACCTCAAAGCACTTCCAATATCGGGCTTTCCATCAGTTTGCCGATTGCGACATCGGCGATGCCGCGGTCGGTCTGGTGCGGTCCGGCGTTGCAGGCGAGCGTCGCGCCAAAGCAGGCCTTGAAGACCAGATAGGGTGGCTGCCAATCCACAATGCGGCCAACAGCATCGCGAAGTTCTGCGAAGCCGGCAGCTATCTCCGCGAGCGGCTGTTCCGAAACCAACCCGCAAATCGGTAGCGGCAGGAGAACGTCAACCTTGCCGCCGGACGCGACGGCCATGCCGCCGCCGGCGGCGATCACCGCATTGGCCGCCACAGCCATGTCTGCAGCGTTGCCACCGAAGACGGTGAGGTTGTGGCTGTCGTGCGAGACCGTGGTGGCGAAGGCCCCGCGCCAGGCGCCCCAACCCGAAAGCAAGCCGACGCGTGGCCGGCTGTCAGCGCGCCCGTGGCGGTGCGCGACTGCGATCACCGTAGTCCCCTCGGGCGGCACGACGAAGCCGCCTTCCACCTCGGCAACTGCTTCGGCCCATTGGGTGAAACGCGGGCGATCGATGGTCGCGACGCGCACCTTCGTTCCGGCAGCGCAGATGCGGAAATCGGCCTCTGCGAGCGGTGCAATTTTCATCGTGCCGTATAACGGCGCGACATCGATGTCAGTCAGCGGCTCGATCATGTCACCGCTCTTCGCGATGACCTTGCCGTCGACGATCACCGTGCGCGTGCGGAACTCGCTCAGGTCCTCGAAGACCACGATATCCGCCCGGCGTCCGGGCGCAACGAGCCCCAGATCGTGCCGGCCGAGCCGGACGGCACCGTTGAGCGTCGCCGCCCGTAGCGCCCATTCGGCGGGCAGGCCGTAGCGGACCAACCGGCGGACGACATCATCAAGGCCGCCAGCGCGGGCGAGATCGTCCGGAAAGACGTCGTCGGTACAGAGCGTCACCGTCTGAGGAAGATGGCCTAGGGCATTGAGGGTATTGACGAACTCAGGCAACAGGTGATCGTGCGAGCCGCGCAGTTCAATCGACAACCCTGCTCTCAGCTTCGCCATCAGATCGTCGCCGGACACGAGCTCGTGGTCGGAGCTGACGCCTGCGGTGACGAACGCCTGAAGGTCGGTGCCGGCAAGGCTGCGCGCATGGCCGTTGACCGGCTTGCCGGCGGCGAGCCCGGCCTGGACGATAGCGCTGATGCGCGCCTCGCCGTCGATGACGCCGCGCATGTTCATCATCTCGGCAATGCCGCCGATTTCCGGCCAGCTCAAAATGTCGGCGATGATGCCAGCGTCGAAATCGGCGCCGGCCAGTTCCAGACCCGGCGCCGACGGTACGCTGGACGGCGCCAGCAGAACGGTGCGCAGCGGCAGATCGCGAATGGCATCCGCAGCCCACCGCACTCCAGCGACACCGTTGACGTTGCCGAACTCATGCGGGTCCCAGACAACGGTCGTGACACCACGCGGCAGCACCGCGTTGGCATAGGTCGCCGGTGTCACCATCGAACTTTCGACATGCATATGCGTATCGATCAGGCCAGGTGAAACGGAGGCACCGCCCGCATCGATGATATCAGCCGCGTCGCTGCGCGTGCCGGGCTCGTGCACGCTCGCAATCAACGATCCGACCACACCGATATCGGCCGGACGAAGCTCGCCGGTGACCACGTCGACCAGCGTCCCGCCTTGTATCAGGATGTCGAAGGGTTGCTCACCGCGCGCTGCGGCCACCGCGCGGGTCCGGAGCGCCGCATCGGCCAGGTCCTGAGGCTGCAGCACGGAGTTCATTTCTGCGCTTCTTTCATCAACGCACCCAGGATCTGGGCCCGCGTCGTCTCGACGTGTGCGTCAACGGCGTATTCGGCATTGAAGGTCGCATGGCTCGCGCGGGTTTCGACGACGGTACGCCCTCGCGTCAGGGATCCGCCAAGCTCGACATCGATACGTGCGCTCTTAAAGGAGACTGCGCCGGGGTTGACGAAGGCGACGGCGGCTGAGGGGTCATAGATCGCCATGCCCGGGCGTCCTCGGCTGGTACCGATCGAGATGTATCCGGCAAGCAGATCGGCGATCAGCGCGGCATTGACGCCGCCGGCCGAGCGGATCGGCGCAACGTCGTCCGGATAGGCAAAGACCTTGCGGCAGAGATCGAGATCGACCATGCGCAGCGGCAGGCCGTGCGCGAGCACGATGGCAAGCGCCTCCGGATCGGCAAAGGCGTTGAATTCGGCGGAGGCTGTGTGGTTGCCGCTCGTGACGCCGCCGCCCATCCAGGTAAGGTCGGTGATGCGCGCGGCAAGGTCCGGGCGGGCAAGGCAGAGGGCGCCAAGGTTGGTGAGCGGCCCGAGAGCGAGAATGCGCTTTGGCCCTTCCTGTTCCAACCAGGCTGAGAGAGCAGCGAAAGCGTCGCTTTGCGGCAGTGCATCGGCTCGCGGCAGCGTCAGCCCGGCGGTCGGCATGCCGGCCTCGCCGAGAATACGTTCGGCAGTCTCAAGCCTGCCAAGCACTGGCGAGGCGCGGCCCTCATGGATGGGGAAGTTCCAGCCGAAGGCGAGCGCGGCACTGGCGGCGTTGCGCTTCACCTGTTCGATCGGCGTGTTGCCGAAGACGAGCGAAACGCCGTCGATTTCTTCAGCGGCATGAAGGACGACAAGCACCGCGGCGATGTCGTCGAAGCCCATGTCCGTATCGATCCAGACACCCATATGACGTCAACCGAACTTCTTGAGGCGCGCAGCCTTGTCGACCGGGAGATCGAAGGCAATCGTAGAGCCGGTTTCGCGCGCCGCCAATGCGGCATCTTCCTCGGCCTTGATGGCACCGAGCGGCGTATCGAGCAGGTATTCGCGCGTGCTGCCGGAGAAAGAGGCTCCGCGCACGGTGCCTTGGAAAGGACCTGAACCAAGGGTCACCATGCGCGGACGCCACGCAAGCCCTGCCGTGTCAGGCGGCAGGGATCCGGAAAGATCGATCGGGCCGTTGCCGACCGCAAGCTTGCCGCCCTCGACGGCAAAGATGTTCTCGAAGCCGACGAAATCGGCGACGAAGCGCGAGATCGGGCGGTTGTAGATATCCTCGGGCGTGCCGATCTGCTCAATCGCGCCGTTGAGCATGACGACGATCCGATCCGCCAGCGACAAGGCTTCGCCCTGGTCGTGGGTGACGAAGATCATCGTGACGCCGGTTTCCTTCTGGACGCGCTGCAATTCCGTTCGCATTTCGAGGCGCAGGCGGGCGTCGAGGTTCGACAGCGGCTCGTCGAGAAGCAGCACCTTCGGCTCCATGACCATCGAGCGCGCCAGCGCCACGCGCTGCTGCTGGCCGCCCGAGAGTTCGCCCGGCTTGCGGGCGGAGAACTTCGAAAGCCCGACCGACTTCAGCCCGGCCGTTACCTTGCTCTCGATCTCTGTCGCCGGCAGCTTCTTCAGCCGCAGGCCGAAGGCGACGTTTTCGAACACGGTCAGGTGCGGGAACAGTGCATAGGACTGGAAGACTAGTCCGACGGAGCGCTTGTTTGCGGAGACCCGAGTGATATCGGCACCGTCGAGCCTGATGGCACCGGAGGCCGGCGTCAGCAGGCCGGCGATCGAGCGCATCGTCGTCGTCTTGCCGCAACCGGACGGTCCGAGGAACGCCACGAGTTCGCCCTTGCGGATCGAAAGGTCGAGATCCTTCACCGCAACGGTATCGCCATAGGCGAGCGTCAGTTTTTCAAGGCTGAGGAAGGCGGCGTCAGACATAGCGAGAGAATCCCAGGAAGCGTTCGGCAAGGAAGACGATGCCGATGGACATGAAGGCGAGCAGTGCCGAGAGGGCGGCGACCGACGGATCGTAGGTGATCTCCATGTAGGAGAGCATGTCGATCGGCAGCGTGCGCACGCCGGGGCCGGAAAGGAAGAGCGATACCGGCACCTGGTTGAAGCTCGTGACGAAGCCGAGGATGAAGGCGGCCAAGATGCCGCTGCGGATGTTCGGCATCACCACGCGGAAGAAGGCGCCGGCGCGCGAGGAGCCGAGCAGCACGGCCGCCTCCTCGATGTCGGAGCGCAGGTTGTTGAGGCTCGCCGAGACCACCCGCACCGCATAGGGCAGAACCAGCGCCGTATGCGCGAGAAACAGGGTCAGCGTGATGTTGAAACCGAAGGGCACGACGATGTAGCGCAGCAGCGCCAGGCCGACGATGATGCCCGGCACAATGATCGGCAGCGACACGATCGTGCGGATGGTTTCGCCGAACGGCAGCTTGTAGCGTGAAAGCGCATAGGACGCGGGAACGCCAAGCACAAGCGCCGCAGCCGTACCGCCGATCGCCAAAAGCATCGAGATCGCGAAGCTCTCGCGGAAGCTCTCGACAGTGAAGACCTTGGCGACCCATTTGAGCGAGAAGCCCTGCGGTGGGAAGGCCAGCGTCTCGCCGCCTGAAAGCGAGGCGGCGACGATGATGAAGAACGGCCCTATCAGGAAGCCAATCACCAGGAAGAGCACAAGGGGTGAAAAGACGCGGGGTGTCATCGCTTGTTCCTCGCGGTGGCAAGCCGTTTCAAAAGAAGATTGGCGGCAAAGCTCATGACGATCAAAATGAAGGCGATGACGCTGGCTGCGACGAAATCGTTGGCGACGGTGACGCGCTGGTAGAGCAGCGTTTCGAGCATCAGCACCTTGGAACCGCCGAGGATCGCAGGCGTGATGTAGGCCGTCAGCGAGCCGGTGAAGACCAGTGTGCCGCCGATCACAAGGCCCTCTTTGGTGAGCGGCAGGATCACCTTGAAGAACACCTGGAACCAGTTGGCGCCAAGAACACGCGCCGCAGGAATTGCATCCTTCGGCATGTTCTCAAGCGCGCTGATCAAGGACAGGATCATCAGCGGCAGGAAGAGCTGAAGGAGACCGATGAAGACGGCCGTTTCGGTAAAGAGAAAGCGGATCGGCTCATCCGAGAGGCCGACCAGTTGCAGCGCCTGGTTAACGATGCCGGTGCGGCCGAGGATGACGATCCAGGCATAGGTGCGGGCAACCGACGAGATCATCAGCGGCAGCACGACGAGGCCGATCATCTGCCCCTTGTTGCGCGGCGTCAGATTGACGATGGCAAAGGCCGCGGCATAGCCAATGACCGCCGAAACAGCGGTGACCATCAGACCAAGTCGGAAGGTACGCAGGAAGACGGTGCGGTTCAGCGGATCCGAGAAAAAGGTCGTATAGGCCGACAGCGACCAGCTGTCGGCGTTGCGAAAGCCTTCCGCCAGCAGGATCACCACCGGCGCAAGAAAGACGATCGCCGCAAAGACCGCTGCGGGCAGAGCGAGCGCCAGGGCTTCGGCGCGGTTCTGAAACATCCTTCTTCCTTTCAAGGCATCAAGTAGAGCGGCCTGCCCGTCCCGGTGGCCGTGGCTCCACCGGCCGAAAAGTTCGGCCGATGGAGTTCAGTTGTTTGGCTTACTGGCCGACCTGCGCGTTCCACTCCGACAGCCACGCTTCGCGGTTGTCGAGGGCAACAGCCGAGGGGATCAGCTTCAGGTTCTTCACCGTCTCTTCGCCGTAGGTCAGGTTCTCGGCGATCTCCGGCGAAACCTTGACGTCCTTGTTGGCCGGGCTGTCGACCAGCTTTTCGGCGAGCGCCGTCTGGATTTCGGTCGAGAGCCAGAAATCCATGAACTGAAGCGCCAAGTCCTGGTTCTTGCCGCCCTTGGTCAGCACCATCACATTCATGCCGCCGGTCTGGCCTTCCTTCGGCGTTGCCCACTTGATTGGCAGGCCGAGCTTGGTGAAGCCTTCCCAAGAGAAGCGGCCGATCGGTGCGGCCCAGATCTCTTCCTGCTGCATCAACTGCACGAGCTGCGAAGACTTGACGTAGAAGGTGACGATGTCGTCCTTCTTGGCACCGACGGCGGCAATCGCTTCCTTGAGGTCCGGCGTATTCTTGCCGATGGCCTCGCCAACCATGTAGAGCGCCGGCGGGCCTTGGTTGGTCGTGACGTTCGGGAAGGCGACGTGGCTGGCGTTCTTCTCGTCGAGCAGATCGGCCCAGGAATTCACTTCCATCTTGTCCGAGCGATAGACGATCGAGGTTGCGTAGAAGGTGTAGCCGACGCTCATGCCGTCGCCGTTCGGATCCTTGGCAAGGTCATAGAGCTTGTTGAAGTTCTGGAGCTTCGAGGTGTCGATCTTTTCGATCAGGTCAGCGCGCGAAGCCGAGAGCGCGTCGGCCATCGAAACGACGGCCATGTCGACAACCGGGCTTGCCTTGTTGGCTTCCATCTTTGCCAGGCGCTCGACGCTGTTGCCGGTTTCGACCACCAGCTTGCAACCGCACTTCTGCTCAAACGGCGTGTAGACAAGCTCCTTGAATGCGTCCTGGGCAAAGCCGTAGACGGAAATTGTGAGCGTCTTTTCCTGAGCAGACGCGGCAGGGGCGACGAGCAAGAGCGCGCTCGAGGCAAGCAGGAACTTCTTCATGACTGGTGTCCTCCTTCGGTGACGGATGTGGCTGCGGTGGCAGTGGTATGAACGGGTTGAAGCGCGGGCGGTGCGGCGGCCGATTGCCTGACGACCAGATGCATCGGCACTTTCGACTTCTCGGCCGTGACCGGTGCGCCGATCTCGGGATCGAACGGATCGCGCTCGCGGATCGCCTTGACGAGCGCGGCAACGGCAATCGCGGCAATCTCGGTCATGTCCATGCGCGCGGTCGTGAGCGCTGGAGTGATAACCGGCGACCAGATCAGATCGTCAAAACCGGTCACGCTCGCCTTTTCCGGAACATTGATGCCGGCGCGCTGCAATTCGGTCAGTGCCCGGAGCGCATGGAGATCGGAGATGCAGGCAAACGCGGTGTAGCCTTCCGCCACCTTCCCGGCGAGCCCGAGCGGACAGCCCTTTCCGGACACTTTCTCCAAGGGCTCGATCCAGAGCGTGTCGGTATGAAGCCCTTGGCCGAAGACGGAGCGGATGCCGCCGGCGCGGTCGTTCTGCACGTTCGAGGCGGGATTGTTGCCGATGATCAGCACGCGCCGGTGCCCGAGCGCCTTCAGGTGCTCGGCGATCTGCTGGCCGCCACCCCAGTGGTCGGCGGCAACCGTGTTGCCGGGCGTCGAGGGCGTATCGATGACGGCAACCGGACAGCCGACATCGGCGACGCGGGTACCGCGCCGCGGCACGATCACCAGGCCGTCGACGTCGCGGTCGATCAGCCGCTCGATCGCCTTGGTCTGGGTCGAGACGTCGCCGCGCGAGTCCGCAATCAGCACGCCGTAGCCCGACGACGAGGCGGCAAGCTCGATCGCCTGGGCGATCTGGGGGAAGAGCGGATTGGCGATATCGGGAAGAACGAGACCGATGACGCCGGTGCGACCGGTCCTGAGCGCCCTGCCCGCCTGGCTCGGTACGTAACCGAGCTCGGCCGCGGTCGCGCGGATCTTCTCCACCATTTCGGCAGACACGCGGCCCTTGCCGGAGAGCGCGTTCGAAACCGTGGCTGCGGACACGCCGAGCGTTCTGGCAATCCTCGTTAGTTTTGGTCCGGAACGCGCCAAAATCCGTGGTTTCCGCTATCGCATGATTAAACGATTAATCATGCGATATATCAGAATCTCCTGGGTGTCGAATCCTTTTGTCGACGTGTTGCATTTTGCAATTTTCGAGGGAAAATCGTCATGAATAACAATCGACGTCCCCCCTTATTCCAAGCCGGCAATCCTGCATAAAGCTTATGGAGAAGACCGTTCAAAATCAGAGTTGGGTGGCGGCCCAATTCGCCGGAACCAAACTGGTCCGTGAAGGCTCCCTGATATATCTCGAAAGTGCGCCGGACGACGGAAGGCGAAATACGCGTATGCCCATCCGCCACGGCCGCGGGTACAATTTTCAACTTCGACGGACAAAAGAAACCAATTTTCCCACTAAATTACTAGGGAATAAGTATGATGCATCGCAATCATCCGGTGCGTACATTCGGGTGGCGACGCGATCCGCGTGACAGGCACAATGCAGGAGTTTGGGACATGACTGGCACTATCATCGGTTTTGGCAAGACCGCGGGACAAGCCCGCCGCGCACGAGGGGCAACTCTGGCTGCCGCCACACTGGCGCTCGCTCTGTCGACGAGCACAGCCGTCTTCGCCGAGGACGCCAAGTTTGACCCCAACGCCTCGATCACCATCGGGTCGCTCTACGAGCCGCAGAACCTCGACAACACCGCCGGCGCCGGCCAGGGCATCAACGAAGCCTTCAACGGCAATGTCTATGAAGCGCTGTTCACGCTGACCGATGCGGGCGACGTCCAGCCGGGTCTGGTCGCCGCGCAGAGCGTCAGCGAAGACGGCCTTACCTACACGTTCAAGCTTCGCCCTGGCGTTGCCTTCCATTCCGGCGACCCGCTCACCGCAGCCGACGTGAAGTACAGCATCGAGCGCGTGACCGTCGAGCATTCCAAGAGTTCGCGCAAGAAGAGCCTTTCGACGATCAGCGCGATTGAGACGCCCGATGACCAAACCGTCGTCGTCAAGCTGTCCGCACGCTCGATCTCGCTCCCCTACAATCTGAGCTACGTCTGGATCGTCAACGATGCGGCAAAGGACCTGAACGCCAGCGAAGACGGCACCGGCCCCTATCGCCTCGACGAATGGCGCCGCGGCTCGTCGCTGGCATTGACCCGCAACGACAAATATTGGGGCACAGCACCGACCAATGGCGAAGTCGTCTTCCAGTACTTCACCGATGCGACCGCGCTCAACAATGCGCTTCTGACCGGCGCCGTCGACATCATCACCAGCGTCCAGAGCCCGGATTCGATCGCCCAGTTCAAAGACAATCCCGACTTCACCGTCACGGCAGGCCAGTCGACCACAAAGGAACTGCTTGCCTTCAACGATCGCGTCGCCCCCTTCGACAATGTCAAGGTGAGGAAGGCGATCGCCCGCGCCATCGACGACAAGAAGTTGCTGACGTCGATCTGGGGCGAGTACGGCACGCTGATCGGCTCTTTCGTGCCGCCGACGGATCCGTGGTACGTGGATCTGACCGCCGTCGACGCCTATGACGTCGAAAGTGCCAAGGCGCTGCTGAAGGAAGCGGGCTTTGCCGATGGCTTCACCTTCAAGCTCGACACACCGAACTACGATCCGCATCCGATCGTCGCGCAGTTCATCCAGAGCGAACTCGCCAAGGTCAACATCAAGGTCGAGATCAACGTCATCACCGCCAACGAGTGGTACACGAAGGTCTACAAGGCGCATGACTTCCAGGCGACGCTGCAGGAGCACGTCAACCACCGCGACATCGTCTTTTATGGCAACCCGGACTTCTACTGGGGCTACAACAACCCCAAGGTCGTCGACCTGATCAAGGCCTCGGAATCCGCCGCCAACACAGACGAGCAGACGGCCAAGCTCAAGGAAGCCAACACGATCATCGCGGAGGACGCCGCCAGCAACTGGCTCTACCTCTATCCGCAGATCGTCGTTTCAAGCTCGGCGGTGACTGGCTACCCGGTGAACGGCCTGAACTCGCAGTTCTTCGCCTTCGGCATCAAGAAGAGCGAGCAGTAAGCCAAACCACTTCCGCTTTTCGCGGCACCAAGAGCCCCTGGATCGGATCCAGGGGCTTCTGCGTTTCGCGATCATGGCCGACTTCATCCGCGCCGTTTCGGCCGGCCACGCACAGGTCCCGCTAAAGTAAGGCCCTCGCTCTAGCCTCCCTCTCTGTTTTGATGCAAAAGCCAACTTCTCTGATCACGGCGCCCCGTGAGAAGAAAGGAATGCAGCCATTCTCACCTATCTCGTCCGCCGGTTTGCCATCCTGCTCCTGTCGCTGCTGATCGCGGCGGTGGTGCTGTTCGTGTTGTTGCGCCTGCTCCCCGGCGACCCGGCCAATGCGCTTCTGTCCGTCGGCGCCGATGCCGCGCAGATCGAAAAGGCTCGCGAGCAGGTCGGCTCGAACCTGCCGCTCTGGCAGCAGTTCCTTCGCTTTGCCGGCAGCCTCGCCCGCTTCGATCTCGGCACCTCCTTCGTCAGTGGCAAGCCCGTGATCGAGGAGATCGCCGCGCGGCTGACGGTCACCGTGCCGCTGGCGCTGATGGGCTTCCTGCTTTCCATTCTGATTGCGGTGCCGCTCGGCATCCTTTCGGCCGTCAAGGCCGACCGCTGGTATGGCGGATTGATCTCGACGGTCTCGCAGCTCGGCATCGCCATTCCGGTCTTCTGGGTCGGCATCCTGCTCGTCACCGTCTTTGCCGTCACCTTCCGACTGTTTCCATCAGGCGGCTTTCCCCGCCGCGGCTGGCAGAATGAGGGACAGGTGCTCTATGCGCTGGCGCTGCCTGTACTGACGATCGGGCTCGTCATGGGCGCATCGCTGCTGCGCTACGTGCGTTCGGCGACACAGGATGTTCTCGGCAGCGATTATCTGCGCACCGCGCGCGCCCTTGGCGCCAGTTTTCCGGAAGCCCTCATCCGCCACGGCATCCGCAACGGCGCCGTGCCGATCGTCTCCATTCTCGGCATCGAGCTTGCCACGACCCTGCTCGGCGCCGTCGTCATCGAGCGTGTCTTCGCGCTGCCAGGTCTCGGCTCGATGCTGCTGCTCGCGATCGAGCAGCGTGACTATCCCAACGTCCAGGGCGTGCTGTTCATCTCGACGCTGCTGGTGCTGCTGATCGGCTTTGGTGCCGATCTTACCCAGCGGCTGATCGATCCGCGCCTGCGCGAACGCGCCGTCGGAGGCAGCGCATGAGCCCGGTCGAGACGTCCGTATCCAGACGGGAGCAACGGCACTCTCTTGCCCTCACCGTCGGGCTCGCGCTCGTCGGCGTCAATCTACTCGTCGCCCTGCTCACGCTGTTCTGGACACCGTACGATCCTTTGAACGCTTCCGGTGGCCGACTGGAAGCGCCATCGCTCCTGCACTGGCTCGGGACCGACCGGCTGGGGCGCGACCTGCTCACGCAACTGATGATCGGTGCGCGAACGGCGCTTCTTGTCGGCACCGGCGCCGTTGCGATCGGCGCGACGATCGGCGTCAGTCTCGGCGTTCTCGCCGCCTTTGCAACGCGCATTGCCGACGACGTGATGGCCGCGACGCTCGATATCCTGATCGCCTTCCCGACCCTGCTTCTGGCCATGCTGGTGGTCGCGGCAAGCGACAGCGCCAGCCTCTGGACGGCAATCCTGGCCCTTGGCCTCGCGATCTCCGCCATCGTCGCCCGGCTGACCCGCATCCTCACCAAACGGGTACTGCGCCAGGACTATATCGTCGCCTCGCGAACATCGGGAACCTCCTGGGCCGGTGTCGTCTTCCGCCACGTGCTTCCCAATATCTGGCCCACGCTCTCGGTCAATTTCGCCCTGCAATTCGGCCTTGCCGTCATCGCCGAGGCGTCGCTCTCCTATCTCGGTCTCGGCGCACCGCCGCCGAACGCCTCCTGGGGACGGCTGCTGCAGGAAGCACAAGGCACCGTCTATACGGCGCCGATCGGCGCGATTGCTCCCGGCATCGCACTGGTCGCCCTTGTCATCGGCATGAACCTTCTCGCCGACGGCCTGCGCGACATCGGCGATCCGACACGCGGGAGATCGCGATGACAGCGCTTCTCAACATTCAAGGCCTCTGCATTCGCGCCGGCGATAAGCCGCTGGTATCCGATCTCTCCTTCTCGATCCGGCCCGGCGAGCGCATCGGAATGATCGGCGAGTCCGGCTCAGGCAAGTCGATGACCGCCATGGCTGCGACCGGCCTGCTGCCCGTGTCGATCGGCGTAAGCGGTTCGATCGAGCTTGACAGCCAGCAGGTGGTCGGCGCCACCGACAGGGTCCTGAACCGCCTGCGCGGCGCTGCCGCCGCCGTTGTCTTTCAGGAGCCGCTGACAGCACTCGACCCGCTGATGAAGATCGGCCGGCAGATCGCCGAACCGGTTCGCCGCCGACTGGAGCTGGAGAGCGGCAAGGCATCGAAGGATGCCATCAGCCGTGAAGTCCGCGACCTCATCGACAAGGTGGCGCTGCCACAGCCGGAACGCATCATCAATTCCTATCCGCACGAAGTGTCGGGCGGCCAGCGCCAGCGCGTCGCCATCGCCATGGCGCTCGCCTGCCGCCCGAAGCTCTTGATTGCCGACGAGCCGACGACCGCACTCGACGTCACGACGCAGGCAGAAATCCTCAAGCTACTGGACCAGTTGGTGCGCGAGACCGGCATGGCGCTTTTGTTCATCAGCCACGACCTGCCCGTCGTTGCCCAAGTGGTGGAGCGCGTGATCGTGCTGAAGAACGGCGTTGCTGTCGAAGAAGGGCCCGTCAAGACGGTCTTCGGCAACCCGCAACACGACTACACCAAAACCCTGGTTGAGGCCGCCCGCCTGTTCGACGAAGCGCTCGGGGCAACCGGATCATGATGCTCGATCTTCAAAACGTCAGCTTCGGCTATTCCCGCGAACAGACCACGCTCAACGACGTCTCGCTGTCTGTCCGCCCCGGTACCAGCGTCGGCCTCGTCGGCGAATCCGGCTCCGGCAAGACGACCCTTCTGCGGCTGATGCTCGGGCTCATTCGCCCGACCAGCGGTGTCATTCGCTTCGGCGAGGAGAGCCTCGATACTGGCAACAGTGCCTTCATGCAGCGCTATCGACGCGCGGTGCAGCCGGTCTTCCAGGATCCCTATTCGTCCCTCGACCCGCGCCAGCGGGTGATCGACATCATCGGCGAGCCGCTCAGGTCGTTGCGGATCCCGGGCGATCGCACGCAGACGGTCGCCGAAGCGCTCGAAGCGGTAGGCCTGCCGCTTGACGCGATGCGCCGCTATCCGCACGAATTCTCGGGCGGCCAGCGCCAGCGCATCGCTATTGCCCGTGCGATCGTCGCCCGTCCGCAGATCGTGCTCGCCGACGAAGCGGTCAGTGCGCTCGATCTTTCGACCCGCATCCGCATCGTCGAGCTCTTTAAGACGCTTTCGGAAAAGCTGACGCTGGTGTTCGTCTCCCACGATCTCGGCGTCGTTGCCGCCCTTTGTGAAGAAATGATCATCCTGGAACGGGGCAAGGTGGTCGAGAGCGGCAAGACCCGCGACATTTTGGCTGCACCCAAGCACCCCTATACGCAGCGGTTGCTTGCCAGCATTCCGCGCATGCCGGCCTGACAAGGGATTGCACGAAGTTCGTGGGTCCGGACGAATCCGCCTTTATCCCCAAAGACTTGGTGATTCGTGGCCGCATTGATCCAGGACAACCCCTGAGACGCACATCGTGAGCATAGTGCCGCCGGCCGCAGATACTCTGTGGCCGAACGCCCTGACCGGCGATGTTCAATTTCTTCTGGGGGCCCGGAAATCATGCCTACTCGCGCCATCTTGCCATCTGCCGTCTTCTTTGCCGTACTCGCGGCGCCGCTCGCGATCGCGACGGCGGCAGATCTCTCCGAGCCGAGCGCGGTCGCGGCACCGGAAATGCCTCTCGCCAGCGAGCCCGGCCCATGGATGATCCGTGCCCGCGCGCTGGCCGTCCTGCCCGACGACAAAGCCTCGCTCTCCCTGAATGGCACAGCGCTTGATGGCGAAAAGGTCGGCGTCAGCAATTCCGTCGTGCCGGAACTCGACATCACCTACTTCTTCACCGACAACATCGCGGCTGAACTGGTCCTCGGCACGACGCCGCACACGGCGCGTGGCAGCGGCTCGATCTCCGGTCTCGGCGAAATCGGCAAGGCGTGGCTGCTGCCGCCGACGCTGACATTGCAGTACCACTTCAACGTCACCGACGAGATCAAGCCCTATGTCGGCGCTGGCGTGAACTACACGATGTTCTACAACGAGAAGCCCCGGGGCGATTTCTCGAGCTTCAACATGAAGAACACCTTCGGCGTGGCGCTGCAGGCGGGCGTCGACATCAAGCTCGACGACCATTGGGGTCTGAACTTCGACGTCAAGAAGTTGTTCCTTGAGCCTGAGGTCAACGCAACGCTACCTGGCGCCGGCGCGGTCAGCGGCAAGGTCAAGCTCGACCCGTGGCTGATCGGCACCGGTATCAGCTACCGGTTCTGATCCGTTCGCGGAGCGACGCGAGAAACCGTTTGCGGCGCCGTAGTAGGCGCCGCAACTGTAGAGGCAGGATGTTAGAGGTGATGAGCCGTGACTGCCCGCGCAAGTTCACCTGACAGCTGCCGGCTGCTGGCATGGGATATGTCGCCCAGTGACAGCATGCCGACCATGCGCTTGTCCTCGTCGATTACAGGCAGACGCCGGACCTGTTTCGCTTCCATCAGGTGGACGGCGTGTTCGATCGTCTCACCGGTGCGGCAGTAAACAATATCCCTGGTCATCAAGTCGCGTGCCGTCATCGAAGCGGGATCGCGCCCGTTGGCAAAGGCACGCAAGGCGATGTCGCGATCCGTGACCATGCCGATCAGGCGGTCGTTTTCGCCGACGGGCAAGGCCCCAATATCCTCGTCCCGCATGATGCGTGCGATCGTCTTGATATCTGTTTCGGGAGAGATCCAGCGAGCGCCGGGATGCATGGCTTCCGATATTTTCATCGTACCCTCCTGTGCTTGAAAGCGGCGGAGAGTAAGCTGACATCGTGGCCATTCATTGATCCACTGGCGACAGACGATTTCTATTGCAGCTCGAGAAGGAAATAGGTCGTCGGACCGGAGGGAACGTCGTTTGAGAGACGGAAGGCGACGGCGCCCTTCCCCTTCACGACGGGCGGATGCACAGTCCCATCGAGTCCAACAGGCGAAACGCTCCAGCTCGCAGCGCTTCGCTCCAGCGAAAGGTCCGCATAGCCTTCCCGGATCAGGACAGGCAAACGCCCAAAATCCTCGATCACCTTCTCTTCGGTGTCGCGAAATGTCATGCCGGTGTTCTGCGCATCGGTCGCAAAGATCAAGAGGAAACGGCGGCTCTTGCTCAGAGATGCTTCGCCATCGAGCGCCGAGACCGCGACGAGCCCGTTGCCGTCGGCCCCTTCGATGCGCAGGACGCCGAGATCGATAGGCTCCCGCAGCGACGAGAAGGCTGCGGCTTCGGTTGCAGTCGTTGCAACGCGCAATTGCCCGGCAAAACGGTTCAGCACGATCTCGCCTGTGCTGCTCTGATAGATGCCGGCATCGATGTTCGTGCCATTGTCCCTCGGAAGCACGCCGCTTTGGCGCAGGCTTTCGAGGAGCGCTTCGCTGTTTTGCTGACGTGGTTGCAGCACCGCAGGAGTTTCGCCTAGCCGGTTCGCGTCCTCAAGTCCGATCCGCCCGATGAGTGCAAGATCCGTCAGATATTCCGGCTCCCGCGCCTGCATGTCGTCAGATAGATCCTCTTCACCACGCACGGCAAACGGAACGGTTACGTCCGATGTCGCAACGTCCCCGCGGCGGTAAAGCAACGCTGCCAGCGTCTCGCCGGCACGGGCGACGGGATCGAGCGCGATCGCGTAGGGCAGCATCGCCTTCTTGTGCGGAAAGGGCTCGCCATAGGTAAGAACAATCGGGCCGTGACCGTGGCGGCAAAGCGCATCCCAGCCTTGGAGCGCCGCATAGGCCGGCATCGCCAGCCCCGCCTCGTAGCGGTAGCGGTTCCAGAAAAGATGATCGTACTCGCTGACCACGAAGGGCCTGCCGAGCCAGCGCGCTGCCGCGATCATCCGGAGATAGTTCACCCCGTCGGCAATCGAGCTGACCTGGGTGGTTTTGCTTCCCGGCGCGTAGCCGCTGACCCAGTCGTGATAGGTGTTCATGGTCACGGCTTCGAGGTCGCGGCGGCTGAGCGACGCCTGGACCGTCGGCCAATTGTTGTAGTTGCTGATCAGGCCGCGGTAGCCAAGCCGGCGCAGCACCGCGCTCATTCGTGCGGTTGTGGCCCGTTCCGTCTCGATGAAGAAAGCCTGCAGATTCCGCAGACGCGCGCTGTCGCCGTAGCGGTCTGCGGGAAGCTCGACCGATCTCGCCTCGATCGTCTCATCGGAGCGAAGATCGGGCCAAGCCTTGGCCAAAGCTTCGGTGGAGCCATAGCGTTTCGCCAGCCAGTCATTGAACGGCTTCGCGAGCAACGGATCGTAAGGCGCTTTTCCCGGCCGATCGTGCACGACAGCGTCGAACTCCATCCCGTTCTCATTGGCGAGAATGACGACCGCCAGGGCATCGTCGCGGATGGGCGCGACGCCCGTATAGGGATTTACGCGCGCAAGGATCGTTTCCTGCATGCGCTTCCAGTGATCGAACGCCCGGTCATCCACAAACAGCTCGAGCTTGAGGTTTCCTCCATCGTCCCAACGGTCGTCAAAGCCGCCATAGACGCCGCGCAACGACGAGAGGCCATCGACCATCCAATAGATGCTGTTGCGCTTCAGCGCCGCAAGCAGATAGTGAATGCGGTCGAGTGTCTCGGGGTCGAAGTCGAAATCCCGGTCACGGCCGAACATCAGGCTGGCATCGACGAAATGCAGTCGAGCGAGATTGTAGCCGCGCATCGCCAACTGCCGGGCGTAGCGATCGGCCGTTACGTGATCGGGAAACCCGCCGGAAGCCGGGCTCCAGGCGAGTGACGCGCAGAGCATCCTTTCAGGTTTTTCGGGCGAGCTCGCGAACGCGAGCCGGCCATTGGCGCCTGCGACCAGGCGACGATCCGCATCGATCGTCCCGTTCGGCAGGAAAGAGGAAAAGTCGAGCGGACTGCCTGTGCGCAGTTCGAGCGAGACTTCGCGCACAGGAAGCCACTGATCGGATGCGCGCATGGGCGAACCAAGTGCGAGAAGCATTGCCAGAGCAGCGAACAGCCGACGCCCCGTCACGCCGAGGCCCCGAGCAGCTTGCTCTCGATCGGCGCATCGGGCTTCCGGCGCGCCCGGAAGAAACCGACCGGCAGGGCCGCCGCATGGAAGAACCAGGCGACCACGGTATAGAGCCCCATGCTGATGCCTCCTTTGCGCAGGCTCATGAGCCCGACGACGCCGGCGAGGATCGCAAGGACCACGCCGAGCGCGAGCGCCTTGTTAGGCATGAAAAGCAGCAGGCCGAGCGAAACCGCCCACCAGAGATAGACCAGCGCCCAGAGCTTGAGCTCTGGCAGCTCCCTGATGAGCTGCAGGAAATAGGGCCGGCCAAGCGATGCGCGCAGCAGCTCGCCAATGCCGAACAGATACTTGCTCTTCCAGCGGCGGACGAGCAACCGGTAGGAATTGTCCGTGTGGCCAAAATGCTGGACGAAGCGGCGGTCGAGGCGATGCAGATTCCAGCCGGCACTGCGCAGCCGGATACCGAGGTCGAACTCCTCGTAGCCATGGAGATTGCGATCGGAGAGATAGCCGACCGCCTGGATCGCCGAGCGGCGATAGAGGCCGCCGCCGTTCATGCGGTCGATCGCGCCGATGCGGTTCTCCGGCGCATTGCGCGTGACCCGCCGGGCAAATTCGAGGTTGGAGGTGAGCATCTCCTGGACATGACCGGTGACGCCGCCGACCTTGGGATTGTCGGCCAGGAATGCCTCGGCAACCTCAAGGAAATCGCTGTCCAGAAGCATGTCGCCATCGAGCAGGCAGATGTGCTCGTGGCGGGAATACTGGAAACCGAGCTGCGGACCGATCCCGCAACTTGGAAGCGCCGGCGGGCTGATCTGGGCGATGACGACCGGATAGAGGGAGGCAATCTCTATGGTTCTATCGGAGGAACCGCTATCGGCAACGATGACCTCACCGCCGACCGCCTTGAGCGCGACAAGCGCGCTCTCGATGTTCGCGGCGATGCGCTTTTCTTCGTTCAGCGTCTTGATGATGACGGATACTGCCACGCGTTCCCCCCATATCAACTGCGCGTCGACAACCGCGCCCAAGTCGCGGGCGATATTACCCGCGATATTTTGCGTTTTGGTTTACCGCCCCAGCAAGCGCAGCAATGGCAACCGATAGCGAAAGAGGAACCAGCCGCCGAAGACGCCGCAGGCACCACCGAGAAGCTTGACGGCGACATCAGCCGCCCGCGCATGGCGATCCGCCGAAATCATCTGCAAGAGTTCGAAGCCGATCGCGGTGGCAAGCACGAGAACCAAGACACGCATGAGGTGCTTCGGATAGGCGATCGCGAACAGCAGCCCCAGCAGGCCGAAAGCGCCGAACCGCTCGAGGTGGACGAGATGCCCGATGCGCGGACGCAGTTCGAGGGGAGACATCGTCGAATAGGCGATCACGGAAAAAAGGAGCCAGGCGAAAAGGCCGGCGGCGCGCTTGAGGTTCATTGTCAGCTTGTCTTCCAGGCGGCGTGCAAGGCACGGCAATCGTCGAACGGGCCACGACGGCGCCCGCCTGCCCGTCCAAACGTGCAAGGCGCGCTGTCGTACATAATTGGCGAAGACACGGGCAGACGCAAACGTCAGCCTATTTCGCCAGCAATGCGCTATACACCGCCGCAGTCTTTTGCGCCACGCTTGTCCAACTGTAGGTAGCTTCCGCGTGGGCCGTGCGCTCCCGCACATCGTCATCGCTGAGTGGCGCAGCAAGCTTTGCGGTGATGCCGGCTGCAAGCGCATCGATATCGCCCAGCGGAAAATACTCGTCGGGCGCAAGGTCCAGTTCCCGGTTGGGAATGATATCACTTGCCAGCAAGGGCAGGCCGTAGGCCATCGCCTCCAGTAGCGCGATCGGCATGCCCTCATGGCTTGAAGGCAGCACGAACAGGGCGGCATTGGCGAAGAGTTCTGCCAGTCTATCGCCGGACTGGAAGCCGGTAAGCACAACCCCCGGCACCTCGGCGGCGAGGGTTCTCATCTCTCGGACATAGGGTGTCTCGAACTCCGCGCCGCCAGCGATAACGAGCCGGACATCCGTCAGCCCACATTTCGCAAAGGCCCTGATGAGATCGAGCTGCCGCTTCTCCGGAACCAATCGTGCGGCGAGCAGGATGTAGCGTCGCGGCGCCAGGCCAAATTCATGCAGAATACCGGCGTTGCCGGAGGGCAGCGTAATCGCGACACCATTTGGGACCAGCGTCATCGACACATGGTGGCGGGTGCGCATGGTTTGGACGATATCCTGCGATATCGCCACGCGCCCGTTCGAGAACCGCATGCCGAAGAACTCGCCGAGCTTCAGCGTGCGCCTGGCAAAGGCGCCCCATTTCTGCCGGTCGTAGTCGTAGCCATGATGGGTGACGACAACCTTCAGTCCGAAAACGCGTGCAAGCGGCGTCATCAATGCCGGGCCGATGGCGTGGATATGCAATACGTCCGGCCGCCGCCAGGCGGCAAGACATACGCCGAGGAACGTGTGAACCAGCGCCTCCAGCGCCATGCGGCGCGGCGACCAGAGAGGGATGACCTCGACCCCGTTCCAGGCGTAGCAGTCGCTTTCCTGAAGATAGCGCCGACGCCCGACGACCTCGACATCCCAGCCGTAGCCCAGGAGTTTGCTGGCGAGCATTTCAACGTGTTTCTCGACACCGCCCTGGACGTTCGGAATACCGCGCAAGCCCAGCATCATCACGCGCTTGCGCTCGCCTCTGGCGGCAACAGCTCCACTCTGGACGGCCAGAGCCCGCTGCCTCCCAGACAGAGCCGCGCCGCGCCGGGGCATCTGCGCGCGTCCCTCGGACAGCCCGGATTGTGCCATCTCCTGTGCAATCACCGGCTGCTGGCGGTGACTTCGCGAGACATCAGAGTTACTGCTCATGCGTCGCCTCGAAAGTTGTCCGTACCGGATTTCACGGCGAAATACTTATCGACCAAGTAAATATTTCATTGACCACTTATATAACTGACCAGAAACCATACGGCGAGCCCACTTTACTACAAATTGCGCGCGACGGTTAACGGCGCCGGCCCTCGCCCGCCCCGAGCGATGCATAGAGGTCAAGTGTTCTGTCGCGATAGGCGGCAGCCGAGAATTCACTGGCGACCCAGCGCCGGCCCGATGCCCCCATGGCCGCACGTTCGGAGGAAGGGAGCGCCGCCATCCGCGTCAATGCGCGCGCGAGATCGTCAGCATCACCGGGTTTTGCCGTCATCCCGGTCTCACCTTCCCGGATCATTTCGGGAATACCGCCGATCGATGCGCCGATGACGGGTCGTCCCAAGGCATAGGCTTCAAGCACGCTGATCGGCGCGTTCTCGTACCATTCAGACGGCAGGACCAGGGCGCGTGCTTCCCCAATCAGACGGTGCAGGGCCTGGCCCGAGAGATAACCGGCGAATGTGACATCGGCCCCCGTCTGCTCGACGAGTGCGCGAAGCATCGCTTCCTCGGGCCCGGTTCCGGCAATCACCAGGCGCTGGCGCGACGATGCCGCCGCTCGTATCAACGTCCCCAACCCCTTCTCCGGCGCCAGACGTCCGGCGAAGACGAGGTAGTCGCCCTCTGTCCAGTGGTCGGAATAATCGTCGACGTCGACGAAGTTCGGAATGTGGACCATGCACTCCCGCGGCCATCCCCACTCGACCAGCTTCTCGACGTAGAACTTGCTCGGCACGACGATGCGGTCCACCTGGTTGCGGTAGAGACCGAGCGCGCGGTGGACCAGCGTTTCCGCAAGCACCACCGCGCTCAGCGTCACCTCTCCCTTGATGCAGCGGTGGCGCAACACGTTGTAGACGTGCCCGCCGCGACAGTCCTCGCAGACGGCGCCGTCACGCAGCATCTTGTAGGAGGGGCAGGCAAGCTTCAGGTCGTGCGCCGTCATGACGACAGGGATGCCGGCTTGCTTCAGCGTCGAGAAGATCGCCGGCGACAGATGATGATAGACATTGTGCGCATGGGCGATCGAGGGCCGGGCACTCCGGATCAGCCGGTCGACATTGCGCTGCGCCTCGCGCGAATAGATCACGCTCGCCGCCTGCACGACCTTGCGCAGCAGATTGGTGCGCCGGCCGTATTCGATCTCGGAGACGAAATAGTCGGACCATGGCGAAGGCTCGTTGTCCTCATGCTCCATGGCGAAGGGCACCACGTCCCAGCCGATGTCGCCGAACATTTTCACATGGTCGAAGAAAACCGCTTCGGCGCCGCCGCGGCGATAGAAGTAGTTGTTGATTGCGAGCAGCCGCTGACCGGACATGGCGCTCCCCTACCAGCCGAGCCTGTCGAGCACCCGCTCGACGGGCAGGACCATGCATCCCTTCGCGACCGCGTATTCGACGAGGTGTTCGAAGGTCTCCGGCGTGCAGCCATAGGGCGTCGGACGCGCGGCGATGTCGTGGGTAAAAAACACGAGCCAGCCGGGGCGGGCGACCACATCGTCGATCCATCCGCTCAGGGCGCGCGCATCCGCTTCCGGCTGACGGATCTCCACTGCCTTCAGCATCAACGGGTCGACGGCGGTGCGATTGATGCTTTCGCCAGCGGCGCGGCAGGTGCGGTAGCGCCGCCTCAGCTCCCGGCGCGACAGCGGCCAGGCGGCATTGTAGGGAAAGGCGAAATTCGTCGCTGCCGGCCCGACACCGCTGCGCTTCAGATAGTCGGCATTGCGGTCGAGATCGCGAGCAAGACCGGCAGCACCCAGGCGCCTGATCTTGTTATGTGAAAAGGTATGGCAGCCGACTTCGTGGCCTCGATCGGCGAGATCGGCGCAGCCCTCCGCTGAGATCAGAGTGCGATCAACCTCGACGCGATCGGCCAATCCGCCAGCGATGTAGAACGTTCCCCGCGCACCGTGGCGTTCGAGGATCGTTGCCCCGTTATGAAGCGCAGTATCCGGCACGTCATCGAAGGTGAAGGAAACGAGCGGCACATCGGTCACAACGTCGCGCGGCTTGGCCGCGAAGCGCCAGATCAACCGGTTGGCGACGCGATCGACAAGGCCGTCGACGGTTTGCAGGAGATCAGGCATAGACGGCTCCGGATTTTACCTGCTGCGGGGCCACCGAGAGAACCGCGCGCGACTGTAGGTGCAGGCCGTAAAGGGAAAAGAGGAAGGTGAACCAGAGGAGGTTGCCGCCCTCGAAAAACAGGCTTTCGAGGCCGGCGTTGAAGATCGTGTAGAGCCAGACGCGGATGTAAAGCCGGGTCAGATGCGAATGCTCCACGGCCGGTGCCAGGCGCGCGATGTTGCGGAGAGGCAGGACCAAAAGCCAGATCACTGTCAGCAACAATCCGGGAAAACCCGTCGTCAGGGCGATGTCGAGATAGGAGTTGTGACCATTTGCGGCAGCCACAGCCCAGGTCTCGATCGAGCCCCCGCTGTTGACCAGTTCCGACGTCTGCCAGAAAGCCTTGAAGCCGTAGCCGGTGATCGGTTGTTCGGCGAGCGCCGTGAAGGCAAAGCGCCAGATATCGGCGCGGTTGGTAAAGGTCGCATCGATGCCAAGCTCGGTGACGAAGTCGCTAAGTGGCTTGAACACAGCGGAGCCGACGGCGAAGAGATTGAACAGACCGACCCCGCCGATAACGATCGGGATGCGCAGAAAGCGGAACCGCTCGAAAACCCAGGCAAGCAGCACAATCGCCGGCAGCATGGCGGTCGAAGTCTTGCCGCCCGTGTGGAGCAGGAAGTTGAACGACAGAACGACGATAGCCACCCCGGCCACGCGCGACCAGACGTTCATGACGAAGAGACCGAAGAAGGCGGCAATCACCATGGCCGCCGCGGCGCTGTTCTTGTGGGGGAAATGACCACGCCAAAGGCCGGCGTTCATCGGTTCGCGCAGTTCGGAGGCCTGGTGGATCGCCAGGGTCGGCTTGAAGAGAATGCCGTAGTAGGCGACCGTCAGCATGAACAAGGTGCCGATACCGAGCATCTTGGCGAAATGTCGCTCCGAAGCGGGCAGCAGCAGGTAAATGCTGGCGTTGATCGTCACCATTACGGCGAGCACGGTCCCCTTGATGCCGAACATCGGATAGGCCGATATAGCCGAGACGAACAGGAACCAGATGTAGAGCACGGCCAGCAATGGCCGCGGCTGCAGGATGATGCCCCGCATCGGGTGCGCCAGCCCATAGGCGAACATGCCCGCGAAAAGTGCAAGCGATACGATCTGGTTCAAGCGATTGGAATTGCCGGCCGAAGGATCCAGCACCGCCGCCCCGGTCAGGTCGATGAAGGGCGTGGTCGTTATCCAGAAGAACAGGAACGTCGCCATGAAGAGCACGGTTCCTATACGGACGCGGAGCAGGTCCGCCGGGCTCTCCTCGCGATAGACGGCGCTCGTCATGCCGTCCCCTTTCTCAGGCCACTGCGGGCCGGCGTCCGCGCAGGAAACGCCAGAGCCCCAGCGTCAGGGCCAGGCCGATACCAAGCGCGAGACCGAAGATCGCGCCTCCCGCGAGCAGGATCAATGTCCGCGGCGGCCAGCTCCGCGCATTCGGCGGCAAGGCGCGCGAGATCACGCGGACATTGGTCGTGTCGATCTGCTGGCGCTCGGTGATCTGCTGGGCGCGCGCCAGGTGGGTCTCGTAGATTGTGGCCTTGGCACGGGCATCTCTCTCGAGATCCCGAAGTTGCACCTGGGCTTCGTTGTCGGAAAACACGTTGGACTTCTCGTCGCTCGCCTTGGCCCGCAGGGCAGCAAATGCCTGCTGCTCGCGATCCATGTCCGCCTTGGCACGATCGAGAATGCGGCGCGCTTCGTCGGTCATCGCCCCTTCCAGCGTCGTGCGCTCGGAGCGGGCATTGACGAGACGCGGATGGCGCTCGCCATAGGTGCGCTGCATCGAGGCGATCTGCTGCTGCAGCACGTTATATTGCTCGCGCAGGTTCGTCATGTTGACGGATTCGAACTCCGAGGCGCTCGCGGTTCGGCCCTGAGCGATGGCATCGTTCATCTGCCGGTAGCGCGTATCCGCCTGGATGAAGCGCTGCTGGGCGTCGAGAACCTGCGTGTTCAGTTCGTTCGAAAGCTGATTGCTGACGAGCTGGCCGTCGTTGGTCGACTGCAGACCATTCTTGCGGCGGAAATCCTCGACGGCGCGTTCAGCCTCGGTGACATTGTGGCGCAATTCATCGAGGCGCGCATTGAGGTTCTGGGCAACACGGCCGGCGCTCTCGGCGGCAGACTGAAACAGCTCCTGCTCAAAGGCCGCGACGATCGTGTTGGACAGTGTCACCGCCTTCGCCGCCTCCTCGCTCCAGACCTTCATGACCACGACGAAGGAGCGCTCCTCGCGCCGGGCTTCGACGCGCTCCGATAGCGCTCGCATCGCGGCAAGTTCATTTCCTGCCTGCTGCTCCGCCTTCGTCGAAAAGAGGCTCTTCAGCGAACCGAAGGCCGAGGGCTTCACGAACTCCGGATCCTCGGCAAGGTGCAACTGGTCGATCACGCGCGACAGCACGTTGCGCGATGTGAGAATGCGAAGCTTGCTTTCGACTTCCAGCAACTGCGCGTCGCGCTGCGGGTTGGAGGTGAAAACGTCGTCGCTGACGACATTGAGATTGGAGGGGTCGACAACGATGTCGGTGTAGACATTGTAGCGCGGCGTCGCCGTCATCGCATAGGCAAGCGCGGCGGCCACGCAGAGCATCACTGCGACGACGATCCAGAGGAGCCCGTCCCGCAGCCAGCCGATGATATCATCGACGCCGACGTTGCCGAGTTCGTTCAATCCCGGGAAGTAACTTTCGCGACGCACCGGTGGAGTAGCCACAGCGGCCCTGGGCTGCAGCCGCGACGCTCCCAAGGGCTCGTCGGGTTGCAAGCGCGCATTCGCGGGCTTATCGGCCACCTGCTCCGCTTCCGGCAAGTCAGACGACAGCAGATCGAGCAACGAGCCTCTCGCGGCCGGTGCACGCTGATCGTGCGCCGGCTGGCTGGGCCTCCGTTTCTCGGCCTCGTCCGGCCTATACATAAGCATCCCTCACGCACGCCCATCAAGACGCGAAGATCGTGACCCCGCGAGCCGCCATCTATCGCAGAATTAAGGTTGTAGGGTGAATATTCCGTTAAATGGCAGGGCTTGCCGCTTAACGCGCGGGGTCAGAAGTCAGTCAGCAACCGGCTCCAGCTCTCTGATGCCAGTCCGCCGACATAGATGTCGTTGCGTTGCGCGGCATCCTTGAGATCCGCGTGCCGGGTCACCATGCAGAAGTAGCCGCGATGATGGAAGGAGAGCCATCTCTGGCGAGAGATCGCGTTCATCAGGAAAGGCTGCGCGCTGCCGGTGGCAAGCACGTAGCCCTCCGCATCAAGCGAATGGAACATTTGCGCGGTGACGTCGAACTCACGGCCCGCCTCGCAGACGATGTTGAGCACCGTCGCCGTCTCGCCGGCCTTGCCGAAATAGAGATAGGCGCCGATCACGCGCCCGCCCTCATCCACGACCTCCCGGCTCAGGAGTTCCCCCAGAGTGCTGTTCAAACTGGCGACGGCCGTCAGCCAGTCGAATTCACTGCGGGACCAGACGGGTCTGACGGCAAAACGCTGGAGCATCGGCCCGGCGCATTCGACAAAGGCCGCGGGATCGATGGCGCGCGTCGCGCAACCGGCTCGCGCATCCGGCTTCGTCCGGGGGCGGCGGCGGCGCAAGATTCGATCGGCAACCGCAAGCGGCCCCAGGACGACGCGCGACCGGAGGAGCGGCGCCTGCCGGCCGATCGTCAGAGCCCAGGCTTTGAGCGGCCGAAAGGCACGGCGCCAATCGAGGCTCTGTATCGGAAGCACGACGCCCCCGCCTGCCACCCAATGGTCCGCACTGACCGGCGACGAATTGTCCGAAAAGCACATGTCCTGTCTGGCGGCGCGCATGGCGCGGGCAAGGCAGGCCGCGCCGACTGCGCCGGCCTTGCCTTCCGACATGAAGGCGCAAAGCAGTTTCGCCACCGTATGTCGGCCATTGACCGTGAACTCCATCGGGAGCGCCAGTATGGCGCTGCCGATACCGCCAGTCCCGTCGTCATAGACGATGCTGCCGTTGTCCGGGGTATAGAGCGGGCTGCCGAAGAAGGTGGTCTCGAGATACCGCTGAAGCTCTTCGCTCGCCGCCTGTTGGCGCTTGCGAAAGATCCGGGTGAACATGCTGCTGACGATGGGGATATCCCGAGGCTCCATGGCCCGTACGTTGCCCAGGCGCGGCGTTTCCCGGCCGAGCGGCCTTGCGGCATGGCTGTTTTCGGCCTCAAGTTTCATGGGCCATCCTCGTTGCCAGAGACGCGCCGCCAGCGGCCTGCTCCCGATCATTCCGCACGAAGCGCAGGAAGACGGTCCAGGACACGATGACCATCGCGATTTCGATGACGTAGAAGGAGACGAAGGTTCCGGTCGGCGGCGCATGCCAGGTGGCCCAGGCCGTAAGCGCGGCGCCGAGCACGCTGCCGAGGCCCATGACCGAGGCGCGCGCCGGATGGTGCCCAGATGCGCCGAGCGCCTCCATCGCCACCGTCCACATGGCAAGCGGCACCACGACCCAGCAGAGGATGCGGACGAAGGAAACGAGCGACACGTAATCCTTGCCGAAAAGATAGGGCAAGACTGGAGCGAGCACAAAGACCGCGACGGCAGCAGCGATACTGATCGAGGTGGCGGCAATCAGCACCTTGCGCACACGTTCGAACGCATGATGCAGCCCGGTTGCAGTCGCTTTCGCGGAGCCGGGATAGATCAACCGGTTCAGCGCTTCGACCGACAGATAGCTGCTCTCCAGCATACGCCGCGCGACGCTGTAGCTCGACATGACCTCGGCAGTCGCCACCAGGCTCAAAACCAAGAGGTCGGCATTCTGCCTGACGGCCCGCAGGATGAACGGGATGCTGAAATAGAGCCCCAGCGGCAACTCTTCACGGACGATGCCATAGGTCGGACGCCCCAGCACCTTGACGGCACGCCAGCATCCGACAGCCACGAGCACATGACAGATGAACTGCCACACCGCCCAGGAGGCGACCGTCGCAACTCCGAACGCGATACAGGCGAGCGCGGCGGCAATGGTGCGCGCCACGGCAAAGCCGACGACGACCTTGTTTGCCGAGGCAAAATTCGAATGCGCGAGGAAAATCTGCTCCGCCAGCACGATGATGCGAACGAAGACGATGTTGGTGATGAGCATCAGCGTGATCACCGCGACATTGGTGGCGGGATCCGGTGACAATGTGAAGAAGAATGGCAGGACGGCAGCGCCGAGCAGAACCAGGATCACGCCGCTCACGGCGGTCAGCAGAATATTGTGCCCGAGCATGCGCGCGTACATGCTGCGATCGCGCGCCACGCGGCGCACCAGGCATTCCATCGCGCCGAGACCGCACAGGTGCACGGCGATGTTGGCGACAGCGGTAATTGCGACGAAAACGCTGAACTCATGCACGCCGAGCCAGCGCGCCAGGATAGCAAACGTCAGAAGCTGGGCGGCGGACCCGATGACGAGGCTGCCGCCGGATGCAGCATAGGACATGATCATCGAGAGGAACGGTCTGTGCGCGCGTTCCTTCACACCTTCCGAAGCCATTCCGATCTGCCTTTGACACCAACCAGCCGTTCATTGCCCAGAAGCGCACTCAATGACAGCGAGCAATCGCCTTTGATCGCTGCGCAAGGTAGCAGGTAGAGATGATTGCGCGGTTAACACATGCGCCGCAATTGCATTTGAGCTTCATTTACCCGATTACAATAGGCTGCAGCACTGCGCGTCTACAGATTTATCCAGGAACAATTCGACCGAGGACATGAGGGGGTGGCCGTGCCGCACAACGACAATCATATCCGTCTGCATCGTTTCATGGGCGTGGAGCTTGAACTGGCGCCCGACGTTCTCGTCCCGCGCGAGGAAACGGAGCTCCTCGGAAGAAAAGCCGTGTCGATCCTCGCGGATGGCCCTTCGGCACCGACCGTCATCGACATGTGCTGCGGCTCTGGAAATCTCGCACTCGGTATCGCAAACGATGTCCCGTCTGCCCGCGTCTGGGGCGCCGACCTCACGGACAGCACCGTTGCGCTGGCGCGCCGCAACGTCGACCGGCTCGGAACCGGCGCACGCGTTGGCATCCGGCAGGGGGATCTCTTCGCCGCCTTCGAAGGCGATAATCTCGAAGGCGCGGTCGATATGATCGTCTGCAACCCGCCTTACATCTCGACCGGACGGCTGGAGGGAGACCGGGCGCACCTGCTTGAAAGCGAGCCGCGTGAAGCCTTTGATGGCGGCCCCTATGGCATATCCATTCACCAGCGCCTGATCCGCGACGCCGTCGCCTTTCTGAAGCCGGGCGGCTGGCTGCTGTTCGAGTTTGGCGAGGGCCAGGATCGACAGGCGGCGGCCCTTCTGTCGCGCATCAAGACCTATGAGCCTGTGACGTTCGCAACCGATCGCGACGGCAAGCCACGCGTCGCCATCGTCAGAAAAATCGATGACCGGGCCGGAAGCTTACCCACATGAGCGAAATCCGTTCGCTCGAACGCGCGGACATCCCGGCGATTGCAGGCATGTTCCAGCGGGTGTTCCGCAATGACCAGAGCACACCGCCGCCGGCACTTGCCGATTACATGCAGCAGCTTTACCTCGATGCGCCCGGCTGCGATCCGCAGATACGCCCCCTCGTGCACGTGAACGACAAGGGCGTCATTTCCGGATTTGTCGGCGTCAACGTCCTGCCAATGGTGCTGAATGGCCGCCGGCTGCGCGCCGCCATCTGCGGCTCGCTGATGGTCGAGGATCGCGAGAGCGACCCCCTGGCCGGAGCGCGCATCCTCAAGGCCTTTCTGGCCGGCCCACAGGATCTTTCCTTCAGCGAAACCGCAAGCGACGTCTCGATGCAGATGTGGACACGGCTGCGGGGCGTCGTCCTGCCGCAATACAGCCTCGATTGGGTGCGTGTCATCCAGCCCGCTTCCTTCAGCCTGAGTGTAGCGGCCAACCGCATCAAGCCGGCGCGGCTTGCCGCACCCTTCGCGCGGGCCATTGACAGTGCCTACCGCAAGCGGATGGCGCCGGGCGAACAACGTTGGTCCGCCGTCTCTGCCGCCGGCATCGGCCAGGCCGGTTTCACGACACAGGAAACCGATCGCAACGGCTTTGCCGCTGTGGTCGATCGTTTCATCGCGCAGTTTCCGCTGCGCCCCGAATGGGTCGAAGGGCAGCTCGACTACATTCTCGGTGATGCGGAGCAAAAGCCCGAACAGGGAGAGCTCGTCTACGCTCTGGTCGCGGCGCGCACCGGCACGCTCGTTGGCGCTTTCGCCTATTACGCCAGGGCGGGTGCGATCGGACGGGTCCTCCAGGTTTTGGCGCTGCCGGGCCAGGCCGGCCCGGTCATCGACTGTCTTGTCGATCATGCCGCCAAGCGTGGACTTCCGGGCCTACGGGGACGGACACAGCCGGTGCTTATGGAAGCCATGCTCGGGCGCCGGATTGCCTTCGTCCATGTCGCCTCGACCGTGCTCCACTCCCGTGACCCGGCAATCGTCCAGGCCTGCCGGGACGGGCAAGGCTTTTTCAATGGTATTGCCGGAGAGCATTGGTGCCGGCTGATCGCCGGACAGTTCGACTGACCAGGGCTTCGGTTATTGCGGCGCTTCCTTGAAGCCACCGCAACAACCTCGCCGAGCTACGCGGCTCGCGTTCAGCCCTTGATCTCCTCCACCGGCTGCACGAGCTGGGGACCCAGATGCAGGTAGCGCGTCGCCTTGCGCTTCGCGGCGATATCCGCCCAGACGCGCTCCACCTGCGTGACCGTCAGGCCTGCCGCTTGAGCGACGGCGTCGATCTCGATACCGTTGTTGAGCCCGTAGAGGCAGAGGTCCATGCGGTCGTATGGCAGCGAGAAGTAGAATTCCTCCTGCGTCTGCTCCAGCGAATAGGTGTCGGTTGTCGGCGGCCTGCGCCGGATCTCCTCAGGAATGCCGAGATGGGCGGCAAGCGCGTAGACCTGCGACTTGTAGAGATGCGCGATCGGCTTGACGTCGGCCGCGCCGTCACCGTTCTTGACGAAGAAACCCTGGTCGTATTCCAGCCGGTTCGGCGTGCCGAGCACGGCGAAATTCAGCCGGTCGGCGTGGTAATACTCCACCTGCTTGCGCGTGCGCTGCTTCATGTTGGTGGCGGCGACGATGCCGAGATAGACCGAAGGCGGCATGCGATGCTTCGACTGCGTGCCTTCAGGGCTTTGAACCACGAGCGAGGAAATGTTGTAGCCTTCGCCTTCGAGCGCATTGGCGATCACGATCTTCGAGGCCCATCCGTCACCATAGTCCGGAACCAGTTCGCGAATGAATGCATCGCGACGCTCGTAGCAGCCCATCGCCTTCAGCGTCGGACCGATATCCTCGATGATTGCCTCGACGCCGAAGGTCTCGGCGACGAGGCGGCCAAAGCGCAGGCTTTCCGGATCGGAATCGTTTTCCGGCATGAACAGGCAAAAGACATTCTTGGCGCCGACGGCGCGCACGGCCAGCGCGACCGAAACGCTCGAGTCGATACCACCGGAGAGCCCGAGCACCAGACCGCGCTTCTTCATCGACCGCAACTGCTCACGCAGCCCGGCGACGATCCGGTCAGTCTCGGCCGCATGATCGATCGTCAGCGTCTCGGCCGAAAACGGGCGCGCGCCCTCAGTCATCAGAATGTTCATTGGGCGGGCTCCATCGTCTCAGCCGCAAGGCGGCGGCTGACCTTACCAGTATCCGTCTTCGGAAGTTCGGTGCGGAACTCGACAATCTTCGGCACCATGAAATCTTCGAGATGGCGGGCGCAGTGGCGAATAATGTCCTTGTCCGTCAGGCTGGGATCGGACAGCACCACCAGCGCCGCAATCGCGTGGCCGAGCACCGGATCGGCGACGCCGACCACCACGGCCTCGGCGATGCCCGGATGCGCATGCAGCACGGTCTCGACTTCCTTGGGCGCGACCTTCTCGCCGCGCGTCTTGATGATGTCGTCCTTGCGGCCGACGAAATAGAGGAAGCCCTCTTCGTCGGCCTGGAAGAGGTCGCCCGTATAGAGCACCTTTTCCCATCGGTTCGTCCCCGGCCGCAGCATGCGCTCGGTCGCGGCATCGTTGCGCCAGTAGCCCTGCATGACGTGGGGACCGCGAATGACAAGTTCACCGGGAACGCCCGGCGGCGCGCGTTGGCCTTCGTCATCGACGACGAACGCCTCGGTGTTCGGGATCGCGATGCCGACCGAACCCGGCCGGCGGTCGAGTTCTTCCGGCGGCAGATAGGTGCATCGCTTGCATTCCGTCAGCCCGTACATCGAATAGAGCCGGGCGCCCGGAAAGAGCTCGCGGAGCCGCGCAATATGCGGCGGCGGCAAGGCAGCGGCGGTGTTGGAGAGATAACGCAGGCTCGGCAGGAAGCCGGGTTCCAGATCGCGCATCTGCAGGATCATCGCCGCCATCGTCGGAACCAGTGGGAAGCCGGTAACGCCCTCCTCCCGGATCCGCTCGAAGATCGCATGCGGGAACGCGAAGGATTTTTCGAGCACCAGCGTCGCGCCGATGCGGATCGCCATCAGCATCTGGTAGAGGCCGTAGTCGAAGGCAAGCGGCAATACGTTGAGGATGATATCGTCCGGTTCGTTGCGCAAATAGGTGGTGATCGAATCCGATGCAGCATCGATGTTGCGATGGGTCATCATCACGCCCTTCGGCCGACCGGTCGAACCCGAGGTATAGATCAGCATCGCAAGGTCGACATCGATGCCGCGATGCGGCACGGGCGTTGCCACTTCCGCGAGGCAGGTTTCGAAGGAGATCGCGTCAGCCGGCGTCTGGCCATTGGGCGCAGCCGTCGAGGCAACGAAGAGATCCGAGTTGCCGCTCAGCGCCTGGGCCTCCGCCACGATCGGCATCAGCTTTGCCTGCGTCAGGATCGCCGCCGCCTCGCAGTCGGTGATGATATAGGCGAGCTTGTCCGCCTTGGTCGAGGCGTTGATCGGGCTGAAGGTCGCGCCGGCCTTCAGGATCGCGAAGATCGAGACAGCCGCTTCCCAGCAATTGTCCATGAAGACGAGCACGCGATCGTTGCGTTTGACGCCGGCCCGCGCCAGCGCGGCAGCCAGCCTGCCCGTTAGGTCGTCGAATTCGCCGTAGCTAAGGCGACGGCGGTCGGTGACCAGCGCCGTTTTCGCCGCTTGCCTGCCGGCATTGCCAATAAGGAATTGCTCGAACCGCATGGACGCCCCCTCGCGCCTAGATTATGCCGTGGCCGGCGCCCCGACCCGGGCCTCGATGAAGGCCGAAATGCGCGCAAGCGAATCGAGATTCGCAGGCACGATGTCGGCGTCGCCCATGACAATGCCGAACTGGTCTTCGATGAAGGCCACCAGTTCGAGAACGCCAGTTGAATCGATGATGTCATTCTCGATCAGCGAGGCTGTATCGGCGAGATCGTAGGACGTATCGCCGAACAGGAAGTTTTCGATGACGAAGGCTCTAACCTTGTCTTTGATCGTTTCCGTCATGTGGTTTCCTTTCCTCAATAGTTCAGGCTGCTTCCGCCGCGCGGACGCTGGTGCCGGTAAAGATTTGCAGCCAGAGCTGTGTCGACAGGACTCCGACGAAAGCCGCATTGTCGCGGAAGCCGGTGACCGGCTGCGACTGGCATTTTTCGTAGAGCTTCGTCACGGCTTTGGCATTGAAAAGCCCGCTGTCGCTGACGCGCGCCTCGCTCATGACATCGCGAACGTAATCGAGTTCGCCCACCCCGGTGAAGGAATGGCTGTCCGGCGCGCGATAGGGCTGCTTGGTTCTCTGGCCGATGGACGGGGGCAACAGATCCTTCGTCGCTTCGCGCAGAATATGCTTCTCCACCAGCCCCTTCAGCTTCATTTCGGGCGGCAGACGGGTCGCAAATTCGACGAGGCGATGATCGAGGAACGGGAAGCGTCCTTCGATCCCGTGGGCCATGGCCATGCGATCGCCCTGGCTCGACAGGATATAGCCCGGCAGCAGGAAGCGGCTTTCGAGGTATTGCGCCTGGTGCAAGGGGTGCCAGCGTCCGAAGGCTGCCGGAAGCCGGCTCGCCAGATCCTCTGCCGCATCGTAGTTGCTCAACCGCGTACGCAGATCGCCCGAGAAGAAGATCTTGGTCGCCGCCGTGCTCTTGAAGCGTGGCCGGTGCGAGAAGAGCGGATCGTCGAGCGGCACGTCGCCGGCGCCGAAGAACGCGGCGAGATACTCCGCCGATTGCTGCTGCAGGCCCGGGATGTAGGGATAGAGCTTGCGAAAGAGGTGCGGGCGCATGCGCGACCCGGGCTGGCGGCCGCAGAACCGACGGACCCGCGCCTCCTTGAAGATATCGTAGCCGGCAAAGACCTCGTCGGCGCCTTCGCCCGTCAGAACCACCTTCAGCCCCTGCTCCCGGACGAGACCCGAAAGCTGATAGAGCGGTGCCGGCGCCGTTCGGATGATCGGTCGCTCCGCAAAGCGGATCACCTCCGGAAAAGACCGCGCAATGTCGCCCGCCCGGCAGGCAACGGCGCTGTGATGCGTGCCGAGCGCTGTCGCCATTTCCATCTGGAAGGCGCTCTCGTCATGCTCCACGCTATCGAAGGTGACGGAGAAGGTCCTCAGCCCCCGCGGCGCCATGCCGGTCGCCATCGCCGCGACAATGGAGGAGTCGAGCCCGCCCGAAAGGTAGGAGCCGACGGGAACATCGGCGCGCATCCGGATCCGGGTGGCATCCGTGAGCAGCGCGCGCAGTTCTTCGGCAGCGGCACGGTCGTCCGTGAACAGCGGCGACGCCCCGCGGTCGGGATAGTCGAGTTGCCAGTAGGGGCGGATCGCGACCTTGCCCTTTTCTGCAATCATGAGATGCGCCGGCTCAAGCTCATGAATGTCGCGAAAACCGGTGCGCGGCGCGATCGGCGCCCAGAGCGTGAAGATCTGATCGAGCGCGATGGGATCGAGTTCGGCAGAAACGCCCGGCACCTGAAGCAGGGCCTTGATCTCGGATGCGAAGTAGAGGGTGCCGCCATGGTTCATGTAGAACAGCGGGCGTACGCCCATCCGGTCGCGCGCCAGCATCATCCGCTGGCGGCGGCGATCCCAGATGGCGAAGGAAAAGTCGCCATTGAGACGGGACAGGCATTCCTCCCCCATGACATCGTAAAGATGGAGGATCACTTCGGTGTCGCTCGAGGTGCGGAAGCGCCGGCCCTTGGCACGCAGCTCATCGCGCAATTCGACATAATTGAAGATCTCGCCGTTGAAGGCGATCGTCAATTCACCGCTCTCGTCCGACATCGGCTGCTGGCCGTCGCCGAGACCGACGATCGACAGGCGCGCATGACCAAGCCCGGCCTCCTTGTCGACGAAGACGCCGTTCTCGTCCGGGCCGCGATGGGCAATCGCGGAAACCATTCTCTCGAGGAGGTGCTTTGCGTCTGGAATTGAGCCGAAATAGCCACCGAAACCGCACATGTTCAAATACTTTCACACCGGTCGATCACCGCTGAAGCATAATCCGCATGAGGTACTCATGGGTTAAATCTCCGGCATTTTCTGGTTGTATGGTAAATGCCACGGTTCGGGCGCAAAACCCGACATAGTGGCAGGGAAGTCTAACCTTATCGCTCCGAAATTCTTGTTTTCGATATCATTTTAAACATCAGATAGAGAAACAGGACCGGCCAAAAAATGCAGATGAGCAGCCCAGCAAAGCGATACATGCTCCAAGGCGCACGCGCCTGCAAACCTTCAAGAAAAGTCATCGCCAGGAGAAACAAGGCGGTCAGGCAATAGGCGGCAGACGCAAAATACATCCATGACATGCGGTCGCCCTCACGATACAATATCAAGCTTCCTGCATGAACCCTTGGATCGACCTCAATCTGAGGACAAAGGCATGCAGCAAATCAAAGTACTACAACAACCTTTGCGCGTCTCATATGACGCGCGGCGCGGTAAGCAATAGCGGCCAAGAAATTTATAGCACTGAAAATTACGTCTTTAAACGAAGAATTAACATTCTCTAAAGAATGGTTAACCATGCCGGCTCCGCGCCTGTTGTCGGCGGGAGCCTGTCTCGCTCGAGAATGATCCCGCAGGACGTGACCTGAACGCCTATCGCCGAGCGCGTCTGCGCGAAGAGACAGCCATCTGCTTCAAGCGGTGGGTGCCGTTCTCGCAACCGCCTAGCGGTCGCGCTGCCTGGAAACGAACAAAAGGTCGAAGCCCCGAAACTCCCGGCGGGCGATCGATTTGCGCAGCGCCGCCCAGATCGCCGAGGGATTGTCGAGGCTGAAGCCGCGCAGGCTGCGGATCAGGCGCATCGTGGCTGTAATCGTGCGAATGGCGCGGACCACTGAAGGACCGCTCAGCGAGGCAAAGAGGATTTGCGGGTGCACCGCAAGCAGGACGCCGGCTGTGCGTTGCGGATCGATAGCCCGGAACTGATCCAGGGCACGATACTCATATCCCTCGATGTCGATCTTGAAGCAGAGCCGCTCGGTCCGGGCCATGGTCTGAAGCTCGGCGATCGTAACCGTCTGCGCCCGGATCGCCTCGCCGTTGTCGTCGGCAATCAGCGCGGAGGTTTCCGAGCTGCCGAAACCGCCGCCGACAGAGTGCAACACCAGCACCTCGTCCTCGGAAAGTGCGGCGTTGATCACGCGCACCTCACCGCTGTTTTCGGGCTGCATCTCCTTGAGGATGCCGAAGCAAACGGGGTCGGGCTCGACGGTGATGACGTTGTCTGCGATCTGCGCGGCCCAATAGGGCGTCACTCCGATCCATCCGCCGATGTCGATGAAGGTCGTCTTGCGATCGACAAGGCGCTCGATGTTCTGAAACGTACAAGGCTCCCAATCGCCATTCTGCAGCCGCGCGAAGAAACGCTTCTTCTCCGGCTTTTCGGGAAACTGAACGGTTTTGCGGAAATAGGTGATCGAACGCATGTCGCCTGTCTAGCCGATAAACCCGCCAAGCGGAATCGCTTTTGCGAGAGGCTCACATGCCCCGAGGGAATGTCTCCACATGGTACAGCTTAGGTTGCGAGGTGCGTCAGGCGTCAACCCGCTCGACCTGGTTACGGGCTTCGCTGAGTTCGGCCGTGGTCTGGGCCAGGCGGTCAGCCAGGACACGCATGATTTCCACCGCCATCTCGGGAAAGTCGGCCAGCAGCTTGAGGAAATCCTCCTTGCGAATACGCAAGGCTTCGAGCGGTGTGGTGGTCCGCACGGTCGCCGTACGAGGCGTATTACAGAGGATGGCGATTTCGCCGACGATCGAATTTTGCTCAAACTCGGCAATCTTGAAGGGCCCGCCGGCGGTGTTGATCAGTACCTCCGCCTTGCCGGAGAGAATGACATAGGCCGCATCGCCGATGTCGCCCTGATAGAACAGCGCGTCGCCGGCACCGTACATCACCCTGTCGGACGTGAAGGCAAGAAGCTTCAACTTTGCCGGCGGCAATCCTGAAAACAGGGTTATCCGGCGCAGCATTTCAACTTCATCCTTGAGCAACATCACAATCCGTGTCTCCGATTTCCCGTCGGGAGCAGTCTGCCTCCCGCATCGCGGCGGGACCATATGCTCGTGCCCTGACATTAATATTACATCAAGATGCCATTTCCTTGTAGTCGCGTCCGTCATCCACTGCGGCATCGGCACCGGTGTCATGAATCAGGCGCCCATTCTCGAACTTTGCGACACGGTCGAAGAGGTCCATCAACGAGGGATTGGCAAGAACCCAGACGATCGCTGGATCGCGCCCGGCCCGGTCAAGCATCGAGAAGACGTTGCGCACGACCTGCTCCTGGACGCGTTGATCGAGCGCAAGCAGCGGCTGGTTGAAGATATAGAAATCGCAGGCGCGGATAAGCGCGCGCGCAAGATCGAGCTTCTGTCGCTGTGCTGCCGTCAGACGTTTGCCGCCCGCGCCGACATTGTAGTCGAAACCGAAAGCCAGCACTTCGTTATAGAGGCCGCCGGCTTCGAAGAGATCGCGGACAATCGCCCGGATCTTTTCCGACCCATCGGCATGCTTGTGGCCAATACGCCCGAAGAGCACGTTGTCGATGATGCTGCCTGAGGCAATGTAACGGTTCGGACGATAATGCTCGATCATTCCAGCGAGGTCGGCCGGCAAACCCTCATCGAACTCACGGCGCGTGGCAACAACCTTCGCCATGACCTCTTCCGTCAGCAAACCGAAGCGGTGCCGCGGCTCGATGTAATCGAAGCACAGCCGGATGATCTTGATCTGATCGTCTTCGGAAACCTCGGCCTTGCCGCGACTGCGCACCTTCTGCAGGATGGCCTCGTAGACAGGTATTTCCTCGGCGGTCATGAAGGTCAGCTGCTGGAAGAACGGGTGATCCGGCGGCAAGTCGCGGAACAGTTCGACGACGTTCTCGGCGATCTCGATCCCCATCGCGTAGAATGTGTCACGCAGCCCGACCCGTTGCAGGATCGTCTTGAAGAACGGGTGGTTCTCAAGCGCGTTCGCCCACATCGCCTGATCGGTGATCGTGCCAAACAGCATGTTTTCGCCGATCGTCGCCTCGATGTTGTAGGTTCCCGGTTCGAAGAACACGACGAGATCGCTGAGCTTTTCCTTTTCAAGACGTTGCCTGAGCGCGCTGCGCATTTCGACGATGCCGGCTGCGAACGCCGCATGGCGGTTCGCGTCGATCGTCGAGCGGACGGCCAGCGCCATCACGTCATTGGTCAGCAGCACGGCGTCGAGAACCGGGCGGATCTGCACGAGCAGATCATCCGGACCGCTCGCCCCGGCCGAACCGTAGTCGAGCCAGTCGCTGTTGACATCCAGATGCGGATTGCCGGCCAGGCGCGCCTCGGTCACTTCCCACTTGCGGTGCGTAGCGCCCTCCCCTTCGTAGTTTACTTCCGTCAGCGGAGCGTGCTTGAGGCCGTAGAGGATGTTGTCGCCGAGGCTGCCTTGGAACACGTAGACATCGGACGAAGCGTAGGCGATCCGACGTCCGGTAACCGATTCCGGGATCTCCAGAATGTCCTGGCCGCCGATGACCACCTTGCCGCTCGCCGGCCAGACCAGCCGGCCGAAGGCCTCCGCCAGCACCTCGCCACCGCCTGTCAGCGCCACCTTCTCGCCAGGCTGCACCTGAAGCGACACGTGGTCGAGCACGGTCGAGCCGCCGTCGTCGATCACCGTCAGGTTCACCGCCGCCAGCGGACCACTCAACGATTCGATGGTCCCCGCCGCAACGGCCTGAACCTTCGGATCGAGCAACGGATCGACGCTGAATTGCTCGACGACCTGCGCGTACTTGACCTGAACGTCCTGGCGAGCCTGATCCCAATCGATCAGTTCCTTCAGCGGACCTGGCAGGTCCTTATAGGCGCCTATGACGGCAACGAGCTGACCGATATCGAGGCGACCTTGAAGCGCGAAATAACCGCCGATCGCGTAGAACAGGAAAGGCGTGACCTGCGCCAGGAAATTGTTGATGAACTTGACGAGGAACTTCCACTGGTAGAGGTCGTAGCGGATCTTGAAGATCCGGCCGAGCCGCGCCGCGATGTCGGCGCGCTCATAGTTGGAGGTATCGTGCCCGCGGATGGCACCGATGCCGTCGACGATTTCGCTGACACGACCGGAGAGTTCGCGCGCCGTCAGCTGCCGTTCACGCCCAAGCACCAGCAGCCGCTTGCGCATGCGCGGGATGATGACCGCCTGCACGGCGACGATCAGCGTCGCGATCAGACCGAGCCAGAAGCTCTGCAGCAGGATGAACACCAGCGCCGTCAGCGCCTGGCCGCCGAGCAGCGCCGGCGAGACGAAGGCGTCACCGGTAAAGCCGCCGAGCGGCTCGACCTCATCCTTGATCATCGTTGCGATTTCGGCCGGCTTCACTCTTTTGAAGTGGCTTGGCGGAAAGCGGAGGACACGATCGACGAGTTCGAAGCGGATGCGCCGCAGCAGGCGCTCGCCAAGCCGGCCCTTGAAAGTGTTGATGTAGAACTTGAAGAGGCCGTTGATGACCACCAGCAGCAGGAAAACCAGGCTGAGCGCGAGCAGCATGCCTTCTCGGCCGAGATGGAAACCGTCAAAGACATTGATCGTTCCGAAATACGGCAAGTCGAACGAAATCGGCAGGAAGGCCTGCGTCGCCTCCGGACTGTCGAAGCCGTCACCCTGGATCGGTCCATTGACGATCTGCTTCGGCAGGTCGAAGGACAGGAAATAGGGGATCATCGACAGCGCGACGATCACCAGAATCCAAAGCTGATCCTTGCGCGTGTGGGCCCAGATGTAGCGGGAAAGGCGTGGTTCCATGTGTCTGGCAATAGGACCTTATTGAACACGATAGCTGCTGGCGTGGCGGGCTGCCGTTTGCCTCACCACGCATCATTCCTCGGCGAAGCCTCCGGATGGGTGCCTGTCGGCGCTCGATCGCGAAGTGGATGCCTGCATATTCCGTCCGGCGCCGAATCCGGTTCTGTCGATTATGCAGGTGCGAGGGAAATCTGCAATGGACGTGGTTTCGACTCCACTGCCGCGAAAGCAACCACAGAGAACGTCACTCTCCGAAGCACACGCCGTTATTGCACTCGCCCGGCGCCCAGCTTACAACGAGAGCATGAAACACACCAGCCACCCGACTTCCCAAACCAGCGATTGGTACGAGCATGCCTTTGATTTGGCACGCGGTATCGCCGCCTATACGCAGAGCCCCCTCATCGAAGGCGTCGCGAAGGTAATCGCCAAACATCCCGAAGCCCACATCGCCAACGCCTTCAATCACAAGCAGATTGCCTGCAAGCTCTGGGCGCGCGACACGCTTTTGAGTGTTGCTGGTTCATCCTACGCCAGGATTGCGATCCTCGGCGGTTGGTATGGCATCCTGGGCGCGATGCTGCTGGAGGATGCGCGCTTCAACGTGGCTGCGGTCGACAGCTTCGACATCGACCCGGATGTGGAAACGGTTGCGCGAACCCTGAATTTTGCCTTCCCGGAGAAATTCCGTGCGGTCACGGCCGACATGTATGCGATCGACTATACGACGCTTGGGGCCGACCTGGTCATCAACACGAGCTGCGAACACATCGCCGATCTGAGGTCGTGGCTCGATCGCATTCCCGCTGGCACGCGCGTCCTCTTGCAATCCAACGACTATTTCAGCGAGCCCACCCATATCAATTGCGTGGCCTCCGTCGAGGAGTTCACGAAACAGGCGGCGCTTTCGGCGGTCGAATTTGCCGGCGCGCTGCCGACGAAAAAATATACCCGCTTCATGCTGATCGGCACGGTCTGAGGGCGGCTGGGGCGCCGCAGCGAAGCGAGCTATCTGTCTGTCGAATAGCACCGCAAACCGGCCACACGTTCACAGAAGCCGCCGCCCGCGCGGAGACCGATCAAAGAGCCGTGCGGCCTTCCAGGATTTCGGCGGTCTTCATCGCGCCGTCAAGATCCAGCGGCGGAATGTTCGGCTTCGGTCGCCCCAGCATCGCTTCGACATCGCGCGCCAGCCTCTCGGGCGTCACCTCCGCCTCCGGCAGAACGCCGGCAAGGCCGAGCTTTTCGAGCCGTTCCGCTCGGGTCGACTGCTCGGTTTCGCCGCCGGCGACGAAAGGGATCAGCAGGGATCCGCAACCGGCGCGGATGATGTCGCAGACCGTGTTGTAGCCGGCCTGAGAAACCGAAAGCCGCACGCCCGAAAGCAGGCTCGCGAAATCCTTGCGGAAGCGGAAGAGCTGCACGTTGCCGGGCGCGGCAGCTTGCAAGGCGTCATAGTCCTGCTGCGGCAGGTTCGGCCCCGTGACCAGGCACCATTGCAGCTCGCGCGGCAGCAAGCTCGCCGCCTGCAACGCCGCGCCGATCAGTTCCTTCCCCACCGCACCGCCACCGGCCGAAACGAGTACGTCGAACGTTTCCGTCGGAGCGTCCGGTGTCGGCCCCGCCACGAGGCCCGTATAGGCGACCTTGTCCTCGATCTCGGCCGCATAGGGATAGGTCTCTTCGAGCCGCGCGAAGGCAGGGTCCCCATGCACGAGCACGAGGTCGAAATACGCCCTGACGACGTCGAGTGTCTCCTCGGCGCGGCCGGGTTTCGTCCGCTCCTGCAGGATGTCCCTAAGCGAAGCGGCAACGAGGGGTCTTGGGGTCTGCCTTTCGATCACCTCGAGCAAGGGCATCAGCTCGAAACGCATCTGGCGGCGGCCGAAAGGGAAGGCTTCGAAGATGACGATATCGGGATCGCATTCAAGGTACGCCTCGATCAACAGCTCCCGGCGCCGATCCTTGAAGGCGTCGCTCACCGGATTTCCCTCGCTGTCGGCAAGGCCGGAAAAGCCCTTGTCGCCCGCGAGCACCGGCGGAAGGGCCACATGCTTTACGTCACTCCCCGGGAATCCCGGAACCGGGCTGCCGCCGGTCACAACGGTCACCTCGAAGCCCCTGGCGGCAAGGGCGCTCGCGATCCGGCTCGCCCGCGCCAGATGGCCGATGCCGAGGAGATGCTGCACGTAGAAAAAGACACGGCGCGCACGCATCACGCGGCTCTCCATTCGCTGGCAAACAGCCCTGCAAGCTGATCGATACTGGTGTGGTGATCGAATTGCGCGCGGACCTTCCGCTCCGCCGCACCGCCCAGGCCGTGACGGAGCGCGGGATCTCGGATGAGTTGCTCCAGGGCCCGTGCAAGCGCCTGCGGGTCTTCCGACGGGACGACCCTGCCGTTCTCACCATCGATGAGAAGTTCCGGAACGCCGGAAATCGCCGTCGAGACACACGGCAGCCGTTGGCTCGACGCTTCGACAAGCACGTTGGGCAACCCGTCGCGATCGCCGTCGGCGGTGATCCGGCAGGCAAGCGCGAAGATATCGCTCGTCCGGTAATGCGCCAGCACGTCGGTCTGGTCGAGCGCACCCTTCCAGGCAACCCTGTCGGAAACGCCAAGCTCGGCCGCAAGCCTCTTGAGCGTGCTGGTCAGTTCACCGGCACCGATATGCTCGAACCGCCAATGAAGGTCCGCCGGCAACAGCGAGAGTGCCTTCAGCAAGACGTCGTAGCCCTTCTTGTCGACGGCGCGGCCGACGCTGACGATGCGGACGGGATCCGAAGGGTCGGAACCATTGCGGTCAGAATGCGTGCCCTCGAAACGAGGGAAACGATCAAGATCAAGGCCGTGGTAGCTCAGATGCACCCTCGCCTTTTCGCTCGTCAGGCTCTTCAGATGTTCGTAGCCCATGCGCGTGCAGGTGACCGTCCAGCGCGCCCGGCCAAGCTTTTCGGAAAGCTCCCAGTCCGGCGACGTCCAGATGTCCTTGGCATGCGCCGAGCAGGTCCAGGGCGTAGCGGCGATCACGCTGGCATAGGCGGTCACCGAAGCAGGCGTATGGATGAAATGCGCATGCAGCCAGCGCGGATTGCCCGGCCATTCCGAAGCGAGCACGACCGCCTGCCCGAACCGGCGAAAGCGGTTGCGGCTGAAATCGCGGCGCAGGTCTTTCAGAAAGAGCCCGAATGCCGGCCAGAAACCCGGCTTCGGCAGGGAACGCACGAGACCGCGCAGCACCCGCAGCGGCTCTTCATGCAGATATTCGGGCAGATAGTGAACATCGGCACGAATCTCGTAATGCACCGGATGACGTTTGCCGTCGGTCGGACGGCGAAGCGAGATCAGTACGAGATCTAGTCCGGCCCGCTCAAGGCCAAGCAGTTCCTGCGCGATGAAGGTTTCCGAAAGACGCGGATAGCCCTTCAGCACGACTGCAATCTTGCGATCTGTCGGCAATGCTTCAGCTCGATTTCTTCACGATATTCAAGTGGTCGCTCGACGGCCGGTCGAGCCACCGACCAACGATCTCGGAGATATGCACGAGCCCTTCCAGCCGCAAGCCGTTGGCGGTGCTTTTCGAAGGCGGCGCCCGGGACGGCAGCGCCTTCAGCGCCGCCGCCAACCGCAGCGGATCGTCCGCTTCGTCCGGCAACAGCATTTCGATGAGCCCAAGCTCGGCCGCGCGGCGGGCGCGGATCAACTGCTCCTCGCGCGGTTGGATGCGCGGCACGATCAGCGCCGGCTTGTCGAAGGAGAGGATTTCGCAATAGGTGTTGTAGCCGCCCATGGCGACGACGCCCTTTGCGCCGGCGATGAGCTCTTCCATGCGATTGTCGAACTCGATGATCTTGATATAGGGGATCTTGCTGCCCTTGCGGATCAGCTTTTCCCGCTTCTTGACCGGCATATAGGGCCCGAGCACGATCAACGCATTGTGCGTAAGCTCCGGGTCCTGCTGGTAAGCGTGGATGACGTCGTGGATCAGGTCCGCACCGTCGCCGCCGCCCCCCGTGGTGACCAGGATATAATCGCCCTGCGGCTTGTGGCCCGGCAGTTCTTCCCGCGGAACGCTGCGCTGCAGGAAGCCGACGAAATTCATCCGGTCGCGGACAGCCGGCGGCACTTCGAGCTCGGTCAGCGGATCGTAAAAATCCGGCGGGCCATAAACCCAGATCGTATCGTAATACTGCTCGATCTTGCGCATGGTGTCGCGCCGCTTCCACTCCGCTTCCAGCAGATGCGGCGCATCCATGACCTCGCGCAAGCCCAAGACCAGCGTCGTGCCATGCGCCTTCAGATAGGTCAGCGTCTCCTCTACCTCGCCGCGCAGGCCCATCGGCTCCTTGTCGACGATGAAGATGTCCGGCTTGAAGGTCTCGGCTGTGTGGCGAATGATTGCCTGACGCATCTTCAGCGTCTCGTCGAGCTCGATATGACGGTCGAGCGAGGTGTAGTCGCCATTGTGCAGCTTGATGACGCTCGGAATCTTCACGAAGTCGACGCGCGCACGGTAGTCGAACGCACCGGCGATCGTCGCGCCGGAGATGATCAGGATGTTCAGACCGCGGTAGTCTTCCACCAGGGAATGCGCGATCGTGCGGCACCGCCGGAGGTGCCCAAGCCCGAACGTATCATGGCTATACATGAGGATCCGGGCATCTTCAAAACGCCGCATCATGCAAGAAACCTTTCGCTCAGGATCAATGAACCGTTCGGCGCTGACTGGTTGTCAGCTTCAAACCGGGCTTCATTTGTAGGGATCGGCTGCGTCACGCAACCCATCTCCCAAGAAGTTGAACGCCAAAATCACAAGAATGACCGGAATTGTGGGAAATAGGAGCCAGGGGTAGAAAGCAATAACGCTGACGCTCTTGGCCTCCGTCAAGAGAATGCCCCAACTGGTGATGGGGGGTCTAAGACCGAGACCGAGGAAGCTCAGAGCCGTCTCGCCGAGGATCATGCCGGGGATCGAGATCGTCGCAGTGGCGATCAGATGCGACATGAAGCCAGGCACGAGATGCCGGCCGATGATGCGGCTGCTCTTTGCGCCCATCAACTGGGCCGCAAGCACATAATCCTCCTCGCGCAGCGCCAGCAGTTTCGAGCGCACCGCGCGCGCAAGCCCCGTCCAGTCCAGGAGGCCAAGGATGATCGTGATCGCCAGATAGATCAGGATCGGACTCCAGGTCGCCGGCATGATCGCTGCGAGCGACAGCCAGAGCGGGATGCTCGGGATAGACTGCAGGACTTCGATGACGCGCTGGACGACGAGATCGAAGACGCCGCCGTGATAACCAGCAAGGCCACCGATGACGATGCCGAGCACGAAACTGACGGTGATGCCGAGCAGGCCGATCGTCAGCGAAATTCGGGCACCGTAAATGATGCGCGACAACACGTCGCGACCGAGACGGTCCGTCCCCAGGAAGAACGCCTGACCGTCCTTCGCCGGGCAAACGAGATGCACGTTGCTGTCGAACAGGCCCCAGAAACGATAGCTGTCGCCCCGGCAGAAGAAACGCAGTCGCTGCACGTCCGTGACATCGTCGGCATAGTTGCGCTTCAGCGTTTCCATATCCAGCGTCATGGTCCGTCCATAGACGAAGGGACCGACGAACTGGCCCTCATGGAATAGGTGCACCGCCTGCGGCGGTGCGTAGATGTAATCCATGTTGCGGGTATGCAGGTTGTAAGGCGCCAGAAACTCAGAGACGACGATCGTGAGGTAGAACACCGCGAGAAAGATGCCGGAGACGAGCGCGAGCCTGTGGCGGCGGAATTTCCACCACATCAGGCGAAGCTGGGAAGCCTGGTTGACGCGCACCTGCTCGTCGGTCATCGCCTCGACGGAATAGGGATCGAAGGGAGCAGTCGATACGTAATGCGGCAAGGGCTCGCCGGGCGCCGGAAGAAATGACGTCACTTGGTGCTCCTGCCTTGCAGCCGAATTCGAGGATCGAGAATGGCGAGCGCGATATCGGAAATCAGCACGCCGATCACGGTTAGGAAGGCGAGGAACATCAGGAACGAACCGGCGAGATACATGTCCTGGCTTTGCAGGGCCTTGATCAGCATCGGCCCGGTGGTTTCCAGCGACAACACGATCGCGGTGATTTCAGCGCCGGAAATGATCGCCGGCAGGATCGAGCCGATATCCGATATGAAGAAGTTCAACGCCATGCGCAGAGGGTATTTGACCAGCGTGCGCATCGGCGAAAGGCCCTTTGCGCGGGCCGTTACGACATACTGCTTCTGCAGCTCGTCGAGCAGATTTGCGCGCAGACGCCGGATCATGCCGGCCGTGCCCGCCGCGCCGACGATGACGACGGGGATCCAGATATGTTCGAGGATAGACTTCGCCTTGGCCCAGCTCATCGGCTCGGCCAGATACTGCTGGTCCATCAGGTGGCCGATCGAAATCCCGAACCAGATATTGGCGAAATACATCAGGATCAGCGCCAGCATGAAATTCGGAATGGCAATGCCGATCAAGCCCACCAGCGACAGGCCGTAGTCGCCCCAGCTATACTGGTGGGTCGCGGAATAGATGCCGATCGGAAAGGCGATCAGCCAGGTGAAGATGATGGTGACGAAGGAGACGAGGATCGTCAGCCACAGACGGTCGCCGACGACGGCGCTGACCGGCAGTTCGTATTCGAAGGAATAGCCGAAATCGCCCTGCAGCATGCCGCCGAGCCAGTAGACGTAGCGCAGGACCGGTGGCTGGTCGAAGCCGTACTCCTTCCTCAGCGCCTCGATCTGCTCCATGTCGACGCCTTCGCCCTGCGCCTTGATCTCAGAGACATAGCTCTCGAAGTAGTCGCCGGGCGGCAGTTCGATGATGGTGAAGACAAGAGCCGATATGATGAGGAGGGTTGGAACCATCGCTGCGATACGCCAGAGAATATATCGCAGCATGTCAGGCTTCCTGCTCGATCCAGAAGGTATCGGTTTTGTAAACACCAAAATAGGACGTGGGATCGAAGCCGTAGAGCCCCGTTTCCGGCACATTCCGCAGCTTCTTCGCCACGAGGATCGGCTGTAGCGAGGCGTTGACGATACCGATCGAAAAGACCTGGTCTGTGTAGATCGACAGCATGCGGGTCCAAATCTCCGTGCGCTCGGCGTCTTCAGCCGAATGCCGCCAGCGTTGCAACAGCTCCGTCAGTTCGACAGCGGCAGGCAGATCCGGCGGCTGGCCCATTTCGCCATGGGACAGGTAGTTGAGCCCCCAGACCGGCCATTGCAGCTGGTCGTCGGCCGTCGGCGCCAGTTGCCCCGGGTTCATGCCCGGGGTCGGAACGCCGTTGTCGAGCCCGAACCACATCGACATGACGATCTCGCCGCCGACAGCACGGCTGCGGAACGTGTCGCGCTGCGAGGTGCGGATGAAAAGCGATATCCCGACCTTCTGCCAGTAGTCGGTGACGAGCTGCAGCACGTCCGTCTCGAGCGTGCTTTCGCCGGCCGTTTCCACGACGATTTGCGCGGCCCTGCCATCGGGCAGGACGCGAATGCCGTCACTGTCGCGTTGCGTCAGGCCCGCTTCGTCGAGCAGTGCATTGGCTTGAGCTGGATCGTGGGCCACCCAAGCGTTGGCGAACTCCGGACGGAACAGCGGGCTGTCCGGCAGAACCGTGTCGGCGCTCTCCTTGGTTAAGCCGTAGAAGACTGCCTTGTTGATCTCGGTGCGGTCGATGGCCAGCGAGAGCGCACGGCGAACCCGCACATCCTGCAGCAACGACCGCCAGACCGTGTCGGAGCAGTTGAGGTTCGGCAACAGCGCCAGGCGCGAGCCTTGCGTCTTCTTCCACAGCAGTACCTTGACCGGGTACCGCTTCTCGGAATCCTTGAGGAAAGTATAGTCGACGAAGTCGATGCCCGTCGCCTGAAGGTCGCTTTCACCCGTGCCCGTCTTCGCCGGGATTAGCGCCGACGAGCTGACGTTGAGCACGAACTTGTCGATATAGGGAAGCTGCAACCCGTTCTCGTCGACGCGGTGGAAGTAGGGGTTGCGCTCAAAGATGAACTGTTCGGCAGGAAGCGACGTCGTGTTGCGCCATGGATCGAGCGTCGGAAGCTCAGGATTCTCAGGGCGATAGGAGCGAGCCATGCGCATATGGAGCTGGCTCCACTTCTTAACGCGCTGCTCCTTCATCAAAGCCTTGAGCTTGTCTTCTTCCTGATATTTCTCGTGGAACTGCTTGAGATAGGCTGAAGGCACCGCCACCACCAGCGGCTGCGGTGCGGCGAGCTTCTGCAGGAAGTCCGGGTTCGGCGTCGACCAAGTATAGCGAATGGTTCGCTCGTCGATGACTTCGAACTTTCCGGCTTCGCCGTCCATCACCAGCGCAGTCGGCAAACCGGCGGGGCTCAGCTTCTCGTTGTTGAGCACATCGTCCCAGCAATAGCGGAAGTCCTCGGTCGTCAGCGGTGTCCCGTCGGACCACTTGTGCCCTTCTCTCAGGTGGAAGGTGAAGATGCGGTCCTCTACCGTCTCGTAGCTTTCGAGGACATCCGCTTCGAGCTTCAGCGTTTCATCATAGCCGACCAGTCGGGCATAGCCGTAGACGGTCATGAGCCGGATGTCCTTGGCACTGCCGATGATCATCGTCACGATACCGCCATGCTTGCCGGGCGTGCGCCCCAGCGCCGCAACGTTGATGACACGCGGCGTCTTGGGCAAGCGCTCGTTGACCGGCGGAAGCTTGCCGTCGGCAATCAGCTTTTCAAGAAACGCCGGTTCACTCCCAGCAGCCAGGAGCCGCACGGGAAATGCCACGGATGCAAGCAATGCCAGTACAGTTCGGCGGGTGATCATGGCCGTAACTCCCTTGCATCCACGGACCGGCGCGCCAGCACGAAGTGGTCGCCACCGAGATCGGCGGGGATGAGCGTGTCGCCAGCGTCGTCGACGCGGAACTGCGGTCCCCAGCGCCGCATATCCGATCCTTCGCTGTCCTTCAGCCTGTCAAAGTCGAGCGGCCGATCGAGATCCGGATAGGGAACGGCCGCCAACAGCGACTTGGTATAGGGATGAACCGGCTTGCGCATCAGCACCTCGCGCGGCGCAAGCTCGACGATGCGCCCGGCGCACATGACGGCAATGCGGTCCGCCATGTAATCCACGACCGCGAGGTTGTGCGAGATGAACAGACAGGTCAGTCCCAGTTCTTTCTGCAAATCCTTGAGAAGGTTGAGGATTTGCGCCTGAACGGAAACGTCGAGCGCCGATACCGGCTCGTCGCAGATCAGCAGTTCCGGCACCAGCGCCAAAGCGCGGGCAATGCCAATGCGTTGACGCTGCCCGCCCGAGAAACTGTGCGGATAGCGGTTGATGAAGCGCTGGTCGAGCCCGACGGCTTGCAGCAGTTCGCGCACGGTCTCGACGCGCGATTTGCCCGTTCCGCGCCCATGGATCTCCAGGGGCTCGCTGAGAATGTTCTTGACGGTCATGCGCGGGGAAAGCGACGAAACCGGGTCCTGAAACACCATCTGGATCTTCGACCGGAGCGCCTTCAGTTCGTCGCCTTGAGCCTTCAGCACATCGACCGGACCTTCGCCGTTGTCGAAGGTCACCGAGCCGGTGTCCGGCGTTACCGCCCGCATCAGGATCTTGCTGACTGTCGTCTTGCCACAGCCGCTCTCGCCGACGAGGCCGAGGCATTCGCCGCGGCGGATATCAAAGCTGACATCGTCGACGGCGCGGTGATGAGAACTTTCGCCGCCACCAAACCAGGACGATTTTCGCGTTCCATATGTCTTCGAGAGGTTACGGACGGACAGCAGCACCTGTGGGCCGGCGCGCCGGTTGGCCACCGAAGTCCCAAGCACTGACCCGGCCTTGACCGGCACTTCGCGCAGCGCCTTCAGCCGTTCGCCGGGCTTCATGTCGAAATGCGGAACGGCGGCCATCAGGCCCTTGAGATAGGGATGCTGCGGGTTGCGGAAGATGGCCTCGACAGGGCCAGCCTCGACGATCTGCCCATGATAGATCACCACAACCTCGTCGGCCATGTTGGCGACGACACCGAGGTCGTGGGTGATCAGCAGCATTGCCATATTGAGCTTCACTTGAAGCTCGCGCAGAAGTTTAAGGATCTGGGCCTGTACGGTCACGTCGAGCGCAGTTGTCGGCTCGTCGGCGATCAAGAGGGCCGGTCGGCAGATCAGTGCCATCGCGATCATCGCGCGCTGGCGCATGCCGCCGGAAAGCTCGAACGGATACATTTCGTAGGCGCGCTTCGGCTTGGCAAAGCCAACATAGCCGAGCAGTTCCTCGGTCCGTGCCCGGCGTTCAGCCTTTTCCGCATCCGTGTGGATCTTCAGCACCTCGGAAATCTGGTTTCCGATCGTATGGAGCGGCGACAACGACGTCATCGGCTCCTGAAAGATCTTGCTGATACGCGTGCCGCGCAGGCTACGTATCTCATCACCTTCCCGCTCCAGCGAAAGCAGGTCGATGGGCTTTGCCGCCGTCGTGGGATCGTTGAACAGAATTTTGCCACCAACCCTGGCGACGTTGGGCAAGATGCCCATCACCGCCTGGCTGATTGCCGACTTGCCCGATCCCGACTCGCCAACGAGCGCCGTGACCTTGCCGGGCAAGATCCTGAAATTCGCATTATTGACGGCTTGAACTTCGCCGCCAAGCACCGAGAATGTGATCCGCAGACCTTCAACTCGAAGCAGGTCCGCCCCAGATGTCATAGCAGCACGCTTCCCTCATTGCTTTTTATCCGCCGCCTCTAAAAAAGACTAGCGCAGCTTCAGAGGGCTGTCCAGCATGGCCAACTGCAACCGGAGCATTGCCTCGTGCATCTTCAGTTGGTTAGAGCGCGGGGCACGTCCCGCCCTTCAGCACGTCGGCGCAGTTCGGCGAGCGGCGGAAGTCGTCATAGAACAGCGTCCAGTCGGTCGTATCGGCAGCCCGATAGGGGCCGAACTTGAAGTACTGATTCTTGCCGAGCCCCTTGTCGGCGTGGCCGACATGCCCCGCCACCGTGATGATCGGCTTGCCGTTGGCGAAGAGTTCGATGCGTCCCGTGCCACCGGCCCCCGGCAGCGTGTAGATCGCGAAGTCGATCCAGCCGGACTTCGGATCGGGCAGCGGATTGCCATGGTTGGTCACCTTGATGGCATCCGTGCAGGCGTTGAACAGACTGCCGTCTTCCGGTTTCCAGTTGCTGTCGGCGGCGACCAGCATACGCATCTGGTTGACGCTAGGCCGCCCCCACACCGGGATCTCGCCAGGCCTGCAGTTCGCCGGCGTACCTTCCGGGCCGGATGAGAGCGGCGCGATGTAATTCGTCTCCACCGTGACGAAGAGTTTGCCCGCCTCGAGGCGCAAAGCAAGGAACGGACTGAAATCACCTTCGGCGCCGGGATCGATCTCACGCTTCCATTGGGCGATCAGATAACGATGATCCTCCTTCGGGACCGGATCGGCGAACTTGACCGCGAAACCATACCAGACCCCCTGGTCGTAGGGCACGCGCAGCGCCGTCTTCTCCCAGATCTCGGCTCGCTCGCTACAACCGTCGAGGGAATCCGGACAGGTCGGAACGACGCTCAACTTGAGTGCGCCTTTGCCGGTGTGCGTCACCTGGTTTTGAAATTCCACCGTGCCCGCACTCTGCTCGAAGTTATCGCGATAGTAGAGCCCGCCTTCGGGTGCGAAATTCTGTCCCTCGAAGCCGTCTGACAGTTTGCTTTCCCACGGCTGCGCCATCGCGCCTCCGGCCATGGTGATGCTGGCGGCGACAAACACGGCTCGGAACATTCTTCCCCCTATTGAAGCATCTTGTCGATAAGGCCGCGCGGCGGCTGAAGCGGACGAGTATTGCGGTGAAGCAGCATGACATGTTCCGCCTCGGAAAGTCCATCCTGCAACACATCGTCGAAGCGCTCATCTGCTCTGGCAAGCAACGCTGCATCGTTGGGGTAGAGAATCGTGAATTTCTGCCGCACTCCGCGCAGTTTTTCCTGGCCGAGCGCCGTCCAATCTCCGCCGCAGTAATTGACGAAGGCCTCGCTGGCGACGACGCTATGCGCATATTTCTTGGTGAGGTTCTGCAACCGCTGCACTTCGTTAACGGCCGAGCCGAAGGCGGAGAAGGTCAGCCGGTCGCGCAGCCCGACATTGCCGAACATCACGTTGCCGACATGCAGCCCGATGCCGTAGCCGATGGGATCGCGGGATTGCTTGCGCCGTTCGCCGTTCAGCATCTCCATCCGCGCCGTTGCTGCGCGCACGGCGGCAAAGGCCTCGCGGGCGGCAAATTCGGACGGTTCCTTATGGCGCCCACACGGATAGACGGCGATGAACCCGTCGCCGACGAAGCTCAGGATATGGCCGCCATTGCGATTGAAGGGCGCGGCGATCGCGTCGAAATAGGTGTTCAACGTCTCGATATAGGACTGCCGCCCCTCCTTCTCCGCCAGCATCGTCGAGCGACGCATGTCGGCCATGACCAGGATCGCGCGCACGGTTTCGCCGTCGCCGCGGCGGACCTGGCCGCTCATCACGCGCCGGCCGGCACTGGAGCCGAGATAGGTGGTCAGCATATTGTCGGCGAGCTTTCCGAGCACCGCCATCTTCGCGGCGACCGCCAGGTGGTGTTGAAGCTTGAGCAACGCCCCGATCACATCATCGGTGAAGCCGCCATGGCGGTCCGTCGTCCAGGATCCGACCATGCCATGCCCCGAATCGGCGCCGAGCGATTGCATGAAGGCCAGATAGTCCGTGGCGCCCATCTCCTTGAGATCGTCGAAGATCGGGAACTCGGACGGCGTATCCTGGTAAAGACGCCGCCGGACATGCTCGAGATTGTTGTTGAGCAGATAGTAGTAGGGGCTCTGCAGGAAACGCTCGGGATTGAGCGCCAGCTCTTCGTGCCGAAGGCCGCTTACCTCGACGCCCTTGCCGCGGATCCAGGTAAAACCAAGCGCATCATAAAGCGGATGCAACATCGAAAAGGAGAGATGGACGCGCATCAGCGGCAGGCCGGCGGCAGCGAGCCGCTCGCAAAAGCCTTTGACGATCGTTTCCAGCGGCGCGTCGCTGAGCGACGTCCGCATAAGCCAGTCGGCAACCTTGTCGATGAGGATTTCGGATACGTTGTCGTTCGTCGGGGCCATTTCGCGTCCTCACCATGACAGACCGTCCCGCGTCAGCATCCGGAGACGACGAACGCCCCGGCAAGTTGCCGGTCCATGTTCGCGGTGGATGATGATGAGCCGTGCCCGTTAAGAAAATGCTCCAACCGATTCCGGCGTCGATGACGTGCAGGCACCCGGAATGCGGCACTTATATGGTGCAGATATTGATACCACCCGGCGATTTCCAGAGGCCGGGCAAAGTTTTTCTCGCATGATGTTTTGATAGAGAGCTCAAAGGCCTGTCCTTCGGCGTGACGCAGTGCCTCGCTTGACTTGGAGCTTGTTTCTCTCCAACAAACCACGACATGTTCGCGCGGCGCCACCCGTCTGCCCACGAGATCCGGAAAGCAAACTTGACCTCACCTCATTTCGAAAGCCTGCTCTCGTCCATCTCCGCCTCGAACGCCAAGGTCGGCGTCATCGGTCTCGGCTATGTCGGCCTGCCGCTCGCCATCGCCGCTGCTCGCGCGGGTTTTGCCGTCATTGGATTCGACATCGACCCCACCAAGATCGTCGCGCTCGACGCGGGCAAGTCCTACATCGCCGCCGTATCGGACGCCGCGCTCGCGAAACAGAGCGGTGCCGGCCGCTTCCGCTCGACGACGGACTTTCAAAAGCTGGCGGACTGCGACGTCATCATCATCTGCGTGCCGACGCCGCTTACCAAGCACCGCGACCCGGATCTTTCCTTCGTCGAAAAGACGTCACGCGCGATCGCGGCGACCCTCAGGCCTGCACAACTCGTCGTCCTGGAATCGACCACCTATCCCGGGACGACCGACGGCGTCGTGCGCACCATCCTCGAGGAAACCGGGCTCAAATCCGGCAGCGACTTCTTCGTCGGCTTTTCGCCGGAACGTGAGGATCCCGGCAATCCGACCTACGAAACGGTCAGCATTCCAAAGGTCGTCGCCGGCGATGGACCGCAGGCTTCGGCCTTGATGGAACGGTTCTATGCAGCCGTGGTGAAAACCGTCGTGCCGGTCTCCTCCAACGCCACGGCGGAGGCCGTGAAGCTCACCGAGAACATCTTCCGCTCGGTCAACATCGCCCTCGTTAACGAATTGAAGATCGTCTACGAGGCCATGGGCATCGACGTCTGGGAAGTGATCGAAGCGGCGAAGACCAAGCCGTTCGGCTACATGCCGTTCTACCCCGGACCGGGGCTTGGCGGCCACTGCATCCCGATCGACCCCTTCTACCTCACCTGGAAGTCGCGGGAATACGAGCTGCCGACGCGCTTCATCGAGCTTGCCGGCGAGATCAACTCGGCCATGCCGCGCCATGTGGTCAGCCGCCTCGCCGAGGCACTCGACCGCAAGGCTGGCAAGGCGCTCAGCCGTTCCAACGTCCTCGTCGTCGGCCTCGCCTACAAGAAGAATGTTCCGGATATTCGCGAAAGCCCGTCGCTGCGCCTGATCGAGTTGATCGAAGAGCGCGGCGGACGCACTTCCTATCACGACCCCTACGTCGCCGAGATCCCACCGACACGCGAACACGGTGCTTTGAAGGGCCGGCGATCGGTCACGCTCGACGCACAAACAGTCGCGACATTCGATGCCGTGCTGATTGCCACCGATCACGACCAGGTGGATTACGCGGCCCTTGCCGCTTCCGCCTCGCTCATCGTCGATACGCGCAACGTGTTCTACCGCAACAGACTGACCGGCGAGCATATCGTCAAGGCTTAGTCCGCCCGGCCCACCACGGCTGAAACAGGCGGCACTTGCGGCGTCTTGCTAGGCGGTGCTTACGCGCGCCAGCGCGGCCTTGAGCTTGCTTGCCGCCACCGCGTAGCCGCCCGACGCGCCGTCGACGAAATGCATGTGATCCCGTGTCATCGGCGTCGGCACGATGCATGTCATCAGCGCCGAATCCTGTTGATGCAGGCCATAGTGCACGACATCTATGGCCTCTGCCTGCCTTAGCCTCGTCTCGATCCGTTCGAGCCGTTCAGTGCTGATGTCGATCGTCATTTTCAGCCCGTCGTCGAACTTGCGGAAATCCGTGTTGTCGGCGAGGTCGCGGCGGTAGCGGTTTGTGTCGAACGAGCCCAGATTCCAGCCCAGCCGGAGGCAAACAAACAGAACCAGCGTCTGCACGGTGATGAAGCAACGGGGAAGAAAGCGCCGTCCTTTCGGCGCCACGGCCCGCGTCTCGGCTTCAATGCCCTTGAAGGAGAACCGTGGCCTCGGCCCAAGTTCGGGAACAGGATGGCCATTGCGTTCTTCCTCGTCGGCCAATGCGACGATATCGGCGATCAACGCCTGAAACTCCGGCCCATTGCCCTTCGGCCCCGGCACGGCGATGATCGAGGCAATGGCGCCGTGGCGGGACTCGATCGGGTTCCAGCGACAGGAAAGCCCGGTGAGGTCGGGCCGGCTGCCAGCCGCCGCGGCGCCGACGGGATAGCGTCCCGCCTTCATCTCCGCTTCGGCCCAACTGGCGCCGCCGCCCGCAAACATCGCGTAGGAAACCTCTTCGCTCGCCTTGAAGCGGGCGACGCGCATATCGAGGCCGTTGGCGCGGATATCGCTGACCGGCACCAGGGCGGCGCGCAATTCGAGCCCGAGTTCCTCAGCGACCCAGGTCTTCACGGCGGCGAGTGCGTCGCGTGCGCGGTCCGTCATCGGCGCCGGCAGCGCGGCGAGCGCGCCGTCTCCCCCGAAAACAAAGGGCATCGACTTTTCTTCGAGCGCGTTCATCAACGCCGAAATGACGCTGGCGCCTGCCATGTTCACAGTTTTGTAGCGGCCTTCGGCGATCGCGCCGGTGGAGTTGACGATGTCGGCAACGGCGAGAAGCCAGCCGTCCGGCAGCGGACGATAATTCGCCTCGTCCGCGACCCCTTCGAACGCATCGAAGAGAGGTACGCTGTCATAGAACCGCCCGTCTGCTGCCTCAACCATGCGTGACCTGTTCCCTACGTTACTGCGTTCGATAAATAATCCACGTAACAGCGCAAGGAAAAGTTTCATGTGCTGCTGCGAAGGCCTCGCCATCGATCCGGCGCCCCCCGCTGAAATGCGGTTTCGTCGGACGATTTCCAACCGGGCGCTCTTGGCGACGCTAAGGTTACTTTCCAAATAATAACCCATGGCATTGCAGGGGTGTGGCCATTGTGCTTGTTTAACAGTCACACAAGGATCAAAATGGTCCGAGCGTGCGTAGTGAAGCCGAAACTGAATGCGTGACGACAACTTTCGAGTGCGGTTCTGGGGCGTAAGAGGAAGTTTGCCGGTATCCGGCCAACAATACGTCGCCTATGGGGGAAATACATCCTGCATCGAGATTCGATGCGGCAAGGATGTATTGCTCTTCGATGCGGGGTCGGGGTTGCGCGAGGCCGGTTACTCGCTGATCGCCGAAGGCATCGACCAATTCGACCTTTTCTTCACCCACAGCCACTATGACCACATCATCGGCCTTCCCTATTTCAAGCCGATCTACAAGTGTCAGAACTCGGTACGCTTCTGGTCCGGCCATCTGCACGGCACGATGACCACGAAGGAAATGATCCGCGACTTTATGCGCCCACCGTGGTTCCCAGTGGACCCGGATATCTGTCAGGCAAGCCTCGACGGCCTGGATTTCAAACCCGGTGACGTGCTGACGCCACGGGCGGGAATCACGGTCCGCACGGCAAGCCTCAGGCATCCGGGCGGCTGTGTCGGGTACCGCGTCGAATGGAACGGGCGCGCCGTCGCACTCGTCTACGACACCGAGCACGAGCCCGGCATTCTCGATCCCGCGGTTCTCGATCTGATCGCCGGCTGTGATCTGATGGTCTACGACTGCACCTATCTCGAAAGCGAGATGGATCATTTTCAGGGCTTTGGGCACTCGACCGGCATGCATGGCGCCCGGCTGGCGATGGCCGCCGGTGTCAAGCATCTCGCCATGTTCCATCACGATCCGTCCCGCACCGACGAGGCGCTGGCCGCGATGGAACGCGACGTTCAGGCGACGTTCGCCGGCGCCTTTGCCGCCCGCGACGGACAGATCATCGAGCTGTAATCTCGCGGCCGGCAAGCCAACGGCAGGCCGGATGTCCGCTGGTCGCCGCAAAGAGCTTTTCGAGGAATGTCCAGACGCCCTCGTCGTGAACGAGGTGATGCGTCAGCACGCCGATCGTGCGGCCCTTCTGCTCCGCTCTCTCCTCGACGTCGCCGGTCACCTGCCGAAGCCTCGCAATGATGTCGGAGACGATCAGTGCATGGTCGCGGCAACCGCGCGTCCCGCGCCAATCCATGACATCGACATGCGTGTTGACGAGCTTGAACGGCGATGGTTTCTCCGGCCCGAAGACCGAGAGCACCTTGAAACCGATGTCGGGCAAGCCGTCGAGAAGCGTGTTGTCGATCCGGTTCCACGGGGGAACGAGCATCGGCACGAAGCCGCCCGGGAAGAGCGTCCGCAAGCGGTCATAGCCGAGTTCGAGTTCGTGGAGCACCGTGGCGCGCGGCCGGTGCGCGCCAAGCTCCTGCTTCTTTTCCGAAGGCGGCGCATGATTGCGATGCGCCCACCCGTGCACGGCAATGCTGACATCTGCGAGCCCGCCAAGGCGGCGCGCGAGCGCCTCGCCGGTCTGGGCTGGCGGAACGGCCAAAACGACCGGAAGAGCGTGTCGGTCGACCAGCGACAGCAGCCGATCGAGCGCCCGCGTCGGCTCGGCTGCGTCGTCGTCACGCAGCCAGAAATCCACCGGCCGTCCCGACGCTTCAATGCGATCGAGCTCCGCAGCAAGGCGCTGCCAATGGATTTCCTCTGTCATTTCGGCGTCTCCAGAAATTCATCGAAAATCGAGCGAAGCCGTAGGGCGGCTGCCGGAAACGAGCGCTCCTCATGAACGAACCGTCGGGCGGCTGCGCCCAATCGCCTGCGGCCGGCCGGATCCTCGATCAGGTCGCGCACCGCCGCCGCATAGGCGCCGATATCCCCGTCCGGCGTCAGCAGCCCAGTCTCGCCGTCTCTCACCACTTCCGGCACGCCGGCCGTTCGTTGCGCAACGACCGGCAGGCCCACAGCCTGCGCTTCGAGATAGGCAAGCCCGTAGGCCTCGCCGCAGCCGGGCCACACGTAGAGATCAGTGCTGGCAAGAATATCCGGCAGGTCGGCTGCATCCTTTTCGCCAAGCCACATCAATCGCTCGGGAGGCAAAGTCGCAAAGGCCCCGATGACCTCGTCGCGGCAAGGTCCGTCGCCGACGATCGTCAAGGTCCAGGCGGCGTCGGCAACACGCGTCAGCGCCTGCGCCAGCATGCGGTAGCTATTCATCTTGTCGCCGCTGCGCATCATCGCGACCACGACCAGCCGGCAGGGGGCATCGGCTGATGGCTTGCTCTCAATGAACGGCGCAGCGTCGATGAACGGCGCAAGCATCGCGTGGCGGCATGAGGGAGCGGCTTCAAGAAGGCCGTCGCGGTCGCGGCGCGTCAGGCAGATGTTGACGGCCGCCTGCGAAATCCCCGCAAGAACATGGCGTTGGGCAATCGCGCGGACACCTTCATTCCGCCGCATCGAGTATGACGCTTCCGCCGTCGCATAGGGAATGGAGAACTCGCCCGCGAGCCCGGGGCCGAGAAGGTCGGGCGCCTTGTAATAGGGATGGTAGCAGAACCAGAGATCGGGAACGCCCTCGCTCTGCCAGAGTGTCCGAAGGCGCGCGGTTTCGGTTTCCGCCGCAAGCTCAAGTTCGCGGAAATCCTGATCCGATGGCTTGGCCATGAAACTGCGCAGATCCGATGCAATCGCAACCTCGTGCCCACCGATCCGCAGTGCCGCGATCAGCATGCGGGCCATCAGCCGGTCGCCTGACGGCACCGGGTGATCGGGCGATTTCAGCGGTGCATAAAAGGCGATCTTCATCCGCAGCGAGCTATCGTGCCTCCGCCCGAGACTGTCAACCAATGGGTTTCCGTACGCACAACCGGTTCGTCAATCGATCGGCAGATCATAGTAATCGCGTCGGATAAGTCTAAGCGTGCGATCCGGTTCAATGACGTAGGTCTCCTGAACGAAACTGTTGCCGCTCGTGAAGCGGTGCGGGACGATGCTGCCCACCGGCGCCTTCGTCAGCTTCGTGCGGGGCTGTCCACCATAGGTGATGCTGCCCGGGATCGGCTCGATATCTGGCGTGGTACAGCCGGAGAGCATCAGAGCGAAAAGGCAAAGAAAGGCTGCCGACCGCCTCACAGGCGAGTTGCATTTCATAGCGACCATTTCGAGACCTCCACATCTCGCGAGAACACGTGCGCCGCACGCCTATGGCGCGGTGGCCGCCGACCTGTTTTCGACTTTCGCCGCGGCCGCGTCAGCGTCATGGGCGTCCAGCAGGCTGTAGGCCACATAGTACTTATAGATGTTGCTGACATATTGAACCGTCTCGCGCCCGACGATCGCGGCGGCGGCATTTTCGACATTGCCGAACCAGAGGTTCGGATCGAGCCCCATATCCTTGGCCTTTGCCCGGAACTTGCGCAGGTTCCCAGGCCCGGCATTGTAGGCCGCGAAGGCAAACAGCAACTGCGCGGGGTCACGGCCGGGTCGTTGATATAGGTATCGACGAGGAAGCGCAGATACTTGGATCCAGCTTCGACATTCAGATTCTCGTCCTTGTCGATGCCGTGGATGTTGACCGCCTTGTCCGCTGCGGTCGACGGCAGGAGCTGCATGATGCCGACAGCACCGCGATGGCTGCGCCTGGACTGATCAAGTTGTGATTCCTGGTATCCTTGCGCCATCAGCATCAGGTGGTCGAAGGAATAGGTCTTTCCGTGATTGCGGAAGATCTCGACCAGCACTTTGAAGCGTTCGACATCCGCCGGATCATAGGCGCGCTTCAGCATCTTGTCGCCCTTGTAGTAGGTGTTCTTCAAGATGTTGCCGAAGGTGGTGCCGACCTTGTGAGACTTGACGAAGTCGTCGAGGACGGCCTTGAGCTTCGGGCTGTCCTTGCGGATCGCCCAGGCGATTTCGCCATGATCGGACACAGCAATGTCCTCCCGCACCTTGAGGTCGGTGAAGACCTTCGACCAGATGTTCGCCTTGTACATATCGACGACCGTCCACGGCAGCAGGCCGGCATTGATCATCTCCAGGACGTCTTCGTCCTCCAGGTTCTCATCCATGTCCTTCAAGACAACAGGCGGGCGGCCGGACTTCTCGAAACCGGCACTGAGGGCCGCAAGGTGCTCGTAGTAGCTGCTCGAGCGGCGCACATGGATTTCCTGTCCGCTCAGGTCATCAAGACTGGCGATTGCGGGCGCGGATGGGCCGGTGACGAGAACCTCCCTGGCTTCGTCGTAGAGCGGCGCCGTGAAATCCATCTTGGCAAGCCGTGTTTCGGTGATCGTCAGGTTCGCCATGACGATATCGCCGAGACCTTCTTCCAGCGCCGACAGAAGTCTCGCCCGCGGCATCGGTACGAAACCGACGCGAATCTTGTCGATCTGCTTCTTGCGGTCCTTGTTGAGCTCGTTTTCGAGCGCCGTCCCAAATTCAACAGCCGTGCCCAATTGCTGGCCGCGGTCGATAAAATAGATCGTCTTGCTGAACGGTACGATGATGCGGATCACACGTCGCTTTTCCATCCCGTCGAAGTCGTCCGTGTGCGGAGCGAGCATCGACCGAACGAATTGCTCGTTCGATTGCGCCAAGGCGCTGCCGCCCGCGAAGAACACGAGAAGCAAGATCCCGAACAGAACGCGTTTCATGGTCGGCCTCCCCAGCCCCTGGAAAACCTGTTGGCGAAATCCTATTCCTGCGGCGGGCCACCTTCGCCGAGCGCTGCTGCGGCATTCTTCTTGGCTATGGCATCACGGGTCGCGGCAGCGGCCGCCGCAGCTTGCTGCTGCTCGTCGCCCGCCACCTGCACCGTCGGCGAAGCGAAATTGATGCCGTTTTCCTTGAAGGCTTCCTTGATCATGACCTGGGCCCGACGTCTGACCTGGGTCTGATTTCCCGGCTTCGTCTTCATGGCGAAGCTGAGCGTCATCCCATAATCGCCAAACTGTTCGACGCCTTTCATCTTGACCGTTTCCAGGATCAACGGCCCCAGTTCGGGATCCTCGAGCAGCTTGGCCCCGATACCTTTCACCACCTTCTTTACCTTCGCCACATCGGTATCGAACGAAACGTTGATCATGAATTTGTCGATCACCCAGTCGCGGCTCATGTTCTGGACCGCACCCAGCGAGCCGAACGGCACGGTAAAGACCGGGCCCCGATGGTGCCGGAGCTTGACCGAGCGAATGCTGAAGGATTCCACCGTGCCCTTGTAGCTGCCGCTCTGGATATATTCGCCCACCCGGAATGCGTCATCCGTCATGTAGAAGATGCCGCTGATGACGTCCTTGACCAGCGACTGCGATCCGAAGCCGAGTGCGACACCGAACACGCCGGCGCCGGCGATCAGCGGACCGATTTCGACGCCGAGGCCGGAGAGAACCATCAGTACCGCCACGACGGCGATGAAAATCGCGAGGAAGTTGCGCAGGATCGGCAACAGGGTCAGCATGCGCGTGTTGCGAGCCAACTCCGCCGGATCGTTGGCCGCCGCATGCGCCTGCGTCAGGCGCAGGCTGATGAAACCCTTCACCAGTTGCCAGATGAGATCCGCCGCCAGCAGAATGACGACGCCGGCGAGCGCCCCGCGGAAAATCCGATTGAAAACATCATCATGCATCATCGCCGTCGCGTTGACCTTGAACACGACTCCCAACCAGGCGGCCGCGAGGGCGATGATCAGCAGACGGGCGCCCCGCTCGATCAGGACGTTGCGCATCACCCTGAGATCATCGGCGGCGTCGGCGTCCAGCATCGTCTTCGTGAAGGCGCTGGTGAAGCGCAGCAGTGGCGGCAGGCCAATCACATAGAGACCGATCCAGAACAGGACCTCCATGCCCGCGACCCAGAGCAGCCACAGCACGATGAGGAAAGCGACCAGCAGCACATTGCTAACCACGCGGCGCGAGCCGGAAACCGCGCCAATAGGTCGCCGCAAAGCCGTTGCGATCGCCAGGACCAGGACTCCGAGCCCGAGGATCGCCGTAACCAGTTCGCGCACATCCGCGGATATGGCAAGCGCCAACATCGCATCACCGACGCCCCAGACGAGCGCGGCGGCACTGATCAGCCAGAGAGAATGACGATACCAGAAGCCTGCCTCGTCTGCGGTCAGAGACAGATAGCCGCCACGGGCGTCGGCGCTCTCCTCGCCTTCGCGACCACCTTTCAGGACGGCGGATGCGATGATCATCAGCAGGCGAGCGCCGATCCAGGCTCCAAGCAGCGGCGCGATCGTCGCCTCAAGCAGCTTTGGCCATTCTGCGAAGGCAAGCACTGACATGCTGGCGGCAGCAAAGACGACGAGCGGCAGAACGCGTGCCAACATGGTCCGCGCCGGTCCTGCCAACGCGGCCCCTTGCAGGCTACGCCGCAACAGCCAGCGCAGCAGATATTCGGCACCGTAGCCGATCAGGAGAATGAAGAAGAAGCCCTTGAGAACGGGCGCCCTGCCGTGGCTCTCCATCACGCCGGCCAGCCGATCCCGCCCCGCCTGCATTTCCGGTAGAACGCGCGGCACGGCATCGCGAATGCCGGTCAGCCGCCGCCTGATCTCGGCGGTCCAGCGCGCGACGACGCCCGCAGCCGGCGCTTGGGCAGCCGGTGCCGGAGCCGGCTTCGCCGAAAGCCACTGCTTCACTTCGGGATCGTCGAGTAACTGGATCAGTTGCTGGACCTTGGCGGGCGGCGCGGCGGGCGCCGCCTCCTGCGCCAAGCCCTTGGAAACTGGACCGAAGATAATTGAAAGAAACGCGAGAAGGCCGAAGACCGGCCCCAGAAAACGACGCGACGACCCGACACAGCCCATTCTTACCACCCCCAGGGATCATGCCGGCCCCGACCGGCACGATTCTCAACTTTTACAAATGCTAACATACCTGTAGGCGGTTCTACCAACGCCCTTTCGCCGCGCCGCGGATCAACGACGACGGAAGCCGCCGCCCCCATGGAAGCCTCCCGCACCGTGGAAGCCACCGCCTCCCTGAAAGCCGCCGCCACCGTGGAAACCGCCTCCCTCGAAGCCGCCGCCACCAAAGCCACCCGGGCGATCAAAACCACCGCCTCCACTGCTCGGGAAGTTCAGCGGCCGCTGATCGAAGGACTGACGCTCGAAGGAACGCTGGTTGCCGAGCTGTCGGCCGATATTGTCGATGGCCAGGTGATCGGGCGCGCGGTCCAGCGTTCGTGCTCCCTGACCGGATTCGATCCGCTGGTTCAGGTTCTGGACAGCGTCCGGATGCTTGGCGGAAAACTGTTCGCCCGCCTTGGCCCTGTCCTGGATGGAAGGCTTGTCGACCGGCTGCCAGCCGTCAGGCGTGTGCTTCTGCCATTGCCCGTCGTCGCGGCGATAGACGTTTCCGTCGCGCCCGGCGTAGACGTCGCCACCCTTGCCACCGGCGACGAATCCATGGTTGCCTTCTGACGTGCGCCAACGGGCACCCGCGCCGGCCGCAGTCGAACCGCCGGAAATGCGCGCAAAGTCGGAACCGTGCTTGACGGATGCCGTTCCCCAGCTCCCGTAGACATTGTGTCCGCCACGCGCAATCGCCGCGTTGCCGGTGCGCGGATTGTAGGCGGCGACGAAGCCCCGGTCACCGTTCGGCCCGTAGCCGACAGCGCCTCGCATATAGGTACCGGTGCGCGGATTGTAGGCCGCACCGGCGGCGATGCCGCGATAGGGGCCATAGGCATAGCCGTAGCGGCCGAACGTTCCGACAGCCGGGTTGTAGAACGCCCCGACGCCATAGGTCACGGGACGCGGATAATAGGGCCAGTAGCCGCCGCCAGCCCAGCCATAGTCCCAATAATCGTCATAGTACCAGCCGGTGCCGTAGACGAAGGTATCCCAGGCGAGATAGGCACCGAGATAGCCCATCGTGTAGCCGAACCAGACCGCGTCGGGCTCGGTCTCGTAGATCCGTACATAGGTGGCGTTGTAGACGGGCGAGGATGGCGGGATCTTGTAGATCTCGTCGGGCACCGCCTTGGCGACGCTGAAGGGTCCGGTCGGCGTATCGCCGACGAACCAGATGCCGTCCTTCACGACAAAATACTTGTCACCGACCTTGATGACGGTCTCGTTGGTGTTGACGGCGTAGGTCAGCGAGGTGCCGTCGATCTTCTCGAATTTCGGATCGCCACTATAGGTCACGTCCACCTTCACCGACCCGTCGAGCGCCACACGCGCCTTTTCGGGGATGCTTGCCTTCAGCCGCGCTTCGGCGTTTTCGGACGTGCCTGGAACGGACGAGCGCACCGTGTAATAGGCGGCGTCCTGCGGGATGTTCTGGAAATCTTCGGGAAGCTTGGGCGTCGCGAAGGTCCACGGACCATTGAGGGACGAGCTCGCAAACCAGCGACCGGAGACGAGGATGTACCAGTTGGAATCCGCATCGCGATAGAAGACGTCGCTCTCGCTGTTGGTCGCTACCTTGAGGCCGGTGCCCGGCACCTGCTCCAGCTTCGGCTCGCCGTCGAACACGAGCAACTCGGAGGGCTTGTCCGAATAGATGACGTCAGGCACCACGGCTTTGTCCGCTTGCGGCGGGATAGCCGCCTTGGCATCCTTCCAGTTGTCGTCGTCCGGAAGCTTGCCGAAAATGTCCGGCAGGGACGCTGCAGGCTGCCACCCCGAGGCCAGGTCCTTCGATTGCAGCCACGCCTTGTCGTTGCGCAGATAATAGGCGCTGTCCGCATCGACCTTGAACAGGTCCCAATTGGTGTTGACCGCGAAGGACAGGCCTTCGACACCCTTGACCGGCGCGAACACCGCCTTGCCGTCGGTCTGCAGCAGCACCGCCGGCGCCTTGCTGACGAAGATCGGCGGCGGGTCGGCCTTCAGCCCCTCGACATTGCCGAGCCGCTCGTAGTCCGCCAGGCTCGCCGTCAATTTGTCTTCCGAAACCGTGATGGTTCCGACCGGCATCAGCTTGCCGACCTCGAGGGCGAGATCCGCCAGTTCCTTCCGGTCGAGGACGGAAAAATTGATCTCCGTCATCTTGATGTCCGATACGACGACCTGGCCGGATGCGCTGTCGGCGTCGGTCATGCCGGTCACCCCGATGACGCCATAGATCGGCTTGGCATCGTCGGACTGCTTGTATTCGGCGGCGATCAACGCATCGAGATCGGTGAAGTCCTTCCAAGCGTTGATCTGAGGCTGGTAGAGCGTAATGGTCGCGCCGCTGTCGGTCTTGAAGGCGCGTGGCCAGCCGAGCCCCTTGGGATCGGCATCGTTCAGATACTTGCCGCTGACGAAGCCGTTCTGGCCATTGAAGCTCACCGCGCACCATGTGCCGCCATCGTCGCATTCCTTGACGTCGACTTCCGCGCCTTCCGCAATCGTGCCGAGGCTGTCGAAGGCGGTGCCCGGCCCTTCCCGGAAATTGACGGACGCGTTTGTCGTAGCCGGACCGGCCTCGGCCGGAACGGAGGCAATCGCGAAAAGGGTCAAGGCCAGGGTCAATCTGCGCATCACGGTTCTCCGGCGTCTAGCAGCAATCCGAACCGGCACCGTGCTGTCGCCGCCTGTGCCACGTTGTTGGCAGGTGAGGAGCGGACATCGGACCGGTATGATCGCAGCATCTTCGGCATCGGGGGCAGCACAAGTACGTAACAGTAACGGCGACCGTAACAGGCCGTTGAAAAGGGACGATGAGGCCCGGGCATGAGTCTCCCTTCGGGCCGCCGAACGCAGATTGACGCAGGATCGATTCGCGCGGGGCGCCTTGCATTTTGGCGCGGTCGAGACAACGTGACGCACGCGACCCGCCACAATTCGCGCGCTTGCGCCCCGGTGACGGCAGCATCGCCCGGCCCATCCCCTGGAAAACCGGGACGGCGCCGCAAATCTCCGCGTTTTAGCCCGTGGTGATTGCATCAGGGGATTTATTCAAGCAAACTCATATGTATGATTTGCCATTCCTACGTGCGGAGGAAATACAAGTGAACACAAAAGCCCCCAGCCAGATTGATGTCTTTGTCGGTTCCCGCGTCAGGATGCGTCGGTTGATGGCCGGGTTGAGCCAGGAAAAGCTGGCCGACGGTCTCGGGATCACATTCCAGCAGGTTCAAAAGTACGAAAAAGGCACCAACCGCATCGGCGCCAGCCGCCTCCAGGCGATCGCCGATATCCTCGGCGTGCATCCAAGCTTCTTCTTCCAGGAAGGCGACGACGCCGCTGCCCGCAACGGCGACACGACGCGCGAGCCGAGCGAAATCTCCTCTTTCGTTTCGTCGAAGGAAGGCATCGCTCTCAACCGCGCCTTCCTGAAGATCACCGATCCGGTGCTGCGCAAGAAGATCATCTCGCTCGTCGCCGCCGTCGCCCAGACGCCCGAGACGGAGAGCACCCGTACAGGAACCAGCCACGCCCAGGATCTGCACGGATAATCGTGTGCACCCGACAGGAATGACCGGATGACATTCAGACTGCAGACCCTCGGGCGCTTGCGTCTCGTCGATAAGGACGGGCGCGAAGTGACGTTCCCGGAGAAGGGTCTGCTTATCCTTTGCTATCTGATCGTCGGCGGATATCGCGAACAATCGAGAAACGACATCGCCAAGCTGTTGTGGGACGAAGTCGTTCCCAGTCAGGCCTTCGTCAATCTGCGCAAGACGATCTCCCGGATTAGTGCACGGCAGGACGAACTCGGCTGTCATTTCCTGAGCTTCTCTCCATCGTCGGTCGGACTCGACGTCGATCGACTGCAGAGCGACCTGGACGAAATCAGTCGTGATCCGGGCGATGCGCTCAACCGCTTCCAACTGGCAGCAACGACATTCCAGGAGGACTTTCTCAAGGACCTGAAGTCCCAGGGGCAAGCGCTGCACGGCTGGATCGAACGGCAGCGCGGCGAACACATGACGCTCTTGCGCGAAAGTCTCATCGCAGCCGCGCCGGAAGCGGCGAAGAGTCATCGCAAGCTGGTCAAGGCCGCGGCAGCGCGGCTCCTCGAGCGCAATCCGCTCGACGAGGAGGTGCGCAAGATCCTGACCCAGGTGTTTCAGCTGGAAGGCAATCACCTGGAAGCGAGAGCACTTGCACACAGCAATGCGCCGGCCGTTCCGGCGATCGCGGAATGGCGGCCAGCCTCGACGATCTTTGCGCCGGCCTCCGAGGCGGCCGCGGACTTGCGTCCGCCGCGCGTCGTGCTGCTGCCGCCGAGCAACGGAGCGATCGACAGTCCCGCCACCCAGTTTGCTGGCGCCTTGATCGAGGACGTCACCATCGGCCTTTGCGCGCTTCGTTCGGTTTCGGTCATCGCCCCCTACACGGCCGCGCAGATCAGCCTCCAGGCCGACAAGGCAAACACCTACCAGAAGCACGCCATCAGCTACATCCTCGACACTCGCCTGACGGACGAGGGCAGCCGGCTGACGCTATTCACGCAGCTGATCTTTTTTGCCAATGACGAAGTGATCTGGGCTGACCGCTTCAACCTCGACGGCGACGGACTGATGACCTCCAGGCGAGAGATCGCACGCCAGATCGCCTATGCCATCGCCAGCCAGGTGGAACGCAACGAGGCGCATCGCAAGACCTACGAAACCAATGTCGGCTCCTATCGCAGCTTCCTGCTGGGGCAGCGCTATCTCAAGCAGCTGAACCTTCCGGAAGTGCGGCGCGCTCGCAAGAGTTTCCGTGAATCGCTGTACGAGAATTCCGACTTTGCGCCGGCGATGAGCGGGCTGGCGCGCAGTTACTTCTTCGAGTGGCTGTTGACGGCTCGTGGTGACAGCGAGTTGCTGGCGCTTGCGGAAAGGCATGCGCGCGACGCGGTGGGGGCCGACGACACGCTGGCAACGGGCTATCGCGAGCTCGGTGTGGTCAAGCTCTATCTGAGGCAGTTCGATGAAAGCATGGAGTACCATGACAAGGCGGAGGCGCTCAGCCCGCAGCATGCCAACGTGATCGCGAGCTATGCCGACACGCTGGTGCAGGCCTCGCGTCCGGAAGGTGGTCTACGCAAGATCCAGGCGGCACTCGACCTCAACCCGATCGCACCGGATGAATATTTCTGGACTGCAGCCGGCGCCAGCTATTCGCTTGGCCAGTACGAGCAGGCGATCGCCTATATCGAGCGTATGCGCGATCCGACGCCTGCAGACCGGTTGTCGGCGGCGAGTTGGGGCATGCTTGGCAACAGGAAAAAGGCCCGCCAATTCGTCCGCAAGACATTCGACGTACATCCGGATTTTGATCTCGACAAATGGATGGCCATCGTTCCCTTCAGGGAAGAGTGGCAGCGAGTCCACTATTGCGAGGGCCTGCGCAAGGCAGGTTTCTGACGTCTTCATTCAGCGAAAGCCAGGAGGGGTAAATGGCGAAAGTGGTGGTAATTGGCGTGGCGGGCGACGACAGGCTCTGGATGGCGGATCTGGACGCGGGAACGGTGACGCAAATTCCGACGCCGACGCAGGGGCCGCTGGCAGCGGCCAACGATCTGCGCGTCAACGGTGGCGCAACGGTGCACAAGGGCGTGAACCTCGCTGTGGTGGCGGCCTCGTCCGGTTCGGTTTCCGGCGGGTTCATGGACGGCTAGCGCCGACACGTGGCGCAAGTCACCGGAATTGATCGGCCGTCGGATGATTGCTTCGGTTATCCGACGGCCGGTATGCTTTCATACAGCGATCGTGCCTGTCCGTCCGAAGAGACCCTTCGGCGCATCGAGCCGCTTTTGCCGACATTCGGCGTCAGCAGGCTTGCGCGCCTGACCGGGCTCGACAAGATCGGGATCCCGGTCTGGAGCGCCATATCCCCGAACGCGCGGTCGATCGTCATCAATCAAGGAAAAGGCATCACCGACAACGACGCCAAGGTTTCGGCCGCCATGGAGGCGATCGAACGCGCCGTTGCCTGCGCGCCGGCAGTGCCGACCAGAATGGCGACGCGGCGGGCATTGTGCGAAAGCGGCGATCGGGCGTTGACGCTTCCCGGTCTGGTCGCGACGGGCGAGCCCGATCTCGGCGACGATGAGACGGTCGCCTGGCTTCGCGGATTCGATCTCGCAGACGGAACTACCACATGGGCGCCGCTTCATGCGACCACCCTCGACCGAACCATCGAGGGCTGCCGATACTGGCAATCCTCCGATGGCCTTGCCTCCGGCAACACCGAGACCGAAGCCATCCTGCATGGCTTGCTCGAGCGGATCGAGCGCGACGCCGAAACGCTCTGGCGCCTGCTGCCGCTAAGCGGAAAGCTCGCGACGTGCATTGATCCGGCATCGTTCGAGGACCCGCTCCTCGACCAGATGGCGCGGCAGATCACGGCTTGCGGCCTGAACCTGCGTCTCTTCGACATGACCAGCGACGTCGCCGTCCCCTGTTATGCGGCGACACTTGCCGATGCTGGCATTCTGACCGCGCGGCAACCTCGGTACCACGACGTGACAATCGGCCACGGTGCGCACCTGGTGGCGCGCAGAGCCGCCATCCGCGCCGTGACGGAGGCGGCCCAGTCAAGGCTCACCTATATCAGCGGCGCCCGCGACGACGTCTTTCCCGAGACCTTTATCCGCCCCCTTCCGGGCGAGACGCGGCGCCTGTTCGAGGCGGTCCCGCAACGGAAAACGACGATCCCCACAGGTGCCGAGGGCGGACTGCCCGCGCTGCTGCGCTTCTTGATGCAGCGGCTCAGGGAGGCGCGTATCCGCTCGGTTGTGGTCGTACCGCTGGTGGAAGAAGGGGCCGTGCCGTTCTCTGCCGTCAAGGTTCTCGTTCCGGGCCTGGAAAACCCCGATGGGCTGCGCAAGCGCCGTTTCGGAGAGCGGGCGCTGGCACGCGCACTGGAGGTCGGATGAAGATCGTCTTCGTCGGGCCGACCCTGCCGGACGCGCGCCGCGTTGCGGGCGCCGCCATCACGCTCCAGCCGCCTGCCATGCAGGGCGACATTCTCCGCGCGACCGAGCGTGGTGCAACGGCTATCGGTCTGATCGACGGCAACTTTGAACAGGTCGCGCCGGTCTGGCACAAGGAGATCCTCTACGCACTGACGCAAGGCGTTCAGGTTTTCGGGGCAGCCAGCATGGGCGCGCTTCGCGCTGCCGAATGCGCTCCCTTCGGCATGACGGGCATCGGCGAGATCTATCGGCAATATGCGCAAGGCGAGCGAGTGGACGATGCCGATGTCGCCCTGATCCATAGTCCGGCTGAGCTTGGATACCTGCCGCTGACCTTGCCGCTCGTCAATGTGGACGTGACCCTCAGACGCCTGGCGGATCGCCAGCTGCTTTCTGTTGAAGCGGTGGCGGCGGTCCGCGCCGCGGCAGCCGGCGTCTTCTACAAGGAGCGCACCTGGGCCGCGGTTGTCGAGCGCGCGCGCCTTCCCGCCGGAACAGACCGCACGTGTCTCGCAGATCTGCTTGCCGTCGAATTCGTCGATCAGAAACGTATCGATGCGCTGCTTCTGCTCGACGCACTGCACAACGCGCCGAACCAACGAACGGTTGTGGTGCGAGACTGGGAATTCAATTCTACCCGCATGTGGAAGAGGTTGTCCGGTCAACCTGACGCCTCATCTTAAGCGCGCGGTTTTCCCATACAACGTGTGTCACGCTCATGTCACGCGCACTGCCGCGCAGTCACGCTATGATTGGTCACGCTGAACTGGATCTGGCTGATCCATAGGGAGCTGGGGAAAATCATGCTGTCTTCATTTGCTGTACCGGTGGAACCGGAAGACAAGGAGAAGGAGCTACTGGCATTGGCTCGCCTTGTCACCTATGCGCGAGACTCCGCCAAGACCCTCAATGTCGAAGGTGTGCAATACTGTCTCGAGCTGGCGCTCGCATCGCTGCTCAAGGAGGCAGAGGAATGCGGAGACAAGCGCGCACATCTGACCAACGAACTGCTGACGCGACCGAGCCTCGGCCGCTGCTGAGGCCAGCAAGTTCGGGTGTTCTGCGTCCAGAATTGCGCAGCCGTGAAGGATCGTCCTCCGTCTTCCGGAACGATGGAATGATCTGATCAACCCAATCGTTACAACGCCCTGTTTTGCAGAAAAGCAAAACGGGGCTTTTCATTTTCCGCCTGCAAGCGAGTTCGCCTGCTGCGATGTGCACGGCGCGGCTTAAGGTGACGGCATTGCAGCTCCGCCGCTGCGTCACCGGGCAGTCGTCGGTATTTCAATTTCCACGCGAGGGCACGCTCGCCAGGGCGAGATGGAAGGGGACGGACGGAATTTCCCCGGAACCTCGGCCCGTTCGAATGTTTGCTTCGCCTGACGCTCAGAATTTAGTCCATAATTTCCATAGATATTATTGAATAATCAGCGCCGCCGGTTAGGCTTGAACCACTCGACACAAGCGGGGATGCCATGAGCCAACGCCGTTCAACGACCAGCGTTTTGTCGCGCAGCACCCCCTTGCGGCCAATAGGCACTGCGGCTGCTGCCGCATCCGCCGGCCTCACCCGAAGTCCTTCGATGTGCCCCTGCTCGCTCCGCTTAATCTGCGGGTTTCGGCAGCCAGCGGCACGCCTAACGAAACAACGGAGACGATCTTGAGCCAGACCACCCCTACCCTACCCGTCCTCGACCTTTCGCGCTTTGCGGCGGGCCACCCCGAGCGGGCGACGGCGCTCGACGAATTGCGCAGCGTTGCCCGCTCGGTGGGCTTCTTCTATCTCGAAGGCCACGGGATTCCGCAGGAACAGATCGACGGTATCCTTTCGCTTTCGCGGCGTTTCTTCGCACTGTCTGAGGATGACAAGCTGGCAATCGAGATGCGCAAGTCGCCGCATTTTCGCGGTTACAATCGCGCCGGGCTCGAATATACCCGCGGCACCCAGGACTGGCGCGAACAGGTCGATTTCGGCCCCGAGCGCCAGAGCCTTGAGGTCAAGCCCGAGGATGCACCGTGGAAGCGGCTGGTCGGCCCCAACCAGTTCCCGCAAGCTCTGCCCGAGTTGAAGCTGGCGATCCTCGCCTACATAGACGCCGTCACCGGGCTCGGTATCCGACTGATCGAGATTTTCTCCGAAGCGCTCGGCCAGCAGCCAGATGTCTTCGGGCCGATCTACCGCGATGGCCCCAACCAGCTCCTGAAGATCATCCGCTATCCCGGCCGCGACAAGACGGAAAGCGACCAGGGGGTGGGCGCCCACAAGGACGGCGGTTTCGTCACCATCCTGCTGCAGGACGTGGTCGGCGGTTTGCAGGTCGATGACGGCAAGGGCGGCTGGATCGACGCGCCGCCGAAGCGCGGCACCTTCGTCATCAATGTCGGCGAACTCCTGGAACTGGCGTCGAACGGCTATCTGCTCGCCAATATCCACCGGGTGGTTACGCCACCTGCAGGCGGCGACCGGCTTTCCGTCGCCTTCTTCCTCGGCGCCAACCTCGCCTCCACCATCCCGGTGCTCGACCTGCCGCCGGCGCTTGCGGCCGAGGTCCGCGGCGTCACCCAGGATCCGCAGAACCCGCTCTTCCACGAGGTCGGCCGCAACGTGCTGAAATCCCGGCTGCGCTCGCACCCCGATGTCGCCGCCGAGCACCATGCAGACCTGCTGGAGCAGCAGAAGGCGGCCGTGCCCGCCTGATTGACCGGACAGCGCCGATCAACCTGAGAACCAAGGAGAAATGGCATGACGATCCATCAGAAGCCGGAAGAACCAGCAGCCGAGATCAAGGCACCGACAGGGCTGCGCGAGCCCGGCGGACGGCTGCATCCGGAAACGCTGGCGCTCCATGGCGGCAGCTATCGCTTCGATCCGGCAAGCGGCGCCGTCGCCGTTCCGATCTATCAGACGACCTCCTATCAGCTGCCGGGCACCGATGGCGCCGACAAGCTCTTTGCGCTGGAGGCTCCCGGGCATCTCTACACCCGTGTCTCCAATCCGACCCAGGATGCGTTCGAGCAGCGGCTGGCGGAAATCGAAGGTGGCGCAGCAGCACTGGCGCTCGGTTCCGGCCAAGCGGCATCGGCCTTCGCGCTGCTGAACCTTGCCCGTGCCGGCGACAACATCGTCAGCGCCGCCGGCCTCTATGGCGGCACCTGGGCGCTCTTTGCCGCGACCCTCAAAAGCTTCGGCATCGAGGTGCGCTTCGTCGATGCCGCCGACCCGGGGGCCTTTGCCCGGGCAACGGACGACAGGACGCGCGCCTACTATGCCGAGTCCCTGCCGAACCCGAAGCTCGAGGTCTTTCCGATCGCCGAAGTGGCCGAAGTCGGCTTGCGCTTCGGCATTCCGCTGATCGTCGACAACACGGCCGCACCGCTGACGATCCGCCCCTTCGATCACGGCGCCGCAGTGGTCGTCTACTCCACGACGAAATATATCGGCGGTCACGGCACTTCGATCGGCGGCGCGATCATCGACAGTGGCCGCTTCCCCTGGCACGACCATGAGACGCGGCACCCGAACCTGCATGAGCCGGACCCGAGCTACCAGGGCAAGACCTGGCTCGAAAAGGCCGAGGCGATCGCCTTCCATCCCTATATTCTGCGCGCCCGCGCGGTGCTTTTGCGCGACCTCGGCGCCGCCATCAGTCCGTTGAACGCATTCCAGTTCATCCAGGGCCTGGAGACGCTGCCGCTCAGAATCCGCCAGCATAACGAGAATGCGATCAAGGTGGCCGAGTTCCTCCGCACCCACCCGAAAGTGGCGCGCGTGATCTTTCCAAAATTCCAGAAGGGCGAAGCGAAGGCTCGCGCCGAGAAGTATCTCCGGAATGGACACTATGGAGCCCTGGTCGGCTTCGAACTGAAGGATGGACGAGAGGCGGGACGCCGTCTCATCGACGGGCTGAAGCTGCTCTACCACGTCGCCAATATCGGCGACGCGCGCTCGCTTGCCATCCACCCGGCGACGACGACGCATTCGCAGCTTACCGAGGACGACCAGCTGAAGACCGGCGTAACGCCGGGCTATGTCCGGCTCTCGATCGGCATCGAGCATCCGGACGATATTATCGCCGACATCAAGCAGGCGATTGACGCCGCCTGATCGAACGCTTTTGCGGGAGTTGCCGCGGGCTCGCCCTTTAGGGCCGGGCCCGCGGCGCCATTTTGGCGTCCGAACGCGCCGGTAGGCCTCCGTTCGGTTTCATGCCACAACATGCTCTAATCGAGCGTCCGTCGGATGGCACCCCGGCGCAGATCCGGCCATGCATAAGGAAGGAAAGACAATGAGCACGAACACCCAGGTTCTGCTGGCCGCCCGGCCATCGGGGCGACCGACGCCGAGCGACTTCCGCATCGTCGAGACGGCAATACCGGAGCCGGCCGAAGGCGAGGTTCTGCTCAAAATCCTCTACCTCTCGCTCGATCCCTACATGCGCGGGCGCATGAACACCGGCCGGTCCTATGCCAAGCCGGTGGAGATCGGCGCGGTTATGGAGGGCGGCACGGTTGCCCGCGTCGTGCGCTCGCGCCACCCGGATTTCAGCGACGGTGATTTCGTGCTCTCCCATTCCGGCTGGCAGAGCTATGCGCTGTCGCGCGGCGCGGACCTGCGCAAGCTCGATCCGTCGGCGGCACCTCTGTCGACCGCGCTCGGCATTCTCGGCATGCCCGGTTTCACCGCCTATGCAGGACTGCTGACGATCGGCAAGCCGAAGCCGGGCGAGACAGTCGTCGTGGCCGCCGCAAGCGGCGCCGTCGGCTCGGCTGTCGGCCAGATCGCCCGCATCAAGGGGGCGCGCGCGGTCGGCATTGCGGGCAGTGCGGACAAATGCGCTTTCGTTCGCGACGTGCTCGGCTTCGATGCGGTGATCGATCACCGTGCACCGGATTTCGCCGAGCAGCTCGCCGCGGCCTGCCCCAAAGGCATCGACGTCTATTTCGAGAATGTCGGCGGCCATGTCTGGGACGCGGTTTTTCCGCTGCTGAACGACTTCGCCCGCGTGCCCGTTTGCGGCCTGATTGCGCAATACAACCAGGCCGGCGGTCCGCAAGCTGGTGGCGACAGGCTGCCGGGCGTCATGCGGGAAGTTCTGAGCAGGAGCCTGCTGATCAGGGGCTTCATCCAGCGCGAATTCGCCGATCAGCGTCCGGTTTTCTACCATGAGATGGCAGGCTGGATCGCCAGCGGCGAGGTTCGCTACAAGGAGGACGTTGTCGATGGCATCGAGAACGCCCCGAATGCCTTCATCGGGCTCCTCGAAGGCCGCAACTTCGGCAAGCTGGTCGTGCGGGTGGCCGCCGAGAACTGAAAACCACGCCTCGCGAGCGATCAGTGCAGGCTGGCGAGGCGGACGCCGGCCTTGCCAAGACCATCATCGAGAAGCGCGATCAGTTCGGGCGTGTAACCACGCGCGGCGAGTTCGCTCTCAATCGACCGCATCGAGCCAGCTTTGTTCCGCTGTAAGCCGTCAAGGGCACTCGTGGCCTCTCTCGTCAGGCCGAGTTGACCTGCCGCCGCCATCCGCAGGAGGTTGACGGCAGTGTCGGCGGGATTGGCGAGCTGGCGCGCACGCGTCAGTGCTTCGCGGTATTTGCCGTTTCGGTAGTCTTCGAGCGCCAGCGTGAGCGCCGCGTCGTGGTGCACATATTCGCAGCCCACTTCCGCCACCCGCGCAAGACTCACGCCCTCCGAATATTGCCCGCTGACGAAGAGCAGCAGGCCGAGCCGAGCGGGAATGGCATCATCGAGCGGATTGAGCGCAACGGCGCGGCGACCGGACATGAACGCGGCCTCGGTGTCGCCTGAGGCGAAGCGCGCCTGCATCTGAGCGATGTAGCTCTGGCTCGATTGCGGTGCGAGAGCCACGGCCTTGTCCGCGAGCTTCACCGCCCGCGCCGCCACCGTCGGCGAGGCGCTTGCCTCGCCGGTCGCCACCAGCACCGTGGCCAGGCTGGCAAGGACGTCAGGGTCTGTGGCCTGATAGGTCACCGATTGCTCCAGGCAGGCATGTGCCGAAGCCAATCCTTCCGGGTCGATCCGCGCCAGCGCGACATCGGCAAGAAGCACGCAACCGTAGCCGATCGACGGTGACACGAGCTGCCGCGCCGCCTCCAGGCTGACGATGACACCTTCTTCGCCGGCGAGCGATCGGGCAAGCCGAGCCAGCAGTTTTTCCTGAACTGCTCGTGCGTCACCGCTGTCGATATCGGCTTTCGCCGTACCCGCTCGGAGCGCCTCATTGCTTTGCGCATCGACAACCTGCCACGAGATCTGATGCTCCTTGACGTCAGCGCTGAAAGCGACCGAGAGCCGGTACTCCTTGCTCCCCTGCAGCTTCACCGGCGGTGCCGACGCGACCCAGCCGGTGACCGATGCAACATCGACACCCGGCGCCGGCGCTTGCGCCAAAGTGCGCACCGCGGAGTACTGCGACAGCGCGTGGACCAGATAGTCGCCCGCCCTCCTCTGCTCTTCGGCACCGGCTCCGCTGGCCGCCGGAACGTCGATGACGATCGTCGGCTTGGCGGAAAGCACCGGTTGCCACGGGAGGCGCTCGACGACGGAGAGATAGAAGGCTCCAGCCATTACCGCGGTCCCTGCGACAGCGACGGCGATCAGACCGAACGGCCGACGCTTCGGCTGGACGATGGCGGGAGCGACATCGACCAGTTCCTCCGGCTCACTCGCCGTCTCCTTGAGAGCCGTTGCGATTTCCGACGGGTCCGGTGAGCGGTCGCTCACCACGAAATGCGGAACGTAATTGCCCTTGGGAAGCTCGATGCGAAGCCCCGCCTTATCGCCGACGGTCTCGTAATATTGCGTCAGCGCGGCGCGCAGGCGCGAAGCTTCAACACGCACGATCGGATCGGTTGCCGGATCAAAGGAAGCCGGCCGACCGAAAACGTCGATCGCGATGGTATAGGCTTTGACCTGCCCCGAGCGCCCAGCGAAGAATTCATCGACCAGGTAGCGCAGGAGTTTCCGGTGGCGCTCAGTCGCATGAAACTGACTATCGGCAAGAATACGATCAAGTGCAGGGCGTGCGTCACATTCGGCAACGGCACAATGCGCTGCTTGACCCGCATTTCTGGCTTCCATGATGCGCTCCCAACTGCCCACAACCTCAAAGAGAGTGCAAACGCGAGACGAACTCTAGACGAGAGCCGCAGTGGCGAAAAGAAAAATATTGCGCCATCACAAAACATTTTCACGAAGGAAATGAGTCATTTCAAAATAGAGCAAGAACCAATCGAAAATCCCACAGAATTTTCACGGGATTTACATGAAATGAATGAACCCGATAAGGCTATTTGTTAATCACAATGGACTAGATTCGCGGCCTGAATCGATGATACAGATGGAAATTACCTCTTCTTCGATCTCGCGACAGATCAATTCATACTCCGAGATCATCGAATGATCCAGCGGATCGAGCTTACGTTGCCGGTCGAGCATGGAGCTCGCCTCTTCATAGGCCTCGCAGAGGTTGGAAAGAGAAAGGTTCTTGACGCTCAGCAGTTGCAGTTGGCCGCGCAACGCCGGAAGCTTCAGCATGAGCTTCAGAAGTCCGCGCTGTACGGCCGCGTTGGGCATTGTTTCCTACCCGCCTGATCGACAATCGATGACCTTGCCGCCGGCCCGATACGCTGGCGCACCATTTCTCAAGGATCATTTTCTCCGGGACCGTGACGACACATCAGCCCGCCCAGCGCTCAACCAAAACTGGCAGCCGGACCGGACCTCTCCCTCGGTGGTTAACGTGACAACAGACGCTCCGTTTCGGAAGTACGTAACAGTAACTTTGCCCCGATAGTCTTGACGCCGACGATATGATCGTCCGAGTTCGTCCCTGGATACGACAAGCTTTATGCCTCAGCAGGTCCCGGTATCGCCAAGGCGATCCCTATCGATGACAGACCGGTTTGGACGCCTTTGTCGAACCGTAGGTCATCGTCTCCGGAACTCCTCAAAGACTAGAATCCGTCGGCCGGAACGTCGCAGGCGAAGTCGACCTACATGGCCGCGCAACCAAAGGGGTTGATTGTCCGCTCCTTACTTGTCGAAAGTATAGATCTTGCGCCAGTCCTGTTTCATATCGACCAGCAGCCAGTTTCTCTGTTCGGCTTCGGTCAGCGCCTTGTCCAGCTTGCCGACGGGCGATTGCCGGTCATAGGCCCATTCGCGCTCGCCGTCCGTATGGTGCACGATCAGGCCGAAGCGTGGACCGGAGCCCGCTGTTACCCAGCGCAGCATCTCATAGTCGCCGTCGGAGTTGCAAAGATCGGCCGCCGGCCAATGAACTTGTTGATGCCGACGGGTTTGCCCGGGCCGTCGTCGATGAAGTCGATCTTGGGCTCGCGTGTCAGCACCGGCGTATCGCCATCGAGGTCATACTTCGTCGTGATGCTGCTGCCGACGACCTGTTCGGGCGGGATGCCGTACATCTGTTCGGTCATCGGCCGCATGAATTCGATGCCGCCGCCGGAGACGATGTAGGTCTTGAAACCGTTTGCCCGGAGATAATCGAGCAGCTCGCGCATCGGCAGATAGGTGATCTCGTTGTAGGGACGGTTGAAGCGCGGATGTTTGGCGGTCGCAAACCAGTCCTTGACCGTCTTGGTAAACGCATCCGTCGCCATGCCCGCATGGGTCGCCATCACGAGTTCGACGATGCCCTTCTCGCTGGCGGCGGCGACGGCCGCCATATCGCCCTTGAGCAGCGATGCGAATGGCTCCTTGTCCTTCCACTCCGGATGTTCCGGCGCCATCGCCTTGACGCGATCCACAGCGAACATGCCCTGGAAATAGTTCGGCTGCTCGGTCCAGAGCGTGCCGTCATTGTCGAAGACGGCGATCCGTTCCTCCGGCGCCACGAAGTCCGCTCCGTTCTCGCTGGTCACGCGGGTGACGAAATCGACGATGGTCGACTTCGCCTCGCCCTCGTTCCAGGACGGAAGATTGTCGGCCGGCGCATCGGCCGCGACGACGGCAGCCGGAGCAGCGAACGCCGTGGAAAGCAGGAACAGGAGACAGACGAGCCGCGAGCGGTACCCGCTTGGCACCGAGTTGGATCGCATCGCTGTTGCCCTCATCACGCATCCTCCTTGCGGGAACGATTTGAAGCCTCTGGCAGGGTCAGGGCCGCCGAATACAGCGGAACCCGATATGGGTGGTCGCCGCGTTTTCCTCATGCGCATGGCGCGCCGCCGGCCGGTAGCGGCGGCAATAGTTGGGCGCGCAGAGATGCGAGCCGCCCTTCACCACCCGGCGGGCGATGTGGATCGTCGGTTGTCTCGGATCGAAGCTTGCTTCCCTGTCGCCGCCGCGCGGATTGGAAGGGATACAGCAGCTCTTTTGCGCCGGCGCCGGATGCTTGGTCGACCAGAAGTCGCTCGTCCATTCCCAGACATTGCCGATCATGTCGTAGAGGCCGTAGCCGTTCGGTGGGAAACTTGCGACCGGCGAGGTCCGTTCGAAGCCGTCGGGTCTGAGATTTTCCGTCGGGAACATGCCATGCCAGGTGTTCGCCATGAAACGTCCCTCCGGCACCAGTTCGTCACCCCAGGCAAATTCCGCGCCTTCGAGCCCGCCCTTTGCCGCGAACTCCCATTCCGCCTCCGTCGGCAAGTCCTTGCCCGCCCATTCCGCATAGGCCCTGGCATCCAGATAGGAGACCTGGACGACCGGATGATCGAACTTGCCGCGGATATTGCTCTGCCGCCCATAGGGCCGCCGCCAATCGGCACCGAACTTGAAGTTCCACCATTGCGACGGGCTGTTGCTGGTAATCCGCTTCGGCGGATCGAAGATCACCGAGCCGGCGCGCATCATCTCCGGCAGGGCGCCGGGATAATCCTTGGGGTCCGGGGTCTTCTCCGCCTCGGTGACGTAGCCGGTCGCCTCGACGAAAGCGGCGAACTGCCGGTTGGTCACCGGCGCCACGTCGATCCAGAAGCCGTCCACTTTGACCGGATGCGCCGGCGCTTCCTCCGGATAGTGCTTGTCCGACCCCATGACGAAGGTGCCACCTTCGATCCAGATCGGCTCGCGCGCGCTGATTGCTGCCGGCGTTTCGTTGAGAAGCGGTATCTTCGGCGACACTTGCATGCGGCTTCCATCTCCCGAAGGTGGCGGGTTCGACCACCAAACCGGTCCAAGCTAACGCCATTCCTCGCCGGCCCAAAGTACGTAACCGTTACGATGGCAAACAAAACCTCGTGGCCACGATGAAAATCGGCCAAATGTGGTCCTTGCGGGGGTCTTCGTTACTGTTACGTTCTTTCCAATTGGCCTGATTTAACAATAAGCTCTGCCAAAATTTCATGATGACCGATGCTGCCGGAGAGGCAGAGGGAGCAGGAATTCATGGGTGCACGCGACGATATCGAGCAACTCGGCAAGCGCATCGGCGAAGCGATCATCGGCCAGGAAGGCATGATCGAGCGGCTGCTGCTGGGCTTGCTTAGCAACGGCCACTTGCTCGTCGAAGGCCTGCCGGGGCTCGCCAAGACCCGGGCCATCAAGAGCATGGCGAAGAACCTCGACGCAGAGCTGTCGCGCATCCAGTTCACCCCCGACCTCCTGCCCGCCGACATCACCGGGTCGGAGATCTATTTTTCCGACGGCGGCAAAGGCGAGTTTCGTTTTCAGGAAGGCCCTATCTTCGCCAACCTCATCCTCGCGGACGAGGTGAACCGTGCGCCGGCGAAGGTGCAATCGGCCCTGCTCGAGGCGATGGAGGAGCGCCAAGTCACCATCGGTGGCAAGAGCCACACGCTGCCGGATCTGTTTCTGGTGATGGCGACCCAGAACCCGATCGAGCAGGAAGGCACCTATCCCCTGCCCGAGGCACAGCTCGACCGCTTCCTCATGCATATCCAGGTGGATTATCCCGACGCCGCGTCGGAAGCCGACATCATGCGGCTCGTACGTTCCGAGGAAATCCACGCGAAATCCAACAATCACGCGACGGAAAAGCTCGCCCAAGATGCTGTGTTTACCGCGCGCCAGGAGATCTCGGCGATCACCGTTTCAGAGGCAATCGAGAACTACATCGTCGCGCTCGTCATGGCGACCCGCTACCCCGACAAGGTCGACAAGGATCTCGCCAAATGGCTGCAGGTCGGCGTCAGCCCGCGCGGTGTCATCGGTCTCGACAAGGTCTCGCGAGCCCACGCCTGGCTGAACGGCCGCGACTTCGTGACCCCCGACGATGTGCAGGCCACCGTGCACGACGTCTTTCGCCACCGGCTGGTGCTTTCCTACGAAGCACATGCCGGCGGCACCACCGCCAACCAGGTAATCGACCGTATCGTCGAACTCGTCGCGGTCGCCTGAGGATGGAGGTTTGCCGATGGCCATATCCCTGCCGGCTCTCGCCCGTTCCCGCGGCATCGTAAAACCCCGCCAGGTCGATACGACCGGCGTCTACACCTCGGTCGACACGCTCGTCGGCCTCGAGGCCATGGCCCGAGACCTGACCTTCCTGCGCAAGGCACCGGTGCAGCGCCTGCTCGCCGGGCGCCATGAATCGCGCATGCGCGGCCGCGGCCTTTCCTTCGAGGAGCTACGCAACTATCTCCCGGGCGACGACATCCGCACGATCGACTGGCGGGTGACGGCGCGCACCGGCAAGCCGGTCGTCCGTGTCTATGACGAAGAGAAGGACCGGCCGGCCCTGATCCTCGTCGACCAGCGCATCAACATGTTCTTCGGCAGCCGCCGGGCGATGAAGTCGGTCGCGGCGGCCGAAGTCGCCGCACTCTCGGCTTGGCGCGTGCTGGCGCTCGGCGATCGTGTCGGCGGCTTCATCTTCGGCGACGAAGAGGTTACCGAGGTGCGCCCTTACCGCAGCCGCGAGGCGGTGGTCCGGCTTGCCGACAGCATTGTTCGCCACAATACGGCGCTGCAGGCCGGTTCGCAGGCGCCGCATGGCGCGGAGCAGCTTGACGTCGTCCTCACGACCGTCGCCAACATTGCCCGGCACGACCACCTGGTCATCGTCATCAGCGATTTCGACGGCTACAGCCTCGAAACCCGCGACATGCTGTTGAAGCTCTCGGCCCACAACGATGTGATCTCCGTTCTCATCTACGATCCCTTCCTGCTCGAACTGCCACGCAAGGGCGATATCGTCTTCAGCGGCGGCCTGCTTCAGGCCGAAGTGCAATTCGCCCACGGCAATGTCCGCGAGGCGATCGACAGTTTTGCCAGAAAACGCGGGCGGGCACTGCGCGCCTGGCAGGAAGAACTCGGCCTGCCGATGCTGCCGATTTCCGCCGCCGAGGAGGTCGCGCCACAATTGCGCACCATGCTCGGCCAGCTCGCCAGCCGGCAACGGAGGCGATAGCGATGGCGACGGCCGCCCCTGCGAAAGACCCGTTGCTCGAGGCAACCCTTCGGCAGCTCGCGGACATCGCCATGCCTCAGCCCGTCTCGATGATGCCGCAGACCTGGGCCTGGGCGGCGCTCGGCTGCGTCATACTCTTGCTGATCGCCTTCGCATGCTGGCGCTGGTACCGGCGCTGGGAGGCCAATCGCTACCGTCGCGAAGCGCTCGCCGACCTCAAGAAAATTGAGGGACGGCTCACCGCGCCCGCAACCCGCGGCGAGGCGCTCGTCGCTTTGCCCGTCCTCTTGAAGCGCACCGCCCTGGTGCTCTGGCCGCGCGAAACGATAGCCGGGCTCCATGGCACGGGCTGGACGGGCTTCCTCGATGCCCATTCCGGCGGCCCGGTGTTCCCGATCGCCTCGGCGCGTTTCTTCGAGGAAGCCGAATATCGTGGCAGCGCGGCGCTCTGCGCCGTCCCGGAACCCGAAGCGCGGACCTATGCCGCCGCGGCACGTCACTGGATCGAGGCGCACCATGTACGTGCTTGACTACGCCTGGGCGCTGATCTTTCTGCCTCTGCCCTTCGTCGTCTGGTGGCTGCTTCCACCCTACCGCGAGCAATCGGCCGCGGTCAGAATACCTTTCTTCAAGGACATAACGGCCGCCGCCAATCTCGGGCCGACCGAGGGCTCCGTCGTCCCAAGGACCAATCTCGGCCAGAAGGCGATTGCGCCCATCTGCTGGGCCCTGATCGTAGTGGCGCTGGCGCGGCCGCAATATGTCGAACCGCCAATCGAAAAGACCGAGCCACAGCGCGACCTGATGCTGGCGATCGATCTTTCGCAGTCGATGGACACGCGGGATTTTCGCGATCCCTCCGGCAATCTGCAGACCCGCGTCGAGGCGGTGCACAAGGTTGTCGCCGACTTCATCGACCGGCGGCCGGACGACCGGCTCGGCCTGATCGCCTTCGGTGACGCGCCCTATCCACTGGTGCCGTTCACGCTCGACCACAAGACGGTCAAGTTGATGCTGGCCGACAGCCTGCCCGGCATGGCGGGCCCGCGCACTGCGGTCGGCGACGCGATCGGGCTCGCGATCAAGATGTTCGACGCCAGCACCGCGCCGGACAAGGTGATGATCCTTTTGACTGACGGCAACGATACCGCCAGCAAGATGCCGCCAGACAAGGCCGCCGGCATCGCTGCCGACCGGAACGTGGTGATCCACACCGTGGGGATTGGTGATCCCAGTGCGCAAGGCGAGCAGAAGCTCGATACGGTAACCCTTCAGGGTATCGCCGAGACGACGAAGGGCCGCTACTTCTTCGGCCAGGACCAGGCGGGCCTGCAGAACATCTATGAACTGCTCGATCAACTGACACCGGCGAACCAGAAGACACTCTCCTGGCGGCCGCGCATCGAACTGTTCCACTACCCGCTTGGCGCAGCACTGCTGATCGTCCTCGCCTACCACGCCATCATGTGGCTCCTCTCTTCACTCGCCGAGCGCCGCCGGCGGCAGGAGGCAGCGCCATGATCTCGGACTTCCACTTCCTGAGACCGCTTTGGCTGCTGGCACTGCTCGCCGTCCCCCTGCTCGTCTACCTCGTCAGCCGGCGCGGCGATGTCCGCTCGCAATGGCAAGGCATGATCGCGCCGCACTTGCTCGATCACCTGTTGATCGAGAAGGGTGGCAAGCGGCGCCTCCAGCCCGTGCACATCACCGCAGCGCTGATCGCCGTTGCGGCCATCGCTGCCGCCGGTCCGACCTGGCAGCGCGAGCGCCCGCCCTTCGTCGAGGACACCGCGCCGCTGGCGATCGCCATCGACCTCAACCCGACCATGAACGCGACGGACATCTCGCCGACGCGGCTCGAACGCGCCAAGCTCAAGGTCCAGGATATTTTGAGCCTCAGAAAAGGTTCGCGCACGGCGCTCTTCGCCTATGCCGGCTCCGCCCATATGGTGCTGCCGCTGAGCGACGATGCGGCACTGGTCAAGACCTATCTCGCGGCACTCTCGCCTCAGATCATGCCGGTCGAAGGCAAGGATACGGCAAAGGCCCTGCAGGAGGTCGAGAAAGCCCTGGCCAATGAAACCGCGCCTGGCACGATCCTCTTCATGACCGACGGGGTCGAGCGCTCCGCCTTTCAGGCGTTCAGCCAGTATCAAGGCCGCAACGCGGTGATGGTGCTCGGCATCGGCACGGTAGAAGGCGGCCCGGTGAAGACTGCCGACGGCGGGTTCCTGACCGACGCGACGGGCAGTCATGTTCGCTCCAAACTGGATGTCGACGGCCTCAAGGCCTTGCAGTCCGCATCTAAGGCCGAGGTCGCGACTATCACATCGGATGATGCCGACGTGCGCTGGATCGTCAGGCGCATCCAGACCAACTTTGCCGCAAAGACCGCCGAGGGGCTGACCCGCTGGCACGATGCCGGGTGGTGGCTGACGATCCCGATCGCCGTCTTCGGGCTGTTCTGGTTCCGGCGCGGCTGGACCGTGCGCTGGGCCGTCTATCTGCTCGCCATCAGCCTGCTCTTGAGCAACGAGCGGGCGGAGGCGGCCGATAACCGCTTCCTCGATCTCTGGCTGACGCCGGACCAGCAGGGTCGTCGCGCGTTCGAAGAGGGCGACTTCCAGGGTGCCGCCGAAAAATTCGCCGATCCCACCTGGCGCGGAGCGGCGCTCTACCGGGCCGGCCGTTTCCAGGATGCGATCGACGCCTTTGCCGAAACCGATACGGCCGAGAGCTACTACAACCAGGGCAACGCCCTGATGCACCTCGACAAGGCGGAAGAGGCGATCACCGTCTATAAGCAGGCATTGAAACGCCGCCCCGACTGGCCGGACGCGAAAAGGAACCTGGCGGCTGCCGAAAAATTCAAGGCCGACAAGGACAAGCAGGAACAGGACGCACAACAGGAACAGGCGGGTATGGACCCCGATCAGGTCCAGTTCGACGAAAAGGGCAAGAAAGGCACGGAGGCGACGATCCAGGGTGGACCACAGACGGCGGACATGTGGATGCGCAACATCCAGGTCTCGCCCGCCGAGCTGCTCGCGCGAAAATTCGCGATCGAGGCAAAGGAGGCGACGCCGTGAGTGCCTTGTCCGGAATGCCTCGGTTACTGGTCTGGCTCGTCGGCCTGTCGCTCTGGCTTGCGGGCCATGCGCTCGCCGACAACCCCTTCGCGCGCGCCACGCTCGCGACAAAGGGCACGATCTATGCCGGGCAGCAGATAGAGATCGACATCGACGTCTTCGTGCCGAATTACTTCCTGACACCACCGCAGTTTCCGCTCTTCGATCTTAGGGGTGCGGTGGTCACCATGCCCGACGACCGCGGCTTGAACCTCAACGAGACCGTCGATGGCGAGGCCTTTTCCGGCATCCGCAAAACCTATGTGATCACGCCACAGGCGGCAGGTAATTATGCCCTGCCGACAATCGTGATCCCCTTTGGCTATGCCGCCGTGCCGGGCCAAACGACACAGGGTAAGGTTACCGTGCCGCGGCTCAAATTTACCGTGGAAGCGGTACCAGGAGGTGTCGGCGGCACGCCCGGCGTGACCGCTGGCGAAATCACCATCACGCAGACATTCGACCGCGACCCAGCCGGCCTGCATGCGGGCGATGCGCTGGTGCGCACGGTCACCACCCGCGCAGCCGGCCTCGCGCCGATGATGATTCCCGAGCCCAGCTTGAAGGCTCCAGAGGGCGTGCAGGTTTATCAGCATGATCCGGCACTCTCCGAGGAGCGCACGCCGCGCGGCGAGATCGCTGCGGGACTGCGCAAGGACACCGCAACCTACGTCTTTGCCGAGCCGGGCACCTTCTCTCTGGCGGCAATCACATTGGAGTGGTTCAATCCTCAGACCGGAAAGACCGAAACCGCGGAGGCCGATGGCGCGGAAGTGGTCGTCGGTGCCGGGCCGGCAACGAAGGTTGCCATCGCACCACCCGCTCCTCCGCCGACAAAGGAACCCTTCGATTGGCTCTGGTGGGGCATCGCGATGGCCACTGTCCTCGCCGTCGCCATTGTCATCCAGTTCGCCGCCAATCTGTTCGGACGGCTGGAAACTTGGATCGGTGCGGCGCTCTCGCGCAAGGCGCAGTCAGAGGAGACGGCCTTCCGCCATGTTCTCGACGCTTGCCGCGACCACGACAGGGCGCGGCTGGACGCGGCACTCGATCGCTGGTCGCGCAAGACCGGCAATGTACCTCTTGCGAAATGGTTCGACCGGTTTGCCGATCCGGAGGCGAGGGTCGCTTTCGCTATGCACCGAAAGAACCGCTACGGCACTCCACAATCCCATCACGAACGGCCGGATTTCTCCCGGCTGCGAAGCGGATTGAAGTCGGCGCGGCGACGCTGGCTGGACGAATTCTCCGACGACGGCGACGAAGCGCTAGATGAATTGCCCGAGCTCAACCCGGTGTTCGACAGCGCCTTGCGGCAGATCCGCTGAAGCCCTGTGAGGGCGCGTGTTACGCGTCCTGCGTGCCTTCGTAACTGTTACGTACTTACCTGAGGTCGCGTTCCCGCGAAGATTGCATCGGTAAATTCGAAACTTTGCCTGCATTCCGAGAGCGATTTGTTTGCGGCCTCAGGGAGACTTGAAATGAGTATCGATTTGAAGACCAGGCTTGGGCGGCTCGCGGCGTGCGCCGTCGAGCGGTCGATGAAACCGAAAGCGCTGGCGTTCGCCGGCACCGTGCTGATGTCGGCGATTTCCGCCTCGGCGCTCCCCGCCGTCGCGCAAGACGCCGCCAAACCCAACATCCTCGTGATCTTCGGCGACGATATCGGTCAGACCAACATCAGCGCCTATTCCTTCGGCGTCGTCGGTTACAAGACCCCGAATATCGACCGGATCGCGCGCGACGGCATGTTGTTCACCGACTATTACGCTGAGAACAGCTGCACCGCCGGCCGCTCCACCTTCATCACCGGGCAGACGGTGCTGCGCACAGGTATGTCCAAGGTCGGCGTTCCCGGTGCCCCCGTCGGCATCCAGGACCGTGACGTGACCATCGCCCAGGCGCTGAAGCCGCTCGGCTACGCCACCGGCCAGTTCGGCAAGAACCATCTCGGCGACCAGGACCGCTTCCTGCCGACAGCCCACGGCTTTGACGAGTTCTTCGGCAACCTCTATCACCTGAATGCCGAGGAGGAGCCGGAACGCCCCTACTGGCCGAAGGACGACCCGGCTTTCCTGAAGTCCTACGCGCCGCGCGGCGTGCTGCATTCCTTCGCCGACGGCAAGGTGGAGGACACCGGCGCGCTCAACAGCAAGCGCATGGAAACGATCGACGACGAGACGACCGCCGCAGCGATAGAGTTCATCAAGAAACAGACGGAGGCGAAGAAGCCTTTCTTCACCTGGATGAACACGACGCGCATGCACCTGTTCACCCATGTTCGCGACCAGTACAAGGGCCAGAGCGGTATGCCCGGCAACGACTATGCCGATGGCATGATCGAGCACGACAACGATGTCGGCAAGCTGCTCGACCTGCTCGACGAGTTGAAGATCGCCGACAACACCATCGTCGTCTACACGACCGACAACGGCCCGAACCAGTTCTCCTGGCCGGACGCGGCAACCACGCCGTTCCGCAGCGAGAAGGACAGCAACTGGGAAGGCGCCTTCCGCGTCCCGGCGATGGTCCGCTGGCCGGGCAAGATCAAGCCCGGCGTCTCCACCGAGATGTTCTCCGGTCTCGACTGGTTCCCGACACTGCTTGCAGCAGCCGGTGACAAGGACATCAAGGAGCGCCTCTTGAAGGGCGCCGACCTCGGCGGCAAGACCTTCAAGGTGCATCTCGACGGATACAACCAGTTGCCCTATCTCACCGGTGAACAGCCGAAGAGCGCACGCAACGAGTTCTATTACTTCAATGACGACGCCAAGCTCGTCGGCATGCGCTGGGACAATTGGAAAGCCGTCTTCTGCGAAATGCGCAAACCCGGTGGCTTCGACGTCTGGCAGGATCCGTTCACCTGCCTGCGCGTTCCGAAGATCTTCAACCTGCGCATGGACCCTTACGAGCGAGCCGATACCGTCTCCGATCAGTACAACGACTGGCGGACGAAGAACGCTTATCTCTTCGCCGAAGCGGTGGGGAAATCGGCGGCATTCCTCGAAACCTTCGTCGCGTATCCGCCAAGCCAGAAGCCGGCAAGCTTCTCGGTCGACCAGATCGAAGAAAGCGTGCACCAGAAGATCGACGAGATCCTGGCGAAGACCCAGCCGGCACAATAACGCTCTCGAGAAGGCGGCGCCCCGCGCCGCCTTCTCTTTCACTTTTGCTAAAAATGGCGTGCCGCGATGACGAAGAACATTCAGCCCGCTCGAACGATCGCCTACGAGGAGTCGATTGAAGACCCTTTGGCGAGACCGCGGGCACACGTCGCGCCGGCAATCGCCGCCTTCATGCTCTTCCTCTCCGGCACCGCGGCGCTGGTTTTCCAGGTTCTCTGGATCAAGCAGCTCTCGCTCATCACCGGTATTGATGTCCATGCGGTCAGCACCGGGGTCAGCGCCTTCTTTCTCGGCCTGGCGCTCGGCAGCTTCGCCCTCGGGCGCATTGGCGACCGCTCCCGACAGCCGCTCCGCCTCTATGCCCTGCTCGAAACCGGTGTGGCCGTGCTCGGCGCCGGCGTCACCCTCATCCTTTCCCATATCGCGCCGCTCTTCGTCGCAATCGAGGACACCACAGCATTCGCCGCCTGGGCCCTGCTGATCCTGATCGTCGCTACACCCGCCTTCCTGATGGGCGGCACCCTCCCCTTGCTGTTGCGAGCGCTCAAAGGGGCGCCGAGAGGCGTCGGCGCAAAGGGCGGCCGGCTCTATGCCGCCAACACGCTCGGCGCCATCTTCGGCTGCCTTGCGGTCTCCTTCGTTCTCATCCCCACTCTCGGCGTGCAGGCAAGCGGCCTTGCCGCCGCCGGCCTCGGGCTTGGCGCCGCGGCGATCGCGCTATCGCTAAGCACGACCGCGATTCGCGAAGACGCGCAAGCTGATATGCCGATACCGGCGCAGGGCACCGCTGGTTCAAGGTTGGCGCTGCTCCTCTACGCGATCGCCGGCGGCATCGCCCTCGGCTATGAGGTCGCCTGGTCGCAGGCGATCGTGCAATTCATCTCCACCCGTTCCTTTGCCTTTTCCGTGGTGCTGGCCACCTATCTCGCCGGGCTGGCGCTCGGCGCCGCACTCTTTGCGCGCCGGACCGACCGCCTGTCGGATCCCTGGAGTGCCTTCGGCCTGCTCATCACGCTGGCCGGCCTCGTGGCGCTGGCCGAGCTTGCCCTGCTCGGCCCCTGGCTGACGGCGTTGCAGGCCAGCGCGGAAGCAGCCATCGCCGGTATCACTGGCAGCATCTTTGCCGGCATGTGCGCACGCTTCCTCGTCGCGGCGCTCACGATCGTCTTCGTCCCGACGCTGATCCTCGGCGCCGCCTTCCCGGTCGCCCTGCGGCTCGCGGTCGATCCTCATCATGTCGGTCGCGACACCGGGCGCGTTCTGGCGTTCAACACACTCGGCGGCATCGCCGGCACGCTTCTGACCGGCTTCGTGCTAATTCCGTCGTTCGGTATCGTCAGAAGCTTCGCCGTTCTCGCCGTCGCTGCAGCCATCATCGGCGTCATCGCAGCCAGCCGCGGGGCAACCGGCTGGAAGGGTTGGCGCCTTGCGGCGCCAGCGCTCGGCGTCGTCACCGTGCTGATCGCCGTGATGGCACCATCGGACCGGCTGGCCACCTTGCTCAATCTCTCGCGCGGCAACGGCACGATCGTCTCCTATGAGGAGGGCCTCGGTGCCACCGTCGCAGTCATCGAACAGGGCCAGCCGGACCGGCGCTTCCGCCGCCTCTATATCCAAGGCGTGTCCAACACCGGCGACGCCATGCCGTCGCTGCGCTACATGCGGCTGCAGGCGCTCTTGCCGCTCATGATCCACAAGGGCGAGCCGAAATCGGCGCTCGTCATCGGGCTTGGCACCGGCATTACCGCCGGCTCATTGCTTGCCTATCCTGGGCTCGACCGACGCGTCGCTGCCGAACTGCTGCCGTCGGTCGCCCGCGCCTCGACCTTGTTTGCCGGCAATTTCAACGCGGCAGGGGATAGCCGCCTCGAAGTGCGCGTTGCAGACGGTCGCCGCGAGCTGATGCGCAGCGCGGAGCGCTACGATCTCATCACGCTGGAACCACCGCCGCCGTCGGCCGCTGGCGTGGTCAATCTCTATTCGTCCGATTTCTACCGGCTGGCCCGCCAACGCCTCGCTCCAAACGGTCTTGTTGCGCAATGGCTGCCGATCGCCACACAGAACGACGAGGACACGCGCGCGCTCGTGCGCAGTTTCCTCGACAGTTTCCCGCATGCCTCGCTCTGGTCGACCGAGCTGCACGAGATGCTGCTCATCGGCTCCGTCGAACCACAGGCACTCGACGTCGCGCGCATTGCCAAGCGCATGGCCGACCCGTCCGTCGCCGCGGCGTTCAAGGAAGTCGGCATAGGTGGTGCAGCCGACCTGCTCGCGACCTGGATGACCGACCGCGCCGGACTTGATCGTTACGCCGGATCGGCGCAGCCTGTCACCGACGACCAGCCGCGGATCGAATATGCAAGCTGGGTTCGTCCCGGCGAGTTGCAGCGCACACTCCCAGCCGTGGTCGGCCTGCGCAGCAAGGCACCGCTCGTCGGAGCGGACGTGGCGTTCAAGAAATCCGTAGCGGACGCCCACAACCGGCTAATGCTGTTCTATCAGGCTTCGCTCAACGCCTATGCCGGCTATCGCGACGAATGGGCGCGTGACATGGAACTGCTGATGCGCGTGGAGCCGGACAATCCCTATTACCGCTGGTTCGTTTCGAGCAGCGAGCGCTGATTGCGCACAGCCGAATCCGGGCCCCCACGCGACTGCAGTTCGCGTGGCATCGGTCGGGCTAAGATTGATTCCTGCATAATCGCGGAAAAGCGCAAAATTTTTGCACGACGCGAAATACCTCCGGCACAGATTTGCAACACAGAGGCATTGCCCACGTAGTATCCTGCCGCCGTTGTTCTGCCCTGTGGCAGACAGGGAGGCATTCCATGGAAAAGACGGACAAAGAAAACACCGAAACCACCTCGCGGGCGGCAATGGATGGCGAGATCGGCATACTCGCGCGCCGCCGCATCGAGGCCGGCATCATCGCGCCGATCTATGAGGCGATGCGCGAGGAGATCGGCGAGGAGCGCGCGCAAGCAATCCTCGACAAGGCGATCACCAAGGCCGCGATCGAAGCCGGCAGGACCTTTGCGGCAAAGACGCCTGGCGGCACCAACCTGCGCACCTTCCAGGAACTGCAGGACCTCTGGACGCAGGACGACGCGCTTGTCATCGAGGTGACCAAGGCGACGGATGAGGAATTCCACTACAATGTGAAGCGCTGTCGCTACGCCGAAACCTATCGCGAGATGGGGCTCGGCCATATCGGGCACCTGCTTTCCTGCAACCGCGACGGGGTCTTCTGTACCGGCTACGATCCGCGCATCACGCTGGAGCGCACCCAGACGGTGATGCAGGGTGCCTCCCATTGCGACTTCCGCTACAAGCTGAACAAGGACGCACCGGAGCAGCCGAAATGAGCGCCGAAGCCTTGCGCACTGAGCCCAAGCGCATCAACACGCCGGTTACAAACGGCGACCGGCTGTGGAACGACATCGTCGCGACCGCACGCTTCGGCGCCGCCGATAAAGGCGGGGTCACCCGCCTGACGCTGACTGAGGAGGACCGTGAGGTCCGCGATTGGTTCGTCGCCGCGTGCCGGACGCTCGGCTGCACGGTCGAAGTCGACGGCATCGGCAACATCTTCGCGACTTATGCCGGCGAAGACATGTCGCTGCCGGCGATCGCCGTCGGCAGCCATCTCGACACGCAGCCGCAGGGCGGCCGGTTCGACGGCATTCTCGGCGTGCTTGCCGGCCTTGAGGTGCTGCGCACCCTCAAGGAAACATCCACCGTGCTCCGCCATCCGCTGACGGTCGTCAACTGGACGAACGAGGAAGGGTCGCGTTTTTCTCCTGCAATGATGGGATCAGGCGTCTTTGCCGGCGCGCTTTCGCTCGATGCGGCGCGCGCGCTCACCGACCGAGACAGCGTCACGATCGGTGCGGCGCTCGATACCATCGGCTATCGCGGTGAAGCATGGGTCGAGCCGGCGGCCTTCGCGGCTTACGTCGAGCTGCATATCGAGCAGGGACCGCTGCTGGAAGCCTCCGCAACCGAGATCGGCATCGTCACCGGCATCCAGGGGCTGCGCTGGTTCGATATCACTGTCACCGGCACCGAGGCGCATGCCGGCAGCACGCCGATGGCGCAGCGCGACGATGCGCTTGTCGCCGCGGCCGAAATCGTGCTCGCCGTGCGCGACATCGCCCGAGAGAACCCTCCCGGTGTCGGCACCGTCGGCTTCGTCGAGGTAGGCCCCAATTCGCGCAATGTCGTGCCGGGTTCTGTTCGACTCCAGATCGACATGCGCCATCCGTCCGAGGCCGGCCTCGACCAGATGGAAGGTGCGTTGCAGGAGGCGGTTCGCAAGGCCGGCGCCCGCGCCGAACTGAAGCGCATCTGGTCTAAAGCGCCGGTCGTCTTCGATCCATCGATCGTGGATGCCGTCCGCAACAGCGCGGAAGCGCTCGGCTATTCGGCCACGGACGTCGTTTCCGGTGCCGGGCATGATGCGGCGCATATCGCGACGATCATGCCGACCGCAATGATCTTCGTGCCTTCCAAGGACGGGCTGTCGCACAACGAAGCGGAATACACCGCGCCCGAAGAGTGCGCCCGTGGCGCAGAGGTTCTGTTCCAGACCATCCTGGAACTCGACCGGCACTGACCGATAAAGCCAAGCACCCACGGCAGACAGTCTGCCGTGGGTGCTTGCAAACCGGTTTCACGGCTTGCCTGCGTTCTTAGCCGCGCTGCGAGTCCAATTGTTCCTGGTCCTTTTCGACCTGCTGCGCCTTCAGGTAGCTCTCGATCAGCAACTGATATTCCGGAAAAATCTTGGTGTAGATCTCCGCCCATTGCTGGGCATCGTCACGGTGCCATGTGCGCTGCAGCTCGGAGGCGACTGCTGCGGTATCCATCGGCACCACGCCGGCCTGGACGACACGGGCAAGGGTGATCTCCTCAGCCATCTTCGAATAGGTGCCCGAAGCATCGACAACTACGAAGACCTTGTAGCCATCATGGACGGCGCTGATTGCCGGGAAGGCCATGCAGACGCTGGTGATCGTGCCGGCGATGATCAGGGTCTTGCGGCCGGTTTCCTTCACCGCGGCGACGAAATCCGGGTTGTCCCAGGCATTGATCTCGCCGCGACGGGCGACGTACTTGGCATGCGGCGCATTGGCATGGATTTCCGGGATCAGCGGGCCGTTCGGGCCCTGCGGCACGGAGGCCGTGGTGATGACGGGCATCTTGGTCAGCGTCGCCATGCTGGCGAGTGCCGCCGCATGGGCGCGCAGCTTCGGCATCGGCATGTCGTTGACGGTCTGGAACAGGCCGCTCTGGTGGTCGATCAGAAGCATCACGGCGTCATCGGGGTCGATGACCGGGCGCTGTCCGTTGAAGTTTGCAGGTGTCATGGTCTTGCTCCTTTTCGGTTGAGCAACCACCCCATCCATGGTGGTTGGCGTTGAGGAGAAGATATCCCTGCACCAAACCTAGCAGTAGACGGCCATATCAAGCTATAATGTCCTGAAAATAGGACAATTCCCCATGCAGGATCTGAACGATCTCAAGCTATTCGTCGACGTGGTCGAGCAGAACGGTTTTGCCGCTGCCGCCCGAAAGTTGAACATGCCGCGCTCACGTTTGAGCCGCCGCATCGGCCTTCTGGAAGAGCGGCTCGGGGTGCGGCTGGTGCAGCGCTCGACGCGTCATTTCGTCATCACCGAGATCGGGAGGGAATATTACCGCCATTGCGTCGCCATGCTGGTGGAAGCCGAAGCGGCGCAGGAGATGATCGAGCGCATGCGATCCGAGCCACAGGGCGTGGTCCATGTCAGTTGCCCCTCTTCTGTGGTCTATTTCCAGGTCGCAGAAATGATCGCCCGGTTCATGGCAGAATGCCCGAAGGTCGAGGTCGTGCTCGAAAGCACCAACCGGCGCGCCGACGTGCTACGCGAAGGCATCGACATCGCCGTCCGCGTCCGCTTTCCGCCACTCGAAGAAAGCGATCTTGTCGTCAAACGTTTTGCCGAGAGCCGGCAGCGGCTGGTCGCCAGCCCGGGGCTGCTCGCGTCCATCGGCAAGCCGTTGATGGCGGCCGACCTCGCCGCCTTCCCAAGCCTTGCCTGGAACCCTGATCGCCCGGAGCACGACTGGCGGCTGGAGGGCCCCGGCGGCGCAACCGCAATCGTGCGCCATCGGCCGCGGCTCGCCACCGAAGACATGGTGACGTTGCGGCTTGCCGCCCTGCGCGGTGTCGGCATCTGCCAACTGCCGGAGATGGTGATACGGCAAGACCTGAAGGATGGCACGCTTGTCGATGTGCTGCCCGACTGGGCGCCGAGGGCCGGCATCATTCACGCGGTCTTTCCCTCACGCCGGGGTTTGCTTCCTTCGGTGCGCGCCCTGCTCGATTTTCTGGCCGCCGGATATGCTGAACTTGCCCGTCTGGACGAGCCCAGAACCTGACGGTCGCGCCATTACACCGTGGCGTGCTCTCGTGTTTTCAAGATCGCGGAGAAGCGCGGATCGAACGTGCGGCTGATCGGCTCTGCCGCCGCACCGATCGCCACCGCCCAGGGATCGGTGAAACCGATCTGCAATCGCGGGAGACTGCGGTCTCGCCGATCGGCGATCGAGGGGAGCAGCGGCATCATCGCCTCGACCAACAGGCGCGCGAGCCCCGGCGGAAGCCCACCGCACAGGATCACCGTCTGCGGGTCGAAGATCGTTTCGAGCGCCTGAACGGCGGCGCGTAGTTCAAAGACCGCCGCATCGAGCCAGCGCCGCACCCGCTCGTCCGGGCCGGCGGCAATCGCATCGATATGGGCGTAAAGCTCAGGATCGGCGGGATCGAGGTCGAGCAGCCTGCAGAGCGAGGCGATCGAAGCGCGATGTTCGAGCGGCGTGCGTTCGTCCAGCGATGCGCCACGCGGCAGGCTGAGGATCATGCCGATCTCGCCGGCATTGCCATTGGCGCCGCGGTAGAGCTCGCCGTTGAGGATCAGCCCGGCGCCAAGGCCATAGCCGAGATAGATGCAGATGGCATGGTCGACACCGTGCGCAGCGCCAACCATGCGCTCGGCAGTAGCGGCCGCGGCCGCGTCGTTCTGCAAGCCGACATCGAGCCCCGTGCCGGTCGCAAGCGTCTCCAGCAACGGAAAATTCTGCCACGCCGCCATCATCCAGGTATCGTCGTCGTCGGCTTCGATACCGAAGGGGCCGGGCATCGCCGCCCCAAGGCCGACGAGGCGATCCTCCGATTGCGGCGCGATCTCCGTGAGATCACGGCGGGTCTTCTCGATCAGTTCGAGGATCGTCCGCACGCCTGTCGCCGGCCCACCGACCGGCAGGTTGGCCTCGCCACGGGCGAGCACCCGGCCGACGAGATCGACAGCGATGGTCCGCGTCACATGCCTGTCAATTTGCAGGCCGATCGCGAAAGCACCCTCCGGCACCAGGCGATAGGGCGTCGAAGGTTGCCCGCGGCCGTTGCGCACCGCCTCGAGCGATTCGACCAGCCCGTCCCGCTCCAGGTCTTCGATGATGTTGGAGACCGTCTGCTTCGTGAGCGCCGTCGCGCGGGCAAGGTCCGCCCGGGACAATTGACCGTTCAGCCGCAGCGCGTCGATCATGACGCGCCGGTTGTGTGCGCTCGTCCCCTCCTGGTTGGTGCCGCTCTTCGCCCGGATCAGGCGCATATCGTTCATCCAAAAAACCCCTCTTGACACTGTTAGAATATTGAACAAAAAATAAGTCAAGACAATTGACTTAATAGGAGCCCAAAAGAGCTCCGGGGGAACGAAAGCAGCGGCAAGCACCGCTGCGGGCGCTCCGATGGATATGTCGACGGCCGCTCGGAAACGGACGGACTTCTCGCATACGGCGCATCGCAGAGGCGCGCCGAAGAAGGCTGAAACGCTCAAGTTACTGGAGGAAATCATGTTGAAATCGATAAGAACCACCTTGCTTTGCGCGACCCTCGCCGGCGTCTCCTTCGTCGGCCACGCGCATGCGGAAACGACGCTCAACGCCCTCTTCATGGCCCAGGCCGCCTATAGCGAGGCGGATGTGCGCGCCATGACCGAGGCCTTCACCAAGGCCAACCCGGACGTGAAGGTTAATCTCGAATTCGTGCCCTATGAGGGCCTGCACGACAAGACCGTGCTGGCGCAGGGTTCCGGCGGCGGCTACGACGTCGTGCTCTTCGACGTGATCTGGCCGGCCGAATATGCAAGCAACAAAGTGCTCGTCGATGTGACCGACCGCATCACAGGCGAGATGAAATCCGGCGTGCTGCCGGGCGCCTGGACGACCGTCGAATATGACGGCAAGCGCTATGGCATGCCCTGGATCCTCGACACCAAATACCTGTTCTACAACAAGGAAATCCTGGAGAAGGCCGGCATCAAGGCGCCGCCGAAGACCTGGGACGAGCTTGCCGAACAGGCCAAGGTGATCAAGGACAAGGGTCTGCTCGCGACCCCGATCGCCTGGAGCTGGTCGCAGGCCGAAGCCGCGATCTGCGACTATACCACGCTCGTCAGCGCCTACGGCGGCAAGTTCATTGACGGCGGTAAGCCGGCCTTCGCGTCCGGTGGCGGCCTCGACGCGCTCAACTACATGGTGGCGAGCTACTCTTCGGGCCTCACCAATCCCAACTCCAAGGAGTTTCTGGAGGAGGATGTCCGCAAGGTGTTCCAGAACGGCGAAGCCGCTTTCGCTCTCAACTGGACCTATATGTACAACCTCGCCAACGATCCGAAGGAAAGCAAGGTTGCAGGCAAGGTCGGCGTCGTGCCGGCGCCGGGCGTTGCCGGCAAGAGCGAAGTCTCCGCCGTCAACGGCTCGATGGGTCTTGGCATCACCTCGACCAGCAAGAACCCGGACGAGGCCTGGAAGTACATCGTCTACATGACCTCGCAGCAGACGCAGAATGCCTACGCCAAGCTCAGCCTGCCGATCTGGGCCTCTTCCTACGAAGATGCCAGCGTCACCAAGGGCCAGGAAGAGCTGATCGGCGCCGCCAAGCTCGGCCTCGCGGCCATGTATCCGCGTCCGACGACACCGAAATACCAGGAACTTTCGACTGCGCTTCAGCAGGCGATCCAGGAAGCACTGCTCGGCCAGGCTTCGCCTGAGGACGCCTTGAAGACGGCGGCCGAAAACAGCGGCCTCTGAGCCGCCCTCCCAAGCCCCGGGCGGGTAACCGCCCGGGGACCGCGGGAATTATGCGGTAGCGCTGGCATCCACGCGCTTTAACACTTTGATTTGGTGCATCATTCGCTTGGGTCGATGACGATCCGGGGCAATATGCGATAGCATGACGGGGCTCCCTAGGCCCGAGAAGGTTTCCATCTTATGTCCGGCACCTGGATAACAACGCGCGCATGGCTGCTCATGCTGCCGCTGCTGGTGGTCATGATCGCCGTCATCGGCTGGCCGTTGATCGATACGGTCAGGCTTTCCTTCACCGACGCCAGGCTCGTCGGCACGGAAGGCACGTTCGTCGGCCTCGCCAACTATGCCAAGATGCTCGGCGGCTCGAACTTCCTGCGCGCCTTCGTGACGACGACCTGGTTCGCCGTCGTCTCGGTCACCGCTGAAATGGTGCTCGGGGTGCTCGCAGCCCTGCTGCTCAATCAACAATTTCGCGGGCGCACGGCTCTCAGAGCCTTGATGATCCTGCCCTGGGCTTTGCCGACGGTGGTCAACGCCACGCTCTGGCGGTTGATCTACAATCCGGAATATGGCGCGCTCAACGCCGCCTTGACGCAAATCGGCCTGATCGACAGCTACCGCTCCTGGCTCGGCGAACCCGGCTCGGCGCTGACGGCGCTGATCATCGCCGACTGCTGGAAGAACTTTCCGCTGGTTGCGCTGATCGCGCTTGCGGCACTCCAGGCCGTGCCGCGTGACATCACCGCCGCCTCGCTCGTCGATGGCGCGGGTCCGCTCAATCGCTTTCGCTATGTCATCATGCCCTATCTGGCGGGTCCCCTGCTGGTGGCACTGGTGCTGCGCACGATCGAGGCGTTCAAGGTGTTCGACCTGATCTGGGTGATGACCCGCGGCGGCCCGGCAAACAGCACACGCACGCTGTCGATCCTCGTCTACCAGGAAGCGTTCTCCTTCCAGCGTGCCGGATCGGGCGCCTCGCTGGCGCTGATCGTCACGCTGCTCGTAACCGTGCTCGCCGTCGCCTATGCAGCAATGGTGCGCAAAGCCGCAGGAGCATCCTGATGGAACGCCAGAACCCGGTTTTCACCGCCTTCGTCTATGCTGCGGCTCTGCTGCTGGCAGCCATCATCCTGGCCCCCATTCTCTGGCTCTTCGTCATGAGCATTTCGTCGGCCGCCGACCTCTCGACAAAGCCGCTCAACTGGTGGCCCAACGAGATCGATCTGTCGCGCTACCGCCTGCTGTTGTCCACGATCGAAAACAGCACCGGCGCTGCCTTTACTGCCTCGCTCTTCAACAGCCTGAAGGTTGCCGGGATGGCGACGCTGGCGGCGATCGCGGTCGCCATTCCCGCCGCCTGGGCGGTATCGCGCACATCCAACGTTTCCTGGTCGCTCTATGCGGTCATCGCCACCTACATGCTGCCGCCAGTAGCGCTTGCCGTGCCGCTCTATATGGGGCTTGCCTATCTCGGCCTTCTGAACTCGGTCTTCGGCCTCGCGCTTGTTTATCTCACCATTCTGGCGCCCTTCACCACCTGGCTGCTGAAATCCGGCTTCGATTCCATCCCGAAGGAAATCGAGAGTGCCGCGATGATCGACGGCGCCCGTCTCGACCAGATCCTCCGGCTCATCACCCTGCCGCTCGCGGCACCCGTCATGGCGACGTCGGCGCTCTTTGCCTTCCTGCTCGCCTGGGACGAATTCTTCTACGCGCTGCTCTTCACGTCGGATCTGCGCGCCAAGACCCTCACGGTTGCCATTTCCGATCTCGCCGGCGGCCGTGTCTCCGATTACGGGCTGATCGCCACAGCCGGGGTGCTGGCCGCCCTGCCCCCGGTGTTGATCGGTCTCGTCATGCAGCGTGCCCTCATTTCCGGGCTCACCAGCGGCGGCGTCAAAGGATGACGGCTATGACCAATTCGGAACGCCCCGCCGGGCTCGTCGCGATCGATCGCGAAATGGCGCGTCAGGCCTCCGACGCCATCGCCTCCGTGCACCAGGCGACAGCGATGGCGGCCAGTGTCGCTGCCTCACTGAAGTCTACCGGCAAGCTGCTGCTGCTCGGCATGGGCGGCTCGCATGCCGTCGGTCGCGCCGTCGAGCCGCTCTACCGCGCCCATGGCATCGACGCCATTGCCCTGCCGCTCTCGGAACAACTCGGCCAGCCGCTTGTCATCGAAGGCAAGACGATCCTCATCACCTCGCAGTCCGGCGAAAGCGCCGAGGTGCTGCGCTGGTTCAGCGAAACCAATGGCGCAACGCCGCACACCTTCGGACTGACGCTTGAAGGCGGTTCCTTCCTCGCCAGCAATGCGCCTTCTCTGGTCGGCGTTGGCGGAACCGAAAAGGCCTTTGCCGCCACCCGCAGCCTGACCATCAGCTTCGCCCTGCACCTCGCCATTCTCGCCGCCCTCGCTGATGACCCGGCCGATGCCCTTCACGCATTGGAAAACCCGCAATCGCCCGATACGTCGGCGGCACTCGAAGCCCTGCACAGCGTCCGATCCGTTGTAACTTCGGGCCGCCGGCTGCAAGGCCTCGCCGAAGCGATCGGCCTCGGCCTGACCGAGCTTTCCCGCCTGCCCTGCTTCTCGCTTGAAGGCGGCCAGCTTCGCCACGGCCCGATGGAAATGCTCGGTCCATCCGTCGGTGTTGTGCTCTTCCGCGCGACAGATCCGACCGCCGGCCTTGTAGAAGCCATGGCGCTTTCCGCCGCCGAAGCCGGCTCGCCGGTCATCGTCTTCGATGCCTCCGGCGAGGCGCCCATCGAAGGCGTCACCACCATTCCCTTTGCGCCGGCCGCGGGCATGGCGGCGATCTTCGCCATGCTGCCCGTCGCCCAGTCCTTCATGATCGCCTTTGCGGCGTCGCGTGTCGAGAATGCCGGCACTCCCGTGCGCTCGACCAAGATCACCCGGAGCGAATAAACGATGCGTCCTCTTGCCGTGGTCGGCAATGCCAATGTCGATCTCATCCTCGGGCCGGCGGCCCCCTGGCCCAAAGCCGGAACCGAAATCATCGTCGACCACGACGAGCTGCGTGTCGGCGGCTGCGCCGGCAACAGCGCGCTCGCCTGGGATTCCCTCGGCGTCGACTACGCGATCGCCGCCAATGTCGGCAACGATCAGTTCGGCACCTGGTTGAAAGAGGCTTTTCCCGAGCGGTCCAAGTCCTGGCCGGTCGAAAATGTCGGGACCACGCTTTCCGTCGGCATCACCCATCCCGACGGCGAGCGCACCTTCTTCACGACGCGTGGGCATCTGCCGCTGCTCAGCTTCGACGAAGTCCGCACCATGCTCAACGGCGAGAAGCTCCGCGGTGGTTATGCGCTGTTGACCGGTGCCTTCCTGACCGATGCGCTGACATCGGACTATGACCGCTTCTTCGACTGGGCCGATGCCCACGACATCGCTGTCGCGCTCGACACCGGCTGGCCGCTCGACGGCTGGACGCAAACGAACTGCGCGGCGACCGTGGGCTGGCTCAAGCGTTGCCGGCTCGCACTGTTCAACGAGGTTGAAACGACCACGCTGACGGGCCTCTCCGACCCGACCGAGGCAGCCCACGAGCTCAGGAACCACATGCCCGAAGGCGCAATCGTCGTCGTCAAGCGTGGTCCCCATGGCGCGATCGCTATCGATGCGCAAGGCCGTCTTTCATCGGCCGCCGCCCCAGCGGTTACTGTGGTCGATACCATCGGCGCCGGCGACGTCTTCAATGCCGGGTTCCTGGCAGCCCTTGCCGCCGAGATGCCTCTGGAGGCCTGTCTTCGCACCGGCGTCGCCATCGCCTCGGAGGCGATTTCCACCCTGCCGCGCAGCTACGGCAAACCGCTTTCGTCCTACCTTCAGGAGACCGGCGCATGAGCGCACTCGCCATTCAGAACATTCACAAGCGCTATGGCGAGGTCGAGACGCTGAAGGGCATCGACATCGATCTCGAGAGCGGCGAGTTCCTGGTGCTGCTCGGCTCCTCCGGCTGCGGCAAGTCGACCCTGCTCAACATCATCGCCGGGCTTGCGGAGCCGAGCGGCGGCGATATCCGCATCGGCGACCGATCCATTCTCGGCGCGCATCCGAAGGATCGCGACATCGCCATGGTGTTCCAGTCCTATGCGCTCTACCCGAACATGAGCGTTGCAAGGAACATCGGCTTTGGCCTTGAAATGCGCAAGGTCCCCTCGGCCGAGCGCGAAAAGGCGGTGGCGGAGACGGCAAAGCTGTTGCAAATCGAGAACCTGCTCGACCGCAAGCCGAGCCAGCTCTCGGGCGGCCAGCGCCAGCGCGTCGCCATCGGCCGGGCGCTGGTGCGCAATCCGCAGGTGTTCCTCTTCGACGAGCCGCTCTCCAACCTCGACGCCAAGCTGCGCATGGAGATGCGCACCGAGCTCAAGCGCCTGCACCAGATGCTGAAGACCACGATCGTCTACGTCACCCACGACCAGATCGAGGCGATGACGCTCGCGACCCGCATCGCGGTGATGCGTGACGGGCGGATCGAGCAACTCGGCACGCCGGAAGAGATCTACGACCGCCCGGCCACGCTCTATGTCGCCGGCTTCGTCGGCTCGCCGCCGATGAACATCTTGGATGCGACCGTTGTGGAAGGTCGGTTGAAAATCGCCGGCGACGGCCAGGCGATCGCCCTGCCGGCACGCCTCCGCAACGTTGTCTCCGATGGCCAGCGCGTCAAGGCTGGTATTCGCCCGGAAGCGCTGCGACTTGCCGCTGGTGACGAGCCGGTGCCGCAGTTCAAGGCACGCGTCGAGGTGGTCGAATTGACCGGTCCCGAACTCGTCACCACGGCGCGGATCGGCGACCAGCGCATCACCGCCTGCCTGCCACCGCGCAGTGCGGTTCTGTCGGGCGAAGAGCGCGCCTTCACGATCGAGGCGGATGCCCTTCATCTCTTCGATCCCGACACCGGCCGATCGCTGGCGAAAGACTGAGGGTGCCTGCGGGCGACGACCGGGATTGCTTTGGCAACGCCTTTTCCTTCTTGTGAGAATCGTTCATCACACGTTGTCCCGCGCGAGAAGAGGAAGTGCCCGCGATGCCCCTGCCGATCGAAACGCCGGCCGTTCTCGTCGACCTCGAAATTGCCAAGCGCAATATCGAGCGCTTCCAGGCCTATGCCGATGAACATGGCATTCGCGTGCGCCCGCACATCAAGACGCACAAGCTGCCGCAGATGGCCGAGCTTCAGCTTGAGGCCGGCGCCGTTGGCATCACCTGCCAGAAGGTGACCGAAGCCGAAGCAATGGTCGAGGGCAGCGACCGGATCCAGGATGTGCTGATCACCTACAACATTCTCGGCGAGGCCAAGATGGCACGGCTGGAGCGGCTCAATGGCCGCGTCGCGCTTGCCGTCGTCGCCGACAGCGAGACCGTCATCGACGGGCTTGCGGGCTATTTCGCCGGCAAGGACAAGCCGCTTCGAGTCTTCGTCGAATGCAACACCGGCGCCGATCGTTGTGGCGTTGGAGCTCCCGAGGCGGCGGCCCGGCTGGCGCGGCGGATCGCCGATGCCCAAGGGCTCGTCTTCGGTGGACTGATGACCTATCCGCCCGTCAACGGCGAGGCAAAGGTCCAGGCCTTCATGAGCGAAGCAAAAAGCCTGATCGAAGCCGACGGCAACGCGGTGCCGGTGATCACCTCAGGCGGCACGCCGAGCATGATGCATGCCGCCGGTGCGCCGGTTGCCAGCGAGTATCGGCCGGGCACCTATATCTACAACGACCGCTCCCTGGTTTCGCGCGGTGTCGCCAGCTGGGACGATTGCGCGCTGACCGTGCTTGCGACCGTCGTCTCCGTCCCATCCGAAACCCGCGCGATCATCGATGCCGGCAGTAAGGTGTTGACCTCGGATCTGCTGGGACTGACAGGCTATGGTCACGTGCTCGGCCGCGACGACATCCGCATCGACCAACTCTCGGAGGAACACGGCCGCCTCGTCACCGATGGGCCGATCAACCTCAAGGTCGGTGATCAGCTCCGCATCGTGCCCAACCACGCCTGCGTCGTGACCAACATGGTCGATGCGGTCCATATCATCGAGGGCGACACCCTGAAAGACACCTGGCCGATCGTCGCCCGCGGCCGCGTGCTTTAGAATCGCGCCTTAGAGACCCTATTCTGCAGAAATCTGTGCTCGCCTGGAGAGCCCCGCATTCGCCGGAAATGCAGGGCTGAAGGCTCATCGATGGATCGGTCCGGCAAACGATCGAAAGGAGAATCGACGCGCGTCCACTGGACACCGGCATCGCGCCCTCCATCTAATGACCTTGGCGGGCCGGCACGGCCATACTGGGCGGTTGCAGGCAAACCGTTCCCGAAAACGCGGCGAGAACGATAGGACATTTCCCGTTTGCCGCCCTCGGGGTCATCTGTTTGCGTTGTAGCAGTCGATAAAATTGATAGTTTTATCTGGTAACCGATGGAGGTCGAAATGGTCTTTGGACGAATTACCGGAATGGTGGGACTGGCAATTGTGCTCGGGGGCCTGCAGCTGGGAGCTGCGAGTGTTGCGTTTGCCGACACGACGATCTTGAACGTGTCCTACGATCCGACACGTGAACTCTATAAGGACTTCAACGCTGCCTTCGCTGAGAAGTGGAAGGCCGACACTGGCGAAACCGTGACGATCCAGACGTCGCACGGCGGCTCGGGCAAGCAAGCCCGCTCCGTCATCGACGGCCTGCAGGCCGATGTCGTAACGCTGGCGCTCGAAGCCGATATCGACGCGATCGCCAAGGAAACCGGCAAAATCCCGGCGGACTGGAAGACGAAGTTCGAGAACAACAGCGCGCCTTACACATCGACGATCGTATTCCTGGTGCGCAAGGGCAACCCTAAGGGCGTCAAGGACTGGGGCGATCTGGTGAAGCCGGACATCCAGGTGATCACGCCGAACCCGAAGACTTCGGGCGGCGCGCGCTGGAACTTCCTGGCTGCCTGGGCCTATGGCCGGGCTGCCAATGGCGGAGATGACGCCAAGGCGCAGGAATATGTGACGGAACTCTTCAAGCATGTTCCGGTGCTCGATACCGGCGCGCGCGGCGCGACGACGACCTTCGTGCAGCGCGGCCTTGGCGACGTGCTGCTCGCCTGGGAAAACGAAGCCTATCTGTCGCTCGAGGAACTCGGCCCCGACAAATTCGAGATCGTCACGCCGTCAATCTCGATCAAGGCCGAACCGCCGGTGGCGCTCGTTGACGGCAACGTCGACGCCAAGGGCACCCGCAAGGTGGCGGAAGCCTATCTCGGCTACCTCTACAGCGATGCCGGTCAGAAGATTGCGGCCAAGCATTACTACCGGCCGTTCAAGCCGGCAGCGGCCGATCCGGCTGATATCAAGCGGTTCGGCGACCTGAAGCTCGTCACAATCGAAGATTTTGGCGGTTGGAAGGAAGCCCAGCCGAAATTCTTCGGCGACGGCGGCGTCTTCGACCAGCTTTACAAGCCGGGCCAATAAGACCGACCTTGGACGCGCGGCCGGACAATCCGGCCGCGCGTCTTGCTTTGCGCCGCGCCGGGCCCTTGGCACGAAGCGCGGTTCACTACGTCTCGCGAGCTTTGTAAAGGTAGTGTCATTGACGGAAGCGACGAAGACTGCGCCCTGGCGATTTCGCCAGCCGAGTGTTTTGCCTGGCTTTGGGCTGTCGCTCGGGATCACGCTGAGTTGGCTGGTGCTGATCGTGTTGATCCCGCTGTCGGGGCTGGTGTGGCGGGCAAGCGGGCTCGGC
>Ga0209130_1000072_pt1 | contig 175726 bp, 176 predicted proteins | sample AraplaMF_Cvi_mLB_FD_184264 | JGI IMG/M metagenome (GOLD analysis project Ga0209130, IMG submission 184264) | Arabidopsis root microbial communities from the University of North Carolina, USA - plate scrape MF_Cvi_mLB (SPAdes) (version 2) | ecosystem: Host-associated > Plants > Roots >... | reverse complement strand
GACTCCCGGCTCATCACCACGCGGGGCGACTTGATGCGGGGTTCGTACTTCAGCACCATGCGGCGGATCTCTTCTTCAATATCGCCGGTGGAACCCGCGGTGAGCCCGCCGGCGATATTGGTGAAGTCGGGCACGCCGAAGAGGGGATCGAGCTGCACGCTGCCTTGCCGGGTATTGAGCAGGCGAAGAAGGTGGTTGGTGACCGACCGGACAAGAATATCGACCTGCGTCTGGTTGGTGCGTTGTCCACCGTCTTCCCAGGCCGCTATTCTTTCCAGCAGTCGCCGCTCCTTCACCGTTGTGGTCTCTCTACTCAGCCGGGTCGGCGTGCCGCTTGCCCGTCATTACTTCGGAGCGAGCCAGGAATCCTCTGCTTCGATGCCGTCCGGCTCGAAGGTCCAGGTGATCTTCTCGTAGGTGAACGAGATGTCTTCCATGTGGCCCATCTGCTTGTTGTCGGGGTTCAGGCAGTTGGGCGTCCAGGACCTGGCGTTGGTCAGGATGGCCGAGGACAGCTTGACCGTGTAGTACTTTTCTTCCGTGCCCTTGGGGGAGATGCGGTAGAACTCCAGGCTCACGCTCTTGAGCTGCTCGCCCGAGGTCAGGGCCTGGAACAGCTTGGGCGTCGCCTTGTCGATTTCCTTGGTGACCGTCATGGGGCAGTGCACGCGCTTGCCGGTGGGCAGGCCGGTCTGCGGGCTCTTGGGGATCTCGATGACGTGGTCCACGGCTTGCACGAGGATCTTGCCTTCGTGGCCCTTGACCTTGACGGAGCCTTCGATCTTCCCTTGTTTTTCGCCTTCGAGGATGAGGTAGCATGGCATTGGCATGATGATTTCCTTTAAGTTGGTACTGTCGTAAAACTGTTTCAGATTCGCTCAAGGCCCCCGCAACAATCAGCAGGGCTTGAACCTCTTTACCACCCCGCCCCTTGGCTACCCGGGTGATCTGCACATCTCTTAAACATCTGCTCTGTGCATGACCTGTATTCTGGAAGGGCCCTGTTTCGGGTCCATGTCAGAAGCCAGGCGGCAAAGTTACAACCGAAATACAGGCGTTTCCCCCGCGGGAAACCGCCCGCCGGCCGTCACTTTTTCTCGAGCTTCCCAACGAGAGACAGGCTGAAGGACGCGCCCATGTACTTGAAGTGCGGGCGGACCTTGAGGTCGACGCGGTACCAGCCTGGATCGCCTTCGACGTCAGCCACGGTGATCTCCGCCTGGCGCAGGGGCCTGCGGCTGCGCACGCCCTCGCCCGGGTTGTCCATGTCGGCCACGTACTGGCGTATCCACATGTTCAACTCGCTTTCGAGGTCGGCACGCTCTTTCCAGGTGCCGATGTTCTCGCGCTGGATCACCTTGATGTAGTGGGCCAGGCGGCTCACCACGAACATATAAGGCAGCTGGGTGCTGAGCTTGTAGTTGAGCTCGGCTTCCTTGCCTTCCTTGCTGTTGCCGAAGAACTTGGGCTTTTGCGCCGAGTTGGCCGAGAAGAAGGCCGCGTTGTCGCTGTTCTTGCGCATGGTGAGCGCGATGAAGCCCTGCTCCGCAAGCTCGAACTCGCGGCGCTCGGAGATCAGCACCTCGGCGGGGATCTTGTTCTGCAGCTCGCCCATGGATTCGTAGGTGTAGACCGGCAGGTCTTCCACCGCGCCGCCGCCCTGCGGGCCTATGACGTTGGCGCACCAGCGGTAGTCGGCGAAGCTGCCGGTCAGGCGCGAGGCGAAGGCGAAGGCGGCGTTGCCCCAGAGGAAGCTGTTGTTGCCGCCGGAGACGTCTTCCTTGTAGTTGAACTTCTTGGTCGGCACCGTGTCGGCGCTGTAGGGAACGCGCAGCAGGAAGTGCGGCAGCGTCAGGCCCACGTAGCGCGCGTCCTCGGTCTCGCGGAAGGCGTTCCACTTGACGAACTGCGGGCCCTCGAAGACCGAGGCCAGGTCCTTGAGGTTGGGCAGCTGTTCATAGGACTCGACGCCGAAGAACTCGGGCGCGGTGGCGGCGATGAAGGGCGCGTGGCCCATGGCCGCGACGCTGGCCATGTACTGCAGCAGCTTGATGTCCTGCCCGCCCGGGCCGAACTCGTAGTTGCCGATCATGGCGCCGAAGGGCTGGCCGCCGAACTGGCCGTATTCGGCCGTGTAGAGGTTTTTGTAGAGGCCGGACTTGGTGATGTCGGCCGCGTCCTGGAAGTCGTCGAGCAGCTTGCTCTTGCTCACGCTGAGCATCTGGATCTTGACGTTCTCGCGGAAGTTGGTGCGGTCGACCAGGAATTTCAGCGAGCGCCAGGCCGATTCCAGCTTCTGGTAATCGGGATGGTGCAGGATGGAGTCGACCTGCGCGCAGAGCTTTTTGTCCAGGTCGGCGATCATGTCGTCGACCGTGGCCTGCGTGACGCGCTCGACCGAGCGCTGGGGCTCCAGCAGCTGCGAGACAAAGGCCTGGATGCCGTGGCGGGTGATGGAATAGGCGTCGTCGCCCTGCTTGATGCGCGCGGAGTTGACCAGCTGGTCGAGCAGCGAGCCGCCCGCGTCTTCGGCCGCGCCTGGCGCCGCTTCTGTTTGCTTGTTGGTTTCAGCCATGATGGTTCCTTCGGTGCGGTTCTTTTATTGGTCTTTGACGCCGAGTTCGGACATCAGCCGCGCGCGCACGCCTTCGTCCTGCACCAGTTCCTGGACCTTCTTGCGGAAATCCGGAATGTTGCCCAGCGGCCCCTTGAGCGCCTTCAGCGCGTCGCGCAACTCGATCATCTGCTTGAGCTCGGGCACCTTGTCGACGATGGCGTCGGGCGAGAAGTCGTTGATCGAGCTGAAGTCGATGTTCATGGCCAGCACCGCGTCCTTGTCGGCCTTGGGATCGAGCTTGTTGGGCACAGACATGCTCAGCGAAAGTTTTTGCGCCTTCAGGACTTCGTTGAAGTTGTCCTTGTCGATGTTGATCGGCTTCATTTCCTCCAGCGGCGTCTCGTCTTCACGCAGGGTGTAGTCGCCCATGACCAGCAGCTTGAGCGGCAGCTCAACCTCGGCCTTGGCGTCCCCCGTGGCGGGACGATAAACAATATTGACACGCTCTTTTGGTGCTACTGACCCATCGGTTGCCATGGTGGTTTCCTTCGATTCGGTGAGAGTTGAGGGGAGGCCACACGTTTCACACGTGTAACAAGTCGAAAACGATAGTACTCGATATCCTTTGATTTAAACAGCCATGTTTCAGCCGTAATACGGGGGGAAAGCAAGGGGGCGGGGGCCGCGAAAGCCTGCGGCAAAATGAGCCGGGCCGAGCCATATACCTGTAGCACGTTTGTGCGACAAAAATCATCGGCACCACGGCATAGCGATGCGAGGCGCCACAGTGTCCCGCCTTGCCCGCCAGCGAGGCATAGGAACAACCCTAGGCCGCGGCGCTGCAAGCGCCGCGATGGAAATATTTGCCGGCGCGCGGCGCGGCAAAACCGCAACACCGCGCGCTGCGGCGCGCCGCGGCGCAACCCCTCAGTTGAAGGTGACGCCGGCCCAGCGCACCCGGCCCAGCACCGCGAAGTCGCGGTCGGCCGACTCGTGGCCCTGGATGTCGAAAGGTTCGTAAGCCGGGTTGTAGCTGCTGACCCGCAGGACTTTCCCGGGCAGGCGCTGCAGCCTTTTCATCAGCAGCGCGCCGTCCAGGCGTATCAGGTGCACCCCCTCGGTCAGCGCATCGCGGTCGCGCAGGTCCGCCAGCACCGCATCCCTGGCATGCAGCCACGGCTCCATGGACGCGCCCACCACGCCGAACATCGCCAGGTCGTCGTGCGCGATGCCCAGGTCGTAGCGTATGAACTGCGCATCGAAAGGCCGCATGGCCAGCACCGAGTCGGCGTCGGTGAAGGCGGCCCCTTCCGCCTGTTCGCGCAGGTCGAACAGCGGGACGTAGATCAGTTCATCGAGTTGCACCGCGCGTACACCGCGGGGCACAGCCGCGGACCGGCCCGCGTCCTGCGCTTGGCCGCCCAGCAGCTGTGTCGGCGTGGTGTTGTATTCGCGGGCCAGCACTTCCAGCTCGAAGGCATCGGGCAGGCTGTCGCCGCGCTCGACGTTCCAGATGGTGTTGCGGTGGACACCGACCGCGGCCGCCACGTCGTTGATCTCGCGGGCGCCGCGCGCGGCCCGGCAGCGCTGGCCGAACTGCTGCATAAAAACGCTGCGCGCCTCGGTCCTCACGGTTTTGACCTCCTCCTTGCTGGCGGCCGCCGCGGCGTGGTAGCGATACCAGGCCACGGGCTCATCCGCCTTGACCGGCGACACCGAGGCTGGGGGATAGGGCTGGTTGGCGCCCTGCTGGGCAGGTGCTTTTTCTGGAGGCGCCTGACCGGAAGGCGCTGCGTCTTTTGTGCTCATGAACACTATTTTGTGTCAATGAACACAGACATGCAAACCTGAATTCCCCTGGTTTACCCGATTTGCATAAAAATATGAGCAATACTCATAACTATGGGCCTGGCCGCGCTTGACTTCAGGGCTCGCAAGCTCAAAATAGTGGGCATGAGCATAAATAAAACAACAATATCACAGGAAGATATGCACCCCGCCGACGTCATTGCTGCCTTGCGCAAGCGCGGCACCAGCCTTCGCAAGATCGCCCACGAAAACGGCTACAGCCACATCCAGCGCGTGCTCACCAGCCCCTGGCTGGCGGCCGAGCAAATGGTGGCCAAAGCCCTGGACACCACGCCCCAGGCCTTGTGGCCTTCCCGCTACCGCGACCCCGCGGCAAGGGCCCTGGCCTTCCGGCTGACCCGCAAGATGGCGGTGACCATGCCCGGTTCCCGCGACAGAACGGCGTCGCCGGGCGCGCCGGCCGGCGCCCGGTCCGGCCGCAACCGCAAGCCCTGACAGAGAAGGAGGCCCCATGCTGCTTTCCGGCAAGGACATCAAGCTGCGCATCTACCTGCGCACCCGTGAGGACGAGCTGGTCCTGGTTGAACTGGAGCGGGAAGACCTCGAAAAAGCCGCCATCGGCAAAACCCCTTTCACCGAAGAGCAGCTTCATCCCATCCGGCTGCTGAATTTCGAGCTGGCCTGAGGGCGCACCGCCGCTCCCGGGCCTTAAAGCGCGCCGGGATGCGAGTCGTACTCGCCGTGGTCGATGTACTTGATCTGCATGCCGGCCCGGGCCAGCTCGGCGATGCGCGAAGCGACACGCCTGTAGAACTCGCCCGCATCCGCCAGGGGGCCTATGGTTTGATTGAAGGTCATGTCCTGACCCGCTTCCTTGAGGATGTATTCCCCCGATGGCTGAAGCTTCACCTTGAGCAGTGCGAGCATCTTGTTGTCCTCCTTGAATGGCCATGGCGTCCGCCCCCACTGCAGCGGGGAGGCACCAGATTGCTCAGTGCCCACTTTAGACCTCAAGGCGGGGTCGGCGCTGTAGGAAAATACCTTCTTTGGCCGAACCGGCGCGATCATCACGGGAAAAGCTGGTACTTAGGACTTATTTAGCACCATCAGCCGGCAGTCGTGCCCCGGCTCTTTGTGAATGCTTATTGCAAGGCCCCGTGGCCGGTAGCCCCCCGGTCCAGCGGGTCCACCACCACCTCGTAGATTTCGTTGATGCGCCAGACCGGGCTTTCATAGGCGGCCTGGCCCTGCACCTTGACCAGAAAGGAGCTGCCGCGCTCCCGGGCCTCCAGTGTCAGCTCGCAGGAAAAATCGATGCGCCCGGCGTCCGTCGAGATCGCGCTGACCAGTTCGTGGTCCGCGAGCGAGAGCCGGTGCTCGCTGCCCCGCGGCAGCAACTGCTCCACCTCGTAAGTCCGCATCACGATGGCCGCGATGCGGCCTATCAGCTCAGCCACAACGGAATCGGGATTGGAAACCATCGGGGGATGCATTTTGGGCATTCTCCTACAAGGCCCCAGAAAATGAGAAGCTATATTCATCTGGCGGCTTGTCATGAGCCGCTCCCTCCCTCGCTGGCCTTGCCAGCTTCCACGCCCGGTTTGTCCCGGGCTTTTTTTTGGCTGCGCGGGCGGTGAGCGCGCACCGGCCGGCGCTGGATGGCCGCGACGGCCTGCAACAATAGGCGATGACCAAAAAGACATTCCCCGCCTTGACCTGGCTGGTCGCGGCAGCCATTTTGTTTCCCTTGTTTATCCAGCTCTCCCGAGGCATTTACCGCGACCTGGACCCTATCTACGATTCGCGCGGAATCCTCGGGTCGCTGCCCCTGCCGATTTCCATCGCGGCCTGCGTGGTGGGCATCTTCGCGCATGTGCGCAGCCTTGGCGTGGCAAGGCCGGCGATGGTTTTTATCGCCTCTTTTATGGGCGCCATGGCGATGTCGTTCGCCTTCGCGGAAGGCGCGCGGGACGGCCAGTCGGCAAAGCTGCTGTACGCCGCGCAAACCCTGCTGCCCACCATGGGTTTCATGCTCGGGCTGTTTCTGGGCGCCGACCGCCAAACGATTGCCAGGGCTTTTTTCTGGGTGCTGCTGGTGCTGCTGCCCTGGCAACTGCTTGCCGGGTGGCTCCAGGGCGGCTTGATGCTGACGAATTATTTGTACGTCTTCAGCATTTACCAGCACATCCAGTTTGTGCCCATTGTTCTGGCCGTGGCATTCGGCTTTGTCATGGTGCACCAGTGGGAGCGCCAAAAAAACCTCATGCGCGTCCTGGCGGCCGTCACCGGAATTTACGTGCTCGCCAGCGGCGCTTTTCTGGCCATCGGCTTTTACGCGGGATTCCTGCTGCTGTTTTTCGGCGCGGCGGTACTGAAGCGCTCGCACGGCCATGCGAGAGGCCTTCTGGCCATCGCCGCCGGCATCGCGGCGGCAGTGCTGCTGGGCAGCCTGTACTACGGCCATATCAAGGGCGACACGGACAGGTTCGGCAACGCCAACGCCTATGTGCAAAAGTTCCGGGACGTGGCCGAGGGGAAACTGCCGGGCAACATGGCCCAGCGCCTCGACGACTGGAAACTCTATGGCGGTTGGATCACGGAAAGCCCGCGCAGCCTGCTGTTCGGCCACACCAAGCCCCCCTCGCGTGACGTCATCACCAGCGCGCACAACTGGTACCTGGACCTCGTCTACAACTTTGGCCTGGTCGGGCTGCTGCCCTTGGCGGCACTGACAGGCCTGACCACGCGCAAGGCCTGGGAGCAGCGAAGGTCCCTGCCCCCTGAAATCTGGTGGCTGCTGGGCATGACGGCCTTCATGGTGCTGGTCGACAGCAATTTCAAAGTGACGCTCAGGCAACCCTATCCCGGCCTATTCGCCTATTTCCTGTGGGGCTTGCTGTTTGCGTATTTGCAGGGCGCCGGCGATGCCCGGCCCGAAGCGGGAAATCCCCCCGGCCCGAGCGCCACGGGAGCCTAAAGCCGGGCTTTTCCGGGTAGCCCGATTGCGCGGCGAGGCGGGCACGACAGCACGCCAATCCCCGAATGCTAGGATTGAACGGTGCGCTGCGTGGGGCCCCAGGAGGGCCCACGCAAACCCACCCGCCGTGGCAAACCGGCCGCCCTCGCCGCCTGTTTGCGCCACCGGCCCCATGAAGTGCTGGAGCCATCCATTGAATTTTTTTTCGGCCATTTTCAGTCGCAAAGAACCGCCTGCGCCCCCACCGGCCAGGCAGCACCGGCTTGTCAAGGCTTATCAGATCACCTATGACAGCGCCACGAGCCGGCAGCGGGACGCGGGCTTTGAGCCCCTGGACAACGCCAACAGCAGCGAGCCGGACTGGTACGAGTACTGGCCGATCCGCGGCTACCTGAACACCGCCTCACTGGATGAATCCGCGGTGTATGGATTTGTCTCCCCGCTGTTTGGCGAAAAAACCGGGCTGTCGGCAAAACATGTGGAGGCTTTCATCCAGTCGTCGCAGGAGGCCGACGTTTATGCCTTTTCCCCCTTCCCTTCCCACGGGGCGTCATTCCTGAACGTCTTCGAGCATTCGGACTTCTTCCTGCCCGGGTTTACTTCGCATGCCGACGCGTTTTTCAGGCAGTTCGATCCAGGCATTGACCTGCACCACCTGGTCAACCACGCCGGCAATACGATTTTCAGCAACTACTTCTTTGCCAAACCCAGGTTCTGGCGCCAATGGCTGGCCGTCTGCGACCGGCTCTATGAAGAAACCCAAAACGCCCCGCAACACTATTTCAACCTGGTGTGCGACTACGCCAAGGAAGACGGCGGCGTGAAGGCAGTCCCCGTCAAGGTCTTTGTCGCGGAGTGCGTCGCCTCCTACTTGCTGGCGACACGGCCCGGCGAGTTTTCCTGCGTCAGCTATCCCTTGCAATACATGCCCATGTCCAGGGACCACAGCCACCTGCGCCCTGAAACCCTGGCAATGGACAAGCTCAAACGCGAATGGCAGGAGACCGGAAAGCAGGAAATTCTTGCGCAATACAGGATGGCGCAAAAGCAGATGATCGCCAAGGCATGGCCGGAGCAGGCCCAGCTCAACGCCGGCGGCGAACCGGACGCCCATCAACAGGCAACAAAAAACCCTAAGTGAATCAATCACTTAGGGTTTTGCTTTTTTTGGCGGAGAGGGTGGGATTCGAACCCACGGTACCTTGCGGTACGCCTGATTTCGAGTCAGGTACATTCGGCCACTCTGCCACCTCTCCAAGAGTGAACCCGTGATTCTAGCAGGCCTGGAAGTGACCCCCACGGTCGCTCACTTCGTGTAGCTCCCTGCCCCCCGAGGGGGCCGCTGCGCCTGCGGCCTGGCAAAGCCAGTTCCGCGGCCCCGGCTGGGCTGGAACTCCTCGGTTAACTACTTTCCTGCGGGGGTGAGCAGCTTGATGCCGCCCATATAGGGCTGCAGGGCTGCCGGCACGGCGACCGAGCCGTCGGCGAGCTGGTAGTTCTCCAGCACGGCCACCAGGGTGCGGCCCACGGCCAGGCCTGAGCCGTTGAGGGTGTGGACGAACTCGTTCTTGCCTTGCGCGTTCTTGAAGCGGGCCTGCAGGCGGCGCGCCTGGAAGGCTTCGCAGTTGGAGACCGAGCTGATCTCGCGGTAGGTGTTCTGCGCGGGCAGCCAGACTTCCAGGTCGTAGGTTTTGGTGGCGCCGAAACCCATGTCGCCGGTGCACAGCAGCATGACGCGGTAAGGCAGGCCCAGCTTTTGCAAAATGGCTTCGGCGTGGCCGGTCATGGCCTCCAGCGCCTCGTAGCTTTTGTCGGGGTGGGTGACCTGCACCATCTCGACCTTGTCGAACTGGTGCTGGCGGATCATGCCGCGCGTGTCGCGGCCGTAGCTGCCGGCCTCCGACCGGAAGCACGGCGTGTGCGCGGTGAACTGCAGCGGCAGGTCCGCCTCGGCGACGATTTCATCGCGCACGAAGTTGGTCAGCGAGACCTCGGAGGTCGGGATCAAATACAGCGAGACGCTTTCGGCCTCGGCTGCGCCCTCCTGCCCGCCCTTCTTGACGGCGAACAGGTCTTCTTCAAACTTGGGCAGCTGGCCGGTGCCGCGCAGCGAATCGCCGTTGACGATGTAGGGCGTGTAGCACTCGGTGTAGCCGTGCTCCTGGGTCTGCACGTCGAGCATGAACTGCGCGAGCGCGCGGTGCAGGCGCGCCAGCGGGCCCTTCATGACGGTAAAACGCGCGCCCGTGAGCTTGCTGCCGAGCTCAAAATCCAGGCCCAGGGGCTGGCCCACGTCGACGTGGTCCTTGACCTCAAAGGCGAACGCGGCCGGTTCGCCGCCCGGGCCTTCGATGGGGCTCCATTTGCGCACCTCGACATTGCCGGCCTCGCCCGCGCCCTGGGGCACGCTTTCGTGCGGCAGGTTGGGCACGGCCAGGAGCAGGGACTGCATGTCGGCCTGGATCTGCTCCAGCCGGGTGGCCGACGATTCAAGTTCAGCCTTGGAAGCGCTCACCTGCGCCATCACGGCGCTGGCGTCTTCGCCCTTGGACTTGAGCTGGCCGATCTGCTTGGACAGGGTGTTGCGCTGGTTCTGCAGCTCTTCGGTGCGGATCTGCAAGGCCTTGCGTTCGGCCTCCAGGGCCTGGAAGGCCTCCACATTGAGGAAGGTTTGCGGGGTCTTGCGGGTTTCCAGCCGGGCGATGGCTGACGGCAGGTCTTTGCGGAGCAGGTTGATGTCTAGCATGGGGCCATTGTATTTTGTGCGGCCCGGCCCCGCCCTCCCTGCCTGTTTCTTCAGTTCAGGCTGGCCGGGTCCAGGTTGGCGCCGCAGATGATGAGGCAGACTTTTTCGTCGGCGCGCGGGCGGTAGCGGCCGCTTTGCAGCGCGGCCAGCGGCAGTGCCGCGGCGGGCTCGACGGCCAGCTTGAGCTCTTTCCAGAGCCAGAGCTGCGCCGCGCGTATGGATTCGTCCGTCAGCAGCAGCGCGTCGCGCACATGGGCCTGGGTGACTTCCCAGGCCAGGCTGCCGATTCGCCGGGCACCCAGCGAATCGGCGGCGATGCCGCCGACGGCGACGTCCACCGGCTCGCCGGCCTCGCGGGCCTTGTAGAGCGTGGGCGCGAGTTCGGGCTCCAGCGCGACCACGCGGCTGCGCTGCCCGAACCAGCCGGCGACGCCGCCTATCAGGCCGCCGCCGCCCACGCTGACCAGCACCGAGTCGGGCACACCGCCCTGCTGCTCGATTTCCGCGGCCATGGTGCCGGCACCGGCCAGCACTTCGGGCTGGTCGTAGGCATGGGTGAGCAGCGCGCCGCTTTCCTGCTGGCGCGCCAGGCAGGCCTTGAGCGCGTCGGCGTAAGCCGCGCCCGTCACCACCACCTCGGCACCCAGCGCGGCCAGCTTGGCGCGCTTGGCGGGGGGCGAGACCTCGGGCACAAACACCTCGCAGCGCACCCCCAACTCACGGGCCGCGGCCGCGGTGGCGATGCCGGCATTGCCGCCCGAGGCCACGATCACGCCGCTGGCCGGGATGGGATTGGACAGCAGGCGGTTGAGCATGCCGCGCGCCTTGAAGCTGCCGCCGGTCTGCAGGTGCTCGAGCTTGAGCCAGACCTCGCCGCAGTCCACGCCCAGCGCCTTGCCGGGCAGTTGCCACAGCGGGGTCTGGCGGATGAAGTGGCCGTAGCCGGCCTTGAACGCGCGCAGGCAGCGCTCGATGTCATCGCGATCGGTCATGGGTGGGAGAAATCAGGTGAGTTGGTGGAGCTGGCTGTCATTGACTTCCAGCATGTGGCCTTGCGCGTCCAGCTTCAGGCCCTTGGGCAGCGGGAACTTGATGGTTTCCTCAATGCCCTCCATCTTGCGCACCGACACCGCGCCCAGCGCCTTGATGCGGTCTATCACCTGCTTGACGAGGATCTCGGGCGCCGAGGCGCCGGCCGTCAGGCCCACCCGGCCCTTGCCCTCGAACCAGGATTCCTGGAGCTCGCTGGCGTCGTCGACCATATAAGCCTCGGTGCCCAGCTTGGCGGCCAGTTCACGCAGGCGGTTGCTGTTGGAGCTGGTCGGGCTGCCGACCACGATGAGGATGTCGACCTGCGGGCTCAGCACCTTGACGGCGTCCTGCCGGTTCTGCGTGGCGTAGCAGATGTCCTGCTGCTTGGGCTCGCGCACCTGCGGAAAGCGCTGTTTCACGGCGGCGCTGATCTCGGCCGCGTCGTCCACGCTCAGCGTGGTCTGCGTGACCACGGCCAGGCGCTCGGTCTGCGCCGGGGTGATGCGCCAGACGTCGGCCGCGTCCTCCACCAGGTGGATGCCGCTGTCAAGTTGGCCCATGGTGCCTTCGACCTCGGGATGGCCCTTGTGGCCGATCATGATGAACTCGTAGCCTTCCTTGTGCAGCTTGGCGACTTCCACATGCACCTTGGTCACCAGCGGGCAGGTGGCGTCGAAAATCTGGAAACCGCGGCGCTCGGCCTCTTTCTGGATGGCCTGGCTCACGCCGTGGGCGCTGAACACCAGCGTGGCGCCCGGCGGCACGTCGTCCAGCTCTTCAATGAAGATCGCGCCTTTTTCCTTCAAGTCGTTGACGACGTAGGTGTTGTGCACGATCTCGTGGCGCACATAAATCGGCGCGCCGAATTTCGTCAGCGCGCGCTCGACGATTTCAATGGCGCGGTCGACGCCGGCGCAAAAGCCGCGCGGCTCGGCCAGCAGGATTTCTTGCGGGAGTTTTTTCGATTCAGTCATAGGACGCCAATCACTTGCACTTCAAACACCACGGGCTGGCCGGCCAGCGGGTGGTTGAAGTCGAACTGCACGGCGTCGCCGCCCTCTTTGACCTGCTGCACCGAGCCGGCGTACTGGCCCATGCCGTCGGGCGTGGGGAACTGCACCACGTCGCCGACCTTGTACTGCTCGTCCGGGTCGCCCAGTTCATTGAGCAGCTTGCGCGCCACCCATTGCACGAGCTCGGGGTTGCGCTCGCCGAAGGCCTCGCCGGCCGGCAGTTCGAAGGTGGTGCGCGTGCCTTCGGGCAGGCCCAGCAGGCGCTGCTCTATGGCCGGCGAGAGCTCGCCCGTGCCCAGGCTCAGCGTGGCGGGTTTGCCCTCAAAGGTGTTGATGATGTCGGCGCCCGGCTTGCCGTCCACCGGAGGCCCGGCCATGCGGTAGTGCAGGGTCAGGAAAGAGCCCTGCTGGATCAGGGGGGCGGCGGCGAGTTCCACGGTGGACATAAGGCGGGGGCTTTCGGGGCCGGCCGGAACGGCGGGCCAGTGTTTGTAAACTGCCTCTATTGTAGAAAGGACGGCCCGGCCGGGCCAAACCCGGTTTTTTGGCCTTTTTTGCGCGGTGGCCTCCCTCGCCGCTCCCTGCCAGCCCACAACAAGAGATCGATCCATGATCCTGAAAGACCTGCCCCAAGACAGCCGCCCCCGCGAAAAACTGCTGGCCCGCGGCCCCGGCGCGCTCAGCAACGCCGAACTGCTGGCCCTGCTGCTGCGCACCGGCATCCCCGGCAAAAACGTGCTGCAGATGGGCCAGGAACTGCTGGATACCTTCGGCGGCGTGGCCGGCCTGCTACACGCCACGGCCGCGGACCTGCAGCGCATCAAGGGACTGGGCGGCCCCGCCAAGCGCTCGCAGCTGGTCGCCGTGCTGGAGCTGGCCCGCCGTGCGCTGGCCGAAAACCTCAGCCAGAAAACCCTGTTCGACACCCCCCAGGCCGTGCGCGACTACCTGCAGCTGCAGCTGGGCAGCCGGCCCCACGAGGTTTTCGCCATGCTGTTCCTGGACAGCCAGAACCGGCTGATCGTGCTCGAGGAGCTGTTTCGCGGCACGCTAACCCAGACCTCGGTCTACCCGCGCGAGGTTGTCATACGCGCCCTGGCCCTGAACGCCGCCAGCGTGGTGCTGGCCCACAACCACCCCAGCGGCTGGGCCCAGCCCTCGCGCGCCGACGAGGCGCTCACGCACAACCTCAAGGCGGCGCTGGCGCTGGTGGATGTGCGTGTGCTTGACCACTTCGTGGTGACCAGCACCCAGGCGGTGTCCATGGCCGAGCTGGGAATGTTGTAAGGTGAGTCCATGAAATCCCCCGCCCTCAAAAGCCTGCAAGACCTCAAGGCCGTCAAGCAGGCGATCGAAACCCGGGCCAGGCTCGAGAAAGAAGCCGCCGCCGCAAAGGCCGCCGCCGCGGCCAAAGCCAAGGCCGAAAAAGAACTGTTTTCGCGCGCCGTCGGCGCCGTCAAGGCCCTGCCCGCCAAACACCTGCCCGGCCACAAGGCCGCGCTGCCGGTGCCACAGGCCGCGCCCATCCCGGTGCAGCAGCAGCGCGACGAACTCGCGGTGATGCGCGAGGCGATCTCCGACGAGTTCGACGTGGAAACCCTGCTGGACACCGACGAGGCGCTGAGCTTCAGGCGGCCCGGCATGGGGCCCGACGTGGTGCGCAAGCTGCGCCGCGGCGGCTGGAGCATACAGGGCCAGCTCGACCTGCACGGCCTGCGCCGCGAGGACGCGCGCGAGGCGCTGGCGGGTTTCATCAAGGACGCCCACAAGATGGGCTGGCGCTGCGTGCGCGTGGTGCACGGCAAAGGTTTGGGCTCACCGGGCAAGACACCGGTGCTCAAGGGCAAAGTGCAAAGCTGGCTGATCCAGAAGCAGGAAGTGCTGGCCTTTGTACAGGCCAGGCCCGCCGAGGGCGGCGCCGGGGCGCTGGTGGTCTTGCTCGCGCAAAGCTGAGGCCGCAAGCGCCTTCGGTTTATTCGCCCCGGTTGCGCATCCAGTCCGCCGTCTGAAAAAACGACGCATTGAGCCGCGTGCGCAGTCCTTCATCGACCCCGGTCTCGCGCATGGCCTGGTCCATACAGGCCAGCCACTGGTCCCGCTCGGCAATCCCGATGGAGCCGCCGCCGGTCTGCTGCGGCATGTGGCGCATACGCAGGCGCGGATGGCCAAAACGGTCGGTGTAGTACTGCGGCCCACCCAGCCAGCCACACAAAAACCAGAACAGCCGCTGGCGCGCGTTGTCCAGCGTGCTGCCATGCGCAGCGCGCAGGGCTTTGTAGCCCGGCTCCAGGTCCATCAAGTCATAAAAGCGCTCAACCAGCGCCTTGACGCGCTCCTCGCCACCTATCCAGGCGAAGGGGGTTTCAAAGGGAGGATTTCCGGGAGGACGTTCTTCTATCTGCATGGGTTGATTATCGAAGCAGCGGCGGCCTGATTCAGGCCTAGGGCTAATTGGCCGCATTCTGTCTTCGGCTGTTTGGCTTTTCGGTATTCCTGCCCCCACCCCTTGTGGATGCGCCGAGGAGCGCAGGGCCAGACGGATCAGGGCAAAAACTTGTTTGAGCGAAGCGAGTTGTTTTTGACCCCGTCTGGACCGAGCACCGCAGGTTGCCCGCAGCGAAGCGGAGGGACGCAGCAACCAGGGTCGCCTTTTCTTTGCTTACTTTCTTTTGGCGAAGCAAAAGAAAGTGAGTTGCCGCCGGGCAACCCCCGGCCAGCAGAATTCAGCAAACAGCACTCCCTAAGAACAATAACAAGCCATCCCGAACGGCGTTCAGAAGGCGCCCGTTATTGCGCCTTCCTAAGCGTCTCCACCACCGGCGTATTCAAAACCGACCTCAACCCCCACCACCCCGCAGCAAGAGCAAGCACAGCCCCCGCCAGGCTGCCCAGCAAAGGCACCGTCCAAGACCCGGTCCAGTTGAACTCAAACACAAAACGCGCCAAGCCCCACCCCACGGCCAGTGCAACGACGGAGGCCAGGAAGCCGGCCAGCAGGCCGACGCCGGCCAGCTCCGCCCGCTGCACCTGGCGCAGCAGCGAGGCGCGCGCCCCCACCGCCCGCATGATGGCGAACTCTTTGGCGCGTTCCTCGCGGGTGGCGGTGATGGCGGCGAACAGCACGACCAGGCCGGCGGCAAGCGTGAAGCCGAACAAGAACTCCACCGCGCGTATCACCTGGTCGAGCACGCGCTGCACCTGGGCCAGCGTGCTGCTCATGTCGACATTCGTGATGTTGGGAAAAGCCTTGACCAGGGTGTTGTCAAAGCTTTGCGGGCGCGGCTGGCCGGGCACGGCGGCCACCGGTTCGGGCGCGCGGAAGGCGCTGATGAAAGACACGGGCACATCCGCCGGCAATTTCGCGACCGGGTACATCACAAAAAAATTGACGCGCATGGAACCCCAGTCGACCTTGCGCAGGCTGGTGATTTTCGCTTCGCTGGCCTGCCCGCCTACGTCAAAGCGCAGGCTGTCGCCGAGCTTGAGGCCCAGGGTCTTGGCCAGGCCGTCCTCGACGCTGACGGCGTCTTGTTCGCCGGCCGTCCAGCGCCCGCCGCTGAGCTGGTTGTGCGAGGGCATGTCCGCGCTGTTGGAAAGGTTGAACTCACGGTCGACCAGGCGCTTGGCGCGGTCGTCCTCAAAGTCGTCGGGGGTGACGGGCTTGCCGTTGACTGCGATCAGGCGGCCGCGGATCATGGGGTACCAGTCGAATTTTTTCACGCCGCCCTCGCGCAGGGCCTGCTGGAAGGCCTCGCCCTGCTCGGGCTGCACGTTGATGACAAAACGGTTGGGTGCGTCGGGCGGCGTGGCCCTGCGCCAGCTGCTGATGAGGTCGGTGCGCAGCAGCACCAGCAGCATCAGCGCCAGCAGGCCCACGGCCAGCGCGCTGGTCTGCACCACGGCGTACACCGGCCGGGCCGAGAGCTGGCGTGTGGCCAGCACCAGCCAGCGCGGCGCGGTCGCCTCGTGCACGCTGGCGCGCAGCAGCTTGACGGCGGCAAAACTGGCGACGGCAAACACCGCCACCGCGCCGGCAAAGCCGCCCACGGCGATCAGGCCCAGTTTCAGGTCGCTGCTGGCGGCCACCAGCAAGGCCGCAAAACCGGCCATGCCCACACCGAGCACCGCGAGCGAGGCGGGTTTGAGGTTGCCGACGTCGCGGCGTATCACGCGCAGCGGCGGCACCTGGGCCAGTTGCAGCACGGGCGGCAGGCCGAAGGCCAGCAGCAGCGTGAGGCCCATGCCCATGCCGAACAGCACGGGCCAGAAAGTGGCGGCCGGCAGCGCGGTCTCCACCAAACCGGCCAGCAGCAGCACAAAACCGTAATGCACGGCAAAACCCAGGGCTACGCCCAAGGCGCTGGCGAACAGGCCCGCCAGCACAAATTCAAAGGTATAGGCCAGCGCGATGGTGCGCTGCGGCTGGCCCAGCACGCGCAGCATGGCGCAGTCGTCCAGGTGCTTGGCCGCAAAGCCGCGCGCCACGATCGCCACCGCCACCGCACTCAGCAAGGCCGCCAGCAGCGCCACGAGGTTGAGGAATTTTTCGGCGCGGTCCAGGGTCTGGCGCATCTCGGGGCTGCCCGATTCAAGCGACTCCAGGCGCACGCCGCGCACGCCCGATTGCTCAAACGGCTTCTTGATTTCCGCATCGGCCCATTTCACATACGCCTTGACCGCCTTGTCATCACCGGCGACGGCAAAACGGTAGTTGGTGCGGCTGGCGGGCTGTATCAGGTTGGTGGCCGCGACATCGGCCTGGTTGACCATCACGCGCGGCGAAAAGCTGATGAAGCCCGCGCCGCGATCGGGTTCCTGCACGATGATGCGCGTGAGCTTGAAGCCGGCGTCGCCCAGCAGCAGGGTCTGGCCCAGCTTGAGGCCCAGCGCGTCGAGCAGCGAGGCATCGGCCCAGGCGGTGCCGGGGGCCGGCACCTCGCGCGTGTCTGCGCCGGGCTCGTCCAGGCTGGCGGCCACCTTCATGCTGCCGCGCAGGGGATAGCCTTGGGGCACGGCCTTGAAGGCCACCAGCTTGCTGGCGCCGCCGTCGGCATCGCCGGCGCGGCCCATGGTGGGAAAGGTGACGGTGGAAATACCCTGCAGGCCCAGTTCCCGCGCCTTGGCGATAAAGGCCGCCGGTGTCTGGCCGTCGCTGCGGATCACGGCGTCGCCGCCCAGCAGCTGCCGTGCGTCGCGCTGCAGGCCGCCCTTGAGGCGGTCGGCAAAAAAGCCGACGGCGGTCAGCGCCGCGACGGCCAGGGTGACGGCCACGATCAGCAGGCGCAACTCGCCTGCGCGCAGGTCGCGCAGCATGGTTTTCCAGCCGAGCTGGAGGAAAAGGGTGTTCATGCGCAGACCATAACGCAAAGTCCGCGGTCCTGGACGATGGCCGGGTTTGGAGCCGGGTTATGCAGGCGGCTCAGGGGCGCGCGGCGCTAGCCGCGGCCACAGGCGCTGCAGCGGCCGGCGCCAGCGCGTCCAGGCGCTTTTCGAGCGCGCGCAGCACCGGCGCGATGCCGGCGCCCACGCGGATCTGCGGGTTGGAAAAGCCGTCTTCCTTGCCGGCGTCGATCTCGCGCTGCTTGATCAGCGGCACGGCCCGCGCAAACGCCTGCTCGAAGGAGTGGGTCCTGCGCAGCTGCTCGTCGAACATGGCACGGCCGAAAAAGGTGAGTTCGGAGCGGCTCCCGCAGCCATAAGACGTGTGGGTGGCATCGGCCGCCGTCATGACCAGGGTGGTGTCGCCGGCCAGAGAGTCGACCCAGCCGCCCGAGTAGCAGGCGGAAATCGCGATCACGCGGTGGCGTATGCCCGACCTGTCCAGCGCTTCGCGCAGTTCATCCGGGCTTACAGGCGGCACCTGCAGCGGCCAGTGGGCGGCAGCCAGCTTGAAGTCGCTGGCGCCGTGTGAGGTCATGTAGACCACCAGCAGGTCGTTGTTGCGGTCCATACGCTGGGCGATCGCGTCGATGGCGCGCTCCATGTTGAGCGCGGTGGCCCAGAGGTGGGTCTGCGCGGTCGTGGCGTGGTTGACCAGGTGCACCACACGGCCCTCGGCGTCAAAGCGCTCGGCCAGCACCCGGCTGACCATGGTGCTTTCGCGCAGGAAGACGTCTTCCGCGGCATAAGGGGCGAACACCAGGGCATAAACGTCGGTCACGCCAGGCCGCTCATGCGCGATGGCGGCCATGGTTTTTTCCCACAGCGCCTGCTGTTCTTCAAAGGTCTGCTGGCTCAGCTGCAGCCGGGGCCTGTCGTCGGTGTCGCCGCGCGCGGCGTAGTCTTGTTGCCAGGTGCGGGCCTCGAATTGCCAGACCATAAGGCCGCTGGAGACTACCAGCACCAGCGCGAACACCGCCGTGCGCCAGCCTGGCCCGGCAAAGCGCCAGACCAGCACGATGGCCGTGCCTACGCCCCAGGTGATGAACAGGCCGTAAAAGCCCCAGTAAACCCAGGGCGACGAAAACACCGAACTCTTGACCCAACCCTGGGCGAAGGCGGCAATCACCCCCTGGTACAGCACCGTGGCCGGAAGCGACGAGAGCAGCCACAGGACAAAGCAGGCGGCGATGCCCTTCAGTCCTTCGCCAGAGGGTTCATCCGGGCCGGCATCCGGCGCGGTGCCCCGCGTGGGAAGCGCCCACCAGGCCAGGCCCAGGAACAGGCCGGCAGTCCACCAACCCGACAGCCACGCCTGCAAGTCCAGGCGCGCGGGGCCGGCCACTTCCAGGCGGGACAAGGCCAGTTCAAAACCAAGGACCAACACCGTCAGGAGCAGCACTTGCAGCGGCGTGGGTGCGCTCCCCGCCACGCGAGGTTTCAAAAACACTCCCGCACGCAGGCCCTCGCCCACCCAGCGCAGCAGCGAGAGGCCGGTGCCCGGCTTGCCGCGCATCGGCAAGGCTTCGGGAATTCCAGGAAGCATGGGCTGGACGTCGGTATCTGTAGCGGTCATGTCGGCGCGGTGGAAAAAGAGGCCGGCCTGGCGCCGGCGAGTTCAGGCTGCAGCGTGAGCCGCTGCGGATTGGCATAGCAGACAAAACGTTTGTTGGTGGCGCGGCCAATGGCGCACAGGCCGACCGTCTGCGCCACCTGGTGCCCCATCTGCGTGATGCCGCTGCGCGAGACCACAATGGGCACCCCCATCTGCGCGGACTTGATGACCATTTCGCTGGTGAGGCGGCCGGTCGTATAAAAAACCTTGTCCGATTTGCGCACGACAGGGCTGGCCTGCATCCAGATCCAGCCGGCGATGGTGTCGATGGCGTTGTGGCGGCCCACGTCTTCCACAAACAGCAGCATCTCGGGGTCGCCGTCCGTCATCGCGAACAGCGCGCAGGCATGGACCGAGCCGGCCGATTTGTAAGTCGTTTCCTTGAGCCGTATGGTGTTGACCAGGGCGTAGAGCTGGCCCTGGCTGATGCGCGCATCGGCCGGCAGCACGATGCCGTCGACCTCGTCCATCAGGCCGCCGAACACACTGCCCTGGCCGCAGCCCGTGGTGACCACGCGGCGCGCGGTTTTTTCTTCGATGTCCTCAATGCCGTGGCGGGTCTTGACGGCGGCGGCACCCACCTCCCAGTCCACGGTGATGGAGTCAATGTCGGCCACATCCTTGACCAGGCGCTGGTTGCGCAGATAGCCCAGCACCAGCCATTCGGGATGGGCGCCCAGCGTCATCAAGGTCACAAGTTCACGCTTGTCGACATACACCGTGAGCGCGCGCTCGGCCGGGATGGAGACCTGCTGCGTTTCGCCGTACTCGTTGACGGTCTGGACCTCGCAGGTCAGGGGCGCCCTGGCGTTTGTCAGGCGGGGCAAAGGTGATGGCGAAGGCATGCGGCAAGACTACAACAAAAAAGCCGACTCCTGCGGAGTCGGCTTTTTGAAGGCAAGAACCTACTCACGGCCTAAACGGGGCCGCGTTGGGGTGCAATCGGGATGAGTGGGTCGCCCGGGCACGCCGCATGGGCTAATGCCCATGCAAGGGCCTGGGTGGCTCAATCGCCCGATTTCACCCCAACCCGGAGGGCAAGCGCCTTTTCGGGCGGTCTGCGGCGTTGCGGCGCTAGCCCATAGCTGCACTATGGGCGTCGCACCGCGCCTTGCATCCCATCCCGAAAAGATGCTTGCGCGGCCCCGTTTAGGTCGTGAGTAGGTTCTGGAATCAGGACTTCTTGGCGGGGTTGCCGACCGCGTCCGGCTGTTTGGTGCTGGGCGGGCTGGTGGCCGTGCCGGCCGGCGAATGCGCGCCGGCGGCTTCCAGCGGCTTGGCTTCAGGCGGGGTGTAGGCAAAGGGGCCGGGGTCGGCGCAGGCTGGCGCGGCGGCGGGCGGCTTGGTGTCCTTGCCCGCGGCCTTGGCCGATTTGTAATAAGCGGCAGCCACCTTGTCCTGCGCCTTGCAGAGCTGGTAAGCATCGACCTTGCCGGTCCACGCGGTTTTGGCGGCGGCTTCAGCGGCCTTGGCCTTGGCTTCGTCGCTCAGGGGCGGCAGCTTGGCGAGCACAGCGGCCGACGCGGTGGCCAGCAGGCCCAGGATCAGGATTTTTTTCATGGAGTCCTCACTGCTTGTTCAGGCTTGCGCGATCTGTCCCGGCGGCTCAACAGGGGGCTTGCTGCGCTGGGCAGGAATATTGCCGGCCTTGACCTCGTCGTACCAGTATTCGTGGTGCTCCCTGGCCCAGGTCTCGTCGACATAACCGGTGCGCATGGCCTGGTAGGCGCCCTGCATGCCGATGGTGCCCAGGTAGATGTGGCCGAGGAACAGGCACATCATGAGCACGGTGGCGACGGCATGCACCATGTGCGCGACCTGCATGGTGGCGCGCTCGTAAACCAGGCCGGGCAGCAGCTTGTCGAGCACAAAACCCGAGGACACGACCACGATGCCGAGCAGGAACACGCCGCCCCAGAAGATGAGTTTTTCGCCCGCGTTGAAACGGTTCGAAGGCGGTTCCTCACCGCCCGTGACCAGGCCGCCGCCCTTGGCCAGCCAGCGCAGGTCGCCCTTTTGCGGCCAGTTGTCGCGCAAAAAGGTGAAGAACACGATCACCAGCGACACCGCAAACAGCGGGCCGGCGAAGTTGTGCATCGTCTTGAGCACCCAGGTCAGCCAGCCGAAGAGCGCGCCGCCAATGACGGGCTGCAGGAAGAACTTGCCGAAGGCCATCACCAGGCCGGAGATTGCCAGGATGGAAAACGCGATCGCGTTGGACCAGTGCGCGGCGCGCTCAAAAGGCGTGAAGCGCTCTATCTTGCGGCCGGTGTCGGCGCCATGGGTCTTGATGGAACCCTTGCTGAAGTAAAAAATCGCAATCGCCAGCAGCACGATCAGGAACAGCGAGCCGCCGTAGGGAATGATCCAGTTGTTGCGCACCTGGCGCCAGGCCTCGCCGGCATTGGTCAGGCGCGAGCCGGGGTACTGCACAAAGGGCTGGATCAGGTTGCCGGCTTCGGGCGCTTCGCTTTTGGGCAGGCTGCTGTAGCCGGTGACGCCCTCGCCCACCTGGCGCCACATAGGCGCGTTGTTGCCGGGCTGGACCTTGGCACGTTCGCCGTTGTTCTGTTTGGCGTAATTGGGATCGGCGCTCGCGTCGGGCTTGACCTCAAAAATGTTCTGGCCCTGGATGCCACTGGTGGCCGCCGGCGCGGCGGCAGGAGCGACAACGCCCTGGGCCTGCGGTGCAGCTGCCGGCGCAGGGGCCTGCGCGGCCGCCAGCCCGGCCAGGCCGGCTGCCAGCAGAAAGAGAACGGGTCGCGCAAGAAACATAAGGCCTCCGCTCGCTATTTCGACGTGCCCGTCTTGGTGTATTCGTTCTGACTGTTCTGGGCCCGGGCCTTGAGCCCCTGCTCCCAGCTGGCCTTGTCGCCCTTGGTCCAGCCCGGCGCCGCGAAGGCGTTGTCGGTGCCCTGGAAGGCCGCGGTGTCGCTTCGCGCGCCGCTACCCAGGGTTTGCGGTTTTTCGCCGCAAGCGCTCAGGACGGTGAAGGCCGCAGTAACGCAAACCAGTATCGCGAGGCGCTTCATGATTTGGCTCCCGCGGGCGGCTGGCCCGCTTGTTTGGACCCATAGGCCGTGCCCCAGCCCCAGACCTCGGCGCCCTTGCCGCGTTGCACCACGCGGTTGCGGAAGATGTCGGCGACCACGTCGCCGTCGCCGGCCAGCAAGGCCTTGGTCGAGCACATTTCGGCGCAGGCCGGCAGCTTGCCTTCGGCCAGGCGGTTGCGGCCGTATTTCTCAAACTCGGCCTGGCTGCCGTTGACTTCCGGGCCGCCGGCGCAGAAGGTGCACTTGTCCATCTTGCCGCGCACGCCAAAAGTGCCCGCTGCCGGGAACTGCGGCGCGCCGAAGGGGCAGGCATAGGAGCAGTAGCCGCAGCCTATGCAGATGTCCTTGTCGTGCAGCACCACACCCTCGTCGGTCCGGTAAAAACAGTTGACCGGACAGACGGCCATGCAGGGCGCATCGCTGCAATGCATGCAGGCCACCGAGATGGATTTTTCGCCGGGAACACCGTCGTTGAGCGTCACCACGCGGCGGCGGTTCACGCCCCAGGGGACCTCGTTCTCGTTCTTGCAGGCGGTGACGCAGCCGTTGCATTCGATGCAGCGCTCGGCGTCACAGACAAATTTCATGCGTGCCATGTTTTTACCCTATGCCCTTTCGACGTTGCAGACCGTCGTTTTTGTTTCTTGCATCATCGTGACGCTGTCGTACCCGTAAGTCGTCGCCGTGTTGATGGCTTCGCCGCGCACCACGGGCGCCGCGCCGTTGGGGTAATAAGCCAGCATGTCGGCGCCCTGCCAGCGGCCCGAGAAGTGGAAGGGCATGAACACCGTGTCGGGGCCCACGCGCTCGGTCACCATGGCCTGCACGTTCAGGCGTGCGCCCGTGGGGGTGCTGACCCAGGCGCGTTCGCCATTGCGTATGCCTTTTTCGGCGGCCACCTTGGGGTTGATCTCGATGAACATCTCCTGCTGCAGCTCGGCCAGCCAGGGGTTGGAACGGGTTTCCTCGCCGCCGCCCTCGTACTCGACGAGCCGGCCCGAGGTCATGACCAGCGGGAATTTCTCGTGCACCTTGTCGGCGATGTTTTTCTGCTGGATGGTCTTGTACAGCGTGGGCATGCGCCAGAAGGCCTTCTTGTCGTCATGCGTGGGGTACTTGGCCTGCAGGTCGGCGCGGTTGCCATACAGCGGCTCGCGGTGCTGCGGGATCGCGTCGGGGAAGTTCCAGACCACCGCGCGCGCCTTGGCGTTGCCGAACACATGGCAGCCGTGCAGCTTCATGGTGACGCGGATGATGCCGCCTGAAGAGTCGGTCTTCCAGTTCTTGCCTTCGGCCGCGGTTTTTTCGGCGTCGGTCAGGTCGTCCCACCAGCCCAGCTTCTTGAGCAGCAGGTGGTCGAACTCGGGGTAGCCTGTGGCGATATCGGCGCCCAGGGAGCACGAGCCGTCTTCGGCCAGCAGGTTGACGCCGTCTTTTTCGACGCCGAAGTTGGCGCGGAAGTTGCCGCCGCCGTCCATGACGTGTTTGGAGGTGTCATAAAGATTGGGCGAGCCCGGGTGCTTGAGCTCGGGGTTGCCGTAGCAGGGCCAGGGCAGGCCGAAATAGTCGCCCGTGGTGTCGTAGCCGGTTTCCTTGTCCTTGCCGCCTTTGGACTTGAGGGTCTTGACGTCGAACAGGTGCATATTGCGCATGTGCGCCTTCAGGCGCTCCGGGCTCTGGCCGGTATAGCCTATGGTCCAGCAGGTCTTGTTGATCTCGCGCAGGATGTCCTCGGGCACGGGCTCATCCATGCCCTTGACCTTTTGCATCTTGTAGTTCTTGGAGAGTTCCTTGGCGAAACCGAGCTTGTCGGCCAGCTGGTGCATGATCATGTGGTCGCTGCGGCTTTCCCACAGCGGCTCTATGACCTTCTCGCGCCATTGCAGCGAGCGGTTGGAGGCGGTCACCGAGCCGCTGGTCTCGAACTGCGTGGCGGCCGGCAGCAGGTAGACCGCGCGCTTGGGGTTCTGGTCTTCGGCCTTGCCGGGCATGGCGGCCATGGCCGCGGTGGCCGAGGGGTACGGGTCGACCACCACCAGCAGGTCCAGCTTGTCCATGGCCCGTTTCATCTCGAGGCCGCGTGTCTGCGAGTTGGGCGCATGGCCCCAGAAGAACACGCCGCGCAGGTTGGACTCCTGGTCTATCAGTTCGTTTTTCTCGAGCACGCCGTCTATCCAGCGCGACACCGTGATGCCGGGCTTGCCCATCATGGCGGCCGAGGCGTAGCGGCCCTTGATCCAGTCGAAATCCACACCCCAGATCTTGGCGAAGTGTTTCCACGAGCCCTCGGCCAGGCCGTAGTAGCCGGGCAGCGAATCAGGGTTGGGGCCGACGTCGGTCGCGCCCTGCACGTTGTCGTGGCCGCGGAAAATATTCGTGCCGCCGCCGGACTTTCCGACGTTGCCCAGCGCGAGCTGCAGGATGCAGGAGGCGCGCACGATGGCGTTGCCTATGGTGTGCTGGGTCTGGCCCATGCACCAGACGATGGTGCTGGGGCGGTTCTGGCTCATCATGGTGGCCACCTTGAGCGTGGTGGCCTCGTCCACGCCGCAGGCTTCCAGCACCTTGTCGGGCGTCCACTTGGCCATCACGTCGGCCTTGACCTTGTCCATGCCGTAGACGCGGTCGTTGATGTATTTTTTGTCTTCCCAGCCGTTCTTGAAGATGTGGTACAGCACGCCGAAGAGGAAGGGAATGTCCGAGCCCGAACGAATGCGCACATAGTCGTCGGCCTTGGCCGCCGTGCGCGTGAAGCGCGGGTCCACCACGATCAGCTTGCAGCCAGTTTCCTTGGCGTGCAGCATGTGCAACATGCTGACCGGATGGGCCTCGGCCGCATTCGAGCCTATGTACAACGCGCACTTGCTGTTCTGCATGTCGTTGTAGGAATTGGTCATGGCGCCGTAGCCCCAGGTGTTGGCGACGCCGGCCACCGTGGTCGAGTGGCAGATGCGGGCCTGGTGGTCGCAGTTGTTGCTGCCCCAGAAGCTCACGAACTTGCGCATCAGATAGGCTTGCTCGTTGTTGTGCTTCGACGACCCCACCCAGTAGACCGAGTCGGGGCCGCTTTCCTTGCGCAGCTCAAGCAGCCTGGCGCTGATTTCGTTCAGCGCCGTGTCCCAGCTGATGCGCTCGTACTTGCCGTTCACCAGCTTCATGGGGTAGCGCAGGCGGTACTCGCCGTGGCCGTGCTCGCGCAGCGCCGCGCCCTTGGCGCAATGCGCGCCCAGGTTGATGGGCGAGTCGAACACCGGCTCCTGGCGCACCCAGACGCCGTTTTCCACCACGGCATCAACGGCGCAGCCGACCGAGCAGTGGCCGCACACCGTGCGTTTGACTTCTATCTTGCCGCCGGCGGCGCCGGCACCGGGCGTGGCGGCCTCGGCTTTTTTGACCAGGCTCAGCTGCGTCGCGGCCAGGCCCACGCCGACACCCAGGCCGGAGCGGCGCAAAAAGGCGCGGCGGTCCATGGTGGGCAGGGCATTGGACAGGCCCCGCGACAGGCTGTGCACAAAACGCGTGGACGCGCGGTGCGCGGGATGGACTTCGGAAGTTTTTTTCGTGAGCAGCATGAAGCTCTCCGTGGGAAAGTGAAACCGGGCCGGGTGCGGGCGGATCAGACGCGGGTGGTCTTGTAGTAGCGCTTGACGTGTTCCGAGAGGCTGTAGCCGCCGCCTTTTTCAGGGGCCGGCTTGGGCGCCGGGAGTTCGGCCTGCAGGGCCGGTGCGCCCGGCAGGGCCACGACGGCCGCTGCGGCCGCGCCTGTGGCGGCGGCACCGAAAAAGAATCCCCGTCGCGAGGGTTTTGGCTGGCTGTCCTGCATGGTGTTCTCCAGGGGAAGGCTTGCTCGGTATGCAACCGTTTGCATAGTACTGTACGTCAGAGGGCCCCGGGCCACAATGGCTTGTCCGACTCAATCCGGGGGGCTAGGGAAAACGATAGGCTATCTTATGATCGCGCCGCCACAGGCTGTCTCATATTGAGAAAACATTCACCCGCTTCCAGCGCCCGGCCTTCTAGGCCAGCATGTCAAAGCCCTGCGCCTCGACGCTCATGAAGGCCTGCGTGAAGGCCGCCAGCGCCGCGTAAAAGCGCGCCTTGGGGTGTTGCGTGATGGCCTCGCACATCAGCGGCAGCCAGGGCTGCAGGTGGCGCGCGAAAAACTCGCGTTGCCGCGTGAGGTTGGCCACGGCCACGTCGTCGCCGGCGATCAGGTAGCGCATGACTTCGCAGAGATAGGCCACATGGTCTTCGGTCTCGGGCATGGACTCGTCGCGCGCCAGGCCCAGCGCCGCGAGTTCGGTGCGCAGGGCGGCCAGCGGTTTTTCATTGAGGAAACCGCTGAGGTAATGAGAACCAAAGAGGTACAGCTCGGGCTTGCCCACACCACCGAACAGCGCGTCGTGCTCCTGGGCGGTGGCCTCCCGGCTTTGCGCGCGCGCCGCGGCCACCAGTTCGCCCCAGGAGCTTTCCAGCAGCGCACCTTCGGCGGGCGCGGCCGTCACGGCGACGCGCAGGTTGTCATAAAGGTCGACCGAGGGCGCGGCGTAATACAGCGCGGCCAGCAGGCCATAGACCTCGGCGCGCGCGGTTTCTTCGTCCAGGGTGGTGGCGGTCAGGGAGGCTGGCGTCATGGGCGGCGTCTTATGTCTTGTTCTAGCGGATGTCGGTGATCTTGACTTCGTTCTCGGCGGAATACAGGTCGATCACGCGGCAGTCGCCGCACATCTTGAGGCGATCGGCCGCCGCGCCCTGGAACATCGCGTGGCCGGCCAGCTTGCCCAGCATGGACTCTATGGCCTTGAGCGTGCCGAAGGGTTTGGCGCAGCGTATGCAGTGGTAGGGCGCGCTTTCGTTGAGCACCCTGGCCTCCTTGCGCTGCGGTGTCAGCAGCAATCGCGGCTGCAGCGTGATCGCGTCCTCGGGGCAGGTGGTGGCGCACAGGCCGCACTGCACGCAGTTTTTCTCGATGAACTTGAGCTGCGGCCGATCCGGGTTGTCCTGCAGCGCGCTGGCCGGGCAGGCGCTCACGCAGCTCAGGCACAAGGTGCAGCTGTCGGCATTGACCACCAGGCTGCCGAAGGGCGAGCCTTGGGCGGGCAGCGCAATCGCTTCGGGCAGCGCAGCGGGCGCCTGCTGGATCAGGTGGTCCAGCGCCATGTCCAGCGTGCTGCGTTTTTCCTGGGCGACGGCAAAACGCGCCGGGGTGGCGGGTACGGCGGTCCGGTTGCGGGCCAGGGCTTGCAGGCCGGCGTCCAGGCCGGCGACGTCGCCGGCTTGCGCACGCAGCAAATGGAAGTGAACGCCCGCATAACCCAGCCCGTTCACCAGCGCTTGCGCCACGCGCATCTGCTGCGTGAGTCCTTCGAGATAAGCCGGCGCTTCCTCGTCCGTCACCAGCACGGCCACCTGTGAAGCGCCGAAGGCGATGGCGCTGAGCCACAGGTCCAGGCCCAGGCTGGCCGTGTGCCACAAGGCCTGCGGGATCACGTTGGCCGGCACGCCGCGCACGGTTTTTTGCAGGCGCGCGGCGCGGCCCAGGGCCTCGACGGCCTGCTGGCCGCGGCCCTGGCTGTGGAACAGCAAGACCGGCTGCGCGCCGCCGGCTTTGGCATAGGCCGACAGCAGGGTCTTGAAACGCACGCCCTGCTCGCTGGCGCGCGGATAAGCGTAAGTGAGCGCCCCCGTCGGGCACACCGTGGTGCAGGCACCGCAACCGACGCAGAGATTGGGGTTGACGACGATCTGCTGGCGCTTTTTCTCGCTGCTGACGGCGCCGGCCGAGCAGATGTCCACGCAGGCATTGCAGCCCACGGTGTCGTTGCGGCTGTGGGCGCACAATTTTTGTTTGTAGGCAAAAAACTTGGGCTTCTCGAACTCGCCCACCATGTCGCGCAGCTTGAGCACGGTGGCCGGCAGGCCGGGCGAGGCCAGGCCGGCTGAGGCGTCCTGCGCGAAATAGCCTTGCGGCGGCGCATGCAGCGTGAACAGCGGTTTGGCGCCCAGGTCCAGCACCAGGTCAAAGGCTTCGGTGAGGCTTTGCGGCGCGCGGTTGAAGTCGATTGCGCCGGCCACTTTGCAAACGGCCGTGCAGTCGCGGTGTGATGTGCATTTGGCGCTGTCGACCTGGTAGCTCAGGTCTATGGCGCCTTCCGGGCACACGGCCACACAGGCATTGCAGCGCGTGCACAGGTCCAGGTCTATGGGATTGGTCTTGTCCCAGCTCGCTTCAAACGCGCCCAGCCAGCCCTTGAGCGCAAGCCGCTCGCCGCTGATGACCGGGTATTGGCGCTCCTGCGCGGGAAGGCCGGCCTGCGCGCCGGCGGAAACACCCTGCGCGAAGATGGTGACTTCCAGCGTATCGGCCAGCAATGCGGCCACCTGCTCGGCCTGATCCACCGGGCCGACGATCAGCAAACGGCCGGCGCTTTTATAGGTGACCGTGGCCACGGGCTCGGCATCGGGCAATTGGGCTGCGGCCAGCAGCGCCGCGATCTTGGGTCCGGCGCTGGAAGCGTCCTTGCTCCAGCCGCCGGTCTCGCGGATGTTGACGAACTTGACGACCGACGTCGCACCCTGGGTTTGCGCGCCGACCTCGGCGAACAGGCGTTTTTCCTGGGTGCAGGCCACCACCACGTCGTCGCCCGATTGCACGGCCTTCTGGAAAGCCCCGGCTTCGCGCCGGCACAGCGCCGAATGCAGTGTCAGGCTCTCATTGAGGGCCTCGCCCAGCGCCTGGGGCTGGAGCGGCATGGTCTGGTTGCAGTCGCAAATCAGTGTGGGCATGGTCTGGTTGGCTACCGGCCACGGGGGGCTCGGGTTGGCTGGTCTGTGCGGGCCCGGCCGGCTCGGGAGGAGCTATGTCCGGGTTTTCATAGGAGGACTGTGCCACGGTTTCATCCGTGGGGTTATTGGCGCTTTCCCGCGAGGCGGCGGCCGCTTTCTCTTTGTTCTTTTCCTCATCCTCATCGTCAAACAGCTTGAGGAACTTCGCGCTGGCCATCTGCCGCAGCATGGACTCCGGAATCGGCTCGAACTTGGAGTAATCGTCGATGTAGGTGTCCAGCCCGTCCATCACATTGAAGTGCGGGTCGGCAAAGAGTTTTTTCATGGCCGCGTTGCGCACCTCGGGGCTCACATTGCCGGCCATAAAGGGTTTGAAGTCGGAATCGCGGGTCAGCCGCCTGGCATCGTCCAGTGTCAGCGCTTCGGGCGGCGCGGCATCAGGCAGAGGCGCTTGCGCTACCGGCTCCGCCTGTGTGGGTGCCACTGGCGCAAGGGGTGCGGCCGAGGCGGGGACGGGAGCCGCCGCCGGCTCGTCCAGAACCTTGCCCTGGCGCGCCTCTTCCTTGCGGCGGGCCCAGCGGCCCAGGAAGCCCGTGGGTTCATCCGCCATGGCCGCCTCCGCCGGTTTTTTTGCCTGTGCTCACACTCGCGGGATTGCCGAAGCGGTCGGCCAGGGACTTGAAGCTTTGCGGGCGCTGCCGCCGCTTGGGCTCAGCCACATGGTGTTTGTCGACGAAGTCGCGCAGCCAGGCCACAACCTCGGGCGGTGCGGGCACCTGCTCCACGGTTTCCTGCGCGTCCAGCCAGCGGCCGGCATCGTGGTAGCTCAGGGTCACGGTCTGGGGCACGGCAATCGGTTCGTCGGCCAGCAAGGCTTCTTCCTCCATGCGCCACAGCACCCAGAAGCAGGGCTGGCCGGTGCTGGCATTGAGGTAATAACCTTCGGCGTCGTCGGTGAAGAGCTCGACCGCAAAGCCCGGGTGCAGCCAGCGCTCTTCGCGCTCGTCTTTGAGCAGCAGCCGCGGCGCGGCGCCAAAGCCGTCTTCATGGGGCACCACGTCGGCCAGCACCCAGCGCCAGGGCTGCCAGCGGTTGTTGATGTGTTCGCGGCGCATGACGACCGCCGCCGCCGTGCAGGGCCGGGGCATGGCGGCGTCTGTTTCGGGGGAACGCAGCTGGAAGTCGGACATGCCCGCAGTGTACGGCGGGCTTCTGCCCGTACAGGAAAGACCCTAGCGCGCGCCTGCCCCTTCGCCATAACCCTGGGTGGCCGACACCTGGCCGCCGCGGCGTATCGCGACGGCGCAGTACTTGAACTCCGGGATCTTGCCGAAAGGGTCCAGCGCGGCATTGGTCATCAGGTTGGCCGCCGCCTCGTAATAGGCAAAGGGGATGAAGATCGCGCCATGCGGCGTGCCGTCGTCGCGCCGCACATGGATGGCGACCTGGCCGCGGCGCGACTGCACGGTGATCACGTCGCCGGCCTGCAGCCCCAGTTCCGCGAGGTCGTCGCCGCACAGCGAGGCCGTGGCCATGGGCTCGATCGCGTCAAGCACCGTGGCGCGCCGCGTCATGCTGCCGGTGTGCCAGTGCTCGAGCTGCCGCCCGGTGATCAGCACAAAGGGAAAGTCCGCGTCGGGCCGCTCATTGGCCGGGATGATGTCGGCGGGCACCAGGTGCACGCGCCCGTCGTTGGTGGCGAAGCGGTCTATGAAGACGGTGGGCGCGCCGGGATCGTCTTCGCTCAGGCAGGGATAGGTCACGCTGGACTCGCGCTGCAGCCGCTCCCAGCTGATGCCCGAGATCGCCGCGTGCATGGCCTGGCGCATTTCCTCATAAACGGCCGCAACGCCCGAGTGCTCGCCCGCATAGTTCCAGTTCAGCCCCATGCGCTGCGCGATCTGCTGGATGATCCACAGGTCGGGTTTGGCTTCGCCGGGCGGTGTGATGGCCTGCTTGCCCAGCTGCACCATGCGGTCGGTGTTGCTGACCGTGCCGGTTTTTTCGGGCCAGGCGGTGGCCGGCAGCACCACGTCGGCCAGCCAGGCGGTTTCGGTCATGAAGATGTCCTGCACCACCAGGTGCTCCAGGCTGGCCAGCGCATGGCGCGCGTGGTTGAGGTCGGGGTCGCTCATGGCCGGGTTCTCGCCCATGATGTACATGCCGCGCACCTTGTGCGGGTCGCTGTCGGGCGCGAGCGCCTTGTGCATGATCTCGACCACGGTATAGCCGGGCTTTTCGTCCAGCGGCGTGCCCCAGAATTTCTCGAACCAGGCGTGCGCGCCGGCGTTGTCCACGCGCTGGTAGTTGGGAAACATCATGGGGATCAGGCCCGCGTCGCTGGCGCCCTGCACATTGTTCTGGCCGCGCAGCGGGTGCAGGCCGGAGCCGGGCTTGCCGATCTGGCCGGTCACCGTGACCAGCGCGATCAGGCAGCGCGCGTTGTCGGTGCCGTGCACGTGCTGGCTGATGCCCATGCCCCACAAAATCATCGCGCCCTTGGCCTTGGCGAATTCGCGCGCCACCTCACGCAGGGTTTGCGCAGGGATGCCGCAGATGGGCTCCATGGCCTCGGGGCTGTAGCCCTTGACGTTTTCTTTCAAGGCCTCGTAGTTGCTGGCGCGCTTGCTGATGAAGTCCTGGTCGGCCAGGCCTTCGTCGATCACGGTATGGATCAGCGCATTGAGCATGGCCACGTCGGTGTCGGCCTTGAACTGCAGCGTGCGCCAGGCGTGTTTGCCGATGTCGGTGACGCGCGGGTCGGCCAGCACGATTTTTGCGCCGTTCTTGGCCGCGTTCTTCATCCAGGTGGCGGCCACCGGGTGGTTGGCCGTGGGGTTGGAGCCGATCACAAAGATCAGGTCCGAATGCTCCACGTCGTTGACCTGGTTGCTGACCGCGCCCGAACCCACGCCTTCGAGCAGGGCCGCGACGCTGGAGGCATGGCACAGCCGCGTGCAGTGGTCCACGTTGTTGGAGCCGAAGCCGGTGCGCACCAGCTTCTGGAACAAATAGGCCTCTTCGTTGCTGCCCTTGGCCGAGCCGAAACCGGCCAGGGCTTTTTTGCCGTGCGTGTCGCGCAGGCCCTTGAGGCTGCCGGCCGAAAGCGCCAGCGCTTCTTCCCAGCTCGCCTCGCGGAACACCTCGGACCAGTCGGCGCTGTCGCGGTTGAGGTTTTGCAGCGCCTCGGGGTCCTTGCCCACGCCGGCCTTGCGTATCAGCGGCACCGTCAGGCGCTGCGGGCTGTGCGCATAGTCAAAACCGAAGCGGCCCTTGACGCACAGCCGCGAATGGTTGGCCGGGCCGTCGCGCCCGTCCACGCTGACGATCTTGTTGTCCTTGACGTTGTAGGTCAGCAGGCAGCCGACGCCGCAGAAGGGGCAGACCGAGTCGACCTTTTTATCAACCACCTGCGAGCCGAGCTGCGATTTGGGCATGAGCGCGCCCGTGGGGCAGGCCTGCACACATTCGCCGCAGGCCACACAGGTGCTGTCGCCCATGGGGTCGTCCAGGTCGAACACGATCTCGCTGTGCGAGCCGCGCATGGCGTAGCCGATCACGTCGTTGACCTGTTCCTCGCGGCAGGCGCGCACGCAGCGGTTGCACTGGATGCAGGCATCCAGGTTGACCGCCATGGCCGGGTGCGAGACGTCGGCCGCGGGCTGCTCGCGGCGCAGGGCTTTGAGCGCGGGGCGCACCTGCACTTCCATGCGGTCCGCCCATTCGCTGAGTTCGCCGTGCTGCAGCGACTCGTCTTTTTCATTCCATTTGTAGCCGGTGTCGGGCATGTCCGACAGCAGCATCTCCAGCACCATCTTCTGGCTCTTGAGCGCGCGCTCGCTGTGCGCCTGCACCTCCATGCCGGCCGTGGCGCTGCGGCAGCAGCTGGGGGCCAGCGTGCGTTCGCCCTTGACCTCGACCACACAGGCGCGGCAGTTGCCGTCGGGCCGCAGGCCGTCCTTGTAGCAAAGGTGGGGAATGTCCACACCGTGGCGCGCGGCGGCCTTGAAGATGGTTTCGCCTTCGTAGGCATGGATGCTCTTGCCGTCGAGCTTGAACTCCACGGTTTGCGGCAGCACTTCAGCGAGTTTGGCGGGGGCGTTCATGCCGCGGCTCCGATCTCATGCGGGAAATATTTCTGGATGCTGCGCACCGGGTTGGGCGCGGCCTGGCCCAGGCCGCAGATGGAAGCGTCGGTCATCACGATGTTGAGATCTTCCAGCGTGTCGCCGTCCCAGCGCTCGGCCTGCATCAGCTGCGCGGCCTTGGCCGTGCCGACACGGCAGGGCGTGCACTGGCCGCAGCTTTCATGTTCGAAGAACTTCATCATGTTGAGGGCGGCGTCGCGCGCGCGGTCCTGGTGGCCCAGCACCATGACGGCGGCCGAGCCTATGAAACAGCCATAAGGCTGCAGCGTGTCGAAGTCCAGCGGGATGTCGCCCAGGGAGGCCGGCAGGATGCCGCCCGAGGCGCCGCCTGGCAGGTAAGCGTAAAAGTCGTGGCCCTCGGCCATGCCGCCGCAGTATTCGTCTATCAGCTCGCGCACCGTGATGCCGGCCGGCGCCAGCTTGACGCCGGGTTGCTTGACGCGCCCGCTCACGCTGAAGCTGCGCAAACCCTTGCGGCCGTTGCGGCCGAAGCCGCTGAACCATTGCGGGCCTTTTTCGACGATGTCGCGCACCCAGTACAGGGTCTCGAAGTTGTGCTCCAGCGTGGGCCGGCCGAAGAGGCCCACCTGCGCGATGTAGGGCGGGCGCATGCGCGGCTCGCCGCGTTTGCCTTCTATGCTTTCGATCATGGCCGACTCTTCACCGCAGATATAGGCGCCCGCGCCGCGCCGCAGCTCGATCAGCGGCAGCTCGCAGGGCGGGTCGGCGCGCAGTTTGTCGAGTTCAGCCTGCAGGATGGCGCGGCAGTCATGGTATTCATCGCGCAAATAGATGTAGCAGGCCTCCACGCCCACCACCTGGGCGGCGACCAGCAGGCCCTCGAGGAAACGGTGCGGGTCGCGCTCAAGATAAGTGCGGTCCTTGAAGGTGCCGGGCTCGCCTTCATCGATGTTGACGGCCATCAGGCGCGGCGCGGGCTGATCGCGCACGATGCGCCATTTGCGGCCGGCCGGAAAACCCGCGCCGCCCAGGCCGCGCAGGCCGGAGTCTTCCATGGCCTTGATGATGCGTTCGGCGTCTTCCTCGCCGTTGACCACCGCGGCAGCCAGCGCATAGCCGCCGTGTTCGCGGTACAGCGCATAGCCGGTATGAGCGGGCGCGGTGCCGGTGCTGGCGCCGGTCACGCTGTGTTCAGCGAAATCGGCAGCGTTAAAAGGCACGGCAGCTTGGGCCACAGCAGCGGCGCTTTGCGCCTGGCCGACCGCCGCGACAACGGCCTGCGGCGTGGCAAAAGGTACGGCCTGCTGGTGCACCGCGACGGCGGGCGCCTGCTCGCAGCGGCCTATGCAGGGCGCGGCGACCACGCGCACGTCCTGGCTTCCAAGCAGCGCCGGCAGGCGCGCCAGCAAATCTTGCGCGCCGGCCAGTTCGCAGGCCAGGCCGTCGCAGACCCGCACCGTGAGGCCGGGGGCTTTGCCGTCGCCGCGAATCACTTCGAAGTGGTGGTAGAAGGTCGCGACCTCGTAGACCTCGGCCATGGGGATGTTCATTTCCTTGGCCAGCGCCACCAGATGCCTGTCGTGCAAGCAGCGGTAAGCGTCGTTGAGCGTGTGCAGGTGCTCGATCAGCAGGTCGCGCCTGTAGCCGGCCTCGGGCCGCGCGCCTATCAGTGCGCGCACCTCGTCCAGCGATGCATCGTCCGCCTGGCGCCCCTTGAGTTTGCTCTTGCGGCGTATGCGCTCGCGCATTTCGTCGACCGTTGCGACGGCAACGGCCTTGACTTCGGGACTGCGACCAGGATGGTTCATGGTTGGCTGGGCCGGCGTCCCCGCCTCAGGCGCGGGGACGGCTTGGCTTGAAACGAAATAATCTGTGAATCAATAAAACGATGGACGTTCAGGCAAAAAACTTGGCCACGCTTTGCAAGGTGCGGTAAATACCCCAGGCCAGCGGAATGCCCACCGCGAGCCAGGCCAGCACCACCACCACGGGGCTCACCGTGCCGCCGTTACCGTTGCCGCCATTGGCGCGGTGCAGTTCGGAGGCCACGGCTTTTTCATGGGCCAGGCGTTTTTCTTCGGCGAGCTCGCTGTCGGTCATGAACCACTTGGGGTTCAGCGGGCGCACCAGCAGGTTGCAGACCAGGCCCAGCACCAGCATGCCCACCAGGATGTACATGGTCTGGTTGTACACCTGCTCGCGCGGAATGCCCAGCCCCAGCTGGTATTCGCGCATGTAATTCACCACCACCGGGCCCAGGATGCCGGCCGTGGCCCAGGCCGTCAGCAGGCGGCCGTGGATGGCGCCCACCATCTGGGTGCCGAAGATGTCGGCGAGGTAGGCCGGCACGGTGGCAAAGCCGCCGCCGTACATGCTCAAAATGACGCAGAAGGCGCCGACGAACAGCAAAATGCTGCCGGCCGCCGCGCTGCCCGGCACGCTGAAATACAGCACGCCGCCCAGCACAAAGAAGACCACATAGGTCATCTTGCGGCCCAGCTTGTCGGACAGGCTGGCCCAGAAGAAGCGGCCGCCGATGTTAAAGAGGCTCAGCAGCGCGGTAAAACCGGCGGCCACGGTGGCGATGGCGGCCAGCTGCGCCTTGTCGAGTTCGCCGAACTTCTGGCCCACGCCTATCAACGAGCCGCCGAAGACTTCCTGCAGCATGGGCGAGGCCATGCCGATCACGCCGATGCCGGCGCTCACGTTCATGCACAGCACCATCCAGATCAGCCAGAACTGGGGAATGCCCCAGACTTTTTTCACGTGCACATGGCGCTGCGTGATCATGGTGTTGGTGGCGGCGGGCGGCGGCGTCCAGCCTTCGGGCTTCCAGCCGGTTTCAGGCACACGGTAGCCAAAGGCGCCGGCCATCATGAAGACGAAGTACACGACGGCCATGACCACAAAGGTCTGCATCACGCCCACGCTGGTCGGCGTGGCGAAATACTTCATGAGGTCGGCCGCGAGCGGCGAACCTATCATCGCGCCGCCGCCAAAGCCCATGATGGCCATGCCGGTGGCCATGCCGCGGCGGTCCGGGAACCATTTGATCAGCGTGGAGACCGGCGAGATATAGCCCAGCCCCAGGCCTATGCCGCCTATCACGCCCGAACCCAGGATCATGAGCCAGAACTGGTGCAGGTAAATGCCCAAGGCCGAGATCAGCATGCCGCCGCACCAGCAGACGGCCGACACCACGCCGGCCTTGCGCGGGCCGGCGCGTTCCAGCCAGCCGCCCCAGGTGGCCGCGGAAATGCCCAGCAACACAAAAAACAGGGTGTACATCCAGCCCAGGGTGGAGATTTTCCAGTCGCAGCTGGTGGTGAACAGCTCGGCGATAAAGCCGACCTCAGGGCCGCATTTGATGGATTCCTTGATGCCCAGCGCCTTGGACAGCGGCAGCCAGAACACCGAAAAGCCATAGGCCATGCCTATGCACAGGTGGATCGCCAGGGCGGCGGGAGGCACCAGCCAGCGGTTGAAGCCGGGGCCGGCAATGATGCGCTCTTTATCGAGGAATCCAGACATGTCTTCTTATCTCCGTGTTATGGCTTATTGGTATTTCCCACCCTGAACGAGTGCGCGAAGTGTCGCGGCCGCACGGCAACACGGTCAAATTGAATCGAGACATGCATCGATTCAAAAACTAAATGGCCCCCACGGTGGAATTGAGCCCCCACGCTTTTCACTCCGCCTTCGGCTGCGTGTAATGCGCGGCCCCCCCGAGGGGGCGCTGCGCCTGCGGTCTGGCAAAGCCAGTCCCGCGGCCCCTGCTGGTGTGGGAGCCCCTTGCTGGGGTTTGGGGGATTCGCTAGGAACGGCTAGACGCTGAGTAGGCCGCTGTGCGCTGCGGCGTGGCGCAGCCAGCCTGCGTCCTGGGCCAGGGCCAGGGCTGCTTCGAGGGTGCGCGAAGGATCGCCGCCCTGGGCCATAAAGCCTATGGTGGTGCGCACCTCGGGGCTGACCAGGGGCAGGGCTTCAAGTTCGCGGTAGCCGCGCACCGCGCCGACCAGCGCGCCTGGCATGACGGTGCAGACATTGCCCTCGGCCACCGAGAGCGCCAGCGTGAGGATGGAGTTGGTCTGGATGACCGGCTCGCAGGCCTGGCCGGCTTCCTGGAAGGCCTTGTCGACGAGGGTACGGTTGTGCATGTCGCGCGTGAGCAGGCACAGCGGGTGTTTCGCGGCTTCGGCCCAAGTGATCTTGGGGCCGATTTGCATGACGTCCTGGCTGGCCTTGGCGGCGCGGCGCACGAAAAAATAGTGTTCGGTGTACTGCTTGATCTGGCGCAGGCTGGGCCCGTTGGCGCGCAGCCGGTCGGTGTAACCCAGGCCCATGTCCAGCGCCAGGCTTTCCAGGCCGGCCTCCAGTTCGTTGGAGCTCATGGAGCGCACCGTGGGCGAGATGCCCGGGTAGCGCGCCTGCAGCAGCGCGCAAAAGCGCGCGGCCACCGGCATGGCGGTGGGCACGGCCCCTATGGCCAGGCTGCCCTGCGGTTTGCCAATGCCGCTGTCGAGCTCCTGCTGCAGCAGCTCGCGCTCATGCAGCATGCGCTGGGCGCTGAGCAGCACACGCTCGCCTTCGGGCGTGAAACCTTCAAAGTTGCGCCCGCGCCGCACGATGACGGTGCCGAACTCCCGCTCCAGCGCGCGCAGCGCATTGGACAGTGCCGGCTGCGTGATGTGGCAGGCCTGGGCCGCGCGGCCGAAATGTTTGTGCTCGTCGAGCGCGGCCAGGTAACGCAGGGATGCCAGCAGGTTCATGGGGCGCCGCGCCTGGGCTGTTTCAGGTGTTCTTGCTGATGGTGATGGTCGGGAACTTGGCGGAAAAGTCCTTGGACTTGGCCGCCACGGTGACGGCCATCTTGCGTGCCACGGCCTTGTAGATACCGGCGACCTCGCCATCCGGGTCGGCCACCACGGTGGGCCGGCCGTTGTCGGCCTGCAGGCGTATCTGTATGTCCAGTGGCAGCGCGCCCAGGTAGTCCATCTTGTAGTCGGCCGCCATCTTCTTGCCGCCGCCCTCGCCGAAGATGTGCTCGGCATGGCCGCATTGGCTGCAGATGTGCACCGCCATGTTTTCGACGATACCCAGGATGGGAACACCGACTTTCTCGAACATCTTGATGCCCTTTTTGGCGTCCAGCAGCGCGATGTCCTGCGGCGTGGTGACGATGACGGCGCCCGTCATGGGCACACGCTGCGACAGCGTGAGCTGGATGTCGCCGGTGCCGGGCGGCATGTCGACGATCAGGTAGTCCAGGTCTTTCCAGTTGGTCTGGCGCAGCAGCTGCTCCAGCGCCTGGGTGGCCATGGGGCCGCGCCAGATCATGGCCTCGTCCTGGGCCACCAGGAAGCCTATGGACATCACCTGGATGCCGTAGTTCTCCAGGGGCTCCATGTTCTTGCCGTCCACGCTCTCGGGCCGGCCTTCGATGCCCATCATCATGGGCTGGCTGGGGCCGTAGATGTCGGCGTCGAGCAGGCCCACGCTGGCGCCCTCGGCCGCCAGGGCCAGGGCCAGGTTGACGGCCGTGGTGCTTTTGCCGACGCCGCCCTTGCCCGAAGCGACGGCGATGATGTTCTTGACGTTGGGCAGCAGCTGCACGCCGCGCTGCACGGCGTGGCTGGCGATCTTGACCGCGACATTGACCGAGACGTTGCCGGCGCCGGGCACGGCCTTGACGGCGGCGATCAGGGTTTTGCGCAGGCCGGCAACCTGGCTTTTGGCCGGGTAGCCGAGTTCGATGTCGAAAGACACGTCGCTGCCGCTGATCTGCAGGTTTTTCAGGGCCTTGGTGCTGACAAAGTCTTTGCCGGTATTGGGATCCAGCACGGCTTGCACGGCGTTCAGGACGGCCTGTTGGTCCAGGGACATGGGGAAATACTCCGTTGAATCTGTCAAATGGGGGCAGCGCTCTGGCGGCGGCGGGGGTTGGGCTGAAGTCTAACGCCGTGGCGCTGACCCTGGGGTCATGGGGGCTTGGCGGGGCGGTATGAGGGCCAAGCGACTTAAAATCGCGGGTTAGCCCTCATTAAGCCAAAAAGATCCCTATGTCCCAGCGCCGCCTGTTTGTCACCACCGCCCTGCCCTATGCCAATGGCAATTTCCATATCGGCCACATCATGGAATACATCCAGGCCGACATCTGGGTGCGTTTCCAGCGCATGCAGGGCCATGCGGTGAACTTCGTGGGCGCCGACGACGCCCACGGCGCGCCCATCATGATCGCCGCCGAAAAGGCTGGCAAGACGCCGCAGCAGTTCGTGGCCGACATCGCCGCGGGCCGCAAGCCCTACCTGGACGGCTTTCACATCAGCTTCGACAACTGGCATTCGACCGACGGCCCGGAAAACCATGAACTCGCGCAGCAGATTTACCTGGACCTCAAAAAGGCCGGCCTGATCGCGACCAGAACGATTGAACAGTTCTTCGACGCCGAGAAGAGCATGTTCCTGCCCGACCGCTTCATCAAGGGCGAATGCCCGAACTGCCACTCAAAAGACCAGTACGGCGACAACTGCGAGGTCTGCGGCGCGGTCTATGCGCCCACCGACCTGATCAATCCCTACTCGGCCCTGTCGGGCGCCAAGCCGGTGCTCAAGAGCTCCGAGCATTTTTTCTTCACCCTGTCCGACCCGCGCTGCGTGGAGTTCCTCGAAAAATGGACGCAGGACGGCAAGCTGCAACCCGAGGTGGCCAACAAGGTCAAGGAATGGTTCTCGGTGCGCGAGAACGCCGACGGCACCAAGAGCGAAGGCCTGGGCGACTGGGACATCAGCCGGGACGCACCCTACTTCGGCATTGAAATCCCCGATGCGCCGGGCAAGTATTTTTATGTCTGGCTGGACGCGCCTGTCGGCTACCTGGCCTCGCTCAAAAACCTGCTTGAAAAGCGCGGCGAGAACTACGACGCCTACATGGCCACGCCCGGCCTGGAGCAGTACCACTTCATCGGCAAGGACATCGTCACCTTCCACACCCTGTTCTGGCCGGCCATGCTGCACTTCAGCGGCCGCAAGACGCCCGACAACGTGTTTGTGCACGGCTTCCTGACGGTGAACAACGGCGAGAAGATGAGCAAGAGCCGCGGCACCGGCCTGGACCCGCTCAAATACCTGAGCCTGGGCATGAATCCCGAATGGCTGCGCTACTACCTGGCGGCCAAGCTCAATGCGCGCAACGAAGACATCGACTTCAATGCCGACGACTTCATGGCGCGCGTCAACAGCGACCTGGTGGGCAAGTACATCAACATCGCCAGCCGCGCCGCGGGCTTTATCAGCAAGCGCTTTGCCGGCCAGCTCGGCGAGGTGTCGGCCGACGGTGCGGCATTGCTGGAAGCGCTGCGCGCGGCCAGGGACGTGATCGCGCCGCTTTATGAAAGCCGCGAGTTCGCCAAGGCCTTGCGCGAAACCATGTTGCTGACGGACCGCGTCAACGCCTATGTGGACCAGAACAAGCCCTGGGAACTCGCCAAGCAGGCCGGCATGGACGCGCGCCTGCAGGACGTCTGCACCGTCTGCATAGAGGCCTTCCGCCTGCTGACGATTTATTTGAAGCCCGTGCTGCCCGCCCTGGCCGCGCAGGTCGAAGCCTTCCTGAAAGTGGAAGCGCTGAACTTTACGCACGCCGGCGCCATGCTGGGCAAAGGCCACGTGATAGGCGACTACAAACACCTGATGCAGCGTGTGGATGCCAAGCAGCTCGAGGCGCTGTTCGAGCCGCCGCCCCAGGCCGAAGCCGCGCCGGCCGCGCCCGCGGACTTGCCGGGCGGCGAGGCGATCGCACCCGCCATCACCATTGACGACTTCGCCAAGGTTGATTTGCGCATTGCCAAGATCGTCAGCTGCGAGGCGGTCGAAGGCTCGACCAAGCTGCTGCGCCTGACGCTGGATGCCGGCGAAGGCCGCATGCGCAATGTGTTCAGCGGCATCGCCTCGGCCTACAAACCCGAGGACCTGGTCGGCAAGCTGACGGTTCTCGTGGCCAACCTGGCGCCGCGAAAGATGAAGTTCGGCATCAGCGAAGGCATGGTGCTGGCCGCCAGCCATGCCGACGAAAAAGCCCAGCCCGGCATCTACGTGCTGGAACCCTTGCCGGGCGCCACGCCGGGCATGCGCATCCACTGAGCCACGCGCCGGCCTCGGGCCTTTGACCTCAGCCGGCCGCCGCGTTGATAAAACGCAAGCCGGTGCCGGAGCGGCCCGACAGCTCCCTGAGCACATTGCCCATGGCGTGCAGCAGCTGCTCGGCATCGGGCGCGTTGAAGGGCGCCTCGGCCACGGCGATCCTGAACTGCATCATGGTGCCGGGCGGCAGGCTGGGGCTGTCGGCCAGGCCCCGGGCGATCAGGCGCTGCGCGATCTGCGTGAGCTCGTCGCGCGTGAGGTGGCCCTGCAGGATCAGCAAAAAATCGCCGTCGCGATGGCGCGCGACGGTGTCGCCGTCACTCGCCACACCGGCCACGCAGGACCCGGCCTGCACCACCGCGCTTTGCGCCGCTTCCATGCCGTAGTCCTGGCGGATGTCGATGGCATTGCCCAGCCGCACGCGCATCACCGCGCCCGCGCCGGGGTCGCGCCGCTGGCGCACCAGCAGGGCGTCCAGCCGCTGCAGCAGCACGCGGTGATTGCCCAGCCCGGTCAAGGGGTCGACGCGCGTGAGAGCGCCGACGCGGGCCTGGTTGTCGCGCTTTTCGCGGCTGCGCAGGTACAGGGCCACCAGCAGCAGCAGGATCTCGAAGGCCGCGCCTATCTGCGCGCCGTACTGCGTGGCGATGCCCAGCGGCAGCATGGCCTGCGTGCGCAGAATGGGGAAAATCGAGCCCACCGTGAGGCAGCCCATGGCGGCCAGCACCCACAGGCCGACCATGGGCCGGCGCCAGACATACCAGCCGGCCACGCTGAGGTAGACGGCCATGCTGCCCAGGTAATAGGGCGTGGCCAGGTTGAAGGAGGACTTGTTGCCCATCACCAGGAAGGCCGTGAGGATGCCCGCGCCCAGCACCGTCATCAGCAGGAGGCCGCGCGACAGCCAGGGCGCGTCGCGGTCGACCACCATCTGGCGCAAAAACAGGTGCAGCAGCGCGGCGGTGGCCAGCGTCATGGCGACCGGCGCGCAGTCGTTCCACCAGGCGTTGCCCGGCCAGAGAAACTCGCCGGCCAGCCCGGTCAGCGCCAGTTGGCCCGCGGCCACCACCAGCACATAGCCGGCGAAAAAAAGATGGATGCTGTCGCGCCAGGACGCGGCGTGCAGCGTGCTCATCAGCGCGATCAACAGGACCAGCCCGATGTACACGCCCAGCAGCAGATGCGACTCCTTGGACTGCTCATGGAAGCTGGCCGGCTCGGACAGCTCCCAGGGCACGCTGATGGGGTAGTTGTGCGCCACCCGCAGGTAGCTGGGCTGGGTTTCGCCAGGCTGTAGCAGGAGCTCGAAGGCCGGGGTCAAGTGCCGCACCGGCCACTGCGCGACAGGCACCGCATCGCCGGACCGTTCCACTTGCCACAAGCCGCCGGGCGCCGGGCGGTAAAGGTCCACACTGTCCATATTGGGGTGGGGAATGGTGAGCATCAGCGGCGTGGGCGCGGCGACCGCCGGCAGGGCCAGGCGGTACCACAGTGCCGCCCCGCCCCCGGTGGGCATGATCTCGCTGGGCTGGACGGCACGCCCGTCACCGGCATCAAACTTGCTGCGTACCTGCTCGAAAGTGAGGGTACCCGCGCTGTCGACCAGCACCTGGCCCTCGCCCAGCACGCCGCGCCCGGCCTTGAAGGGGGCAGGCACCACGGCCGCAGGGATTGCGGCAGGATTCTCGGCGGGAGCAAGCGCTGCCGCCGGGGCAGCAGCAGGAGTTTCTTGCGCCACAGCCATGGCGTGTGCCAGCAGCAGCGCCGCCAAAGCGGCCGCCCGCCGCGGCAGGCGCCATCCGGGCATCCACGAAAAACCGAAAAAACCGGGCAATCACTTCTCCAGGAAAAGCACGCTGGGACAGTCCGGAACCAGGCGCCGTGAAGCCCCAAAGCTTATCCAGTCCGCGAAAGGCTGTAAAAGTAAGTATTTTGACCTACTAATCCAATATTACTGTAACCAGCCTTTACATTGCCGGCAATGGAAAAATGTCACGCCCAGGACTTCTCGGCGGCACATGCCTGGCGCCACAATCAAAAAACCATGCACTTGCCCGCCTACCTTGCACCGTTTCGCCCCCGCCTGTTTTCAGCACTCGCCGGCTATACGCGTGAACGGTTTTTCAAAGACGCGGGAGCGGGCATCACCGTCGGTATCGTGGCCTTGCCGCTGGCCATGGCCTTTGCCATCGCCTCCGGCCTCAAGCCCGAGGCCGGCATCTGGACCGCCATCATCGCCGGCGCGCTGATCTCGGCGCTGGGCGGCTCGGCGGTGCAAATTGGCGGTCCCGCCGGCGCCTTCATCGTGATTGTTTACGGCATCCTGGAGCGCTACGGCCTGGCCAACCTGCTGATCGCCACCGCCTGCGCCGGCGTGCTGCTGTTCCTGCTGGGCCTGCTCAAGCTGGGCACGCTGGTGCGCTATGTGCCGGTCAGCATTGTGGTGGGCTTTACCAACGGCATCGCGGTGCTGATCGCGCTGTCGCAGGCCAAGGATTTGCTGGGCCTGGTCGTGCCCAAGATGCCGGCCGATTTTTTCTCGCAGATCAAGGTCCTGGGCGGCCACCTGGACAGCTTCAACCCCTATGCGCTGGGCCTGGGCCTGATCTGCCTGTTGGGCCTGTTCATCTGGCCCCGGCTGTTCGACACGCAGGCGCGCGCCGCGGGCGGCTTTTTCACCATGCGCCTGATCCGGCTCATGCAGGCGGTCGAGGGCGTGCAGCTCAAGCGCGCCACGCGCATGGCCTCGCGCATGCCCGGCCCCATCGTGGCGCTGGTCACGCTGACCGCCTTTGCCTATTTCCTGGCCCTGCCGGTGGAAACCATAGGCACGCGTTTCAACGGCATTCCGCGCGCCCTGCCCGCGTTTGCCTTGCCCGACTTTTCATGGGAGACGGTGCGCCTGCTGGTGGCGCCCACCATCACCATCGCGATGCTGGGCGCGGTGGAGTCGCTGCTGTGCGCGCGCGTGGCCGACCAGGTCTCGGGCCTGCCGCGCCACGACCCCAACCAGGAACTGATGGCCCAGGGCGTGGCCAACTTCGTCGTGCCCTTTTTCGGCGGCATGCCGGCCACCGGCACCATTGCCCGCACCGTGACCAATGTGCGGTCCGGCGCCAGCTCGCCGGTCTCAGGCCTGGTGCATGCGCTCACGCTGGTCCTCATCGTGCTGGCGGCCGCGCCGCTGGCGGTGCACGTGCCCCTGGCCGTGCTCTCGGGCATCCTGCTCTACGTGGCCTGGAACATGGGCGAATGGCGCGAGTTCGCCCGCCTGCCCCAGGCCAGCAGCCACTACCGCCTCATCATGCTGGGCACGTTTTTCCTGACGGTGGTGTTCGACCTCACGGTGGCGCTACAGGTCGGGCTGATCCTGGCCTGCGTGCTCTTCGTGCGGCGCATGAGCAGCCTGTTCCAGGTGGTCGAGGTCTCGCGCGACGCGGACTCGGCAAGCTTCCAGCTTTACGGTTCGCTGTTCTTCGGCGCGGTGGCCAAGCTCGATCCCATCCTGAACGTGGTGGAAAGCGCGCCCAAGGGCCTGGTGGTGCGGCTGGACGTCCAGTCGCTGCAGTCGCTGGACACCTCGGGGCTGGACGTGCTGGAGCAACTGCACAAGGCCATCGTGCTGCGCGGCGGCCGGCTGGTGGTCGCCGGGCTCAATGCCCAGCCGCTGGCCGTGATGGAGCGCTCGGGCTTTCTGGCAAAGATCGAGACGGTTTAAGAGCTGGTCACAAAACCCAGCGAAGCGATCCTGGCTAGGCGCGTCGCCGCAGACAGTGCACCAGCACGGCAAGGCGGCGCAACAACGCCAGGAGGGTTTTGTGGGCAGCTCTAGCGTGTGCCGCCGCTGGGATTGATGCTTTCTTCATCCACCGAGGCCGTTCCCTTGACCTTGAGGTCGGCATCGAACACCACCGTAAAAATGCGCGCGGTACTGGGCGGGCTCAGGTAGCGCCAGTCGTAATGGGTTTCCTGCCTGAGCGCATAAGGCGTGACCTTCATGGGCTTGCCGAGCATCTTGCGCACCTGCTCCATGCGCATGCCGGGCAGCACTTTCTCGAAGTTCTGCGGCGTGAGCACTTGCCGGAGCGCGCTCATCTTGCCGTCAGCGCCTAGGGTGATCATGTAATTGGCCTGGCCCTGCGGCTGGCGGTTGTATTCAAAGGTGCGGGCGCCGGGCGCCGCGGCCGCGCCGGGCAGGGGCGTGTCGGCCATGTCGGTGGCATCCCAGATTTTTTCGGGCTCGCCGAAGCGGGCGCGCACATCGGCTTCAGTGGCCACGCCTTCTTCAAGCTCGGCGATGCGCTGCGGGTCGCAGCCCGCCAGGCCCAGGACAAATGAGAGCAGACCCATACAGGCAAACATCCTTCTAGAGGGAAAAGCGGTCGAAAAGGGTGAAAACAAGGAAGGCATGGCGGACCCCGGTAAAATCAGCCCACTATACGTTTCAGGCAGTTTAGACCCCATGGCCCTCCTCAACATCTTCCGCCGCTCCGACTACACCTCCGACACGACGCAGTTCATCGACCAGCTCAAGGCCAAAAAGCCCACGCTGGAAGCGGAGCAGCGCGCCGGGCGCGCCCTGTTGTGGGACAAAAACCTGAACCGCAGCGAGCAGGCCGAGTACAGCGAAGCCCGCGTGCCCCAGCAGCCCTACGTCTACGGCACCAGCAGCCACCCCAACGGCAAATAAGGGCCCCAGCCCTTCGCGACGCCCGCAGCCGCTGCTTTTTTCATGTCCCAGCCCCATTTCCCGCCCGAACCCCAGGAACTGCCGCCGGCCGCCGGCCAGGCGCAGCCCGTGGTGGGCACGGACATGCCCGAAGTGATAGACCAGGTCGCGCTGGCGCGCCTGTACGGCGAGCCGCTGTTCGCGATGCCGCACGACCTGTACATCCCACCCGATGCGCTGCAGGTCTTCCTCGAGGCCTTTGAAGGCCCGCTGGACTTGCTGCTCTACCTGATCCGCAAGCAGAACTTCAACATCCTCGACATCCCGATGGCGGCGGTCACGCGCCAGTACCTGACTTACGTCGACGAGATCCGCGCCACCAACCTGGAACTGGCGGCCGAATACCTGCTGATGGCGGCCATGCTGATCGAGATCAAGTCGCGCATGCTGCTGCCGCCCAAGAAGGTGGCCGAGGGCCAGGAGCCCGAAGACCCGCGCGCCGAACTGGTGCGCCGCCTGCTCGAGTACGAGCAGATCAAGCTGGCCGCCCACAAGCTCAACGAGGTGCCGCAGTTCGGCCGCGACTTCCTGCGCGCCCAGGTCTATGTCGAGCAGTCGCTGCAGCCGCGCTTTCCCGACGTCAATGTGGTCGACCTGCAGGAAGCCTGGCGCGACATCGTCAAGCGCGCCCGCCTGGTGCAGCACCACGTCATCAGCCGCGAAGAACTCTCGGTGCGCGAGCACATGAGCATCGTGCTGCGCAAGCTGCAGGGCCGCAAGTTCCTGGAGTTCGAGGAGCTGTTCGACGCCGCGCGCGGCATGCCGGTGCTGGTCGTGACCTTTATCGCGCTGCTCGAGCTCTCCAAGGAAGGCCTGCTGGAAGTCACGCAGGCCGAGGCCTTCGCGCCTATCTACGTGCGCCTGGCTTACACCCCCGCCTAGCCCCGCCTGTTTCATGACACGTTTGCCGGCCCCGCCGCCGCACGCCTTTGACGTCCTCATCATCGGCAGCGGCCTGGCGGGCCTGGCCTCCGCGTTGCTGCTCGCCCCGGGCCGGCGCGTGGCGGTGGTCACCAAACGTGAACTCAACGACGGCTCCAGCGCCTGGGCCCAGGGCGGCATGGCCGCCGTACTGGCCGAGGGCGACACGCTGGCGCAGCACGTCCAAGACACCCTGGTCGCGGGCGCGGGCCTGTGCGACCTGCCGGCCACGCAGGCCGTGGTGCAGGGTGCGCCCGAGGCCATCGCCTGGCTGCGCCAATTGGGCGTGGCATTTTCGGAAGATGGCGAACACCCGGGCGAGCTGCACCTGACCCGTGAAGGCGGCCACAGCCAGCGCCGCATCGTGCACGCGGCCGATGCCACCGGCGCGGCCGTGCAGCGCACGCTGATCGAAAAAGTGCGCGCCACGCCGGGCATCACGCTGTTCGAGCACCACATGCTGGTCGACCTGATCACCGACCGGCGACTCAAACGGCCCGGCAAGCGCTGCCACGGCGCCTATGTGCTGGACACCCTGGGCGGCCAGGTGCTGACCTTCAGCGCCGGCCAGACCATCCTGGCGACCGGCGGCGCGGGCAAGGTCTACCTGTATTCCACCAACCCCGACACCGCCACCGGTGACGGCATTGCCGCCGCCTGGCGCGCGGGCTGCCGCGTCGGCAATATGGAATTCATCCAGTTCCACCCGACCTGCCTGTACCACCCCGAAGCCAAATCGTTTTTGATCACCGAGGCGGTGCGCGGCGAAGGCGGCAAGCTGCTGCTGCCGCCCTCGGCCGGCGGCGGGCGCTTTATGCCGGCGCACGACGAACGCGCCGAACTCGCGCCGCGCGACGTGGTGGCGCGCGCCATCGACTTTGAAATGAAAAAGCACGGGCTGGACTGTGTCTACCTGGACATCTCGCACCAGAGCCCGGCGTTTTTGCGGGAGCATTTCCCCAACATCCTGCAGCGCTGCCTGGAGCTCGGCATAGACATCACGCGCCAGCCGATCCCGGTGGTGCCGGCCGCGCACTACACCTGCGGCGGCGTGATGACCGACCTGCAGGGCCGCAGCGACGTCGCCGGCCTGTATGCGGTCGGCGAGACCGCCTGCACCGGCTTGCACGGCGCCAACCGCCTGGCCAGCAACTCGCTGGTCGAATGTGTGGTGCTGGCGCGCGCCGCCGCAAACGCCATCGCGGCCGAGGCCGCCACCGAAACACCGGCCCTGCCGGCCTGGGACGAAAGCCAGGTCACCGATGCCGACGAGACCGTGGTGATCTCGCACAACTGGGACGAGCTGCGCCGCTTTATGTGGAACTACGTGGGCATTGTGCGCACCACCAAGCGGCTGGAGCGCGCGGCGCACCGCATTGCCCTGCTCGACGCCGAGATCCAGGAGTTTTACGCCAACTTCCGCGTCACGCGCGACCTGCTGGAGCTGCGCAACCTGGTGCAGGTGGCCGACCTGATCGTGCGCTCGGCCCACGGCCGGCATGAAAGCCGCGGCCTGCACTTCAGCCGCGACTACCCCGGCATTGCGGAACAGGCCGTTCCCACCGTGCTGGTGCCGCCTGCAAGCTGATTTCTTCCCATTCTTTCCCCGCCATTTTTATCTGGAACCTCCATGCCTCATTTGATCGTTGAATATTCGAACAACCTCACCGGCTTCCCCAAAGCCGAAGTGCTGCAGGCGCTGAACAAGGCTCTCACCGCCAGCCCTGAAATCAAGGATGAAGCCGACCTGAAAAGCCGGCTGGTCGCGCTGGACGATGTTGAAATCGGCACCGCGCCGGCCTCACGCGCTTTTGTCCATGCCCAGCTGCGCCTGCTCTCGGGCCGCACGCCCGAAGCCAAGAAGGACCTGGGCGAGCGCATCGCCCAGGTGCTGCGCCGCCTGACGCCGCGGCCGGCGGGCTTGATGGTGCAGCTGAGCGTGGAGATGGTGGACATGGACCGCGCGTCCTACGTCAAGGAAAAGCTTTAAGAAAGCTTTGGGCTTTACAGGCTTTAGACCAGGGTCGCGTCCAGCCAGCCCCTGAGGCTGTTCACAAAGGCCCAGGCCTGCACGCTTGCCAATTCGTCCACCCGCACAACCGCTTCGCTGAGCCGGCCTTCCCGCAAGGCCAGCGCCCGACCCACACCCGGTAACAGGCCGCAGGCCAGCGGCGGCGTGAGCCAGCGGCCGTCCACGCGCATCGCGACATTGCCGCGTGTGCATTCGGTGATCTCGCCCCGGGCATTCCACAGCACGCAGTCAAACACCCCCGGCGCGGCCGGCGTGAAGGCGTCGTAGTGGGCGCGGCGCGTCGTCTTGAAGCGCACAAACTCGCCGTGCGCCGCGTCCAGCGGACGATCGGCCAGCTGCAGTTGCACCCGGGGCGGTGAGGGCTCCATGGCATAAGCCTGGGCGCTGAATGCCCCGCTGGCGGCCAGCAGCAGGCGCACACGCCAGAGGCCTTGCGGATGCGCCGCCATCAAGTCCCGCAGGCAGGCATCGGCCTGCGCCGCATCCCATGGATGGCCAAAGTGGGCGGCACTGGCCGCCATGCGCGCCAGGTGCGCATCGAGGTGGCGCAGCTGGCCGGCGTCCAGCGCCAGGGTTTCAAGGATGTCAAAAGGCATGCTGGCACGCTCCAGAAAAGCCCGTTTGTGGCGCCACTCCTGCCATTCGGCTTCGGCCACGGAACCCGAGGTGATGCCGCTGCCAATGCCGCAGCGGGCTTCCTGGCCGCGCAGGCTCACGGTGCGAATCGGCACATTAAAAGTCGCCGCGCCGCCGGGCCGCAGCACACCCATGGCCCCGCAATACACACCGCGCGGCGCCGGCTCCAGCGCGCAAATCGCCCGCATGGCGCGCACCTTGGGCGCGCCGGTGATGGAGCCGCAGGGAAACAGCGCGGCAAACACATCGGCCAGGCTGCAGCCAGGCCGCGTGCGCGCCTCCACGTCCGAGGTCATCTGCCAGACCGCGGGCAAGGCCTCGGTGTGGAACAAGCGTGGCACACGCACGCTAAAGGGTTGGGCGATGCGCGACAGGTCGTTGCGCAGCAGGTCCACAATCATCACGTTTTCGGCGCGCTCCTTGGGCGAACTGCGCAGCGCCTGGGCTTGCGCGGCATCGTCCTCGGGATTGGCGCCGCGCGGCGCCGTGCCTTTCATGGGCCGCGTCAGCAGCTTTTCTTCGCGCCAGTCGAAAAATAGCTCGGGTGACACCGACAGCAGCTGCTCCTCGCCCGTGTCCATCAAAGCCGCATAACCGCCCGGCTGGGCGCGCTGCAGGGCCTGGAACAGGGCCAGTGCGCTACCCGCGTCGCCGCCCAGCGCAGCCCGCATCTGCGCCGTGAAATTGACCTGGTAGTACTCGCCATCGGCAATTGCGCGCTGCAGCTCGGCCAGGGCGGCCTCAAACGCGGGGCGCGTCATCGCCTCCTGCCACTGAAGCTGCGGTGATGCCTCTTGTACCGGATCAGGCCAGGGCAGCGCCGCGTCATGCACGGCAAACCAGGCCAAGGGCCCATCAGCCGGGTGCACGGCCAGCGCTGCATCAAAAGCGGGGGCCGCTTCGTAGCGCAGATAGCCCACGCACCAGGCGCCTTGCCGTGCCGCGGCCTGCGCGGCATCCAGCACCGCGCGCACCTCCTCGGGCCGCCGCGCCACCAGCACTTCACGGGCTACGCCAAAGGCCTGGCGCAAACGCGGCCCCTCGGGCTGGTGGGGGTCGGTGAAATCGATAAGCGCTGAAACCGCGTCCGCCACGTGCTGGGCGCCTGTCAGGCAGCGCCTATGTTAGGCACCAAGCCCGTGACCGGCCGCCCTGCCTTCAAGGCTTCGGTGAAGGCCAGCATGCGGTCTATGGGCAAACGCGCGCGTTGGCCCAACGCCGCATCGACCTTGATTTCGTTCATTCCGGTCTCCAGCACCTGCGCCAGCCCGGCCAGGCCGTTCATGGCCATCCAGGGGCAGTGGGCGCAACTCTTGCAGGTGGCGCTGTTGCCGGCGGTAGGCGCCTCGATAAAGACTTTGCCGGGGTTCAGCGTGCGCAGCTTGTGCATCATGCCGTTGTCGGTGGCGACGATAAATTCTTTGGCATCCATCTCGCGCGCCGCCTTGAGGATGCCCGAGGTGGAGCCCACGGCATCGGCCAGCGCCACCACGTCGGCGGGCGACTCGGGGTGCACCAACACTTTGGCACCGGGGTGTTCGGCTTTCAGGGCCTGCAGCTCGAAGGCCTTGAATTCGTCATGCACGATGCAGGCGCCGTTCCAGAACACCATGTCGGCGCCGGTCTCGCGCTGGATGTAGCCGCCCAGGTGGCGGTCGGGCGCCCAGAGGATTTTCTGGCCGCGGTCTTTGAGCGCACGCACGATGTCGAGCGCGCAGCTGGAAGTCACCAGCCAGTCGGCGCGCGCCTTCACGGCCGCGCTGGTGTTGGCGTAGACCACGACCGTGCGGTCCGGGTGGGCATCGCAGAAGGCGCTGAATTCAGCAGCCGGGCAGCCCAGGTCCAGCGAGCAGGTCGCGTCCAGGTCGGGCATGAGCACGCGTTTTTCGGGCGACAGGATTTTGGCCGTCTCGCCCATGAAGCGCACGCCGGAAACGACCAGGGTCTGCGCCGCGTGGTCGCGGCCGAAGCGCGCCATCTCCAGCGAGTCCGAGACCAGGCCGCCGGTTTCTTCGGCCAGGTCCTGCAAATCGGGATGCACGTAATAGTGCGACACCATGACGGCGTTGCGCGCCTTGAGCAGTTCGCGGATGCGGGTTTTGAGCGCCGCGCGCTCGGCCTGCGTGGGCTCGGCCGGCACGCGGGCCCAGGCCTGGTGCGTGCTGCAGGCGCCGGCCGCCTCGGGCTGCTCGTAATCGACGCGAATCGGCACGGCTGTTTGCATGTTCACACCGCCTGCGCATCAAAGCGCATGGAAAAATCAATCGCCCGCACGTCCTTGGTCAGCGTGCCTATGGAAATGCGGTCGACCCCGGTTTCGGCCAGGGTGCGCAGGCCGTCCAGGGTGACGCCGCCGGAAATCTCCAGCACGGCGCGCCCGGCATTGATGCGCACGGCCTCTTTCAGGTCGGGCAGGCTCATGTTGTCCAGCAGGATCATGCGCGCGCCGGCCTCCAGGGCCTGGGCCAGCTCGCCCAGGTTCTCGACTTCAATTTGCACAAAATCGGCCTGCGCGGCAACTTCGGCCGCGCGCGCCAGCACCTGCGCGATGCCGCCGGCCGCCGCGATGTGGTTTTCCTTGATCAGCACCGCGTCGTACAAGCCGACCCGGTGGTTGGTGCCGCCGCCCGTCACCACCGCGTATTTTTGCGCGAGCCGCAGGCCGGGCAGGGTCTTGCGCGTGTCGACGATCTGCGCGCGTGTGCCCTTCACGATGTCGACATAGACCGCCGTCTTGGTGGCCACGGCGCTGAGCAGCTGCAGAAAGTTGAGCGCCGTGCGTTCGGCCGACAGCAGGGCGCGGGCCTGGCCGCGCACCTCGAACACCACCTGGCCGGCTTCGCAGCGCTCGCCGTCCTTCACATGCCAGAGCAACTGGGCCTGCGGGTCGAGCTGCCGCACCGTGGCCTCCACCCAGGCGCTGCCGCAGACGATGGCACTTTCGCGCGCCAGCACCTGGGCCCGCGCCTGGCGGGCCGCATCAATCAGGCCGGCCGTCAGGTCGCCGGCGCCTATGTCCTCGGCCAGCGCACGCGCGGCGTCGGCCTGGGCCAAGTCGGCCAGTGCCTGGCCGGAGAAATTAAATGACTTTTTCATGAGCAATCTAAGAAAGAAACCGCCGCATACCGTGCACTAAACTATTAAATAGAGCCGGAAACTGTCGCGCATGTTACAGCGAGCGGCCAGACCTGAAGGCCGCGAGCTGCCCGCCCACCATAGCGCCTTCCCTAGCCCCCATTTTCATCCACGCCCATCACCATGTTCAGAACCCTGCTTAAATCGAAAATCCACCGCGCCGCGGTGACGCATTGCGAACTCAACTACGAAGGCTCCTGCGCCATCGACGAAGACCTGCTGGACGCCGCCAACCTGGCCGAGAACGAGCAGGTGCACATCTGGAACATCAACAACGGCGAGCGCTTCATCACCTATGCGATACGCGCCGAACGCGGCAGCCGCATCATCTCGGTCAACGGCTCGGCCGCGCGCCGCGCCGCCGTGGGCGACCTGGTCATCATCGCCGCCTTCGCGCAGGTGCATGAGGAGCACGTCGCGGGCTTCAGCCCCAAGCTGGTGTTCGTGAACCCCGACAACCGCATCAAGGAAGAGCGCTCCACCATCCCGGTGCAGCAGCCCTGAGCCGTTTCAGGCTTTCCCCCTCCTTCACACAAGCCTCCATGGACAACGCAGCGATGATCCGGCGCAGCCTGCGCCACGTGTGGCACCCCTGCACGCAGATGAAGCTGCATGAGGCCCAGCCGCCCGTGCCCATCGCGCGCGCCGAAGGCGTCTGGCTTTACGATTTTGAAGGCAGGCGCTACCTGGACGGCGTGAGCTCCTGGTGGGTCAACCTGTTCGGCCACGGCCACCCGCACATCAAGGCGGCGCTGCGGGACCAGCTCGACACGCTGGACCACGTCATGCTGGCCGGCTTCACGCACGCGCCCGTGGTGGAGCTCTCAGAGCGCCTGGGCACGCTGACCGGCCTGGGCCATGCCTTTTACGGCAGCGACGGCGCCAGCGCCACCGAGATCGCACTCAAGATGAGCGCGCATTACTGGCGCAACAGCGGCCGGCCCGAAAAAAGCCGCTTCATTGGTCTCGCCGGAGGCTACCACGGCGAAACCGTGGGCGCGCTGGCGGTGACCGACATCGCGCTCTTTCGCGAAGCCTATGCGCCGCTGGTGCGGCTGGCCGCCACCGTGCCCAGCCCCGACGCGCGCGGCGCCCAGGCCGGCGAAAGCCCGGCGGACACGGCGCGCCGCGCCGCAGCGGGCCTGCAGGCCTGGCTGGAGCAACACCATGCGGAAACCGCCGCGCTCATCGTCGAGCCCCTGGTGCAGTGCGCCGCCGGCATGGCCATGCACGACGCGGCCTACCTCCAGGAAGCACGCGCGCTGTGCGACCGCTACCAGGTGCATCTGATCGCCGACGAGATCGCCACCGGCTTCGGCCGCACCGGCACGATGTTTGCCCACCAGCAGGCCGGCATACGGCCGGACTTCATCTGCCTCTCGAAGGGGCTGACCGGCGGCACGCTGCCGCTGTCGGCCGTGCTGACCACCGATGCGGTCTATGAAGCCTTTTACGACGACGAAGTGGCGCGCGGCTTCTTGCATTCACATTCCTACACCGGCAACCCGCTGGCCTGCCGCGCGGCACTGGCCACGCTGGAGCTGTTTGAGCAGACCGATGCCCTTGCGCGCAATGCCGAAACCGCCCGGGTGCTGGATGCGGCCTTCGCGCCCCTCACGCAGCACCGCGCCGTGCGGAATGCGCGCCGGCTGGGCATGATCTGGGCCTGGGACGTGGAGCCCGGCAGCCTTCCCCATTTCGCGCGCCGCTACACGCAGCACGCCATGGCCAACGGCGTACTGCTGCGCCCCATAGGCCAGACGGTTTACGCCATGCCGCCCTATGTGATGGATGCGGAATCCGCCCAGCACCTGGCGCGCGGCGCGCTGGCGGCGCTGCAGGCCACGCTGGCCGAGGAAGGCGGCGCCCATGGCTGAGGCCACACGCAAGCTCTCGCTGTTTGTGACCGGCACCGACACCGGCGTGGGCAAGACCCTGGCCAGCGCCGGGCTGCTGCATGCGCTGGCCCGCCACCATGTGCGCGTGGTCGGCATGAAGCCGGTGGCGGCGGGCACCGTCCAGGTCAATGGCGAAGACCTCAATGAAGACGTACTCGCGCTGCGCGCCGCCTCCAATTACCGCGTGCCGCCCGAACTCGACAACCCGGTGCTGCTGCCCGACCCGGTGTCGCCGCACATCGCCGCGGCCCGCGCCGGTACACGGATTGACATCGCCCATTTGGTGGCCTGCCAGCGCCGCCTCGCGCAACTGGCCGACGCCGTGGTGGTCGAAGGCGCGGGCGGCTTCCTGGTGCCGCTGTCGGACAGCGAAACCGGCGCCGACCTGGCCCAGGCCCTGGACCTGCCGGTGCTGCTGGTGGTGGGCCTGCGCCTGGGCTGCCTGAACCACGCGCTGCTCAGCGCCGAGGCCATACGCGCGCGCGGCCTCACGCTGTCAGGCTGGGTGGCCAACCACGTCGATGCCGCCATGCTCGCGCAAGAGGACAACATCGCCTTCCTGCGGCAAAAACTGCAGGCGCCGCTGCTGGCCACCATCCCCTACCAGGCCGCGCCCGACCCGCGCGCCATCCACTTTGAGCTCCCCTCTACATGGCAATGACAATGACCGCTTCCTGGCTTGATGAATTTCCGGCGCGCCTGGCCGAACTGGATGATGCACACCTGCGCCGCCGACGCCGCGCGGTGCGGCCCGAAAGCGGCGCGCGCCTGACGGTGGACGGCCGGAGCATGCTGGCTTTTTGCAGCAACGACTACCTGGGCCTGGCCACGCACCCGGTCCTGGTGCAGGCCGCCTGCGAAGGCGCACAAACTTATGGCGTGGGGGCCGGCGCCTCGCCGCTGGTCAGCGGCCACAGCGAGGCCAATGCGGCGCTGGAGCGCGAGCTCGCCGCCTTTGTGGGCCTGCCGCGCGCGCTGTATTTTTATGCGGGCTACGCCACCAACATCGGCATCGTGCCGGCGCTGGTGGGTGCCGGTGACGCGATTTTTTCGGATGCGCTCAACCACGCCTGCCTGATCGACGGCGCGCGGCTGTCGCGCGCACAGATACACCGCTACGCCCATGCCGACCTGGGTGCGCTGGAAAACGAACTCGCGCGCAGCGAGGCACCGCGCAAGCTGGTGATCAGCGACGCCGTCTTCAGCATGGACGGCGACAGCGCCGACATCCCCGCGCTGCTGGCGCTGTGCGAGCGCCACGATGCCCTGCTGCTGCTGGACGACGCCCACGGTTTCGGCGTGCTGGGCCCGCAGGGCCGCGGCAGCCTGGCCGCCGCCGGGCTGTTTGGCCCCCAAGCCTCGCGCCGCGTGCTCTACATGGCCACGCTGGGCAAGGCCGCCGGTGTGGCCGGCGCCTTTGTGGCGGGCGACGAGGCGCTGGTCGAATGGCTGCTGCAAAAAACCCGCAGCTATATATTTGCCACCGCCGCGCCCGCGCTGCTGGCCAGTGCCCTGCGCGCCAGCCTGATGGTCATTGAGCAAGACGAGTGGCGGCGTGCGCACCTGCAGCGGCTTATCGCGCGCCTGCGCGGCGGCCTTGCAACAGGCCTTGAAGGCAGCGGCTGGCAGCTGCCGGCCTCGCAGACCGCCATCCAGCCGCTGCTGATAGGCGCCAACGACCAAGCGCTGGCCGTCATGGAAGGCCTGCGCGCGCGCGGCATCTGGGTGCCGGCCATACGCCCGCCCACCGTGCCCGAAGGCACGGCGCGCCTTCGCATCGCGCTGTCGGCCGCGCACAGCGAAGCCGACGTCGACCAGCTGGTTGAGGCCCTGGCCGCGCTGGCCAGGCAGGCCGTTTAATTATTCAGAAATCTCTTCAGCTAGACTCCAAAACCCATCCCCTGGAAGGAAGAACACATGTCCCACGTTGCAGAACAAACCGTCACCTTGCACCGCCCCCGGCCCAAGGCTGAGCCAGCCCCCGCCGGCACCCAGCGCTGGAGCGTGGACGCCATCGAGGCGCTGTTCAACCTGCCCTTTCCTGAATTGATGCACCGCGCGCAAACCGTGCACCGTGAAAACTTCGACCCCACGCGCGTCGAATTCGCCACCCTGCTGTCGGTCAAGACCGGCGGCTGCGCCGAAGACTGCGGCTACTGCCCGCAGGCCGCGCGCTACGACACCGGCGTGGAAGCCAGCAAACTGATGGAACCGGCCGAGGTGCTGGCCGCCGCGCAGCGCGCGCAAGCCGCCGGCGCCACGCGCTTTTGCATGGGTGCGGCCTGGCGCTCGCCCAAGGACCGCGACATCGAAAAAGTCGCCGAACTCGTGCGCACCGTGAAAGCCCTGGGCCTGGAAACCTGCGCCACCCTGGGCATGCTGGAAGACGGCCATGCGCAAACCCTGCAAAGCGCGGGCCTGGACTACTACAACCACAACCTCGACAGCGCGCCCGATTTTTACGGCGACATCATCACCACGCGCGACTACCAGGACCGCCTGGACACGCTGGCGCGCGTGCGCAGCGCCGGCGTCAAGGTCTGCTGCGGCGGCATCGTCGGCATGGGCGAGACGCGCCGCCAGCGCGCCGGCCTGGTGGCCGAACTCGCCAACCTCACGCCCTACCCCGAGTCCGTGCCCATCAACAACCTGGTGAAGATTGAAGGCACGCCGCTGGCCAACCAGGCCGACCTGGACCCGTTTGAGTTCGTGCGCACGATTGCCGTGGCGCGCATCACCATGCCGACCGCGCGCGTGCGCCTGTCGGCCGGCCGCCAGCAAATGGGCGACGGCGTGCAAGCCCTGTGCTTCCTGGCCGGTGCCAATTCGATCTTCTACGGCGACAAGCTGCTGACCACCGGCAACCCCGACACCGAGGCCGACGTGAAACTGCTCGAACGCCTGGGCATGAGCCGCTCCGCACCCGAAACGCGCTAACACGCACTGCTTGTCTGGGCTCTCTAAACCGCGCGCCAAAAAGCGCGGTGAAGCTGGTTAGACTCTCGCTAAATTCCGGATCGCTGCCATGACCTCACCTTCCAACACCTCGGTCACGCCCTACGGCACGCTGCCGCCCTCCTCCACGCCCTCGACGCGCAAGCCGATCAGCCTGCCGCGCCTGCGCGAGATGCAGGCGCACGGCGAAAAAATCACCATGCTGACCGCCTACGACGCGACCTTCGCGGCCGTGGCCGATGCAGCGGGCGTGGAATGCATCCTGGTGGGCGACTCGCTGGGCATGGTCTGCCAGGGCCTGACCAGCACCGTGGGCGTGACGCTGGAAACCATGCGCCACCACACTGAATGTGTGGCCAACGGCCTGCGCCGTTCGCAGGCCACGGCCTGGCTGATAGGCGACCTGCCCTTCGGCAGTTACCACGAGTCCAAAGAGCAGGCGCTGCGCAGCGCCGTGGTGCTGATGCAGGCCGGCGCCCACATGGTCAAGCTCGAGGGCGGCGGCTGGACGGCCGAGACCGTGCGCTTCCTGGTCGAGCGCGGCATTCCCGTCTGCGCCCACCTGGGCCTGACGCCGCAGACCGTGCATGCGCTGGGCGGCTACCGCGTGCAAGGCAAGGGCGAGGAAGCCGCCGCCACGCTCAAACGCCAGGCCCACGAGCTGCAGGACGCCGGCGCCGCCATGATGGTGCTGGAGATGGTGCCCGCGGCCCTGTCGGCCGAACTGACAAAAGAACTGGCCCACTGCGCCACCATAGGCATAGGCGCGGGCAGCGGCACGGCCGGCCAGGTGCTCGTGTTGCACGACATGCTGGGCATGAACCTGGGCAAGATGCCGAAGTTCGTGCGCAACTTCATGGAAGGCCCCGACAACAAGACCGCCAGCGTGCGCGGCGCCATGGAAGCCTATGTGCGCGCCGTCAAGGATGGCAGCTTTCCGGTCAACGCCCAGCACGCCTGGTGAGTCCCTCTCCCTTGCGCCACCCTTTTCTGGAGACATGATGCAGATCGTCCACACCATCCCCGAACTGCGCGAGGCCCTCGGCCCCTACAAGCGCCCGGCCTTTGTGCCCACCATGGGCAACCTGCACGACGGCCACATCGCGCTCGTCAAGCAGGCCAAGCCGCTGGGCGACGTGAGCGTCTCCAGCATCTTCGTGAACCGCCTGCAGTTCGCCCCGCATGAAGACTTCGACAGCTACCCGCGCACCCTGGACGCCGACGCCGAGCGCCTGGAGGCCGCTGGCTGCAACGTGCTGTTCGCGCCGCTCGAAAAACACCTGTACCCCGAGCCGCAGACCTACAAGGTACACCCGGCCACGGATTTGAGCGACATCCTGGAAGGCCATTTCCGGCCCGGCTTTTTCATCGGTGTCAGCACCGTGGTGCTCAAGCTGTTTTCCTGCGTGTTCGCCGGCATGCCCACGGGCGTGGCGGCTTTCGGCAAGAAGGACTACCAGCAGGTCATGGTGGTGCGCCGCATGGTGCAGCAGTTCGCGCTGCCCATTGAGATCCTGGCCGGCGAAACCCAGCGCGCCGAGGACGGCCTGGCCCTGTCCTCGCGCAACGGCTACCTGAGCGCGGCCGAACGCGCCGAGGCCGTGGAACTGTCCAAAGCCATACGCGCGCTGGGCGAAGCCGCCCGCGCCAGCGGCACGCCCGACCTGCCCGCGCTGGAAGCCCAGGCCATGCAGGCGCTGGCGCGCCGCGGCTGGAAACCCGACTACCTCACCGTGCGCCGCCGCGCCGACCTGCTGGCGCCGCAAGGCCCGCTGGCCGGCGAGCCGCTGGTGGTGCTGGGTGCGGCCAAGCTGGGCAGCACGCGGCTGATCGACAACCTGGAAATCTAGGCCGTCGATGCAGATCAAACCCATAGACCCGCTGTCGCCCGAAGCGCAAGCGCTGATCGCGCAATCCGACGCCTATATGGCGGCGCTCTACCCGGCCGAAAGCAACCACCTGGAAAGCGCGCAGGCACTGCGCCAGCCCCATGTGCTGTTTGTGGGCGCCCTCATTGACGGCGAACTGGTGGGCTGCGGCGCAGTCAAGACGCTGGACGACGACGGGACCTACGGCGAAATCAAGCGCGTCTTTGTGCTGGATGCGCACCGCGGCAAGGGACTGTCCAAAGCCATCATGCAGACGCTGGAGGCCCACCTCAAAGCCGGCGGCGTGGGCCTGGCCCGGCTGGAAACCGGCATCCACCAGCCCGAAGCGCTGGGCCTGTATGCCAAGCTCGGTTATGCGGCGCGGGAACCGTTTGGCGCCTATGCGCCCGACCCCCTGAGCGTCTTTATGGAAAAGCCGCTGACGTGAGCGGGCCCTCTATTCGCCTGGCCGCTTTGCCAGACCTGGCGGCGGTGGCCGCGCTGTTTGACGCCTACCGGCAGTTTTACGAACAGCCCGCCGACCCTGCACTGGCGCTGCAGTTCATAGGCGAGCGCATGCGCAGGCAGGAGTCGGTGATCCTGGTCGCGCAAGCCGTGGACACGCCGCAAACCCTGGTGGGTTTCTGCCAGCTCTACCCCAGCTTCTGCTCGGTGATCGCCCAGCCGATCTGCACGCTTTACGACCTCTATGTGGCGCCCGAAGCGCGCCAGACCGGCGCCGGCCGCGCGCTGATGCAGGCGGCCCATGCGCACGCGCAGCAAAACGGCTTCGCGCGGCTGGACCTCAGCACCGCCAGGACCAACCACAAGGCGCAGGCCTTGTATGAATCCCTGGGCTGGGTGCGCGACGAGGTCTTCCTGTACTACAACAAGGCGGTTCCCGGGACGGTTGCGCCGGCCTGATCAGGTCAAACGCGCGGACGGGCAAGGCCCGCCTTGGGGTATAAAGTTCCATAGCCCCCACGTTCCCAGGAGTTCCGCCATGGCCATTCCCCACGCCGCATCCGGGCAGCTCGTTGACGTCCAGCCGCTGGCGGGCAAGCTCTCCGAGGGCCGCACCGTCGCGCTGTTCAAAAGCGAGGAGCTGGAGGTCATGCGACTCATCGTGCCGGCCGGCAAGACCGTGCCTTCGCACCAGGTCAAGGGCGAAATCACCGTCCAGTGCCTGGAAGGCGAGGTGGCTTTCACCGCGAACGGCCAGACCCAGCCCATGAAAGCCGGCCAGTTGCTCTGGCTGGCCGGCGGCGTGCCGCACGGCCTGACGGCGCTGCGGGACGCGTCGCTGCTGGTGACGCTGCATTTACGCAAGTAGCCGCGCCCCGGCGCGACGCGGGATTCAGGCCAGCTCGGCCGTAGGCCCGCGGCCCATCAGCATCGCCACCGCCTCGGCGGGTTGGAGCTTGCCATCGAGCAAGGCGACCACGCTCTGGGCGATGGGCATCTCCACGCCCAGGCCGGCGGCGCGCTGCACCACGGTGCGGGCGCAATACACGCCTTCGGCCACATGGCCCAGCGAGGCCACCGCCTGCGCCAGGGTCTGGCCTTGGGCCAGCAGCAGGCCGACCTTGCGGTTGCGGCTCAGGTCGCCGGTGGCCGTGAGCACCAGGTCGCCCAGGCCCGACAGGCCGGTGAAGGTTTCGGCACGGGCGCCCAGGGCCACGCCCAGGCGCGTCATTTCGGCCAGGCCGCGCGTGATCAGGGCGGCGCGCGCATTGAGGCCCAGCTGCAGGCCGTCGCACAGGCCGGTGGCGATGGCCAGCACGTTCTTGACGGCGCCGCCCACTTCCACCCCCACGACGTCGTCATTGGCGTAGACGCGCAGCGTGGCGCCATGGAAGGCGGCGACCAGCGCGTCGCGCACCTCGGCATGTTCGCTGGCCGCGACCAGCGCCGTCGGCTGGCCGCGCGCGACTTCGAGCGCAAAACTCGGGCCGCTGAGCACACCGGCCCTCAAGCCGGGAGCGGCCTGCGCGCGTATTTCATGGACCATCAAGCCGAAAGGCGAGGCCGCGGCCTCTACCGGGGCCTCAAAACCCTTGCTGAGCCAGGCCACGGGCGCGCCGGCATCCCGCAGGCTGTGCAGCATGCCGCGGGCCGCCGACACCGGCGTCGCGAGGATGATGAGGTCTTGCCCGGCCAGGGCCTGGGCCAGCGGCGCGTCGCCGCCCTGCAGCGCCAGGGCGGCGGGCAAGGCGATGCCGGGCAGGTAACGGGCATTGACACGCCCGGAGCGCAGGCCGGCAAGCTGGGCGGCATCGCGCGCCCACAAGGTCACCTGGTGGCGCGAGGCGCTGCTGACGGCCAGCGCCGTGCCCCAGGCACCCGCACCTATGACCAGTATTTTCATGGGGGTGTCACGCGGACATCATGAGGCGGCCGGGAGCATCCCGGCGGGCCCTCAGACGATGATCTGGGACGGGGCCGGCGTGGCCGCCGCGGCTTCCGCCTGCTGCTGCTCGTACATGGCCTGGAAGTTGATTTCGGCCATGTGCACGGGCGGGAAACCGCCGCGCTGGATCACGTCGGCCACGTTGCCGCGCAGGTAGGGGTAGACGATTTGCGGGCAGGCGATGCCCAGGATGGCGCCCAGCTGTTCGGGCGGCACGTTGCGGATTTCAAAGATGCCGGCCTGCTTGGCCTCCACCAGGAACACTGTCTTGTCGGCGATCTTGGTCTGCACGGTGGCCGTCACGGCGACTTCGAACAGGCCTTCGGCGATGGGGGTGGCACCCACGCCCAGCTGGATGTCCACGCTGGGCTGCTCCTGGTTCAGCAGGATTTCGGGGGAATTGGGCTGCTCCAGCGACACGTCCTTGAGGTAAACGCGCTGGATCTGGAATACGGGGTCAAGATTGGCTTCAGCCATGGTGTTCTTTCGGGTGCTGGGAGGGAATCGATGCGCCGGCGGGCCGGCGGCCAGCGCGCATTATCTCAGGCAATTCCTGCCTCAAAAATTCAGGCTGGATTATTCAGGAGGGGCATCAGGCCGCCGCGGCCGTCGAGAGCCATCAGGTCGTCGCAACCGCCCACATGGGTTTCGCCGATAAAGATCTGCGGCACCGTGCGCCGGCCGGTGATGTCCATCATCTTCTGGCGTTCGCCGGGCACCATGTCGACGCGGATTTCATCGAGTTCGGTGACGCCGCGCTGTTTGAGCAGCTGTTTGGCCTGGATGCAGTAGGGGCAGGTGCCGGTGGTGTAGATCTTGACGGTTTGCATGGTGTCTCCGGATCGCGCCGGCGGGGGCGTGGCGCGGGAAAAGTGGACGAATCAGGACTTGCCGGGTGAGGCAGGTTTCATGCCTGCTTTGCCCGGCCCAGCCTTGTTCAGGCCTTTTCCAGGGGAAGGTTAGCCTCTTTCCAGGCTTTGAGCCCGCCGCCCAACGATTGGGCTTGCTCGTAACCGAGCTTTTTGGCCACGGCGACGGCACGGCCGGCACGCGCGCCGGTGGCGCACACCAGGATCAGGGGCAGGCCTTTGTTTTTGACCGCCAGGGGCAATTTCTCTTCCAGTTCGCCGAAAGGCACGTTTTTGGCGCCCGTGACATGGCCGGCGGCGAATTCATCGGCTTCGCTGACATCCACGACCACCGCTTTTTCGCGGTTGATCAGCTGCACCGCGCCGCTGGCGGTCAGTGCGCCAGCGTTCATCGCGCCGGAAATCATGGGCCAAACCAGCATGCCGCCCGAGGCGAGTGCTATCGAAATCAGCATCCAGTTATCGATCAGAAATTTCACGGTAAACCCTTTGTGTATTTTTCAGCTAACCCGTGATTTTAGAATGGAGGGAGAAAGCGCCCCGCCGGGCGGCCCCCCAATTCCCTTTATTTCCCCCTTTTTTCCACTCCCCACCCTTCCGACCATGTACAAACTCGTGCTCATACGCCACGGCGAATCGACCTGGAACCTTGAAAACCGCTTCACTGGCTGGACCGACGTGGACCTCACGGCAACCGGCATTGAACAGGCCAAAAACGCCGGCAGGCTGCTCAAAGCCGAGGGCTACGAGTTCGACCTGGCCTACACCAGCGTGCTCAAGCGGGCGACCCGCACGCTCTGGCACACGCTGGACGAAATGGACCGCACCTGGCTGCCCGTGGTGCACAGCTGGCGCCTCAACGAGCGGCACTACGGCGCCCTGCAGGGGCTGAACAAGGCCGAAACCGCGAAAAAATTCGGCGACGAGCAGGTGCTGGTCTGGCGCCGCAGCTACGACACCCCGCCGCCGCCGCTGGAGGCGAACGACCCGCGCGGCGAACGCGATGACCCGCGCTACGCCAAACTGCAGCCCGGCCAGGTGCCGCTGACCGAATGCCTCAAGGACACGGTGGAGCGCGTGCTGCCTTTCTGGAACGAATCCATGGCGCCCGCCATCAAGGCCGGCAAGCGCATCGTGGTCGCGGCGCACGGCAACTCCATACGCGCGCTGGTGAAATACCTGGACAACATCTCCGACAGCGACATCGTGGGGCTCAACATCCCCAACGGCATCCCGCTGGTCTATGAGCTGGACGCCAACCTCAAACCCCTGCGCCACTACTACCTGGGCGACAGCGAGGCCGCGGCCAAGGCCGCCGCCGCGGTGGGCGCCCAGGGAAAAGCCTGAGTCCGCCGCAAGGGCTTAGCCGCCTGGATTTTGTAAAAGTCCTGTAAATAGCCGCCTGTTTCGCTTCTTTTTTCGCGCCGCGCATTGACTAGGGTGGAACTGGAGGCCCCGGCCTTTCTCCAAGGTGTATATTGCTTCCCACGGGGGGAACAAGGGTTTCCCAACGGCTTACGAAGGTATTTTTTATGGGTCAAAAGCTCAAGATAGCAGGCTGGATTTCAATCGGCGCCGTGGCGGGAGCTCTCACCACGGTACAGCTGCAGGCGGTGGCCCGCGCGGGCATCGCCCCCCTGCCACTCGAGGAGCTGCAGCAGCTGGCCGCGGTTTTCGGCATGGTCAAGACCGATTACGTCGAGCCGGTGGACGAGAAAAAGCTCATCACCGACGCCATTTCCGGCATGGTGGCCAGCCTGGACCCGCACTCGGTCTATTTCGACAAGAAGTCCTACAAGGAATTCCGCGAAGGCACGACCGGCCGCTTTGTCGGCGTCGGCATCGAAATCAGCCAGGAAGACGGCCTGGTCAAGGTGGTTTCGCCCATCGAAGGCTCGCCCGCCGACCGCGCCGGCCTCAAGCCCAACGACCTGATCACCCGCATCGACGACACCGCCGTCAAGGGCCTGACGCTCAATGAAGCCGTCAAGAAGATGCGCGGCGAGCCCAAGACCAAGGTGCTGCTGACGATCTTCCGCAAGGACGAAAACCGCACCTTCCCGGTCACCATCACGCGCGAGGAAATCCGCACCCAGTCGGTCCGCAGCAAGGTGGTGGAGCCCGGTTACGCCTGGGTACGCCTGAGCCAGTTCCAGGAACGCACGGTCGAGGACTTCGTCACCAAGCTCGAGCAGATCTACAAGCAGGAGCCCAACCTCAAGGGCCTGGTGCTCGATTTGCGCAACGACCCGGGCGGCCTGCTGGACGCCGCCGTTGCCGTGTCGGCCGTTTTCCTGCCTGACAACGTCACCGTGGTGTCGACCAACGGCCAGCTCGCCGAAAGCAAGTTCACCTACAAGGCCTCGCCCGAGTTCTACCAGCGCCGCAACGGCGCCGACCCGCTCAAGCGCCTGCCCGCGGCCCTGAAGAACGTGCCGCTGGTGGTGCTGGTCAATGAAGGCTCGGCCTCGGCCAGCGAAATCGTCGCCGGCGCGCTGCAGGACTACAAACGCGCCACCATCATGGGCACGCAGACCTTCGGCAAGGGCTCGGTGCAAACCGTGCGTCCGCTGGGCCCCGACACGGGCCTGAAGCTCACCACGGCGCGCTACTACACCCCCAGCGGCAAATCCATCCAGGCGCGCGGCATCGTGCCCGACGTGATGGTGGACGAAACCGCCGAAGGCAGCCCGTTTGCCGCCCTGCGCACCCGCGAAGCCGACCTGGAGAAACACCTCAACAGCGGCCAGGGCGCCGAGGTCAAGGATGCCAACCGCGAAAAAGCCCGCGAGATAGCGCTCAAACGCCTTGAGGAAGAAGCCAAGAAGACGCCGGAGCAGCGCCGCCCGCCCGAGCTGGGCAGCGACAAGGACTTCCAGCTGGCACAGGCGATCAACCAGCTCAAGGGCCGTCCCGTGCTGGTCAGCAAGACCGCCGTGGTGGAACCCAAGAACGAGAAAAAAGAGAACTAAGGCCGTGACAGGAGAGTGCCGGGATCACCGGCCTTTCCCGGTCTTCCAGGCTGCTTTCCCGCGCCCCTGTTCCACCGAGGCCGCCCTACCCCTGCGGCGGACTCCTTTCCTTTCATGAACGACGACCAGCTGCTTCGTTATTCCCGGCACATCCTGCTCGACGACATCGGCATCGAAGGCCAGGACAAGCTCCTGAAGGCGCATGTGCTGATCGTCGGGGCCGGCGGCCTGGGCTCGCCGGTCGCGCTTTACCTGGGCAGCGCCGGCGTCGGCCACATCACCATCGCCGACCATGACCGCGTCGAGGCCACCAACCTGCAGCGGCAGGTCGCCCACACCCTGGGCCGCATCGGCCAATTCAAGGCCGAATCCGCCCGGCAGGCCATCGCGGCGATCAACCCCGACGTCACGGTCACGCCCGTCACGCAGCGGGCCGAGGGCGCGCTGCTGGACGAACTGGTGGCCAAGGCCGACCTGGTGCTCGACTGCACCGACAACTTCGCGACCCGCCACGCGATCAACCGCGCCTGCGTGAAACACCGCAAGCCGCTGGTCTCGGGCGCGGCCATCCGCTTCGACGGCCAGGTCGCGGTGTTTGACGCGGGCAACGCGCAGTCGCCCTGCTATGCCTGTGTGTTCCCCGAATCGGAACTGATGGAAGAGGCCTTGTGCGCCACCATGGGCGTGTTCGCGCCGCTGGTCGGCATCATCGGCAGCACGCAGGCGGCCGAAGCCCTGAAGCTGCTGTGCGGCGTGGGCGAGGCGCTCACCGGGCGCCTGTTGATGCTGGACGGCAGGCGCATGGAGTGGAGCGAGATGAAACTGGCGCGCAACACCGCTTGCGCGGTCTGCGGCGGCCTTCATCGCTGATCTTTTATTTGACGGCGGCCGCCGGGATGCGCGAGCCGGCGCTTGATGCGGCGGCCTGTTTCAGGATCGCCGCGCAGTTTTCGTCCTGGCCCGGCCCGGTTTCTATGGTGGCGGCCAGGGCCAGCAAAGGATTGACCACACCCAGCGCAATCGCGATACCGGCCCGACCGGCCAGCGCGCCCTTGTCGGGACCGGCCGACGGGGCCGCGAAAGTGCCGTTGATTTTTAGGGGCGAGCGCAAGCTCAGGATGCTGCGGTCCTTGGGTGCCGGCTCCAGGACCAGGTCCAGGGTTTCATTGGCCAGGCTGATGTTGCCGCGCCCGTTGATCACCGTGTCCGAGGTGTCGAGCACAATGGTTTTGCTGCTCATCACCCCCTGCTTGACCTCAAAGGCGGCAGCCGCGCAGCGCAGCTGCACATTGCGGTCGCCGCGCACCAGGAACTTGATGATTTCGCCGCCGTCCAGACCCATGAATTCGAGCAGGATGTTGCTGATCTGGCCCTTGCCCATGAGGACGGCTACATCGCCCGAAGACGTGCCCAGCATTTGCGCCAGCGAATTGCCGCGCCCCTTGAGGTCGAGCTGGCCGCTGATTTTTCCCAGGCTGCTTTTGGTGGTTTCCACCGCCGGGAAGAGCTGGTTGAGCTGCACGCCGCGCAGGTCCAGCCGCGCCGCAAAAAGCGCCGGCACCACATTGGAATCTATGCGTATGGCGCCGGCCACCGTGCCGCCCGCGATGCCCATGGATATCGGCTCAAGCTGCAGGACGCCGCCCGTCAGCTTGACGTGGACGCTGCCCTTGTCCAGCGGCAGCACCTGCACATGCCGGATGTCGGCCGCCGAATACACCACGTCGGCATTCATGGCCTTGAGCCGGGTGACGTCCAGCGTTGCAACGGGCAGGACCTTGCGCGATGCGCGATCCGGTTTACTGGTTTTCGCCGGCGCGGGTTCATTCCCGGCCTCGGCGGCCGCCGCTTTCACGGGCGTGGGCCCAGTCGGCGCAGGCAATCCGATCACCGGCGCCAGGTCGGCGAAATCCAGCAGTTTTGACTGCACCTTGCCGCTCAGCAAGGGCACCGGCGCAGAGGGGTCGAAATTGAGCGCGCCGCTGAGGTCAGAGCTGCCCAGGCGGCCCTGGATCTGGCTGGCGGCCCAGACCTTGCCGTGCTTGGCGAGTTTGCCGCGCAGTTTGTAAGGCGGCGTGGACGGCAGCACCACACCCAGCAGCTTGTAGAGCTCCTCGAGGTTGCGGCCCTGCAGGTCAAAGCTGGCGTCCACCCCGGCAAGGTCCGCGAGGTTGGCGATGCTGCCCTTGGCCTTCAGGCTGGTCTTGCCGGCCACCGCATTCACCTCGATGGGAAAAGGCGCTTCAAGGTCCTTGCTCAGCTGCAGCACGCCGCCGGTGCGCCCATTGGCGCTGAAGGCTTCGTTTTGCCACTTGCCTGTCGCCTTGTAGCTGAGGGGCAACTGGCCCGCCACTTCCTGGGCGAGCGAAAAATCCACATGGATGCTGGCGCCCTGCGCCGCCGCCTGGTAGTCCACGCTGCCGCCGTCGATCAGCAAGGCATCGATGCGAGGAATGGCCCCCTCATCGGAGGTGTCGCGCGCCAGCGCCCAGGTCCGGCGTCCGTCGGGCTCCATCTGCAGCCCTATTTCCGGCGCCGTCAGCGCAATGCGCGGCAGCACGACCTTGCCCATCAGCAGCGGCAGCAGCCGGATGTCGAATTCGGCCGCCTCCGCCTTGACCAGGTAAGGCTTGCTGGCCCACTCGGGGTTGGCAAACTCCACGCCGTCGGCCCTGACCGTGACGGTGCGCCCCAGGTGCACCGACAAATGCCGGGTGATTTCAAAGCGCCGGCCCAGCTGGTCGGAAACATGGCGGTTGATGGGGCCGCGCAGCATGTCCCAGGGGAAAAACACCAGTACCAGCACCAGGGCCAGCAGCACGGCGCTTATAGCGGCAAGCCACCTTCGCCAGAGAACCGGCGCGGACTGGGGGGTGGTGTTCATGGATGGCATGGAGGGTCAGGCCTGCATCAAGAAAGCGCAAGGCATCCGCTTTGCCGCGCAGTGGCCGGGACGCAGTGGCCGGGAGGGCGCTGGAAGCACTGGCGCATGCATTTGTCTCCCTGCGTTGTGGTGTCATGCCTGCGCCGGCAAGGGCGCGGGGCTCCGTCTAGCCCTGCATTCCACTATCGGGGGGATCACCGCATGGGGCAGTCGGCAGGCGCCATGACACACTGTGGGCATGTGCCTACAGCCCGCGTAGTGTGGCTGCGGCGCACACGCAATGCAGGCGTAGGCGGCCTCCTACAAGTGCTGGCCTTGGCCGCTGGCAGAATGGGCCTGGGTAAAAGATACATTAGGAAACAAGAGACATTCGCATTTTTGGGACTTTCGTAATACTTCGAAAGCCACGCGGCCTCCCACCTGGACCTGAGCAGTGAGACTGAAAACGTACATCGTAGAAGACAATCCGACCATTCGCGAAAATCTGATCGGAACGCTGGAGGAGTTGGCACGCATTGATGCCGTGGGAACCGCAGAAACCGAAAACGAAGGCAAGGCCTGGCTGGCGGAAAACAGCGAGGACTGGGACCTGGCAATTGTTGACCTGTTTCTCAAACAGGGAAGCGGGCTGGGCGTGCTGGCCGCCTGCAGGGACCGCCCCTCGCGGCAGAAAGTCGTGGTCCTGAGCAACTATGCCACCGCCGACATACGCCAGCGCTGCACGCAGCTCGGCGTCGACGCGGTGTTCGACAAATCCAACGAGATCGACGCCCTGGTGGACTATTGCATCCAGCAGAGCGCCGCCGCCGATTGAATTCAGTCAATCAGCTTGTTCTTGAGCGCGTAGTAGGTCAGGTCGCTATTCGAGGAAAGGCTCATCTTCTCCATCACGCGGGTGCGGTAGGTGCTCACCGTCTTCACGCTCAGCGACAGGGCCTTGGCGATGTCGCCCGCCGTTTCGCCCTTGGCCAGTTTCAGGAACACCTGGAACTCCCGCTCGGACAGCTGCTCGTGCGAGGCGACGTCGTTGGGCCGGTTCAGCTGCTGCGCCAGCAGCTCCGCCACCGCCGGGGTGATGTAGCGCTTGCCCAGCGAGATCACGCGGATCGCGTCGACAATCTCGGAAGGGTCGCACTCCTTGTTGAGGTAGCCGCTGGCACCCTGGCGGATCAGGTTGACCGCATAGTGTTCCTCGGGGTAGCCGCTCAGGATGAGAATGCCGACATCGGGCGCCTTCGCGCGGATCATGGCCAGCGCGTCAATGCCGCTTTGGCCCGGCATGGACAAGTCCATGACGAGGATGTCGAGTTCGACATTGCGAACCAGGTCAATGGCCTCGCGGCCGCTGCCGGCCTCGCCGACGACGCGCAAGTCGACCTGGTCCGAGAAAAACTGCTTGAGCCCTGAACGCACAATGGCGTGGTCGTCCACAATTCCGATTTTGATCATGTCGTTGTCTTCCTATAAAGCTGCAAGCCGGCAACGCCGTGAAAAGAGAAGCCTTGAACTGGCGCCTGCTTTAATTTTCAGCACCCATTATTGACGAATTCTTCACCGAAGTACCAAACGGAGTTTGCCGTGAAAGCATTTGCGATACCCAGAATGGCCATCAGCCTGCCTTTGGCGGTGCTGGCCGCCGCCTTCCTCATCTTCATCAATGAGGCAAGTTTCCGCAAGTCTACCGAAGCGGCGGCCAGCATTGAAGAGGCGCAGCAGACTCGCGGCGCCATCAACAAGCTGCTGCAGCACATGCTGGACGCGGAAACCGGCCAGCGGGGCTACCTGCTGACGGGCGACGCGCGCTACCTGGAGCCCTACAACGCCGCGCTGGCCGACATCGACCACAACCTGGACACGCTGCGCCAGCTGTTCACGCCTTACCGGGAGCAGCTCGCGGAGTTCGGCCAGATGTCGCGGCATGTTTCCCGCAAGCTGGCCGAAATGGACCTGAGCGTTCGCATGCGCAAGGAGGGCAATGAGGATGCCTGGAAGTTCGTGCTGACCACGGACGTCGGCAAGGAACACATGGAGGCCATCCGCGAGCAGTCGGCCAGGCTGGCTGCCAGCAGCGTCAGCAAAATGGAGCAGGGGCAGGACCAGATCCGGCGCTCGCTGCAGCTGTCGCGCATCGGGGTGGCCACCGTGGCGCTGGCGGGTTTGCTGGCCTTCTACATGTACCTGCTGCAGACCAAGGCCTTGCTGGCTTCGGGCCGGCGCGAGCAGGAATCCCTGCAGCGCGAGCGCGACTTCCTCGAGGTGCAGGTGCGTGAGCGCACCGCCAACCTGGCCGAACTGGCCACCCACCTGCAGAATGTGCGCGAGGACGAGCGCGGCCACCTGGCGCGCGAACTGCATGACGAGCTGGGCGCGCTGCTGACGGCGGCCAAGCTCGACGTGGCGCGTTTGAAGTCGCGCCTGGCGGGCAGCATGCCGGAAGCGGTGGAGAGGCTCACGCACCTGACCAACACGCTCAACAGCGGCATCGCGCTGAAGCGGCGCATCGTGGAAGACCTGCGCCCGTCCTCGCTGTCGCACCTGGGCCTGGTGGCCTCGCTGGAGATCCTGGGGCGCGAGTTCGAGGAGCGCTCGGGCCTGACCATCACCACCGACCTGGAACCCGTCGAAATCGGCGGCTCCGCGCAACTGACCGTCTACCGCCTGGTGCAGGAGTCGCTGACCAACATCGGCAAATACGCGGAAGCCAAGCAGGCCGAGATCAGCCTGCATAACTTCGACAGCTACATCACCGTCGAGGTCAAGGACGACGGCAAGGGTTTTAAGGTCGGCAGCGTGGGCGCGGGCAGCCATGGGCTGGCCGGCATGCGCCATCGCGTCGAAGCCGCGGGCGGCCGCCTCACCGTCACCAGCGCCGAAGGCGAAGGCACGCGCATTTCCGCGGTGCTGCCGAAGACGCGCTGAGATGCGCGTGCGCCTGGCGAGCGGCGTAACAAAATGTCGGCCCCCTCCTACAGGGCGTGGCCATTCGAACTGACACGGGCACACGTCCGCAGCCGATGAGGCCATCCCGGGACGTTCTCTAAGCTTGGCTCAAGGCCGCTTCAACCGAAGCAAGGGCCATCCACCCGGAGCAAGGAGCCTCAGATGTTGCACTATTCCGTTGTATTCCTCGTGATCGCGCTGATCGCCGCCGTGTTCGGTTTCGGCGGCATCGCGGCCGGCGCCGTCGAGATCGCCAAGATCCTGTTCTTCATTTTTGCCGTGATGGCCGTCGTCAGTTTTGTCATCAGCCTTTTGCGCAAGAACTGACGGTCCCGCGTTTCGCCGCCGGCCTCCCCGCATGAGCCGCGTCACCCGGTGACCCGGCTTTTGTTTTCCCTCCTTCTTTTCAACGCTTCCTCTCAACCCACCAAGGACCGCCATGACTCCCCAGACCGCCGCCAATACCGCACGCCAAGCCTCCGATGAATTGCTGCAGACCGCCGAGAAAGCCGTAGGCAGCACCCGCAGCTATGCCAACGAGGCCCTTGACAAGGCCGAAAGCAAGGTGCGCGACCTGCGAGGCAGCGTCGACCCCGTGGTCGATATGCTGACCTCCAAGGCCCAGCACCTGGCCCGCCAGAGCCTGGACATCGCCGCCGAAGCCAAGGAGCGCGCTCAGCGCTCGCTGTCCAACGCATCGGCCGCCACTTCGCGCTACGTCGCCGACCAGCCCCTGCGCTCGGTGCTGATCGCCGCCGCGGTGGGCGCGGGCGTCGCGCTGCTGATTTCCTCGGCACGCCACCACCGCCAGCAGAACCGCTACTGAGCCACCCGGACACAGGCCACCAGAACCACCCCGCCATGCTCCATCCCCTTTTTTCCACCATCGTGCAGCGGCCCGACCTGGTCGTGGACCACTTGTCGGCCTATGCGGCGCTGTTCCAGGAAGAAGCTTCCGAGGCCGGCTCCGAATTGCTGGCGCGTGTCGTGGCCTGGGCCGTGGCCGTCGTGGCGGCCGCCGTCTTCCTGGGCCTGGCGGGCACGGCCGTGATGCTGGGGATGCTGCATAACCAGTTCCACTGGTCGCTGGTGGTGGTGCCGGGTATTGCACTGGCCATTCTTGCCATTGCCATGCTGCGGGCGCGCAAGCCTTTGGCCACGAAACGCTTTCCCGAACTGAAGGCACAGATCGACAGCGACGCCCATGCCTTGCGCATGGCCGCCTGAACAGCGCCACCCAGACCGCACCATGACGTCCCTCTCCCAACTCACCCAGCCCACGCCGCAGGAAAGGCTGGCCAGCAGCCGCAAGGCCATCGTCAGGCACATGAGCCGCGACAAGCTGTCCCATGACGAGCAGGAACAGTCCGCACGGCACGGCGAGGAAGGCCCGCCGTACGCCGGGGGCGGAAGCTGGGGCTTCATCAAGCACGCGCTGGGCGCCTGGTGGCAGCACCACCCCGTGAGCGCCGCGCTCAACCTGGCGCGGCCCGTGCTCGGCCAGTACGCCCGAGAAAAACCGCTGCAGCTGCTGGGCATCGCCGCCGTGGCGGGCGCCGCGGCCGTGGCCTTCAAGCCCTGGCGGCTGGTGTCCCTGGGCAGCGTGCTGCTGGCCACGCTCAAGTCGTCGGAGATCTCCGGTGCCCTGCTGTCCATGCTTTCCCACCCGGCGCAGGACAACGAACAGAGATAAAGGACACCATGAACACCCCCGTCATTTCCAAACGGCCCACCGCAACCTCCGGCGAACTGGTGCTTGACGAAACCGGCCTGGATGCGGCCCGCAAGAGCCTGGCCGACGGCGCCATCACGCCGGCCTACGGGCCCCACCGCGACGCCATCGTCAAGCTGCTCAACGACGCCCTCGCCACCGAGCTGGTCTGCGTGCTGCGCTACAAGCGCCACTATTTCATGGCCAGCGGCCTGTCCTCACCGGCCATCGCGGATGAATTCCTGGTGCATGCGAACGAGGAATCCGGGCATGCGGACCGTATCGCCCGGCGCATCGTGCAACTGGGCGGCGAGCCTGATTTTTCGCCCGGCACGCTGCAGCAGCGCAGCCATGCCGACTACGACGAGTCCAACGACCTCAAGACCATGGTGCGCGTCAACCTGGTCGCCGAGCGCATCGCGGTGGAGACCTACCGCCAGATGATCGCGCTGATCGGCGACAAGGACCCGACGACGCGGCGCATGCTCGAGGACGTTCTTGCCGACGAGGAAGAACACGCCGACGAGCTCAAGGACTGGCTCGAAAAATAAAAGATGACCGCAGGCCTGTGGGCGTGGTGCCGTCCACAGGCAGGCTTTTTCAACTTTGCACCAAAACCATGAAACCAACACAAGAGGAAACAATATGAAATACGCTCGCGCAATTGCATTCGCCGCCCTGGCAGGCATCACCATCATTGGCAGCGGCTGCGCTGTCGGGCGTGGCCAGGAAACTGCCGGCGCCTACGTCGACGACGCCGCCATCACGACGTCCGTGAAGGCGAAATTCGTCGAGGACAAAACCGTGGCGGCCACCTCCATCAAGGTGGAAACGCTTAACGGCACCGTCCAGCTGTCCGGCTTCGCCAAATCCGCCGCGGAAAAGGCCCAGGCTGAAAACATCGCCCGCAACGTGAAGAACGTCAAGGCCGTTCGCAACGACATCGTCGTTCGCCCGTAAACGGTTGGGCCCTTTGCCACCGCAAGGTGGCTGCAAAAGGCAGGCATGGGATTTCCCATGGCCTGCCTTTTTCACGTCAGGACTCGCGGCCTCTACGGCCTCTAGCCGGCAGCCTTCACCTCGAGTTTGTTGTCCACCGATTTGACGCCCTTGACCGCCTTGGCCAGGTCGGCTGCCTTGTCGCGGGCGGCCGACGTGGGCGCGGAGCCCTTGAGGGTCACGGCGCCTTCGCGGGTGTCCACATTGATCTTGAGCACGCTCAGGTCCGGGTCCTTCGCGAAGCCCGCGGTGACGGTGGTGGTGATGGTCAGGTCGTCGATTTTTTCACCGGCCTTGGCGGCCATGTCCTTGCCGGAAGCCTCGGCGCTCTGGGTCGCGTTTTTCACCGCGGCGCCGGCACTGGCCATTTCGCTCTCGGCCTTGGCTTTGGCCCTGGCGGCGGCGTCTTCGGTTTTCGCAATGGCCGAGTCGAGTTGCTGGCCTGCGGTTTTGCCCTCGTCCTGCTTGTTGCAGGCCGACAGGGCCAGCGCCAGGGATGCCGCGACCAGGACGGCCAGGGGGCGCAGGGCATGGCCCGCATGCGAGGGATTCAAAAAGGTGGGAATCATGGTGGCTCCTTATCGGGATGTGAGAGGCCCGGCCTGAACGGCCGGGCGCAAGAAAGCGGCGAAGCGGCGTTCGCGCACATTCACTCTAGCCAGATGGCCCGCTGCCGCACATCGGTACCGGCTGAAACAGCCGTAGGACAAGGGGCAGCGAGCGCCGGTGTTAGCGGCAGCTGCCGTGCCGCTTGCGGAATTGCGCGGGGTACACCGGCGGCGCGGTATGCGACGGCGCGAAGATTCCCAGTCCCGCGGCCCTGGCCTGCCGCTGCTGCGCGGCGTAGGGGCCGGCGTTGCCGCGGTTGCGGTAAGACCAGGCCAGGCCCTGCGCCACCATCCAGCGCCCCGTGTCTTCGCCGTTGAAGCTGATCTTCGCCAGCAGGCGGCCGTAGTCGTCATGCTGCCGCCCGTGCACAGCCACGCGCTGGCCCAGCAGCTTGCGCATCAGCGCGTCGCGGGAGGCCGTGCCGCCGGCCTGGCAGATCTCCGGCGCGTCTATGCCGCTGATGCGAACGCTGACGGGCTTGCCGCCGCCGGGCGGCCGCACCCTCACGGTGTCGCCGTCGACCACATAAGTCACCACGCCGGACCAGGCGCTTGGTGTGGACTTGGCGTGGGAAGATGCCTGCACGGGAAGCCACGCGGCCAGCAGCGCGGCCATCACGAGAGCTCTGGAAAAGAAAACCATCGCGTAAAGAGAGCGGTCAGGCCGTGACAATCCAGCCTTCCAGCGGGTCCATCTCCAGCGGCAAACCGTAGCGCGGCGCGCCCTGCCGCTGCGCCCAGGCCGCCTGCATCAGGCACAGCACGGCGTCCAGGCTGTCGCCGCTGGCGTCGTCGGCCAGCGTGTCGCGCTGGGCATGGCTGACTTTGAGGCGCAGCCCCAGCCGGGTTTGCCCGTTTTCCAGCGCGGTGATCAGGTCCTTGCGCGCAATCAGCCGTTCCGGCGTTTGTTTGGCCTTGTCGTCGCTTTTGTAGGAGCGGCCGCCTAGCACTTCGCGCGCGAGCAGCCCGGGATAGCCTTCGAGCGCGACGCGGCGAATGTCGCCGTCGTGCAGGCCGGGCAGGTGCACGCCGGCTGCCAGCAGCCGCGGCACGCCCGCATGCAGCATATAGGCCACCGGCGGATTGACCCATTTCATCGAGGGGCTGGAGCCGGCCGGCCCGTCGGCGGCGCGGTGGGCAAATTTCCGGCCGGCGGGGCGCGCGTCGCAGAAGGCGGCAAAGGCGCTGCGGATGTCGGGCCGGCTCAGGGCCGCGTAGTGCAGCATCAGGTCCGGCCAATGGCCGGGCCAGCCGAGCTGCTCGACCAGCTCGCGCGGCAAGCCGAAGGGAAAATCAAAAGCGCCCAGCCAGGCGGGCTCGCGGCGCAGCCATTGCTCAAAGCCTTCCAGCGACTCGAGGCGCTCCAGGCCGGCGAGCAGCACGCGGCCGCCGGCTACGGAGCCGGTGGCCATCACAATGGGTTTGCGGCGGCTGGGGCTGCTGGAAAAATCGCAGCCCAGCAGCAATTCGGTCACCGGCGCCATGCACGCCCCCTCACGCCGACGCCGCCAGGCTCAAACGCGCCCGCAGATGGAGGCGGTGGCCATCAGGTCTTCGAGCAGCGCATAGGACACCTTGCCGGAGACGGAATAGGGGTCAAGCTCGGCCTTCTCGGAATACTTCAGCAGGATGGAGTGGTTGAGCTTGGAGAGGTTGACCTGCCCCATGGTCCAGCCGCCGAAGCGCCGCTCGGAGATTTCCTCGAAGTGCAACAGCACCACGTCCTTGTGGCGGGCATCGTGCTGGATGTGGCCGAACAGGTCGCTGACCGCCATGCGCCCGCCTTCGATGGCCTGCAGGAAGATGCCGCCGCCGTAGCAGAGGATGCCGGTGATGCCGGTGGCCGGGTTGTGCTGGCGCGACTGCGACAGGATGCCCTCGATGGCTTCCGGGCTGGTGTCGACCGCGCGGCTTGCGTAAAGTAAACGTACCAACATCTTTAGCCCTTCTGCGGAATCAGTGCGAGGAATTCGCGGCGCAGGGTCGAGTCTTTCAGGAACACGCCGCGCATCACCGAGTTGATCATCTTGCTGTCCATGTCTTTCACGCCGCGCCAGGCCATGCAGTAGTGGCTGGCTTCCATCACGATGGCCAGGCCGTCGGGCTGGGTTTTTTCCATGATGAGGTCGGCCAGCTGCACCACGGCCTCTTCCTGGATTTGCGGGCGGCCCATGACCCATTCGGCCAGTCGCGCATATTTGGACAGGCCGATCACATTGGTGTGCTCATTGGGCAGCACGCCTATCCAGATCTTGCCGATGACCGGGCAGAAGTGGTGGGAGCAGGCGCTGCGCACCGTGATGGGCCCGACGATCATGAGCTCGTTGAGGTGCTCGGCGTTGGGGAATTCGGTGATGGTGGGCGAGGCCACGTAGCGGCCCTTGAACACCTCGTTGAGGTACATCTTGGCCACGCGGCGCGCGGTGTTGTTGGTGTTGTGGTCGCCGGCGGTGTCTATCACCAGGCTGTCGAGCACGCCCTGCATCTTGCCCTCGACTTCGTCCAGCAGTTTTTCGAGCTCTCCGGGCTGGATGAACTGGGCGATGTTGTCATTGGCGTGAAAGCGCTTGCGCGCCAGGGCCAGCCGTTCGCGGATCTTGACGGAAACAGGCGTACCCTCGCCGGTCGCGTCCTGGGGGGGCGTGTCGGATTTCATAAGCATGCCAGATATTACCAGCCCGCCCCGGCGCCGTCTTGTCCGGAATTTAACAGGGTCTTTGGTCTTTTACCCTTTCCGCACGGGCGCAAGCAGCTATTAATTTAATAGCGATTCGATCAAGTTGGGGCTTCGGGGCGCCTCAATAGCGCTGGCCCGCCACCAGCAGCGCCAGCCGCACCAGGGCATACGCCCCCCAGCCCCGCAGGCGCTGGCCCAGGGGGCGGTGGCTGTGGGCGGCCGGGTCCATGCGCCGCCCCTGCTTGACCATGGCGTCGCGCAAAATGCCCGCCAGGCCTTCGGCAAAAGCCTTGTCCTCGACCACCACATTGGCTTCACGGGCCAGCAGCAGGCTCAAGGGATCGAGGTTGGACGAGCCCACGGTGGCCCAGTGCCCGTCCACCACAGCCACCTTGGCATGCAGAAAGCCGGCCTCGTATTCATGGATCTCCACGCCCGCCGCCAGCAGGACGCCGTAGACGGGCCGGGCCGCGTGGTATTGCATGAAGTACTCGTAGCGGCCCTGCAGCAGCAAGGTGACGCGCACGCCGCGCCGCGCAGCGCCTATCAGGGCGCGCCGCAGCTTGCGCCCCGGCAGGAAGTAGGCGTTGGCAATGATGATCTCACGGTGCGCCTTGCCTATGGCCTTGCGGTAGGCGCGCTCTATGCTGCTGCGGTTGCGCAGGTTGTCGCGCAGCACCAGCGCCGCCCTGGGGCCGGCGCCGTTGCCCGCGGCGGGCGGCGTGGCGCCGGTGCGCCCGCCGTAACCCGCCGCCTTGAACTTCTCCCACGCCGCGTTCATGTGCCGCTGCCGCGCGCTGTAGCCCGCCTGCACGCGCCACCACAGCAGCGCCATGGCATCGGCGGCTTCCAGCGCCAGCGGCCCGGTGGCGGCCACGGCGAAATCGAGGCGCGGCGCCTGCAGCTCGCCATGGTTGGGGTCGTAAAAATCGTCGAGCACATTGATGCCGCCGCAAAACACCGTGTGCTGGTCGACGACGCACAGCTTGCGGTGCAGGCGGCGCCAGCGCTCCGGCACCAGCAGGCCCAGGCCGCTCAGGCCCGTGCCCAGGGGGGAGTACACACACCAGTCGACTTTGGCCTGCGCGAATTTTTCGCGCCATTCGGCCGGCAGCGGGCTGGTGCCTATGCCGTCCACCAGCACCTGCACCGTCACGCCGCGGCCGGCGGCGCGCACCAGCGCCTCGGCCACCTGCGCCCCGGCGCCATGGAAATCGAAAATATAGGTTTCCAGCTGGACCCAGCTATGCGCCGCGTCCAGCGCCTGGACCAAGGCGGGGAAAAAGTCCCGCCCGCCCTGGAGCAGTTGCAGCGCGCCGGTCTTGTGGAGGGGATACAGCATGGGCGGTGGCGTTCGTCCCTGTGCGAATGGAGAGATGGGCGTGGGGTCCGTCCCATTTAAACCGAGCGGCCGGTGTTTGCCAATCCCGTGAAACGCCAACTCACAAAGTGTTGCGCCTGCGCGCGGCCCTCACGGCTCTGATGGCTCAGGCCATGAATTGCGGCAGCAGCAGCACCGCCTCGGCATTCGAGGGCGAAAAGCACAGGTCGGCCGCCGCGTGGAGCGGCAGCCATTGCCAGGCGGTGTGTTCTTTCGGGTTGAGCCTGACATCGCAGGCCTCGGGCAGGCACAGGCTGAAGACGTGCTCGGTGTTGCGGGTCACGCCGGGCGCATAACGATGGCGCCAGACCGGGTAGATCTCATAGACGTTGGCAAGGCCCCAGTCGCGGAACTGCGCCGGCGCGGCCGCGATGCCCGTCTCCTCAAGCACCTCGCGCATGGCGGTCTCCAGCAAGGGCTCGTCCACCTTGTCCTTGGAGCCCGTCACGCTTTGCCAAAAGCCGGGATTGTCGGCGCGCTCTATCAGCAGCACCTCGCGCTGCGGCGTGTGGATGACGACCAGCACCGACTCGGGGATCTTGAACGGTTTCAAGGCACCCCCTTACGCGCTGGCCGTGCGGCGCGCCGTTTAGACCGGGTTGCGCAGGCGGATGTGCAGCTCGCGCAACTGCTTTTCGTCCACCGGGCTGGGCGCATGCGTGAGCAAGTCCTGCGCGCGCTGGGTTTTCGGGAAGGCGATCACGTCGCGGATCGACTCTGCGCCGGTCATCATGGTGACGATGCGGTCCAGGCCGAAGGCCAGGCCGCCGTGTGGCGGCGCGCCGTACTGCAGCGCGTCGAGCAGGAAGCCGAACTTCTGCTGGGCTTCTTCAGGGCCGATCTTCAGCGCGCTGAACACCTTGCTCTGCACCTCGGCGCGGTGGATACGCACCGAGCCGCCGCCCAGTTCCCAGCCGTTGAGCACCATGTCGTAGGCCTTGGCGATGCAGCGGCCCGGGTCGGTGTCCATCCAATCCTCATGGCCGTCTTTGGGCGCGGTGAAGGGATGGTGCACAGCGCTCCAGCGCTGGCCGTCCTCGTCGAATTCGAACATCGGGAAGTCCACCACCCACAGCGGCTTCCAGCCCTTGGTGAACAGGCCGGTCTTTTTGCCGAAGTCGCTGTGGCCGACCTTCAGGCGCAGCGCGCCTATGCTGTCGTTGACGATCTTGGCCTTGTCGGCGCCGAAGAAAAGGATGTCGCCGTTCTGCGCGCCCGTGCGCTTGAGGATCTCGGCAATGGCGGCATCGTGGATGTTCTTGACGATGGGGCTTTGCAGGCCCTCTCGGCCCTTGCCGGCGTCGTTGACCTTGATCCAGGCCAGGCCCTTGGCGCCGTAGATCTTGACGAACTCGGTGTAGCCGTCGATTTCGCCGCGGCTCATCTCGGAGCCGCCGGGCACGCGCAGGGCCACCACGCGGCCGCCCGTCGTCGTGGCCGGCGCGCTGAAGACCTTGAAGTCCACGTCGGCCATGACGTCGGTCAGCTCGGTAAATTCCAGGTTCACGCGCAGGTCGGGCTTGTCGGAGCCGAAGCGGTGCATGGCGTCGGCATAGGCCATGACGGGGAACTCGCCCAGGTCGGTGTTCAGCACGGTCTTGAAGATGCTGCTGATCATGCCCTGGAACAGGTCGCGGATGTCCTGCTCGCCCATGAAGGAGGTTTCAATATCGATCTGCGTGAATTCGGGCTGGCGGTCGGCGCGCAGGTCTTCGTCGCGGAAGCACTTGGTAATCTGGTAGTAGCGGTCGAAGCCGGACACCATGAGCAGCTGCTTGAACAGCTGCGGGCTTTGCGGCAGCGCGAAGAACATGCCTTCGTTGACGCGGCTGGGCACCAGGTAGTCGCGCGCGCCTTCGGGCGTGCTCTTGGTCAGCATCGGCGTTTCAATGTCGATGAAGCCGTTGGCGTCGAGGAACTTGCGCGTTTCCATGGCCACGCGGTAGCGCAGCATCAGGTTGTTCTGCATGTAGGGGCGGCGCAGGTCCAGCACGCGGTGCGTGAGGCGCGTCGTCTCCGACAGGTTGTCGTCGTCGAGCTGGAAGGGCGGCGTCACGCTGGGGTTCAGCACGATCAGTTCGTGGCACAGCACCTCGATCTTGCCGCTTTTCAGGTTGTCGTTGGTCGTGCCCTCGGGACGGGCCCGCACCACGCCCTTGACCTGGACGCAGAACTCGTTGCGCACGCCTTCGGCGGTTTTGAACATGTCGGCGCGGTCCGGGTCGCAGACCACCTGCACATAGCCTTCGCGGTCGCGCAGGTCGATGAAGATGACGCCGCCGTGGTCGCGCCGGCGATTGACCCAGCCGCACAGGCTCACGGTCTGGCCCATGAGGCTTTCGGTCACCAGACCGCAATAGTGGGAACGCATTTGGGAAACGATGGCCATAAAAATACTCGAACTTTCAGCGCTTTTGGGGCAGTTGTCGCCGTTTAAAGGGGAGGGGTCAGGGGCAGGGTCGCGGGCAGCGGCGCAGGTTTTGAGGGCACCACGACACCCATGGAAATCACGTAGGTCAGGGCTTCATCGACGCTCATCTTGAGCTCGATGCAGTCGCTTTTTTTCAGCATCACGAAGTAGCCACCGGTGGGGTTGGGCGTGGTCGGGACATAAACGCTCAGGTAGTCGCCCTGCAGGTGGTTGACCACGTCGCCGCCGGGCGTGCCGGTGAGAAAGCCTATGGTCCAGACGCCTTCACGCGGCCACTGCACCAGCAGGGCCTTGCGAAAGGCGTTGCCGTTTTCCGAGAACACCGTGTCGGAGACCTGCTTCACGCTCGAGTAGATGGAGCGGACGATGGGGATGCGGCTCAGGAAGGAATTGCCCCAGCGCACCAGCTTCTTGCCGAAAAAATTGCTGGCGAAGGCGCCCATCAGCAGCACGATCAGCAGCATGAGCAGCACGCCGAAGCCGGGGATGTGGAAACCCAGCAGCTTGTCGGGGTGCCAGGCGCCCGGCAGGATCAAGAGCGTCTGGTCCAGCGTGCCGACGATCCAGTCGAGCACCCACAGCGTGATCGCCAGGGGCACCAGCACCAGCAGTCCGGCCAGAAGCCATCGGCGAATGGAAGCCATCACGAGGAAGTCTTGGAAGAAGCATCGCCGGCCGAAGCCTTGGCGGGTGCGGCTGCTGCAGGGGCCGGAGCGGCCGCGGTGCTTGCCGGCGCGGCGGCAGTGGAATCGGCCGGCTTGCTGTCCGCGCCCTTGCCGTTGGCCGTGCCTGCATCGCCGCCCTCAGTCTTGGGTGCGGCCACGCCGGTGCTGTTGCCACCGCGAAAATCCGTCACATACCAGCCCGAGCCCTTGAGCTGGAAACCCGCGGCCGTGACCTGCTTTTTGAACGCGGGCGCGCCGCAGTGCGGGCACACGGTGAGCGGCGCATCGGAGATTTTTTGCAGAACGTCCTTGGCATGCCCGCAGGACTCGCATTTGTAGGCGTAGATTGGCATAGTGCTTAAGGCTTTGAGGGGGTATTCCCAGGAATTCCCGGGGAATTTGCCCGGGCAAGGTAGCCCGGGTGCAAAGCCTTCAATTATAGGCCGTTGGGGGCCCGTCAGGCTCAGAACCAGCGGAACCGCAGCACCTGCACCAGTTGCACGGCGACCAACGCCAAAACAAAGCCCAGGCCGCCGTAAATCACGTTCTGCAACAGCTTGTTGGTGCGTTTTTGTTCGAGCAGCAGCTCCTCGATCTCCCGGCGCTGCAGGCCGGGCGAGGATTTGAGGTACTGGGACAAAAGGCGCGGCAGGCCCGGCAGCAGCTTGGCATAGGCCGGCGCCTCGGCCTTGAGCTGCGCCAGCAGTTTTTCGGGGCCCACCTGCTCCAGCATCCATTTCTCGAGAAAGGGCTTGGCGGTGCTCCAGAGGTCCAGGTCGGGGTCCAGTTCCCGCCCCAGGCCTTCGATGTTGAGCAGGGTTTTTTGCAGCAGCACCAGCTGGGGCTGGATTTCGACGTGAAAGCGCCGCGATGTCTGGAACAGCCGCATCAGCACCAGTCCCAGCGAGATTTCCCGCAGCGGCCGGTCGAAATAGGGTTCGCAGCAGGCGCGTATCGCGGCCTCCAACTCGTCGACCCGGGTCTCGGGGGGCACCCAGCCGGATTCGAGGTGCAGCTCGGCCACCCGCTTGTAGTCGCGCTGGAAAAAGGCGCTGAAATTCTGCGCCAGGTATTCCTTGTCGACCTCGGTCAGCGTGCCCACGATGCCGAAGTCCAGCGAGATGTAACGGCCGAAAGTTTCCGGTGCCAGGCTCACCTGGATATTGCCCGGGTGCATGTCGGCATGGAAAAAGCCGTCACGGAACACCTGGGTGAAGAAAATGGTGACGCCGTCGCGCGCCAGTTTTTTCATGTCCACGCCGGCATCCAGCAGGCGCTGCACCTGGCTGATGGGAACGCCTTTCATGCGCTCCATCACCATCACGTCGGGCATGCAGAAGTCCCAGACCATCTCGGGAATCATGACCAGGTCGAGGTCCTGCATGTTGCGGCGCAGCTGGGCCGCGTTGGCAGCCTCGCGCAGCAGGTCCAGCTCGTCGTGCAGGTATTTGTCGAACTCGGCAACCACCTCGCGCGGTTTGAGGCGCTTGCCGTCGGCCGAGGCGCCCTCCACCCAGCCGGCCATCATGTGCATCAGCGCCAGGTCTTTCTCGATGGCGGGCAGCATATTGGGCCTGAGCACCTTGACGGCCACCTCGCGCCCGTTCGGCAGGGTGGCGAAATGCACCTGGGCGATGGAGGCGCTGGCGACCGGCGTGTGCTCGAAGCTTGCAAAGATGCGGTCCAGCGGCCGGCCGAAGGCTTTTTCGATGATGGCGACGGCCACGGCGGAGTCAAACGGCGGCACCCGGTCCTGCAGGCGGGCCAGCTCGTCGGCGATGTCGGGCGGCAGCAGGTCGCGGCGGGTGGACATCACCTGGCCGAACTTGACGAAGATGGGGCCCAGGCTTTCGAGGGCTTCGCGCAAGCGCTCGCCGCGCGGCGCCTTCAGGTTACGCCCAACGGAAACGATGCGCGTCAACAGGCGCACCCCCGGGCGCTGGAAACTGGAGAGCACCAGCTCGTCCAGCCCGAACCGCAGCACGGTCCAGACGATGAAGACACCCCGGAAAAGCCGGGTCATGCAGAAGCCTTCGCGGTCGGGGCACCCTCACTCGCCGCGGGGCTTGCGGGCGCCGCCTGCGTGGCAACCCCGGACGAGGTGGGCGCCGGAGCCAGCGGTGTCCTGGCGAGGAACTGCTTGAGTCCTTCAAACAGCCGGCGCCCGGCGTCGGCCACCGCGTGGGCGGGCGCGTCGCCAATCAGGCGCGACAGGTCTTCCTCGGCATCCCAGCGCAGGTTTTCGGCCAGCCAGCCCAGCTCGGCGGCCAACTGCACGTCGCCTTCGATCTTGACCGGCGGCGGCTTGCCGGCCAGCACCGATTGCACGACGGTAAGGGGCGATTCGGTGGCGACGGCCAGTGTGAGGTCCGGCGTGGCGCCGGGCGCCGCCCGGTCCACCAGGCCCGCGGGCGTGACCACCAGGTCTATCGAAAAAAGGCCCCAGCGCAGGTGCACCACGCGCCCCTTTTGCCGCAACAGGCGGTCCTGGGCCTGCTTTTCCTGCATCAGCACATGGTTCAGGAACAGCACCAGCCGCTGCTGCCCCTCATCGACCACCCAGGTGGGAGGCTGAAAGCGAGTGGCGATGGATTCCAGAAATGAAAAAGGGGACGTGTTGGTATTCATACGTCCCCGATTCTGACATGGCCCCCACGGTCGCGCACTTCGTGTCGCTCCCTTCCCCCCGAGGGGACCGCTGCGCCTGCGGCCCGGCAAAGCCGGTTCCGCGGCCCCTGCTTGAATGGGGAGCCGCGCCCAACCGATTACTGGAGCGCTTGGACGCCGGCGACCAGCCAGCCGCTGCCGCCATTGCGGGGTTTCGTCATGTTCCAGACTTCGCGGAAGGGGCTGGCACCGGCGGAGGCGTCTTCGCGGATCATGCCGGAGAATTCCACGCTGGCCATGTAGACGTCGCTGAGTTCCTCGATGCCCAGCAGCTGGGCGTCCAGCATCACGACCTCGGTCTTGTTGACCTGGCCGCCAGTGTGCGATTCGCGGTCGGCGAGCTGGGTCTTGATCTGCTCGAGCATGTCGTCGGTCATCATGGCGCGCAGGCTCTGGATGTCGGAGCGGTCCCAGGCATCCTGCAGGGTCACGAAGTTGGCTTTGCTGGCCTTGAGGAAACCTTCGGCGTCAAAACCGGCCGGCACACCCCAGGACTGCGAGCCCAGCAGGGCCGAGCCGATCATGGAGCCGCCCGCGGCGGGTGCGGCCGCGTCGTATTTGTTGGCGTCGAAAGCCATGCTGCTGCGCTCCCAAGGGCGCGCGGACGCATCGTTGCCGACGTTTTCAGGGCTGTAGTTCTTGGGGGTGGTGGCATTGCCCGCGCCCTGGAAGGCGAAAGGCGCCTGGCCGGAGGCCGCGCCGGGCGCACTGGCCGCCCCGCCCTTGAGCCTGCGCATGACAAAGCCGATCACCAGCATGACCACCAGCGCCAGCAGGGCGAACAGCATGATCTGGCCGAAGGCGCCGCCCAGGCCCAGCGAGGAAGCCAGCCAGGCCAGGCCCAGGCCGGCGGCCAGGCCGCCCAGCATCGCACCCCAGGGGCGCTTGGGCGCCTGCGCGGGCGCCGCGGCGGGCGTTGCCGGCTTGGCGGCGGAATTCGTGGCGGAGCCGGCGCCGGCGGGCGCCGCCTCGCGTTGCGTGACGTTGGACGACTGCTTGCCGAAGGACTTGCCGCCGCCCAGGCGCTTGGCCTCGGCCGACGTGCCTGCCAGGGCCATGGCCGTGACCAGCACGGTGGAAAGAATTGCGGACCAGATCTTCATATCGTCTCCTTAATCACACTTCAACACTTCAACACTTGATTCCAACATGCAATGCCACTACGCCGCCGGTCATGTTGTGATAGTCCACATGGCCGAAACCACCTTTACGCATCAGGGCTTTAAGTTCTTCCTGGCCCGGATGCATGCGGATCGACTCGGCGAGGTACTGGTAGCTCGAGTCGTCATTGGCCACCAGCTTGCCCAACCGGGGCAGGACCTTGAAGGAATACCAGTCGTAGATTTTTTCCAGCGGCCTGGCCACCTTGGAGAATTCGAGCACCAGCAGCTTGCCGCCGGGCTTGAGCACGCGGTTCATCTCGCGCAACGCGTCTTCCTTGTGCGTCATGTTGCGCAGGCCGAAGGCCACGGTCACCACGTCGAAACTCGCATCGGGAAAAGGCAGGTGCTCGGCGTCGCAGACCAGCGTCGGCAGGTTCACGCCGGCATCCAGCAGCCGGTTGCGGCCCTCGCGCAGCATGGCCTCGTTGATGTCGGTGTGCACCACACGCCCGGTGCTGCCCACCTTGGGGGCAAAGGCCAGCGCCAGGTCGCCCGTGCCGCCGGCGATGTCCAGCACCTGGTAGCCCTCCTTGACGTTGGCCACGAGCACGGTGTAGGCCTTCCAGGCGCGGTGCAGGCCCATGGACATCAGGTCGTTCATCACGTCGTATTTGGGCGCCACGGAATCGAAAACGCCGCGCACGCGGCGCGCCTTGTCCTGCTCGTCGACGGATTCAAAACCGAAATGGGTGCTGCTCATAGGTCAATGCTAGAGGGCAAAGCGGGCAATGGCCGCGACAACCCTGGGCTGACGCGGGACATTGCGGGCTTATTGCAGGCTTTTATGCTGGAAAAACAACAGTGCCGCGATGCGGGCTTTGGCCACCCGGCGCAGCGCGGCGAAGGGCCTCGCGCGGCTCGCGCCATCAGTGGCTGGCGCAGCCGTGCCCGCCGGCCTGGGGCATGGGCGCATCGCGGTCCACACCGGCGGTGCGCAGGCGCTGCTGGTAGTCGTCCCAGAGGCGGTTTTGCTCGGCGCCCAGGTGGTAAAGGTAGTCCCAGGAAAAAATCCCGCTCTCGTGGCCGTCCGAAAACACCGGCTTGACCGCATAGTTGCCTATGGGCTCGAGCTCGACCACCGTCACCTCGCGCTTGCCGGTCTGCAGGATTTCCTGGCCCGGGCCGTGGCCCTGCACCTCGGCGGACGGCGAGTAGATGCGCATGAGTTCAAACGGAATCCGGAATTCGGCGCCGTCGGAAAACGCGATTTCAAGCACGCGCGACTGGCTGTGAACCGTCAGCGCCGTGGGCGTCGGGGAGCCGGGTTGAAGGCCTGCCATGGGGAACTGCTTTCTGAAAGGGACGGGCCGGACAGGCCGGCCGTCATGGGTTTGGCAATATCTCTGTTGACACCTGGAGCCTAAACCAGCACGCGCTCTATGCCGCCGTGGTTGGCCGCCTCCACATAGGCCGGCAGCCACTCCTTGCCCAGGATCTGGTTGGCCATTTCGACGACGATGTAGTCCGCCTCGAGCAGGCCGTTCTGCAGGTCATCGCCGTAGCGCGAGAGCCCTTGCAGGCAGCTCGGGCAGCTGGTGAGTATCTTCACATTGGCGCTTTCAGCGACCGCGCCGGACGCCCGCAGGGCGGCCTCGCCCTTGCGCAATTCCTCTTCCTTGCGAAAGCGGATCTGCGTGGAGATGTCGGGACGGGTGACGCCCAAGGTGCCCGACTCGCCGCAGCAGCGCTCGTTCTTGAGCACGTTGTCGCCCATGAGCGCCTTGACGGTTTTCATGGGCTCCTGCAGCTTCATGGGACTGTGGCAGGGGTCGTGGTATAGGTAGCCCGCACCGGGTTGGCCGGTGCGCAGGGTGATGCCTTTTTCGAGCAGGTACTCGTGGATGTCGATGATGCGGCAGCCCGGGAAGATTTTCTCGAACTCATAGCCCTGCAGCTGGTCGTAGCAGGTGCCGCAGCTGACCACCACGGTCTTGATGTCCAGGTAGTTCAGCGTGTTGGCCACGCGGTGGAACAGCACCCGGTTGTCGGTGATGATTTTTTCGGCCTTGTCGAACTGGCCGCTGCCGCGCTGCGGGTAGCCGCAGCACAGGTAACCCGGCGGCAGCACGGTCTGCACGCCCGCGTGCCAGAGCATGGCCTGCGTCGCCAGGCCCACCTGGCTGAACAGCCGCTCGGAGCCACAGCCCGGGAAATAGAACACGGCTTCGGTTTCCGAGGTCGTGCTTTTCGGGTTGCGGATGATGGGGACGTAATCCTTGTCCTCGATGTCCAGCAGCGCGCGCGCCGTCTTCTTGGGCAGGCCGCCCGGCATCTTCTTGTTGATGAAGTGGATCACCTGCTCTTTCACGGGCGCCTTGCCGACCGTGGCCGGCGGCAGCGCCGTCTGCTTGCGCGCCAGCCGGCGCAGCAGGTCGTTGGCCAGGCGCTGGGCCTTGAAGCCCACGTCCACCATGGCGCCGCGCATGAACTTGATGGTCTGCGGGTTGGTCGCGTTCAGGAAGAACATGGCGGCGGCGTTGCCGGGCCGGAAGGACTTCTGCCCCATCTTGCGCAGCAGGTTGCGCATGTTCATCGACACTTCGCCGAAGTCGATGTCCACCGGGCAGGGGGTCAGGCATTTGTGGCAGACCGTGCAGTGATCGGCCACGTCCTCGAACTCCTCCCAGTGCTTGATGCTCACGCCGCGCCGGGTCTGCTCTTCATACAGGAAGGCCTCCACCAGCAGCGAGGTCGCCAGGATCTTGTTGCGCGGGCTGTACAGCAAGTTGGCGCGCGGCACGTGGGTGGCGCATACCGGCTTGCATTTACCGCAGCGCAGGCAGTCCTTCACGCTGTCGGCGATGGCGCCTATGTCGGACTGCTGCATGATCAGCGACTCGTGCCCCATCAGGCCGAAGCTGGGCGTGTAGGCGTTGGTCAGGTCGGCCTGGAGTCCCTGCCCTTCCCTGCCAAGATGCCCCTGGTCGCGCAGCAGCTTGCCCTTGTTGAAGCGCCCTTGCGGGTCGACCTTCTGCTTGTATTCGGTAAAGGGCCGCAGTTCCTCGTCGGTCAGGAACTCGAGCTTGGTGATGCCTATGCCGTGTTCGCCGGAAATCACGCCGTCCAGCGAGCGGGCCAGCACCATGATGCGCGCCACGGCTTCGTGCGCGGTCTGCAGCATCTCGTAATCGTCGCTGTTGACCGGCAGGTTGGTGTGCACATTGCCGTCGCCGGCGTGCATGTGCAGCGCCGCCCAGACGCGGCCCTTGAGCACGCGCTTGTGGATGGCCGTGCATTCTTCCAGGATGGGCAGGAACGCGCCGCCCGAAAAGATCGCCTGCAGCGGAGCGCGTATCTGGGTTTTCCAGCTGGCGCGCAGCGAGTGGTCCTGCAGCTGCGGGAACAGGGTGGCCACGCCCTCCAGCCAGCCGGACCAGAGCGCGCGCACCTCGGCCACCAGCGCCAGCGCCTGGGCGACGCGGTCTTCGAGCAGTTCGGCCGACGGAATGTCGTTGGCGTCGTCCGATTTGCCCAGGGGCAGGCTGCCCTGGAGGAAAAAGGCCTCGAGCTCGTCGCACAGCTTGATCTTGTTGCGCAGGCTCAGCTCGATGTTGATCTGCTCGATGCCGTCGGTGTACTCGGCCATGCGCGGCAGCGGAATGACGACGTCCTCGTTGATCTTGAAGGCGTTGGTGTGTTTGGAGATCGCCGCGGTGCGCTTGCGGTCCAGCCAGAACTTCTTGCGCGCTTCGGCGCTGATGGCGATAAAACCCTCGCCGCTGCGCGAGTTGGCGATGCGCACGATCTCACTGGTGGCGCGGGCCACCACGTCGGCGTCGTCGCCGGCGATGTCGCCGATCAGCACCATCTTGGGCAGGCCGCCGCGCTTGGACTTGGTGGCGTAGCCGACGGCGCGCAGGTAGCGGTCGTCCAGGTGCTCCAGGCCGGCCAGGATGGCGCCGCCGCGCTTTTGCTCGGCAAACATGAAGTCCTTGATCTCGACAATGCTGGGCACCGCGTCCTTGGCGTTGCCGAAGAACTCCATGCAGACGGTGCGCGTATGCGCCGGCATGCGGTGCACGATCCAGCGCGCGCTGGTGATCAGGCCGTCGCAGCCTTCCTTCTGGATACCCGGCAGCCCGCTGAGGAACTTGTCGGTGACGTCCTTGCCCAGGCCTTCCTTGCGGAAAGTCTTGCCGGGAATGTCCAGCCGCTCGCGGCGCAGCGGCGTCTTGCCGTCGGCCTCGAAGTACTGCAGCTCGAAGCTGGCCATGTCGGCGTCGTGGATCTTGCCCAGGTTGTGGCCCACGCGCGTGACCTCCAGCCAGGTCGCCTCGGGCGTGACCATGCGCCAGGAGGCCAGGTTGTCCAGGGCGGTGCCCCAGAGCACGGCCTTTTTGCCGCCGGCGTTCATCGCGATGTTGCCGCCTATGCAGGAGGCTTCGGCCGAGGTCGGGTCGACCGCGAACACAAAGCCGCCGCGTTCGGCCGCATCGGCCACGCGCTGGGTGACCACGCCGGCTTCCGTCCAGATGGTCGCGACCGGTTTGTCGATGCCGGGCAGCGAGACCATTTCGACCTCGGTCATGGCCTCGAGTTTTTCGGTGTTGATGACGGCCGACTTCCAGGTCAGCGGAATCGCCCCGCCCGTGTAGCCGGTGCCGCCGCCGCGCGGGACTATGGTCAGGCCCAGCTCGATGCAGGCCTTGACCAGCCCGGCCATTTCCACCTCGGTGTCGGGCGTAAGGACCACAAAGGGGTATTCGACGCGCCAGTCGGTCGCGTCGGTGACGTGCGAGACCCGCGAGAGGCCGTCAAACTTGATGTTGTCGTGGCGGGTCAGCTTGCGCAGCTTGCGTTCGGCCAGCCGGCGCAGGTCGTAGGTCTCGCTGAAGGAGGTGTAAAAGCGGGTCACCGCCGCGCGGGCGGCGTCCAGCAGCTCGCCCACGATGGCGTCGCGCTGCGGGTCGGCATCCGGCGTGCGGCGCTTTTCCACCTCGGCCAGCCGGTGTTGCAGCGCGTCGACCAAGAGCTTGCGGCGCTTGGGGTTGTCCAGCAGGTCGTCCTGCAAATAGGGGTTGCGCTGGACCACCCAGATGTCGCCCAGCACTTCATACAGCATGCGCGCGGAGCGGCCCGTGCGGCGCTCGTCGCGAAGCCGGTTCAGCAGGTCCCAGGCGCGTTCGCCGAGCAGGCGTATCACCACCTCGCGGTCGGAAAACGAGGTGTAGTTATAGGGAATTTCGCGGATGCGGGCTTCGCCGGCCTTTGCGTCGCCGGCAAAGACATGGAGTTCTTGGAGTGTGGTAGGGGCGTTCATCGTGAAAAGCCAGCGGCTTCAGACCCGTGTCCAGCGCTGTTGCCCTATATTACCGCAGCGCACCATTTGAGGTCCTGTCCGCACCGGTCTTAAGTCGTCTTATGGAAATCCCGCTTGTCGGGCGTCTCCCAAATCGCTTAAATCCGTGTGTCATAAACAGTTTCTAGACTGTCCCGTTTAACTTGGCGCGCCTGTTCGCGCCCAAATCCCAGGAGTTTTAATGAAAAACCGTCTTTCCGCCTTTGCTTTTGCGGCCCTAGGCCTTTGCGTGCCTTTAGCCGGCCAGGCGCAGACCGAGATCCAGTGGTGGCACTCCATGACGGCCGTCAACGGCGAATGGGTCAACGACCTGGCCAAGCAGTTCAACGAAAGCCAGAAGGAATACAAGGTGGTGCCCACCTTCAAGGGCACCTACGACGAGTCCATGACCGCCTCCATCGCGGCCTTCCGCGCCGGCAACGCGCCCCACATCCTGCAGGTGTTCGAAGTCGGCACCGCCACCATGATGGCCAGCAAGGGCGCGGTCATTCCCGTCGGCCAGGTCATGAAGGACGCCGGCGAGAAATTCGACCCCAGCGCCTACATCTCGGCCGTGGCCGGTTACTACACGGCGCCCAACGGCCAGATGCTGAGCTTCCCCTTCAACAGCTCGACCACCATCTTCTACTTCAACAAGGACGCCTTCAAGGCCGCCGGGCTGCCCACCGACAAGGCTCCTGTGACCTGGCCCGAAGTGGTGAACGCCGCCGCCAAGCTCAAGGCCGCGGGCCACAAATGCCCCTTCACCACGGCCTGGCAGGGCTGGACCCAGCTGGAGAGCTTCTCGGCCTGGCACAACGTCGAGTACGCGACCAAAAGCAACGGCCTGGCCGGGCTTGACGCGCGCATGAAGATCAATTCGCCGCTGCACCAGCGCCACATCGAAAACCTGGCCAACATGGCCAAGCAGGGCCTTTTCATCTACAAGGGCCGCGGCAATGTGCCGGAAGCCAGCTTTGTGTCGGGCGAATGCGCCATGATCAACACCTCGTCGGGCTTTTACGGCAACGTGGCCAAGAACGCCAAGTTCGCGTATGGCCTGGCTCCTCTGCCCTACTACCAGGACGTTCCCGGCGCGCCGCAGAACACCGTGATAGGCGGTGCCAGCCTCTGGGTCATGTCTGGCAAGAAGCCCGCCGAATACAAGGGCGTGGCCAAGTTCTTCAGCTTCATCTCCACGCCTGAAGTGCAGTCGGCCAGCCACAAGCGCACGGGCTACCTGCCGGTGACCACCGCGGCTTACCAGCTGACCGAAAAATCGGGCTTCTACACGCAGAACCCGGGTACCGACGTCGCCGTGACGCAGATGATCCGCAAGGTGACCGACAAGAGCCGCGGCATCCGACTGGGCAACTACGTGCAGATACGCGCGATCGAGGATGAAGAACTCGAGCAGGTCTGGAACGGCAAGAAATCGGCCAAGGAAGCGCTGGACACCATCGTCAAGCGCGGCAATGAGCAGCTTGAGCGCTTCCAGAAAGCCAATAAGGGCTGATCACGCAAGCGACAGAGCAAGCCCGCCCGCCGGGCTACACTCGGCCCGCCTGATCCCCTCTCCCCGACAAGGGAAGGCCAGGCGGGTTTTATGTTTAAGCGCCCAGCGCCCCCAAGTTTCTGCCCACTGAAGGCCTTATGGAAAAACGCGTTGTCTTTCGATCCAGCTGGCTGCCCTGGCTGCTGCTGCTGCCGCAAATGGCGGTCATCCTGGTGTTCTTTTTCTGGCCCGCGGCGCAGGCCCTGCTGCAGTCGCTGCAGCAGCAGGATGCTTTCGGCACCTCCATCGAATTCGTCGGTTTTGCCAATTTCCGGCAGCTGCTGGATGACCCGAGTTATGTGGAGTCCTTCAAGACGACCGCGTTTTTCTCGGTGATGGTGGCCGGCATAGGCATCAGCCTGTCGCTGGTGCTGGCGGTTTTCGCCGACCGCATCACGCGCGGGGCCATGTTCTACAAGACCATGCTGGTGCTGCCCTATGCGGTGGCGCCCGCCGTGGCGGCCGTGCTGTGGGTCTTCATGTTCTCGCCCTCGCTGGGCGTGGTGGCCTACGCGCTGGGCAAGATAGGCATCAACTGGAACCACTTGCTGGACTCCGGCCACGCCATGACCCTGATCGTGATGGCTTCGGTCTGGAAGCAGATTTCCTACAACTTCCTGTTCTTCCTGGCGGGCCTGCAGTCCATCCCCAAGTCGCTGATCGAGGCCGCCGCGATCGACGGCGCCCGGCCCTGGCGCCGTTTCTGGACCATCCAGTTCCCGCTGCTGTCGCCCACCACCTTCTTCCTGCTGGTCATCAACGTGGTCTACGCCTTCTTCGACACCTTCGCCATCGTCGACGCCGCCACCCAGGGCGGCCCCGGCAAGGACACGGCCATCCTGGTCTACAAGGTGTATTACGACGGCTTCAAGGCCATGGACCTGGGCGGCTCGGCCGCGCAGTCGGTGGTGCTGATGGTGATCGTGGTGGCCCTGACGGTCATCCAGTTCCGCTACGTCGAGAAGAAAGTTCAGTACTAAATGAATTCAAAAAAACACAAGAATTCTTGCCCAGCCGGGGCCGCGGAACTGGCTTTGCCGGGCCGCAGGCGCAGCGGCCCCCTCGGGGGGCAGGGAGCTACACGAAGTGAGCAACCGTGGGGGCCATATCATGGTTGAAAAACGCGGCACCCACGGCATCCTCGCCCATGTGGTGGTCATACTGGGTGTCTTTATCGTCGCCTTCCCGCTCTATCTCGCCTTCGTGGCCTCAACCCACACGGCGCAGGAAATCGTGCAGGCCCCCATGCCGCTGCTGCCGGGCACCAATATGCTCGACAGCTACAAGGCGGCGCTGTTCGGGCGCGAGTCCGCGGCCGGCTCCAACGCGCCGGTGGCGCACATGATGTGGGTCAGCCTGGTCACGGCGCTGGTGATCGCCATCGGCAAGATCGCCATCTCGCTGCTGTCGGCCTTTGCCATCGTGTACTTCCGCTTCCCCTTCAAGAAGACCTGCTTCTGGGCCATCTTCATCACCCTGATGCTGCCGGTGGAGGTGCGCATCCTGCCCACTTACAAGGTGCTGTCGGACCTGAACATGCTCAACACCTACGCGGGCCTCACCGTGCCGCTGATCGCCTCGGCGACGGCGACTTTCCTGTTCCGCCAGTTCTTCCTGACGGTGCCCGAAGAGCTGACCGAGGCCTCGCGCATGGACGGCGCCAGCCCGATGCGCTTTTTCTTCGACGTGCTGCTGCCGCTGTCCAAGACCTCGATCGCGGCGCTGTTTGTCATCCAGTTCATCTACGGCTGGAACCAGTACCTCTGGCCGCTGCTGGCCACGACCAGTGAAGACATGTACCCGGTGGTCGTGGGCATCAAGCGCATGATCGCCGGCGGCGACGGCCAGAACGAATGGAACGTGGTCATGGCGACCGCCATCCTGGCCATGCTGCCGCCCGCCCTGGTGGTGGTGCTGATGCAGAAATGGTTCGTCAAGGGCCTGGTCGACACCGAGAAATAAAAGAAACCTACAAGACAAGACGGAACATCACTATGGCATCCCTTTCATTCAACAACGTCATCAAGCGCTACGGCTCCGGCAAGGACGCGCTGCAGGTGCTGCACGGCGTGAACGCCGACATCGCCGACCACGAATTCATCGTGATCGTCGGGCCCTCGGGCTGCGGAAAATCCACCCTGCTGCGCATGGTGGCCGGCCTGGAAGAAGTCAGCGACGGGCAGATTTCCATAGGCGGCAAGGTCGTCAACCAGCTGGAGCCCTCCGAGCGGGACATCGCCATGGTGTTCCAGAATTACGCGCTTTACCCGCACATGAGCGTCTTCGACAACATGGCCTACGGCCTGAAGATCGCCAAAGTGCCCAAGGACGAGATCAAGACGCGCGTCGACAAGGCCGCCAAGATCCTGGAGCTGGGACACCTGCTGGACCGCAAGCCCCGCGCGCTTTCGGGCGGCCAACGCCAGCGCGTGGCCATGGGCCGCGCCATCGTGCGCCAGCCGCAGGTGTTTCTGTTCGACGAGCCGCTGTCCAACCTGGACGCCAAGCTGCGCGTGCAGACGCGCCTGGAAATCCAGAAGCTGCACCGCGAGCTCGGCATCACCTCGCTCTTCGTCACCCACGACCAGGTCGAGGCCATGACGCTGGCGCAGCGCATGATGGTGATGAATGCGGGCCGCATGGAGCAGTTCGGCACGCCCGAAGAGGTCTACAACCGCCCCGCCACCACCTTTGTGGCGAGTTTCATGGGCTCGCCGCCCATGAACCTGCTCAAGCAGGCGCCGAATGCCGATTTCGGCGGCAAGCCGGGCGCCATCCTGGGCATACGGCCCGAGCACCTGACGGTAGGCGCCACCGGCTGGGCGGTGCAGGTCGACACGATTGAAATGCTGGGCGCCGAGCGGCTGGTGTATTGCCGCATGGGCAGCGAAGCCGTCATTGTGCGTACCGATGAAAGCCTGTCGACGGCGCCCGAAATCGGCGCGACCATCCACGTCACGCCGCGCGCCGACCGCCTGCACTGGTTTGACGCGGACACCGGAAAACGCCTGTAACCTTTCAATTTCCGCAGTTTTAGCAGTTCCCGAGACGACCATGACGAATCCCGTGACCGCCGCCAGCTGGCCTTATCCGCGCTGGGTGGCGCACCGCGGTGCCGGCAAGCTGGCGCCTGAAAACACCCTGGCCTCCTTCATGCTCGGCGCCCGCCACGGCTACCGCATGTTCGAGTGCGACGTGAAGCTCAGCGCCGACGGCATCCCGTTTTTGCTGCACGACGCGACGCTGGAACGCACCAGCAACGGCAAGGGTGTGGCCGGCGAGTTGAGCTGGGAAGCGCTGGCAAAGCTGGACGCGGGCAGCTGGCATTCGCCGGCCTTTGCCGCCGAAGGCCTGGCCAGCTTTGAGCGCATCGCCCGCTTTTGCCTGGACAAGGCCTATTTCCTGAATATCGAGATCAAGCCCACGCCGGGCGCGGAGGCGCGTACCGGCACCGTCGTGGCCAACGAAGCGGCCCGGCTGTGGCAGGGAACGGCGGTTCCGCCGCTGCTGACGTCCTTCCAGCCGGCGTCGCTGGAGGCAGCCCGCGCCGCCCAGCCGCAGCTGCCGCGCGGCCTGCTGCTCGACGAACTGCCCGCCGACTGGCTGGATACAGCGGCCCGGCTGGGCTGCGTGGCCATTGTCTGCAACCACAAGCTCTGGAACGCCGACACCGTGGCGCAGGCCAAAAAAGCCGGCTTCAGGCTGCTGAGTTACACGGTGAACGACGAGGCCAACGTAAAAAGGCTGCTGGCGCTGGGCACCGACGGCATCATCACGGACGCCGTGGACGTGTTCAAGCCCGACTAGGCTTTCAGGCCCGCCAGGCGCCCAGCAATATCCACTGGCAGACGGCAGCGCTGGCCACCATGGCCGCATAGGTCATCATCTTCCCGTCCCGGCCAAAAAACACCAGGCCGGCAACCAGCACGGCCACATTCGCGGCAAAAACAATCGCCGTCTGCGCCCACCAGGTGGCGGCGATGGGCCGGCTTGACCGGAATACGCCGCCAAAGACACGGCTGGACAGCACCAGCAGCAGCGCGACGGCGGCGGCCGGCAGGACAAAGTTGAGCAGGTGATTGGCCAGCAGGTAAAAGGTCATGCGCTTGCGATGGTTGGAAATGCCGGAAAGGTGCCGGGAAGACGCCAAAACAGGCCCTCAAAAGGGCTATCAGGGCGATTGTCAGGGCTTCCCGCCGGTCCGGCCGCTTCAATTTTATAATCCGGGAATGTCAGTCTGGGCCCTTGGGCTAAACCATAACACCGCACCGCTCGATTTGCGCGGGCGATTCGCCTACGCCCTGGACCAGGTCGAGCCCACTTTGCGCGGCCTGCGCGCCTCGCTGGCGCGCCAGCCCGAGGCGACGCTGCTCTCCACCTGCAACCGCACCGAAATCTACTGCGCCGGCGACAAGACCGACCTGGACCACACGCTGGAGTGGCTGGCGCACAACGGCGGCGTCTCGCCCGCCCTGCTGCGCTCGCATGCCTACACGCTGCAGGGCGACCAGGTCGCCCGCCACGCCTTTCGCGTGGCCAGCGGCCTGGACTCCATGGTGCTGGGCGAGCCGCAAATCCTGGGCCAGATGAAAGACGCTGTGCGCGCCGCCGAAGACGCCGGCGCCATGGGCACCACGTTGCACCAGCTGTTCCAGCGTTCCTTCGCCGTGGCCAAGGAAGTGCGCAGCAGCACCGAAATCGGCGCGCACAGCATCAGCATGGCGGCGGCCAGCGTGCGCCTGGCCGGCCAGCTGTTTGAAAACCTGAGCGACATCAAGGTGCTGTTTGTCGGTGCCGGCGAGATGATAGACCTGGCGGCCACCCACTTTGCCGCCAAAAACCCCAAGGCCATGGCGATTGCCAACCGCACGCTGGAGCGCGGCGAAAAGCTGGCCGGCCGCTTTGGCGCCGAAGTCATGCGCCTGGCCGACCTGCCCAGCCGCCTGCACGAATTCGATGCGGTGATCAGCTGCACCGCCAGCACGCTGCCCATCATCGGCCTGGGCGCCGTCGAGCGCGCCGTCAAGCTGCGCAAGCACCGCCCCATGTTCATGGTCGACCTGGCCGTGCCGCGCGACATCGAGCCCGAGGTCAAGGCCCTGCCCGACATCTACCTCTACACGGTGGACGACCTGGCGCACGTGGTGCAGACCGGCAAGGACAGCCGCAAGGCCGCCGTGGCGCAGGCCGAGGTCATCATCGATGCCGGCGTGCAGAACTTCATGCACTGGCTGGGCCAGCGCCGCAGCGTGCCGCTGATCCAGCAGCTCAATGCGCAGACCGACGAATGGCGCGCCGCCGAAATCGTGCGCGCCAAAAAACTGCTGGCCAAGGGCGAGCCCATCGACACGGTGCTGGACGCCTTGACCCGCGGCCTGACGCAGAAGATGCTGCACGGCACGCTGGCCGAACTGCATGCGGGCGACGCGAGCAGCCGTGAAGCCACGGCGCAGGCCGTCTCCAGGCTGTTTTTGCGCGGCCAGCTGCCCAAAATCCAGCCCGACGACAAAGAGCGTTAGCGCACGCCCCTGCGCTGATGCCTCGCGCCGGCTGCCAGCCGGCGGCTTTATTGACGGCCTTGCGGCCCCTCTTCGGTTCTTTCGGCCTTCCCGCCCCCCCACATCCATGAAACCCTTTCTTCGCCAAACCCTGGACCGCCAGCTTTTGCGGCTGCACGAGCTGGACGCGCTGCTGTCCGCCAGCGACGTGGTCAGCGACCTGGACCGTTTTCGCGCCCTGACCCGCGAACATGCCGAGGCCAGCGTGGTGGCCGAGCAGTACATGCGGCTGACCGGCCGCGAGGCCGACCTGGCCGGCGCCGAAAGCATGCTGGCCGACGCCAAGGACGATCCCGAGATGGCCACGATGGCCGAGGAAGAGATTGCCGCGGCCAAGGCCGACATCGCGCAGATCGACGAAGCCCTGCAGCTGATGCTGATTCCCAAGGACCCGGACGACGTGCGGCCGGCCTTTGTGGAAATCCGCGCGGGCACGGGCGGCGACGAGTCGGCACTGTTTGCGGGCGACCTGTTCCGCATGTACACCCGCTTTGCCGAGCGCAACCGCTGGCAGGTCGAGATCATCAGCGAGTCGCCGAGCGAGCTGGGCGGCTACAAGGAGGTGGTGCTGCGCATCGAGGGCGCCGCCGACGCCATGGGCGTGGGCGTCTACGGCAAGCTGCGCTTTGAATCGGGCGGCCATCGCGTGCAGCGCGTGCCCGCCACCGAAACCCAGGGCCGCATCCACACCAGCGCCTGCACCGTGGCCGTGATGCCCGAACCCGACGAGGCCGTGGCCATACAGATCAACCCGGCCGACCTGCGCATAGACACCTACCGCGCCAGCGGCGCCGGCGGCCAGCACATCAATAAGACCGACTCGGCCGTGCGCATCACGCACATCCCGACCGGCATCGTCGCCGAATGCCAGGAAGGCCGCAGCCAGCACAGCAACAAGGCCCAGGCGCTCAAGGTGCTGACCGCCCGCATCCATGAAAAAGACCGCGCGGAGCGTGCCGCCAAGGACGCGGCCCTGCGCAAGGGCCTGGTCGGCACGGGCGACCGCAGCGACCGCATCCGCACCTACAACTTCCCGCAGGGGCGGCTGACCGACCACCGCATCAACCTGACGCTATACAAGCTGCTGGCCATCATGGAGGGCGACCTGGGCGACGTGATCACCGCGCTGCAGGTGGCGCGCGGCGCCGAGCAGCTGGCCGAACTCGAAACCGCCAACAGCGGGCTCTGAGCCATCCCGCCATGAACGCGCCCACCTGCGCCCAGGCCCTGGCCGCCGCCCAGACCCTGGGTCTGGACCGGCTGGACGCCCAGCTGCTGCTGCTGCACGCCCTGGGCAAGCCCGGCGACGCGCGGGCCTGGCTGCTGGCGCACGACACCGACGTGCTGCCGGAGCAGGCGGCGCAAGATTTCCGCGCCATGTGCCTGCGCCGGCTCGCCGGGGAGCCCCTGGCCTACATCATCGGCAAAAAGGAGTTTTTCGGCCTGGCGCTGCAGGTGGACGCCCGCGTGCTGGTGCCGCGGCCCGACACTGAAACCCTGGTGGAGTGGGCGCTAGCGCGCCTGCGGGCGCCCGGCGCGCCGGCGGCCCCCGCAGTGCTGGACCTGGGCACGGGCAGCGGCGCGATCGCGCTGGCCATCGCGCACAACCTGCAGGCCGACGGCCCCCAGGGCAAGGTCGCGGCCGTGGATGCCAGTGCCGATGCGCTGGAGGTGGCCCGCGGCAACGCCACCCGGCTGGGGCTACAGCTGGATTTCATCGAAAGCCATTGGCTGGAGAAAGTTGGTGGGCACTTTCACCTGATCGTCAGCAATCCGCCGTATATCGCCAGCACCGACCATCACCTGGAGGCCTTGGCCTACGAACCCCTGGCTGCGCTGGCCGCCGGCGCGGACGGGCTGGACGACATCCGCGAGATCGTCCTACAGGCGAGCGGCCACCTGCTACCGGGCGGCTGGCTGCTGCTGGAGCATGGTTACGACCAGGCCGAGGCGGTGTGCGCCCTGCTAACCCAGGCCGGCTTTGACCAGGTCCAAAGCCGGCTGGACCTGGCCGGCATCGCACGCTGCTCAGGCGGATTGTGGGCTGGCGGGTGAGCCGGCCACGCGGGATGCCAAACGGCGGGATAATCGGGCTGTTGAATTCTGCTTGCCAGATTCCATCTAACTAACATTACCTGTCCCCGATCCGGGGCCGGGCACGGGCACCAGGCCCTCCCAAGGATTCCCAAAGGATTTTCACCATGAGCAGCACAGACCCCACCCAGCAACGCATCGCCGAAATCGTCAAATCCAGCGATGTGGTCCTTTTCATGAAGGGCACGGCCCAGTTCCCCATGTGCGGTTTCTCCGGCCGCGCCATCCAGGTCCTCAAGGCCTGCGGCGTGAACAAGCCCGCCACGGTGAATGTGCTGGAGGACGAGGAAATCCGCCAGGGCATCAAGGAATTCAGCAACTGGCCCACCATCCCCCAGCTGTATGTGAAGGGCGAGTTCATAGGCGGCTCGGACATCATGATGGAGATGTACCAGAGCGGCGAGCTCCAGCAGGTGCTGGGCACGCCGGCAGCCTGAGGGCATAGGCAGCCCCTGCGGGCCGCCTCTCCCACCGGGTCAACTACCGGTCAGCGCGTGTAGCCCGAGCAGGCACCCGCATCCACGCCGCCCTTGCATTCGCGCTTGAGACGCGCGGTGCGCTGGGCGGGCGTTTCGCCGGAGCCATTGATGAATTTGGCCTTGCCGCCCGTCGCGGATTTGGCCGCGGCTTTTTTGGATTTGGACTTGGCGGGCTTGTCGCCCTCCGGCGCCGGCTGGGTTTGCGCCCGGGCCTGGCTTGCCACCAGGGCGGCCACCATGATCGCGGCCAGGAATGGCGCCAGCAAAGACTTCTTGCTCATTTTTCGCTCCCTCTCTTTTTGCTTTTTTGCTCTCTCACGAAACGCGGGTGACACCGCGTGCCTCGGCAAATTTTATTGCAGCTTGGGATCGCCGAAAACTTCGTCGTCGGGCGGTGTATCCGCCGGCAGGCGGAAGCCCTCGCTGGCCCAGGCGCCCAGGTCTATGTTTTTGCAGCGCTCGCTGCAAAACGGGCGAAATGGGTTGCTGGGCGCGTAAACGCTTTCACCGCCGCAGCCTGGGCACACGACCAGTTTGACGGGTGGGGATTCTTTTTTCATCGCAGGCATGTTTCAGGACAAGTCTGGGGAGCCTCGGGGAAAGGGCGGCCAGGGATCGGCAAGGCCAGGCGTCAGGAACAGAGCGTCAATTCAAACGTCGAATCTTCGGTGCTGGCATGCAGCCGGTCGTCGTCGCCGTGGCGCATGAGGCGCACCGACACAATCAGGCGGTTGCCGCTGATTTCGGGGATCAGCCCCAGGGCGGGGTCAATCCGCAGGCGCAGGAGCTGGAAGGTGCGCCCTTGCGGCAGCGTCTGCTGGTACTGGCCGCCCGGCGCCACCACTTTTTGCGGCGCCCCGGAGTCGCGCAGCAAGGTCAGCAGCACGCGTATGGACTCGGCCAGGGGCACCAGCGGGGTGATCCAGCGCTGCAGGTCCTGCTTGCGCACCTCGGTCTGCAGGTGCTGCCAGGCGTAATAGGCCGGCAGGTCAAATTCGCAGGTACCGCCCGGAATGCCGACGCGGCTGCGGATGCTCATGAGCCAGTCGTTTTCGGTCAGGGATTGGCCGGCCTTGCCGGGCAGGCTGTTCAGGGCGGAAAAGCAGCTTTCGAGCTGTCCGGTCACCTCGTCAAGAACCGCCTCCGAAATGGCCGGGTTGCCGCGATAGCCGTTGAGGACATGCTTCTGTTTCTCAAGGTCCTTGAGGACATCGGTCTTCAAGTCGGCCCGGGCGCCCACATCCATGATTTCAAAGATGGTCGTGATGGCGTAGTGATGGTCCGTCGGGCTGTCCCGTTCCACCAGTTCGCCAAGGCGGCGGAACAGGTGTTCAAGTCGCAAGTACGTGCGTATGCGTTCGTGAAAAGGGTACTCGTAAAGGATCACAGCGCTATGTTTTCGTCGGCATCAATGAGGAGGTTTGTTTGCGCATCATAGCCCGAAGCGCGCGGCAAGCCGCCGCACCTCGGCGTCCAGGGCCTCCAGCGGCAAACCATCATTGTGCAGGCATATGTCGGCGGCCGACAGGCGCTGCGCGCGGCTGGCCTGGCCGGCCATGACTTTTTCCACTGCCTCCCGGGGCCAGCCGTTGCGGGCCATCACCCGGCTGACCTGGGTGGCTTCGCCGCAGTCCACCACCAGCACCCGGTCCAGTTGCTGCCGCCAGCGGCCGGATTCCACCAGCAGGGGGACGTCGAACACCACGCAGGCCAGGCCGGCAGCGGCGGCCTGCTCGTATTGCCGCAGGGTCTCCCGGCTGACCAGGGGGTGAACAATGGCCTCCAGCCGCCGCCTGGCGGTGGGATCGTCAAAGGCCAGCTGGCGCATCCGGTCCCGGTCCATGGCGCCTTCGGCCGTGACCATCCCGGCGCCGAACTGCGCGGCAATCTCCTTGACGGCGGCGCCGCCGGCCGCCGTGACGGCGCGGGAGATGGCATCGGCATCCACCAGCGCCGCGCCGCAGGCCACCAAGGTACGGGCAACCGTGCTTTTTCCGCTGCCTATGCCGCCGGTCAGTCCAATGCGCAAAGCTGCACGGCGCATGGCATCACAGGCCGATAAAGCGCAGGATGGATTGAGGCCCGAAGAACATGGCCGTGAAGCCAGCCCCGGCCAGGAACGGGCCGAAGGGCACGTAACCGCCTTCACGCAATCCGCTGGAAAACTTCATCGCGATGCCGACGAGGGCGCCGATCACGGAGGCCATCAGGATCATGGGCACCAGCGCCTGCCAGCCGAACCAGGCGCCGAGCGCGGCGAAAAGCTTGAAGTCGCCGTAGCCCATGCCTTCCTTGCCGGTCGCCAGCTTGAAGGCCCAGTACACCAGCCACAGGCACAGATAGCCGGCCACCGCGCCCCACAAGGCCGCCGGCAGGCTGACCGACGGGTTCCACTGCAGGGCGGCGACGATCAGGCCGGCCCACAACAAGGGCAAGGTGATGTCGTCCGGCAGCAAGGTGGTGTCCCAGTCGATCACGGCCAGGGCCAGCAGCGCGGCGGAAAACCCGCACCAGGCCAGGGCGGTCAGCGACCAGCCCCAGCGCGACACACAAAAAAAGAACAGCACGCCCGTCACCGCCTCCACGACGGGATAGCGCAGGCCGTAGGGTGTGCCGCACACCGAGCATTTGCCGCGCAGGAACAGATAGCTGGCGACCGGGATGTTTTCATACCAGCGTATGACATGGCCGCAGCTGGAGCAGCGCGAACGCGGCACCAGCAAATTGAATTTTTCGGCGGGCTCCTGGGGCGTTTCGCTCAGCTCGGCGCATTCCCGTGCCCACTGCCGCTCCATGATCTTGGGCAGGCGGTAGATGACGACGTTGAGAAAGCTGCCGATCAAAAGGCCCAGAAAACCGGCCAGCACAGCGTCGAACGCCGGCTCGAGACCGATTCCCATCAAACGACTTGGCCCAGCTTGAAAATAGGCAGGTACATGGACACCACGATGCCGCCGATCAGGGTGCCCAGGAACACGATGATGATGGGCTCCATCAGGCTGGAAAGGCCGGCCACCATTTCATCGACCTCAGCTTCATAAAAGTCGGCGGCCTTGCCCAGCATGTGGTCGATGGAGCCGGATTCCTCGCCGATCGAGCACATCTGCAGCACCATGGACGGGAACAAATTGGCATTCGTCATGGCGGCCGTCAGGCTGGTGCCCGTGGAGACTTCCTGCTGGATTTTTTCGGTGGCATCGGCATACAGCGAATTGCCGGATGCGCCGCCGACGGAATCCAGCGCCTCGACCAGCGGCACGCCCGCGGCGAACATGGTGGAAAGCGTGCGGGTCCAGCGGGCGATACAGGATTTTTCGATCAGGGCGCCGAACACGGGGATCTTGAGCAAGGCCCTGTCCATGAACTTCTGCATTTTCTCGTTGCGCTTCCAGGCCTGGAAAAAGAAGTAAAGCCCACCGCCTATGCCGCCGAAAATCAGCCACCAATAAGCCACAAAAAACTCGCTGATCGCAATGACGATCAGCGTGGGCGCCGGCAAATCCGCGCCGAATGAGGAAAACACGGTTTTGAACGCCGGGATCACAAAAATCATGATGACGGCCACCACCACAAAGGCCACCACCACCACCGAAATGGGGTACATCAAGGCCGACTTGATCTTGGATTTGATGGCCTCGGTCTTCTCCATGTAGGTCGCCAGGCGGTCCAGCAGGGATTCCAGGATACCGGCGGCCTCGCCGGCCTCGACCAGGTTGCAATAGAGCGCATTGAAATACAGCGGATATTTGCGAAACGCGGCGCTCAGGGAGGTGCCGGTTTCCACGTCAGTGCGCACATCATTGAGCAGCTTGGTGACGCTGGCATTGGGATTGCCGCGGCCCACGATGTCAAACGACTGCAGCAGCGGCACGCCGGCTTTCATCATGGTGGCCAGCTGGCGGGTAAAAATGGCAATGTCCTTGGGGGCGATGGCCTTGCCGGAGCGCATCTTGCGCTTCTTGATTTTGGTGGGCAAGACGCCCTGGCGGCGCAGCGATGACTTGACCTGGTTTTCGCCGGCGGCCCGGATTTCTCCGCGGACCTGCTTGCCGCCGCGGTCCTTGCCTTCCCATTCGAAAACAAATTCCTTGACGCCCTTGGATACTGCAGTTGCCATGATGCTTTCTCGTTGTATCGACAGTCTCAGACCGCCCCGTCGCCACGCTCATCCCGCCGGGTGGCGGCCCTTGAACGCAGCTGCTTAAACATTGGTACAGCCCAGAATTTCTTCCAGCGAAGTCATGCCGAGCTTGACTTTGGACAACCCCGACACGCGCAAGCTTTTGACTCCCTCCGCCTCCGCCTGGGCCGCGATTTCCAGGGCGCTGCCGTCGCGAAGGACGATACGCTGAATCTCTTCGGAAATGGGCATAACCTGATAAACACCGACACGGCCTTTGTAACCATTCGTACACATGGAGCAGCCGACGGGCCGGTAAGGCGTCCAGGAACCGTCCACATCGTCTTCGGTGAAACCCGCGTCCAGCAGGGTCTCACGCGGGATGTCCGCTGGGGCTTTGCAGTTGGGGCACAGGCGCCGCGCCAGCCGCTGGGCGGTGATCAGGATCACGCTGGAAGCGATGTTGAAAGGCGCGATGCCCATGTTGCGCATACGCGTCAGTGTGGTCGGCGCATCATTGGTGTGCAGGGTCGACATGACCATGTGGCCGGTCTGCGCGGCCTTGATCGCGATGTCGGCGGTTTCGAGGTCCCGGATCTCACCGACCATGATGATGTCGGGATCCTGCCGCAGGAAGGCCTTGAGCGCGACCGAAAAGGTCATGCCCGCCTTGTCGTTCATGCTGACCTGGTTGACACCCGGCAAGGTGATTTCAGCGGGGTCTTCGGCCGTCGCGATGTTGACGCCGGGCTTGTTGAGGATGTTCAGGCAGGTGTAGAGAGAAACGGTCTTCCCCGAACCGGTGGGGCCGGTCACAAGAACCATGCCGTACGGCCTCTGGATGGCGTGCAGCAGGCGCTCCTTTTCCGCGGGCTCATAGCCCAGGGCGTCAATGCCCAGCTTGGCGCTGCTCGGGTCAAGAATACGGATGACGATTTTTTCGCCATACATGGTGGGCAAGGTGCTGACCCGGAAATCGATCACCCGGTCCGGACCTATCTTGAGCTTCATCTTGCCGTCTTGCGGCACACGCTTTTCGGAGATGTCGAGCTTGGAGATGACCTTGATGCGCGCGGCCAGCTTTTCCTTGATCGCCACGGGCGGCGAGGCGATTTCGCGCAATTCGCCGTCAACACGAAAACGCACGCGGTAGGTGTGCTCGAACGGCTCGAAGTGCAGATCGGAAGCCCGCATGCTGAAGGCATCGAGCAGCATTTTCTGCAGGAATTTGACAACCGGGGCGTCTTCGACCTCGGAGACGCTGGCCTCGCTGTCCTCGGCCGTCGCGTCGGTGCTGGATTCGTCAAACTCGAAGTCGTCGCCGATGATGCTTTCCATGGCCTCGGCCGCGGAAGTGTTGGAAACCTCCACCAGTTTGGAAAGCTTGTCGTATTCGGCGATCACCCAGTCCACCCCCATCTGGGTGGAGAACTTGATTTTTTCCGCCGCCTCCTGGTCGGAGGGATCCGCCGTCGCAACGATCAGGCGGTTGTTGCGCTTGCTCAGGACAACAATGCGGTAGGTCGTGCAGATCTTGGGGTCGAGCAGGCCCTTGGGCAAACGCTGGGCGTCAATGGCTTCCAGGTCCAGCAGGGGCGCGGCAAACGCCGTGGACATGGTATGGGCCAGGTCAAACGCGGAAACCGCGCCGGAGCCCGTCAGTTCGGCGATAAAGCTGGTGCGCCCGCTTTGCGCCTTGCGAAAAATGTCTTCGGCGGCCTTTTGACCCAGTTTTCCCGCCACCACCAGGGCCCGTCCCAAGCCGGGCAAGGCCATGGAAGGCGATTGGTTGATTGCGGTGTCGACAGCGGCCATGGTTCTCGGGTTTAGCTCAAATATGTATCATCGCCTATAGATTCCCGGGTGTAAATCGAAAACACCCCGACCGCCCCGGGCAGCGTTGGAACTATGCGAAGAAACGCACACTTAAGAAGAAAGAACACAGGCCTGGTCGGGGTGAGAGGATTCGAACCTCCGGCCTCTACGTCCCGAACGTAGCGCTCTACCAGGCTAAGCTACACCCCGCCGTCACACAAGCAATCAGAAACGCCTCTCCAGCAATTGGGAGGCCAGCTGCGTCAAGGCATTACTGTAAATGTTTTGCGGCAACATCTGCAAGGCATTCAGCGCTCGCTGGGCTTCCACCGCCGCGGCATCCCGGGTTGCCCGCAGCGCGCCCGTGTGCTGCACGATTGCAATGATTTGCGCCATCTGGTCGGTCCCGCCGGTTTCAATGGCCTGCCGGATAGTGGCCCGCTCCGCCTCGCTGCCGCGCTGCATCGCGATGATCAAGGGAAGGGTCGCCTTGCCTTCCCGCAGGTCGTCCCCCAGGTTTTTCCCCATTTCCGACACGTCGCCGTCATAGTCAAGCACGTCGTCGATCACCTGGAATGCCGTGCCCAGCGCCTGCCCGTAATCGGCGCAGCTCTGCTCGATGGCCGGCGAGGACTGCGCCAGCAAGGCCGCCAGCCGGGCGCTGGCCTCGAACAGCTTGGCCGTTTTGGAGCGGATCACCCTGAGGTAGCCCTCCTCGGACAGCGCCGCGTCGTGCATATTCATGAGCTGCAGCACCTCCCCTTCCGCAATCACATTGGTGGCTTCGGCCAGGGTTTGCATGACGCGCATGTCCCCGGCCTCCACCATCATCTGGAAAGCCCGGGAGTACAGAAAATCGCCGACCAGCACGCTCGCCGGGTTGCCAAAGGCCTCGTTGGCGGTCGCTCGGCCGCGGCGCAAGGTGGATTCGTCCACAACGTCGTCATGCAGCAGGGTCGCCGTATGGATGAACTCCACGACAGCCGCAAGGTTGTAACGCTGCTCGCCCCGGTAGCCCAGCGCGCCGCACATCAGCAGCAGCAGGGCGGGGCGCAGCCGTTTTCCGCCGGCCGCCACGATGTAGCTGGAAACCTGGCTGACCAGCAGCACCTCGGACTTCAGGCGGCGCTCGATCACCGCGTCCATCCCGCGCATGTCGTCGGCAATCAGGGCGAGGGCGGCGGCGGTGCTTGAGGAATTGGCAGACAAAAGGCGATCCAGACGTTAAGTTTGGCCGATTATAGGAAGCCGCCCTGCCCGTCCCGGCCCAGCCGGCCCGGCAAACCGGCCAAAAAAGCCGCAAAACCGCCCCACTGGCCAATTCCGGCCTGCCATGCTAGAATAGCCGGCTCTGCGGAAATCCGTCTGCAGAACTCAATTTACGAGGTCTTACATGTACGCGGTCATAAAAACCGGTGGCAAACAATACAAGGTTGCTACCGGAGAAAAAATTAAAGTAGAACAGATTGCTGCGGACGTAGGCCAAGAGATCGTTATTGACCAGGTATTGGCTGTCGGCACCGGCAGCTCGATCACGGTTGGTACGCCCTTGGTGTCCGGCGCCACTGTTACAGTCACTGTCCTTTCGCAAGGTAGGCACGACAAGGTTCGCATTTTCAAAATGCGCCGTCGCAAGCACTACCAAAAGCGCCAGGGCCACCGGCAAAACTACACGGAACTGCAAATCGGCGCCATCGCCGGCTGAGCAGGGACGTACCAGGAGTAACGAAAAATGGCACAGAAAAAAGGCGGCGGCTCTACGCGAAACGGGCGTGATTCACAGCCCAAAATGCTGGGCGTCAAGAAATTTGGCGGCGAAGTCATCAACGCAGGCAGCATCATCGTGCGCCAGCGCGGCACCAAGTTCCATCCAGGCGTCAATGTCGGCATCGGCAAGGACCACACCCTGTTTGCACTGGTCGACGGCTCGGTCTCGTTTTCCGTCAAGGGCGCGCTGAACAAGCACACCGTGGACGTGACCCCGGCGTAAGCTGATCACTTCGATAAGTCACTTCGACTGAAACGAAGCCCCGACCTGTCGGGGCTTTTTTGTTTGTAAACTTGATCCGGCCCTCACAGCCCCTGTTTTAACCGCGGCACTCCCATCATGAAATTTGTTGACGAAGCCTTTATTGACATTGCCGCAGGCGATGGCGGGAGTGGCTGCGTCTCGTTCAGCCACGAAAAATACAAAGAATTCGGCGGCCCCAACGGCGGCGACGGCGGGCGCGGCGGCCATGTGTACGCGGTGGCCGACATCAACCTGAACACTCTGGTGGACTTCCGGTTTTCGCGCCGCCACGAGGCCCGCAACGGCCAGCATGGCATGGGCTCGGACATGTTCGGCGCCAAGGGCGACGACATCATCCTCAAGATGCCGGTGGGCACCATCCTGACCGACGCGGAGACCGGCGAGGTTCTCTTTGAGCTGCTGGTCCCCGGCGAGCAAGTCCTGATCGCCAAAGGCGGCGACGGCGGCTTCGGCAACCTGCGCTTCAAGAGCTCGACCAACCGCGCGCCGCGCAGCAAGACGCCTGGCTGGCCCGGTGAGCGCAAAAGCCTCAAGCTGGAACTCAAGGTTCTGGCAGACGTGGGCCTGCTCGGCATGCCCAATGCCGGCAAGTCCACCTTCATCTCGGCGGTCTCCAATGCCCGCCCCCGCATCGCCGACTACCCTTTCACCACACTTCACCCCAACCTGGGCGTGGTGCGGGTGGGCCCCGAGCAAAGTTTTGTGGTGGCCGACCTGCCCGGCCTGATCGAAGGCGCTTCCGAAGGCGCGGGCCTGGGCCATCTCTTCCTGCGGCACCTGCAGCGCACCCGCCTGCTGCTGCACATCGTGGACCTGGCGCCCTTCGACGAGGGCGTGGACCCGGTCGCGCAGGCCAAGGCCATCGTCGGCGAGCTCAAGAAATACGATGAAGCGCTGTATGAAAAGCCGCGCTGGCTGGTCCTCAACAAACTGGACATGGTGGACAGCGACAAGCGCGCAGCCATCGTCAAGGATTTCGTCAAGCGCTTCAAATTCAAGGGCCCGGTGTTCGAGATTTCGGCGCTGACGCGCGAGGGCTGCGAGCACCTGATCAAGACGATCTACCAGCACGTCAAGCAGGTTCAGAAAAGCGAGCAACCCGTGGAAGAAGTCGACCCGCGCTTTGCCCCGCTGCCCCCTGAACCGCCGGAATCGTCCTGACCCCTCGTTTCCGGCACCCCAGCCGCAGGCAGGTGCAGGGCTGCACTTGCCACCCCACAACAATCGCTGCCCACGCCCGTGTCGACGGGACCGCAACCCGAGAAGTACCGAACATGCAAGACAAACCCGGCTCCACCGTCCTGCGCAACGCCAGGCGCATTGTGGTCAAGGTAGGTTCCAGCCTGGTCACCAATGAGGGCCGCGGGCTGGACGCGACTGCCATCGGCCAATGGTGCGAACAGCTGGCAGCCCTGGTCAAGGACGGGCGCGAGGTGATCATGGTGAGCAGCGGCGCCATTGCCGAGGGCATGAAACGCCTGAACTGGGGCAGCCGCCCCAAGGCCATCCATGAACTGCAGGCCGCCGCCGCGGTAGGCCAGATGGGCCTGGTCCAGGTCTACGAGACCAAACTGCGCGAAAACGGCATAGGCAGCGCACAGGTGCTGCTCACGCATGCCGACCTGGCCGACCGCGAGCGCTACATCAACGCCCGCTCCACCCTGCTGGCCCTGCTGCAACTGGGCGTCGTGCCCGTCATCAACGAAAACGACACGGTGGTCAACGACGAAATCAAGTTCGGCGACAACGACACGCTGGGCGCGCTGGTGGCCAACCTGGTGGAAGCCGACGCGCTGGTCATCCTCACGGACCAGAAGGGCCTGTACACCGCCGACCCGCGCAAGGACCCGGCGGCGCAGTTTGTGCACGAAGCCAAAGCCGGCGATCCGGCGCTGGAAGCCATGGCCGGGGGCGCGGGCTCCAGCATCGGCAAGGGCGGCATGATCACCAAGATACTGGCCGCCAAGCGCGCAGCGGGATCGGGCGCCTCCACCGTGATTGCCTGGGGCCGTGAACCGCAGGCGCTGATCCGGCTGGTACAGGGCGAGCCCATAGGCACCTTGCTGGTGGCGCAGACCCAGAAACTGCAGGCGCGCAAGCAATGGATGGCCGATCACCTTCAGATGCGCGGTTCGGTCACGGTGGACGCGGGCGCGGTGGTCAAGGTACAGGGCGAGGGCAAAAGCCTGCTGCCCATAGGCATGACGGCGGTCCAGGGTGAGTTCTCGCGCGGCGACGTCATCGCCATACGCAGCCCGGAAGGCACGGAGATCGCGCGCGGACTGGCCAATTACTCCAGCGCCGAAGCCCGGCTGATCTGCCGCAAGGCCTCTACGGAATTCGAGCGGCTGCTGGGGTATACGGGTGAACCGGAAATGGTCCACCGCACCAACCTCGTATTGACCCGCTAATCCCCCTCGGGTGTACAGCGGGCCGGCCGGCTTATTCGACCATCCTGAAGTTCTGGTTCTTCAGGCGCCTGACCAGCGTATCGACCGAAGTCGCGGGCGCCGCGCTGTCGCAGGCCCCGGCCCGGGCGAAGCGCAAGGCATGTTTGGACGGCATGTTTTCAAACAGCGAACGCCATTCCGGCTTGCTCACATGGGCCCACTTTCCGTCCGAGGAATAGCGGGCATAAGTCTTGAATTCGCCGGTCGTGCAGCGTATGCCTTCGTACATCACATTGCTGGCACCGCTGGCATTGGACGCCACCATGACATAGCGCACGATCCCGTCTTTCGGGGAGATGCTGATGGTCGCCGGATCCACGCCATAGACCAGCTGGGAATTGGGCGAGACCTCGAAGGTGATCAGTTTCTTGACGTCAAACGCCGGTGGCGGCGGCGTCTCGATTTCCTTCCAGTCGGCGGGGTCCTCGAACGCGTATACCTGGGCTTGCGCCGGACCCGAGGCGTTAAACGCCATCAGGAAGAAGGTGGCCAGAATGGCCGATTTAAATGTCATGGTTTGGTGTTGGTGGGATCCGCGCCCAGACTGGTTTGCGGATCAGGTTCAAAGGTGGCGCCCGGCGGCAATTCAAAAGAGGCGCCCGGCCTGATCTGGGCGTGAAAAGACTCGCCCGGGGCGTGGAATCCGGCGTCGCCGGGCGGGTTGGCGTGGTCGCGCTGATGCAGGCCGCCGCGCAGGTAGCGGTTGCGGTGGTCGGGACGCGGCTCGGCCCGGTTGTCCACGCGCGGGACAAACCTGGCGAGCTCGGTCAACGCCATTTCATAGACGCCGCGCTTGAATTCGACCACCACGTCCAGCGGCACCCAGTAGTCGTTCCAGCGCCAGGCATCGAATTCGGGATGGTCGGTGGCACGCAGGTTCAAGTCCCAGTCGTGGCCGACCAGCTGAAGGAGAAACCAGATTTGTTTCTGGCCTTTGTAATGTCCGCGCGCATCCCGGCGGATGAACCGGTCAGGCACCTCATAGCGCAACCAGTCTCGGGTTCGGGCCAGCACATTCACATGCTGCGGCAACAGCCCCACTTCTTCATGCAACTCACGGTACATGGCCTGCTCGGGATTTTCGCCCCGATCAATGCCACCCTGCGGAAACTGCCACGAGTGGGTACGGATACGTTTGCCCCAAAATACCTGACTTCTCTGGTTGAGCAAGATGATGCCGACGTTGGGCCTAAAGCCGTCCCGGTCAAGCATAATCAAACCTCAAATTTTTTAAACTGAGTCCATTATGCACAGCGAAGGCCCCAGCGCCAAGCGCACGGCGGGCTGCAGCACCTTTTCCCCCATTTCCAACCCCGGAATCCCCGAAAACCGCCCATGAAAGCCTCCCAGTTCTTCATTTCCACCCTCAAGGAAGCCCCTGCCGACGCGGAAGTCGTCAGCCACCAGCTCATGATGCGGGCCGGCATGATCAAGAAACTGGGCGCCGGCGTTTACAACTACATGCCCATGGGCCTGCGCGTGATCCGCAAGGTCGAAGCCATCGTGCGCGAGGAAATGAACCGCGCCGGCGCCGTGGAAATGACCATGCCGGTGATCCAGCCGGCCGAGCTCTGGCAGGAAACCGGCCGTTTTGAAAAAATGGGTCCCGAGCTGCTGCGCATCAAGGACCGCCACGGCCGCGACTTCGTAGTCCAGCCGACCAGCGAAGAAGTCGTCACCGACGTGATGCGCCAGGACATCAAGAGCTACAAGCAGCTGCCGAAGAACCTGTACCAGATCCAGACCAAGTTCCGCGACGAACGCCGGCCGCGCTTTGGCCTGATGCGCGGGCGCGAGTTCATCATGAAGGACGCCTACAGCTTCGACCGCGACCAGGCCGGCGCCAAAGCCAGCTACCAGGCCATGGCGGCCGCCTACCGCAGGATTTTTGACCGCTTCGGCCTGAGCTACCGCGCGGTGGCCGCCGACAGCGGCGCCATAGGCGGCGACCTCAGCGAGGAATTCCAGGTGATCGCCGCGACCGGCGAGGACGCCATCGTCTACTGCCCCGGCAGCGACTACGCCGCCAACATGGAAAAAGCCGAGGCGCTGCCGCCAGGCGCGCGCAAGCCGGCATCACAGGCCATGGCCAAAACACCGACCCCGGGCAAGGCGACCTGCGCCGACGTGGCCGAGTTGCTGGGCATCCCGCTGGACACCACCGTCAAGTCGCTGGTGCTGGCCACCGACGAACTCGACGAGGCGGGCAAGCCCGTCAAATCGCAGGTCTGGCTGCTGCTGCTGCGCGGCGACCACGAGATGAACGAAGTCAAGGTCGGCAAGGTGCCGGGCCTGGCGGATTTCCGCTTCGCGACCCTGCCCGAGATCGAAGACCATTTCGGCTGCAAGCCGGGTTACCTCGGCCCGCTGAACCTGAAAAAGCCCGTCAAGCTGGTGGTGGACCGCGAAGCCGCCGCGCTGGCCGACTGGGTGTGCGGCGCCAATGAAGTCGATTTCCACATGACCGGCGTCAACTGGGGCCGCGACCTGCCCGAACCCGAGCTGGTGGTGGACCTGCGAAACGTGGTGGCCGGCGACCCGTCGCCGGACGGCAAAGGCGCGCTGGCGATAGAGCGCGGCATCGAGATCGGCCACGTGTTCTACCTCGGCACCAAATACAGCCGGGCCATGAACGCCACCTTCCTGGGCGAGAACGGCAAGCCGCAGTTCATGGAGATGGGCTGCTACGGCATAGGCATCACGCGCCTGCCGGCCGCGGCCATTGAACAGAACCACGACGAGCGCGGCATCATCTGGCCCGACGCCATCGCGCCTTTCACCGTAGTGCTGTGCCCCATCAGCCCCGACCGCTTCCCCGAGGTCGAAGCCGCCGCGAACAAGCTGTATGGCGAGCTGCTCGCGGCCGGCGTCGACGTGATCCTGGACGACCGGGGCGAGCGGCCCGGCGCCATGTTCGCCGACTGGGAATTGATAGGCGTGCCGCACCGCGTCACCATAGGCGACCGCGGCCTCAAGGACGGCCAGCTCGAATACCAGCACCGCCGCGACGCGGCTTCCAGCAAGATCGACGTGGCCACCGCCTTCGACTTCCTCAAGGGAAAGCTGGCGCTTTGAGTTTTCCATGGTTCCCGTGCGCTCATTGACCATGTCCGCATCCGGTGGTGCCCCGGCAAAGGCGCAAGGGCTCTCCCGGCGAAGCTGCCTGGCTTTGCCCCTGGCCTGCAGCCCCTTGCTGCTGGCCGGGCCGGCGCATGCCGGCGCGCAAATTGAAGAGCCGCTGGTCGACTCGGTACGCACCGCGCTGAGTTCGGCCATCGCCAACCAGGCGCCTCCCGTGCCCGAGTTCAAGGACACGGAAAGCCGCCTGGCCTACCTGCGCTGGCTGGGCGCCATGAGCGACCGGCTCAAGAAGAAAAAACCCGAGTTTCAGGTCCGCAAGGAGTTTTTGCAAACCGTCTGGTACGAAAGCAAGCGCGCCGGCCTGGACACCACGCTGGTGCTGGGCCTGATCCAGGTCGAGAGCAACTTCCGCAAGTTCGCGGTCAGTAACGTGGGCGCGCGCGGCTACATGCAGGTCATGCCCTTCTGGACACGCGTGATCGGGGACGGCGACCCCGGCAAGCTCTTTCACATGCAGACCAACCTGCGCTTTGGCTGCGTGATCCTGCGCCACTACCTGGACAGGGAGCGCGGTGACCTCTTTATGGGCCTGGGGCGCTACAACGGTTCACGCGGCAAATCGCCCTACCCCGACGCCGTGATGGGCGCGAGCAAGAATTGGGTGTTTGCCGCCGAGCGGCCCTGACGAAGCGGCGAGAAAACTCAGCAGGTCGCGCCGGCGAAACCGCGCTCTTCGGCAAACCAGGCCAGTACCGGGACCGTGCCCGGCAAGACGGGCTGCACGCTGACCGGCAGCGACTGCCAGGCAAAAGTCTGGCCCTCATGCATCTGCAGCTCGCCGGTCCACTCGAACACCTTGCAAAAATTCAGGCGCACCAGCGCATGCGGGTAGTCGACCATCTCGACCTTCCAGGGATGGACCGCGCCTATGGTCACGCCGATTTCTTCCTGCAGTTCGCGGCGCAGCGCGGCTTCGACGCTTTCGCCCCGCTCCAGCTTGCCGCCCGGAAATTCCCAGTAGCCTTCGTAGACCTTGCCGGGCGGGCGGGACGTCAACAGGAAGTCGCCATCGGGGCGGACCAGCACGCCCACCGCGACGTCGACCACCTTGCGATCCGCGCCGCCCTCGCGCGGCCGTTCACCGTCGGCGACCAGCACGCTCATGTCGAGTGGTCTGGGGCCTGGTCGGCCTGCTCAGGCGACGCAGCCGCGGCGGCGCCCGGCCGCTCGTAGGCCGCGATGGGCGGCGCCGCCACAGGCCGGCTGGCCGCGTCGCGGCCGGCGTAGTCGCGGGCAAACTGGTAGGCCACGCGGCCGCTGCGCGAGCCCCGTTCCAGCGCCCAGACCAGGGACGCCGGTTTTGCCGCGGCAATCGCATCCTGGCCTACACCGAAGGACGACAGCCACTGCGCGACGATGTTCAGGTATTCGTCCTGGCTGAAAGGGTAAAAGCTGACCCAGAGGCCGAAACGCTCGGACAGCGAAATCTTCTCTTCGACCACCTCCCCGGGATGCACCTCACCGTCGTCCCCATGGGTATAGGTGAGGTTCTCCGTCATGTACTCGGGCAGCAGGTGGCGCCGGTTGCTGGTGGCGTAGATCAGCACATTGGGCGTGGCCGCCGCGACGGATCCGTCCAGGATGGACTTCAGCGCCTTGTAGCCCGGCTCGCCCTCCTCAAAACTCAGGTCGTCGCAAAAGACGATGAATTTTTCAGCCAGGCCGGAGACCACGTCGACGATGTCCGGCAGGTCGGTCAGGTCGGCTTTGTCAACTTCAATCAGGCGCAGGCCGCGCGCGGAATATTCATTGAGGCAGGCCTTGATCAGCGAGGACTTGCCCGTGCCGCGCGCGCCCGTCAGCAGCACGTTGTTGGCGGGCTTGCCCAGCACAAACTGCTCGGTGTTGCGCTTGATCTTTTCCTTCTGGTCCTCGATTTCCTTGAGGTCGCCCAGGCGCATGTTGCCGATGTGCCGCACCGGCTCCAGCGAGCCGTGGCCGGAGCTGCGTTTGCGGTAGCGGTAGGCGATCGAGGCGGTCCAGTCCGGCGCGGCCAGCGGCTGCGGCAGCACGGATTCGATCCGCGCCATCAGGGATTCGACGCGGGCGATCAGGCGCTCAAACTGCTCGTTCATGCGGATCAGCTTCTGTAGTCGGCGTTGATCTTGACGTAATCGTAGGAAAAGTCGCAGGTCCAGACGGTGTCGGCAGCCGTGCCGCGGCCCAGCACCACGCGCACCGTGATCTCGCTTTGTTTCATCACGCGCTGGCCGTCGGCCTCGACGTAGCCGGGATGCCTGCCGCCGTTTTTGGCCACCAGCACCTCATCAAGGTACAGGTCAATCTTGGTCTGGTCCAGGTCCTCGATGCCGGCGTAACCGACGGCCGCCAGGATGCGGCCGAGGTTGGGGTCGCTGGCGAAGAAAGCGGTTTTGACCAGGGGCGAATGGGCGATCGCGTAAGCCACCTTGCGGCACTCCTCACCGGTCTTGCCGCCTTCGACCTGGATGGTCATGAACTTGGTGGCGCCTTCGCCGTCGCGCACGATGGCTTGCGCGAGCTGCCGGGCGATGTCCAGCATGGCGGCGCGCAAGGCCTGGCCTTCGGCGCTGTCCAGCGAAACCACAGGCGCGTGGGCGGCCTTGTTGGTGGCGACCACCACAAAGGAGTCGTTGGTCGAGGTGTCGCCGTCCACCGTCACGCGGTTGAACGATCCCTCGGCCAGTTCCCGGGCCAGCTGGGCCATGAGCGGCTGGGCCACACAGGCATCCGTTGCCAGGAAACCCAGCATGGTGGCCATATTCGGCCGTATCATGCCGGCGCCCTTGCTGATGCCGGTGATGGTGACGTCGGCGCCCGCAATCTTGATGCGTTTGGAAAAAGCCTTGGCCACGGTGTCGGTGGTCATGATGGCTTCGGCCGCGTTGCCCCAGTTGTTTTCTTTCGCGTCAGCCAGCGCGGCCGGCAACCCCGCCGCGATGCGGTCGTTGGGCAGGGGCTCCATGATCACCCCGGTGGAAAACGGCAACACCTGTTCGGGCGCGATATCCAGCAGGCGGGCCAGCGCGATGCAGCTGGCGTGGGCACGGCTCAGGCCGTCGTCGCCGGTGCCGGCATTGGCGTTGCCGGTGTTGATGACCATGGCGCGTATACCCGCCGTCTTGCCGCCATTTTTTGCGAGGTGCTCGCGACAGATCTGCACGGGCGCCGCGCAAAAGCGGTTCTGCGTGAAGACCGCGCCTACCGAAGCACCCTCATCGAGCAGCAGCACGGAAAGGTCCTTGCGGTTGGCTTTGCGTATGCCTGCTTCGGTGATGCCCCAGCGTACGCCGGACACGGGGTAAAGGTCCGCAGCGGGTGTGGCGACCAGATTGACGGGCATGGTTGACTCCGGGAAACCAGTGGGGGTTGGAGGAAAACGTTCAGCCGGCGCCGGCGCTCAGTTCAGCTGGCCGTGGCAGTTCTTGTACTTTTTGCCCGAGCCGCAGGGGCAAGGGTCGTTGCGGCCCACGCGGGGCACATTGCCGGCCGGCACGGCCGGCGCGCGACGCTGCGATTCCTCGTCCACCGTGGTTTCCACCCCGCCGCTTTCGGTGGGCGCGGTGTAGGTCACGTTGGCGATGTTTTCAGCGCGGCTTTCCATTTCCTCGGCCGCCTGTTCGAGCTGCTCGCCCGACTGGATCTTGACCGTCATCAGGACCTTGGTGACCTCGTTCTTGACGCTGTCGAGCAGCTGGCCGAACAGCTCAAAGGCTTCACGCTTGTATTCCTGCTTGGGTTGCTTTTGCGCATAGCCGCGCAGGTGTATGCCCTGGCGCAGGTAGTCGAGGGCGCTCAGGTGTTCGCGCCAGTGGCTGTCTATGCTTTGCAGCAGGACCACGCGCTCGAACTGCGTGAAGTTTTCCTCGCCGATTTTCTCGACCTTGTCGGCAAAGGCGGCATTGGCGGCGGCTATGACTTTTTCAACCACTTCCTCATCGGTGATGGCGGTGGCGGCTTCCAGTTCCTGGCGCAGCGGCAGCTCGATCTGCCACTCCTCGCGCAGCACGTTCTCCAGGCCCGCCACGTCCCATTGCTCTTCGACGCTTTCCGCCGGCACATACTGCCGCGCCAGGTCGGTGAAGCAGCCTTCGCGCAGCGAGGCGATCTGCGCCTGCAGGCTGGCGGCGTCCATGATGTCGTTGCGCTGCTGGTAGATCACCTTGCGCTGGTCGTTGGCGACGTCGTCGTATTCGAGCAGCTGTTTGCGGATGTCGAAGTTGCGCGCCTCGACCTTGCGCTGGGCCGACTCGATGCTGCGGGTGACGATGCCCGCCTCGATGGCCTCGCCGTCGGGCATCTTCAGTCGTTCCATGATGGCCTTGACGCGGTCGCCCGCGAAGATGCGCATCAGCGGGTCGTCCAGGCTCAAGTAGAAGCGCGACGAACCGGGGTCGCCCTGGCGGCCGGAACGGCCGCGCAACTGGTTGTCGATACGGCGCGATTCGTGCCGCTCGGTCGCGATGATGCGCAGGCCGCCCAACCCGGTGACTTGTTCGTGCTCCTGCTTCCAAACCGCGCGCAGGCGGGAAATTTCCGCCTCTTTGGCGGCGGCGTCCATGGTTTCGTCCGCTTCAACCGCTTCGATCAGCTTTTCAACATTGCCGCCCAGCACGATGTCGGTACCGCGGCCGGCCATGTTGGTGGCGATGGTGATCATCTTCGGGCGGCCCGCCTGCGCGATGATGTCAGCCTCACGGGCATGCTGCTTGGCATTGAGCACCTGGTGCGGCAGGTCTTCCTTGATCAGCAGCTGGTCGATGACCTCGGAGTTTTCGATCGAGGTCGTGCCGACCAGCACGGGCTGGCCGCGCTCGTAGCACTCGCGGATGTCCTTGATGGCAGCTTCGTATTTTTCGCGCGTCGTTTTGTAGACACGGTCGAGCTGGTCGTCGCGGCGGCTCACGCGGTTGGGCGGGATCACCGTGGTTTCGAGGCCGTAAATCTCCTGGAATTCATAGGCCTCGGTGTCGGCGGTCCCGGTCATGCCGGCCAGCTTGGTGTAGAGGCGGAAATAGTTCTGGAAGGTGATGGACGCCAGGGTCTGGTTCTCGGCCTGGATCTGCACGCCTTCCTTGGCTTCGACGGCCTGGTGCAGCCCGTCGCTCCAGCGGCGGCCCGACATCAGGCGGCCGGTGAACTCGTCGACGATTACGACTTCGCCGTCCTGCACCACGTAATGCTGGTCGCGGTGGTACAGCAGGTTGGCGCGCAGCGCCGCATACAGGTGGTGCATCAGCGAGATGTTGGCCGGGTCGTACAGCGTGGCGCCCTCGGGGATCAGGCCCAGGTTGAACAGCAGGCGCTCGGCGTTCTCGTGGCCCTGCTCGGTCAGGAACACCTGGTGGCTCTTCTCGTCGATGGTGAAATCGCCGGGCTTGGTCACGCCCTCGCCGGTGCGCGGGTCGGCTTCGCCCTCCTGGCGCGTCAGCATGGGGACGACCTTGTTCATCGCCAGGTACATCTCGGTGTGGTCTTCGGCCTGGCCGCTGATGATGAGCGGCGTGCGCGCCTCGTCGATCAGGATGGAGTCCACCTCGTCGACGATGGCGTAGTTCAGGCCGCGCTGCACGCGGTCCGCCACTTCGTAGACCATGTTGTCGCGCAGGTAGTCGAAACCGTATTCGTTGTTGGTGCCGTAGGTGATGTCGGAGCCGTAGGCGGCCTGCTTTTCCTCGCGCGACATGTTCGGCAGGTTGATGCCCACCGTCAGGCCCAGGAAGTTGTAGAGCTTGCCCATCCAGCGCGCGTCGCGGCTGGCCAGGTAGTCATTGACCGTCACCACGTGCACGCCCTTGCCGGTCAAGGCATTGAGGTAGACCGGCAGCGTGGCGGTCAGGGTCTTGCCCTCGCCGGTGCGCATCTCGGAAATCTTGCCGTTGTGCAGCGACATGCCGCCCAGCATCTGCACGTCGAAGTGGCGCATCTTCATGACACGCTTGCTGCCCTCCCGCACCACCGCAAAAGCCTCGGGAAGAATCGCATCGAGTTCCTCGCCGGCGGCTACCCGGCCCTTGAACTCCTGGGTTTTGGCGCGAAGCTGGTCGTCGTCAAGCTTTTCGTACTGGGTCTCCAGCGCATTGATGCGTTCTACGGTTTTGCGGTATGTTTTGAGCAGCCTGTCGTTGCGGCTGCCGAAAATTTTGGTCAGGATGTTGGAAGCCATAAATGCGAGGCCGCCTTGACCGCTCCCCATGAGCTGGCAATGCGGCCGAAATCCCTTATTGAGTACGGAACCTAGGTGTGGGCGCCATCAGTGAGTTCAACTGGGCCCAAACCTCTGATTTTAGCGCCGCCAAGGGAGCCGCACGGCCATCCGGAAGAAAACCGTCATCAGGAATGAAAAGCCATTCCCGCAGGCACGGCAGGCGCGCGCCGCCTAGTGGGGGCGCGGCAGCTGCGCCGGCTGCACGGGCGCGGGGGCTGAAGGCCGTGCGCCGGCCGAGGCCACCATGGGCCCGGGCAGTTTTTGCCCCGCGGTCAGGAACTTCTGCGGATCCTGGAAAACGCCCTGCACCAGCACCTCGAAATGCAGGTGCGGGCCTGTGGACCGGCCCGTGGTGCCGACTTCGGCGATCTTCTGGCCGCGCTTGACCAGGTCGCCCTTTTTGACCAGCACGCGCGAGGCATGGGCATAACGCGTGACGAGTTCATTGCCATGGTCGACTTCCACCATATTGCCGTAGGCGGGGTGGTACTCCTGCGTGACGACAACACCGCCCGCGGCAGCCAGGATGGCCGTGCCCGGTTCGGAGGGGAAATCCAGCCCGGTGTGCAGCGCGGAGCGGCCGTTCATCGGGTCTATGCGCCAGCCGAAAGGCGAACCGAGGTTGCCCCCGGCGACGGGCTCCTGGGTGGGAACCATCATTTTTTTGATCTTCTGGTCGAACAGGCGCGACTCCATCACGGTCATGAGGTCGACCCGCTGGTCGGTGAGTTTGTCCAGCTCCGCCAGCGTGGCCTGCAGCTCCTGCATGGTGAGCGAAGGGCCGGCCACCAGCGCGCCGCCGCGGCCGGGCGTGACCTTGATGTCGTTGGGATTGACGCCGGCCAGGCCCGACACCCGCTCGCCGAGCGCCTCGAGCTGCATCATCTTGGCCTGCATTTCGCCGACCCGCTTGGCCATCACGTCGAGGTTTTCACGCATGAAGCGGTCGCGCTGGTCGAATTCGTCCTTGACCATGAGCTTGACCAGCGAGCCGACGACCGGCCAGCCTTCGCGGGCACCCTTGAGAAACACCCAGTGGTAGAGGCCCGCGGCCACAAGCATGAGCGCCAGCGCGGCGACAAAACCCGCAAGAACCAGTTTTGTCCCGCTTAAGTAAATGGCCCGGCTTTTCGCCAGCCACGCATCCGTGATAATCAAATGCACTTGTCTACCTCTTTAAAAGCTTGCGCTCATCAGGCCGCGCACCGTTCATCATGACTTCCGACCGGCGCCTTCCGCAGGCGCTCTCCGCTTACCAGGCCGCCGGGAATTCGCCCTCCCTGGCGCGGTTGACTGAACTCGTCCGGGAATCCAGCGACAGGCTCAAGGCCATTGAGCCGCTGCTGCCCGAAGCCCTGCGCCCCGCGGTTCAGGCCGGGCCCATAGACGGCGAAACCTGGTGCCTGCTGGTCAGCGGCAATGCCGCCGCCGCCAAAATCCGCCAGTTACTCCCCTTGATCCAAGCTCGCCTTATAGGCAAAGGTTGGAAGGTTACCTCAATCCGACTCAAGATCCTAATAAGCAAAAAGTAGTAAACCAGCCTCTTCACATAACGGCAGGAAGGCATGAACGATAAAGCCCTGCCTGGTGGCTCGCTACAAAATTGGTAGCGTATGGTACCCATGTTGCATGGGGAAGGCAAGGATGCCGGGAAAATGGTGCCGCTTGTCGGAATCGAACTGACGACCTACCGCTTACAAGGCGGTTGCTCTACCAACTGAGCTAAAGCGGCACAAGGGGATTTTACTTGACCCGTTTCAGCGAAGGCCGCGCACGCGGCGGCTTGGGGGGCTCAGGGTTGTCGGGGCCGCCATCTTGCGCATCGGGCGCGCTGTCTGGCACCAGTTGCATGATCTTGCCTTCGGGTCCGTCCGCCGGGCTGTGCTGCGCTGGAGCGGGAGCCGGCGACACGGCGGGAGCCGTCAGGCCGGCGTCACTGCCCCCCTCGGCGCCGGAAACCGGGCCTGCGGCGGGCGCGGCCATGGGAAATGCCATACCCTGCCCGTTTTCACGGGCATAAATGGCGATCACATGGCTGATGGGCACCATGATTTCCCGGGCGCTGCCGGCAAAACGGGCCTTGAACTCGATGAAATCATTGCCCAGCTTGAGCGACGAGGTCGCGTCAAAACTGATATTGAGCACGATTTCATTGTTTTTCACGTACTCGCGCGGCACCTGCACGCTGTCATCCACCGACACGGCCACATAGGGCGTGAAACCGTTGTCGGTGCACCATTCATAGAGCGCCCTTATCAGGTAGGGTCGCGTCGACGTGGCGTCCAGGGCGTTCATGAATTCAGCCATGCGAGGTAAGGCGAGGCGCTCCGCTCCAGCAGGGGCCGCGGAACCGGCTTTGCCGGGCCGCAGGCGCAGCGGCCCCCTCGGGGGGCAGCGCAGTACGCGAAGCGACAAGCGTGGGGGCCATATTATTTGCGCATCACTTTTTCGGACGGCGTCAGCGCTTCGATGTAGGCCGGGCGCGAGAAAATGCGTTCCGCGTACTTGAGCAGCGGCGCGGCATTCTTCGACAGGTCGATGTCGTAGTAATCCAGGCGCCACAGCAAGGGAGCGATCGCCACGTCCAGCATGGAGAAATTGTCGCCCAGCATGAACTTGTTCTTCAAGAAGATGGGCGCAAGCTGCGTCAGGCGATCGCGGATGTGCGAGCGAGCCTTTTCCAGCGCCTTTTCGTTGCCCTTGGACGCGCGCGATTCCAGCGTGCTGACATGGACAAACAGCTCTTTTTCGAAGTTCAGCAAAAACAGGCGAACCCGCGCGCGGTCGACCGGGTCGCCGGGCATCAGCTGCGGGTGCGGGAAGCGCTCGTCGATGTATTCGTTGATGATGTTCGATTCATACAGGATCAGGTCGCGCTCGACCAGGATGGGCACCTGGCCGTAGGGATTCATCACATTGATGTCTTCGGGCTTGTTGTACAGGTCGACGTCGCGGATTTCGAAGTCCATACCTTTTTCAAACAGCACAAAGCGGCAGCGGTGCGAGAAGGGGCAGGTCGTGCCTGAATAAAGGACCATCATGGTGCGGAACTCCTAAATGCAAAGGAGTGGATACATATAAAAAGCATCCACTCCAGAAGGTGCCGGGAACAAGGCCCCGGCGAAAAAATTACTTGACGTCTTTCCAGAACGCCGCATTCAGGCGCCAGGCGACGAAGGTCAAGCCGAGAAGGAAAATCAGCACCCAGACGCCGACACGAATGCGGGTGTTCTGGGCCGGCTCGCCCATCCACTGCAGGTAACCCACGAGGTCACCGATGGCCTGGTCGTACTGCAGCGGCGTCATGGTGCCGGGCGTGAGCTGCTGCCAGCCCTTGAAGACCGCGACCTTGTGGCCGTGTTCTTCCTTTTCCTCGTACACCGGCGTGCGCGTGCCCTGCAGTTCCCAAAGCACGTGCGGCATGGCAACGCTGGGGAAAACCAGGTTGTTCCAGCCCGTGGCCTTGGTTTCGTCGCGGTAGTAGGTGCGCAGGTAGGTGTAGAGGTAGTCGGCACCGGTGCCGCCGTGGCCGGAGCGCGAACGTGCGATCACGGTGAGGTCGGGGGGATTGCCGCCGAACCATTCCTTGGCCTGTTTGGGGTCGATCGCGGCTTTCATGGTGTCGCCCACTTTTTCAGTGGTGAACAGCAGGTTGTCCTTGATTTCCTTTTCGGTCAGGCCGATGTCTTTCAGGCGGTTGAAGCGCATGAAGGAAGCGGAATGGCAATTCAGGCAATAGTTGACGAACAGCTTGGCGCCGTTTTGCAGGGAGCCCAGGTCGTTGGTCCGGTCGGGAGCTTTGTCCCAGGCAATGCCGCCTTCAGAAGCCTGTGCGCCGGCCACGAGGCCAAAGGCGGTGATCAGGGCAAAAATAATTTTTTTCATCGTTTTTATCTCCAACTCTCAGTGACCGTGGAAAACAGGGCGGTCAGGCGGTGTTTTGGGGGTGCCCACGCGGCTCCACCACGGCATCAGGATGAAGAAGCCAAAGTAAAACAGCGTGCCGACCTGGGAGACGCGCTCACCGACAGGCGACGGCGGCTGCACGCCGAGGTAGCCCAGCACCAGGAAGTTGATGACAAAAATGCCGTAGAGGTATTTGTGCCACTCGGGGCGGTAGCGGATCGACTTGACCGGGCTGAGGTCCAGCCAGGGCAGGAAGAACAGGATCACGACAGCGCCGCCCATCACGACCACACCCCAGAACTTGGCGTCGATGGACAGCAGCAGCGCCGAACCCACGACGGCGGCGCCGACGATGGCGGCCTTCAGCAGCACCGGCATGCGGAACTTCCAGACGCTGAAGCCCGCGGCACCGACCACGCAAGCGATCAGCGCATAGATCATCTCGCTGGTAATGGCGCGCAGCATCGAGTAGTAAGGCGTGAAGTACCAGACCGGGGCGATGTGCGCCGGCGTCTTCAGCGGATCGGCCGGGATGAAGTTGTTGTATTCGAGGAAGTAGCCGCCGAACTCGGGCGCGAAGAAGATGATCGCCGAGAAGATCATCAGGAAGACGCTCACGCCGAAAATGTCGTGCACGGTGTAATAGGGGTGGAAGGGGATGCCGTCCAGCGGGTGGCCTTGCGCATCCTTGGGCGCGTTCGGGCCCTTGATCTCGACGCCGTCGGGGTTGTTGGAGCCGACTTCATGCAGCGCGATGATGTGCGCGGCCACCAGGCCCAGCAGCACCAGCGGCACGGCGATCACGTGGAAAGCGAAGAAGCGGTTCAGCGTGGCGTCGCCCACCACGTAGTCGCCGCGGATCAGCAGCGCCAGGTCGGGGCCGATGAAGGGAATCGCGGCGAACAGGTTGACGATCACCTGGGCGCCCCAGTAGCTCATCTGGCCCCATGGCAGCAGGTAGCCCATGAAGGCTTCGGCCATCAGGCACAGGAAAATCGCGCAGCCGAAGATCCAGACCAACTCGCGCGGCTTGCGGTAGCTGCCGTAGAGCAGGCCGCGGAACATGTGCAGATAGACCACCACGAAGAAAGCCGAAGCGCCGGTGGAGTGCATGTAGCGGATCAGCCAGCCCCAGGGCACGTCGCGCATGATGTATTCAACGGAGCCGAAAGCCAGGGCGGCATCGGGCTTGTAGTTCATCGTCAGGAAAATGCCGGTCACGATCTGGATGACCAGCACCAGCATGGCCAGCGAGCCGAAGATGTACCAGAAGTTGAAGTTCTTCGGTGCGTAGTACTCGCTCATGTGCTCTTTGTAGAGCTTGCTGGCGGGAAACCGGTTGTCGACCCAGTTCATCGCCTTGGCGGCGAGCGGGGCATCGGGGGAAATTTCTTTGAATTCAGCCATAACTGATCCTGGTTCGGTGGGGTTCTTTGGCAAGCGCCTGGTACGTGCGTCGGCAGGTATCTGGCGCTGGCTACAGGGTCTTGTGAAGGAGCTCGGGGTTTGAAGCGCCTTCAGGCCTTCTTGTCTTCACCAATCAGCAACCGGGTGTCTGACAGGTACATGTGCGGCGGAACTTCGAGGTTGTCGGGCGCTGGCTTGTTCTTGTAGACGCGGCCGGCCATGTCGAAGGTCGAGCCGTGGCAGGGGCACAGGAAACCGCCGGCCCAGTCATCGGGCAGCGAAGGCTGCGCGCCGGGCTGGAACTTGTCGGAAGGCGAGCAGCCCAGGTGCGAGCAGATGCCGACCACCACCAGCGTCTCGGGCTTGATGGAGCGGTTTTCGTTGCGGGCGTAAACAGGGGTCAGTTCGTCGGGCTTGCGCTCGGACTTGGGGTCGGCCAACAGGGCATCGACCTTGGGGAGCTCGGCGAGCTGCGCGGGCGTGCGCTTGATGATCCAGACCGGCTTGCCGCGCCATTCCACCGTGATTTTTTCACCGGGCTTGACGTCGGAAATATCGACTTCGACGGCGGCGCCGGCGGCTTTGGCTTTTTCGGAGGGTTGGAAGGTGCTGACAAAGGGAACAGCGGTGGCGATGGCGCCTGCGCCGCCCACCGCGCAGGTGGTCACCAGCCAGTTTCTTTTATCTTTATCTACAGGAGCGCCGTGGGGCGCGCCATTCACGCTTGCTTCGCTTGCTTGGGTCATGAGAGTCCTTCAAGAACTGGCTTGAAATAGGCATAGTGGGGTCAACCCGCGATTGTAGCGGAGCGCGACGTCGTTTTTCAAGGCGAGGGGCCGCATCCCGGTGGCCCGGGGCATCCCCCAGGCCGGGGGCTTGCCTGTTTTTTAAGCACCGGCCGGATTGCACATACTTTGTTTCAAGCCGGGCCCGCGCGCAGGCCGCACCGGCAAGCCCAGCCTTGATAATGTTTTGTCCAAAACAAGAGGAGAAACTTCATGGGAATGATGCAGGAATTCAAGGAATTCGCCGTCAAGGGCAATGTGATCGACCTGGCGGTCGGCGTGATCATTGGCGCGGCTTTCGGCAAGATCGTGGACTCGGTCGTCAGCGACCTGATCCTTCCCCTGGTCGGCGCCCTCTTCGGCAAGCTGGATTTTTCCAACCTCTTTGTGGTGCTCGGGACGGTGCCGCCGGGCACGGCCACCACGCTGGACGCGCTGAAGAAGGCGGGCGTGCCGGTCTTCGCCTACGGCAACTTCATCACCGTCGCGGTCAACTTCATCATCCTGGCCTTCATCATTTTCCTGATGGTCAAGCAGATCAACCGGCTCAAGCGCGACCAGCCGGCACCCGCCCCTGCCGCGCCGCCTGAAGACATCGCGCTGCTGCGCGAGATCCGCGACAGCCTCAAGAAATAAGCCCCGCTGTTGCCCGCTCACTTCGTGTAGCGGGCCTCTCCCCTGCAGGGGACGGCGCCTGGCGGCTGGCAAAGCCAGACCGCGGCCCCCGCTTGCAAACGCATGGCCGATTGCTATTTAATTAATAGCGGCCAGGGCCGATTTCGCTCAAATTCCCGCGCCCTTCACCGCACCGCAAGCCTGCGCGCCATGCGCACGGCGGCCAGCAGGCTGGAAGCATCGGCGCGCCCGCTGCCCGCGATGTCGAAGGCCGTCCCGTGGTCGGGGCTGGTACGCACCAGCGGCAGTCCCAGCGTGACGTTCACGCCCTGCTCCACGCCCAGGTACTTGACCGGGATCAGCCCCTGGTCGTGGTACATCGCGACCACCACGTCGAACTCGCCGGGCTTGCCGGCGGCCTGGCGTGCCCGCATGAACACCGTGTCGGGCGCGAAGGGGCCGCTCACATCCAGCCCTTGCGCACGGGCCGCGGCGATGGCCGGGGCGATGATGGCCTGCTCTTCGCTGCCGAACAGCCCTCCTTCGCCGGCATGGGGATTGAGCCCCGCCACTGCGATGCGCGGCGCGCGCCCCAGGCCGGCGCCCACGGCGGCGTGCGTGATGCTCAGGGTTTGCAACACGTTGTCGAAGGTCACGGCCTCGATGGCCTGCCTGAGCGACAGGTGAATGCTCACCAGCACGGTACGCAGCTCCTCATTGGCCAGCATCATGCGCACGGGCACTTCGCCCACGGGCTTGCCTAAAAAAGCGGCAGCTTCGGCCTGCAGCATTTCCGTGTGGCCCGGAAATTGGGCCGCCCAGCCGCCGGCGGCGGCCAGGGCCTCCTTGTGGATGGGCGCGGTCACCAGAGCGGCAGCCTCGCCGGCGAGCACGCGGCGGGCCGCCCAGACAATGCAGTCGGCCGCGGCCTGGCCGGCCACGCCGCTGACCTGTCCATAAGGCACCAGGCCCGGCAGCGCGCATTGCTGCAGCACCGGAATGCAGCGCGGGGGCACGCCGGGCAGCCCGGCCAGGCTGCCCAGTTGCGCCACCGGCAGTGCCAGCGGGGAAGCCAGCAGCGCGGCGGCGCGGCGCAAGGTGGCCACATCGCCCACCACGGCGCAGCCGGCCAGCTCGGCGGGCGCTTCGCGAAAAGCCCTGGCAATGATTTCCGGGCCTATGCCGGCTGCATCGCCCATGGTGATGAGCAGCGGCTTAGCCACAACGCAGCCCTCGCCGCAGCAGGGCAAATTCAAACGGCAAAGTGCATTTTGCGGACGGTGGGACCATAATCGCGAAAAAATGGGTAGGCCCGCGCTCGCCATGAGACCGCGACAGGCCAAAAAACACGAGGGGTTCGGGCAAATGCATTCTTGGGGTATTTTGGCGCAAACCACAGCGCGGCGGCCGGCAGGCCCTTGCGCGGCGCTGGGCCAGCCATGAATACCCTGCACCCCCTGATGCCCGACGCGGACATGATGCTGTGGAGCGCGGCCGCCGGCGCGCTGGGCCTGGTGGTGCTGCTGGCCCTGGCCGACGCCTTTTACAGCCGCACGCGCGCCGCCTCGCAAACACTGGCCTACCTGGTCCTGTGCTGGGCGGTGGTGCTGTTGCTGAGCGGGCTGCCCGCCGCCGTCTGGCCAGGCGCGCAAGACGAACTGGCCACGGCGCAGTTCCTGGCCGGGCCGCTGTGCGCCGCCATGGGCAGCTACGGCGCCAGCAAATGGCTGTCGGCCCACCAGCGCGACCACCTGATGAAAGTCAGCCTGCTGGCGATCACCCTGGTGTGCCTGGCGGGCGTGCCGCTGTGCCTGCTGCTGGCCCCTGAATGGCGCCTGCCGGTTTCCGGGGCGCTGGCCATCGCCAACCTGTCGGTGGTGCTGTGGCTTTCGGTGCGCGCCACGCAGTTGGGCGACAGGATGGCCTGGGGCCTGGCCCTGGGCTGCCTGCTGACCCTGCCGGCGCAGATCGGCCTCTACGGGCTGGCGCTGAACACCAGCCGGCCGCCGCTGCTGCTGCAGGCCGGCGTGGCGCTGGCGGCGCTGCTCAGCGTGGTCATCACCGCCGCGATGCTGTGGCTGCGCAACCACCATATCCGGCAGATGCGGCAGGGCGACGTCTCGCGCCGCGACCCCATCACCCAGCTCTACGACGGCGTGGCCATGGTGCAGAAAATCCTAGGGGCGCAGCAGCGCCGCCAGCGCACCCGGCGCGACGGCGCGCTGATGGCCGTGCTGCTGTTCGAGCCCGAACGCCTGTTGCCGCTGATCGGCCAGGCCGGCCTCAACGACCTCTACATCCAGCTGGCGCGCCGCATGCAGCGCCACACCGGCGCCGTCAACCCAGCCGGCCGCTATTACGACCGCTGTTTTATGGTGTTGCTGGAAACCATGCATTCGCCGCGCTGGATACGCACATTAGGCCTGCGCGTGGCCTCCAGCCTGCGCCGGCCCCTGGACCTGCGCTCGCTGGACGGGCGGCGCATACGGGTCACGCCCGACATCGCCGTCGGCATCGTCCACCTGTCGGCCGCGGGTAAAGACGTGGACCAGCTGCTGCATGAGGCGCAGTCGGTGGCGCAAGCCGCGCGCGCGATGCGCTCCCGCGCGGCGATGCTGGACCCGGAGAACCACACCGCCGTGCCGGTCGAGCATGCGGACCTGGGCTCCAGCTGGCGCGCCCTGCGCAACGCCGTGCCGGCAGCCCCCTCGCGGCCCAAAAATCCGAAAACCCCGAAAACCCCGAAAAGCGCCGGCAAAACGCCCCGGACGGGCCGGCCGCGCCACAAGCCGGCCTGAACCGGCGCGCCGCCTCAAGCCGGGTTGTCGATGTCGATGAATTCGTGGGCCAGGCCCAGCTGGGCCGCGACCTGCCCCGCCACCGCAGGCGCGCCGTAGCGCTCGGAAGCATGGTGGCCGCAGGCAATAAAGGCCACACCCATCTCGCGCGCGTAATGGGCTTGGGGCTCGGAAATCTCACCCGTGATGAAAGCATCGGCGCCCGCGGCAATCGCCGACTCGAAGTAGCCCTGCGCACCGCCCGTGCACCAGGCTATGTGCTGTATGGGTTTCTGCGACGGCCCGGCCTGGACCACAGGCCGCTTCAGCACCTGCTGCACATGGGCCGCCAGCGCGGCGGCGTCGGCGAAACCGCCGCCGTCGCCCCGCCCGCCGATAAAACCCAGGTCCTGCTCGCCAAAACGCGCGCCGGCAACCAGGCCCAGTTGCAGGCCCAGCTGCGCGTTGTTGCCCAGCTCAGGATGCGCGTCCAGTGGCAAGTGGTAGGCAAAGAGGTTGATGTCCTGCGCCAGCAGCAGCGCCAGGCGCTGCTTCATCCAGCCCGTGACGCGGCCGTCCTGGCCGCGCCAGAACAGGCCGTGGTGCACAAAAATGGCGTCGGCCCGGGCGGCTACCGCCGCCTCAATCAGGGCCAGGCTGGCGGTGACGCCGGAAACGATTTTGCGAACCTCGGGCCGGCCCTCGACCTGCAGGCCGTTGGGGCCGTAATCCTTGAAGCGCGCGGGCTGCAAAAGCGCGTCAAAGGCCTGCAGCAAGTCCTGTCGTGTGGTGCTCATGGGGGGATTGTCTCAGGCGGGCGACCGGGGTAAAAGCCCTTGCCTTGGGCACCCGGGGGAGGTGAGGGACAATAGGGGCTTGCGGCGCAAGCTCCCGCGCGGTTTTTGACATTTTTTGCTGACCTCCCTCATTCATGAAGCGTACCTGGCTCCTGTTTTCCCAAGCCGTCACCGTCCTGCTGGCGGCCTACTTCGTCGTGGCCACGCTCAAGCCCCAATGGCTGGACCGCGGCAACACGCCCGGCGTCTCCGTGATCGAGGCGCCGGCAGGCAGCGCACCGCGCAGCCCGGGCGCCGCCGGCGGTTTTGCCTCGGCCGCCAAACTGGCTTCCGCGGCCGTCGTCAGCATCAACACCAGCAAGGCCGCCGCCAGGAACCCGCACGCCGAGGACCCGTGGTTCAAGTTTTTCTTCGGCGACCAGAGCCCCAACGAACCGCAGGGCGGGTTGGGCAGCGGCGTCATCATCAGCGCCAGCGGCTACATCCTGACCAACAACCACGTGGTCGAGGGCGCCGACGACATCGAGGTCATCCTCAACGACACGCGCAAGGCCAAGGCCCAGGTCATAGGCACGGACCCCGACACCGACCTGGCCATCCTCAAGATCGACCTGGACAAGCTGCCCGTCATCGTGCTGGGCAATTCCGACGCGCTGCAGGTGGGCGACCCGGTGATGGCCATCGGCAACCCCTTCGGCGTGGGCCAGACCGTCACCGGCGGCATCGTCAGCGCGCTGGGGCGCAACCAGCTGGGCATCAACACCTTCGAAAACTTCATCCAGACCGACGCGGCCATCAACCCCGGCAACTCGGGCGGCGCCCTGGTCGACGTGAACGGCCACCTGATGGGCATCAACACCGCGATCTACTCGCGCTCAGGCGGCTCCATGGGCATAGGCTTCGCCATCCCGGTGTCCACGGCCAAGCAGGTGCTGGAAGGCATCGTGAAGGACGGCCAGGTCACGCGCGGCTGGATAGGCGTGGAACCACAGGACCTGAACCCCGAACTGGCCGAAACCTTCGGCCTCAAGCCCGCGGCGGCCAGGGACGGCGGCGTCATCATCACCGGCGTGCTGCAAAACGGCCCGGCCGCACAGGCCGGCATACAGCCCGGCGACGTGATCACCGCAGTGGATGGCAAGAGCGTGCGCAATGTGAGCCAGTTGCTGACCGCCGTGGCGGCCCTCAGGCCCGGCACCCCCGCACCGCTGACGGTGCTGCGCAAGGACAGGCAGACCGAGATCGCCGTCACGCCCGGCAAGCGCCAGCGGCCCAAGGCGCAGCAGCGCTAGGAGCCGGGGCTCAGGGCTTGGCCGCTTCGGCCTCGCTGTCGTCTTCGGGCTTTTTGGTGTGCTTGACGAACAGCTGCGCGGCGACGATGCCCACCTCATAGAGGCCGCCGACAACGCCCAGCAGCATGATCATGGAGCCCGCATCGGGCGGCGTCACCAATGCGGTGCCGACGGCCGCGGCCACCCAGAAATAGCCGCGGTATTCGCGCAGCTGGGCCACGCTGAGCACGCCCATGCGCACCAGCAGGATCACCGCGATCGGCACCTCAAAGGCCAGCCCGAAGGCCAGGAACATGCCGAGCACAAAACTCAGGTATTCCTCGATGTCCGGCGTGGCGATGATGGATTTGGGCGCAAAGCTCTGGATGAAGTGAAAGACCTGGCCGAACACCACGAAATAGCAGAAAGCCACGCCGACAAAAAACAGCACGGTGCTGGAGACCACCAGCGGCATCACGAGTTTTTTCTCGTGCGAATACAGGCCCGGCGCGACAAAAGCCCAGACCTGGTAAAGCACCACCGGCAGCGCGACCATGAAGGCCGCCATGAACAGTATCTTGATCGGCACCACAAAGGGGGTGATCACGCTGATGGCGATCAGCTTGGAGCCCTCGGGCAGGGTTGCCACCAGCGGCGCAGCCATCAGGTCATAGAGGGCACTGGCACCGGGAAAAAATGCCAGCACGGCGGCCGCGATGCCGATGGCGATCACCGCCTTGATCATCCGGTCGCGCAGCTCCATGAGGTGCTGCACAAAAGGCTGCTCAGTGCCCGCGAGTTCGTCGGGCTTGTCGGTGTTGGGATCGCTCATGAAGGAAGTTTGCGCTGTAGGGGTCGCGCCGGGAGGTGCGCAAGGAACAGGAGGTCGGCAGGAAAGCTCAAGACAGGCGGCCCGGCTGCGGACGGAAACGTGCCACACGGGCGGCCCCCGACTGCGCGCGGGTGCGCACGCCGGTACGCGCCTTGTACCACTGGGGCGTCGCGCCCTGCTTGAGGCGCCACTTCTTTTTCGGGTGCTTGTATTCGGGAAAGACTTCCATGCCCGGCAAGGCGCCCGAGGACGATTCGCCGGTGGCCTCGGCCCAGGATTTTTCAAAATCGCTGGCGTTGGTCTGGATGGAGTTCTCGACGTCGCGGGCCGCGCCCTCGACGGATTCCTTCATCTTCTTGAGTTCGTCCAGCTCCATGGAGCGGTTGACCTCATTTTTGACGTCGGCCACATAGCGCTGCGCCTTGCCCAGCAAGGTGCCCACGGTGCGCGCCACGCGCGGCAGCTTTTCCGGGCCGATCACGATCAGCGCCACGGCGCCTATCAGCGCCATTTTGGAAATGCCGAGGTCAATCACTGAGTCAGGCCTGAATTACGACTTCTGGCGGGCTTCGACGTCGATCGTCGTTTTGTCCGAAGCTTGGGCGTTCGTGACGCTGGCGGGCGGCACAGGCGTGTCGGCGGGAGGCTGTCCGCCGTCCTTCATGCCGTCCTTGAAGCCTTTGACCGCGCTGCCGAGGTCGCTGCCCATGTTCTTGAGCTTTTTGGTGCCGAACACCATGACCACGATCAACAGCACGATCAGCCAGTGCCAAATGGAAAATGAACCCATGATTTGCTCCTAATCTGTAAATACCGCTGTAAATGCACTATTGCCGATTTTGGGACGGCTTGCACGCAATTGCATTGATTCTAAAGGCCAGTACCCGCCAGGGCGCCGATTACACACATTGGCCTACCGGGTTAGTGTGGCAGCCCGGCCCGGGGTTCCCCGGCGCCTTGCTAGCCCTTCAGCCAGGGCCGCGGCCCGCCGATCACGTGGAAATGTAAATGGTGCACTTCCTGCCCGCCTTCCGCGCCGGTGTTGGTCACGATACGGTAACCGCCCGCCGGGTAGGGGTTGCAGCCCTGCTCCATCGCGAGTTTGGGCGCCAGCACCATCATGCGGCCCATCAGCGCGGCGTGCTCGGGGCCCACCTGCGCCATGGACGGGATATGCGCCTTGGGGATGATCAAAAAATGCACCGGCGCCCAGGGGTTGATGTCGTGGAAGGCGAACAATTCCTCGTCCTCGTACACCTTGCGGCTCGGAATGGCACCCGCGGCGATCTTGCAGAAAATGCAGTTGTCTGAATGGCTCATGGCTTGGTCGGTTTAAGGGCTTAAGACGGGCGGTGGCTGTTAAAGCGCATCCAGCCGCGCACGCAGCGGTACAGATACCAGAGCCACACGAGGCCGTAGGCGACGAAGCCCGGGAACACAAACAGCAGCCACAGCGGCGACAGCAGCACCAGCCAGCCCAGCGTCCACCAGAAGGTGCGGATCATGTAGTTGTGGTGGTCGATGTAAAGCGCGTCGGATTCGTCGGCCCGGCGTATGTAGTTGACGATCACGGCGATCACCGCGAACACGCCGCCGCTGAACCAGGCCAGCGTGTGCAGGCCGTACAGCACGTGCATCACAAGACGGTCGTTGGGGTTTTTGCCCTCGAATTCGGCCAGATCGGTTTCCATGGGGGGTCAGCTTCCTGTCACAGTCAAGTCAAAATGAAATCGGTGGCCGGCGCGCTCACGGTTTTTCGGCCGCGTCGCGGTGCTGGGCCTTGCGCAGCGCTTTTTCCTCGATGCCGCTGGTGCCTTCACGGCGCTCCAGCTCGGCAATCACGTCGGCCGGGCTCAGCCCGTAATGCGCCAGTGCGATCAGGCTGTGGAACCACAGGTCGGCGACCTCGCCGACCAGCTTGCCCTTGAGCTCGGCCGTCGCGCCGCCCTGGGCCAGCGCGCAATCAATGTCCTTGGCGGCCATCACGGTTTCGGTGGCTTCCTCGCCGATTTTTTTCAGGAAGGCGTCCGGGCCCTTGTGCAGCAGGCGCGCCACATAACTTGTGTCCGGGTCGCCGCCGTTGGCCGCCTTGCGGCTTTCGACGATTTGCGCCAGGCGCTGGAGGGAGTCATTCGTGGTCATGTTTGCCGGGAGTCTGTTTGTACATGCTTGTCGGGTCTTTCAGGACCGGCTCGGTCACCACCCACTGGCCGTCTTTATACACACTGAAAAAGCAGCTGTGGCGACCCGTGTGGCAGGCGATGCCGGGTGTGTGGCCCAGCTGCGTCACCTTGAGCAGGATCACGTCGTTGTCGCAGTCCAGGCGAATTTCATGCACTGTTTGCTGGTTTCCGGATTCCTCGCCCTTGTGCCAGAGGCGGCCGCGCGAACGGCTGTAGTAGACCGCCTGGCCCAGCTCGGCGGTTTTTTGCAGCGCCTCGCGGTTCATCCAGGCAAACATGAGCACATCGCCGCTGGAGGCTTCCTGCGCGATGACGGGGATCAGGCCCTTGTCGTCCCAGCTAATCTCGTCTAACCAGTTCATGGTGTGTATTGTCCGGGATTTGGGTTCGGTTACAGAAGCTCTTAAAACCAAGGGTATCGCGGAACCGGCTTTGCCGGGCCGCAGATGCCGCCCCAGCAGGGGGGAAGGCGTAGCGCAGCGAAGCCGACGGGGGTTACGTCATTCGAACCGGGATGCCCCGTTCGGCCATATGCTGCTTGGCCTGCTGCACCGTGTATTCGCCGTAATGGAAGATGCTGGCGGCCAGCACCGCATCGGCGCCGCCGGTCTGAATGCCGTCGGCCAAATGCTCCAGGTTACCGACGCCGCCCGAGGCGATCACCGGCACGCTGACGGCGTCGCTCACCGCGCGGGTCAGGGCCAGGTCAAAGCCCGACTTGGTGCCGTCGCGGTCCATGCTGGTCAGCAAAATCTCGCCGGCGCCACGCCGCGCCATCTCGGCGGCCCAGGCCACTGCGTCCATGCCGGTGTTTTTGCGCCCGCCGTGGCTGTAGACGTCCCAACCCGGGCCGCGGGTTTTGGCGTCTTCCTCGCTGCGGCGCTTGGCGTCTATCGCCACCACAATGCACTGCGCGCCGTATTTGGCCGAGGCATCTTCAATCACCTGCGGATTGGCGATGGCGGCCGAGTTGAAGCTGGTCTTGTCGGCCCCGGCATTGAGCAGCCGGCGCACGTCTTCGACGGTGCGCACGCCGCCGCCCACGGTGAGCGGAATAAAGACCTGCGAGGCCACCGCCTCGATGATGGGCAGGATCAGGTCGCGCCCGTCGCTGGTGGCGGTGATGTCAAGGAAGGTGAGTTCATCGGCGCCCTGCTCGTTGTAGCGCGCCGCGATTTCCACCGGGTCGCCGGCGTCACGCAGCTGGGTGAAGTTAACACCCTTGACCACGCGGCCGCCGGTGACGTCGAGGCAGGGAATGATTCGTTTGGCGAGCATGGTTAGGAAAAGAAGAAAGCTATAAACGCAATCACCGGCACGGAAAGAATAAACCAGGCGAAGAAGCCAAGGTATTCACCAGGAGGCAGATTGCAGTAATGGATCAGAACACCAAACCAGGCAATCAGCCAAAACAAGCCTAAAAGATATGGCCAAGAGGGGCCCAGGTCTTTCTTCTGACCTTTTTTATCCATTCAACTCATCTGCCCTGGCCTGAGCCTTCTCAAAGTCCAGGTCGCCGCTGTAAATCGAGCGGCCGCAGATCACGCCTTCCACGCCCTCTTCCTCGACTTCGCAGAGTTTTTCGATGTCGGCCATGTTCGAGAGGCCGCCGGAGGCGATCACGGGAATGGTCAGCGCCTGGGCCAGCTTGACGGTGGCGTCGATGTTGATGCCGGTCAGCATGCCGTCGCGGCCTATGTCGGTGTAGATGATGGATTCGACGCCGTAGTCCTGGAATTTCTTGCCCAGGTCTATGACCTCATGGCCGGTCATCTTGCTCCAGCCGTCGGTAGCGACCTTGCCGTCCTTGGCGTCCAGGCCGACGATGATGTGGCCGCCAAAGGCCGTGCAGGCGTCCTGCAGGAAGCCGGGGTTCTTCACGGCGGCCGTGCCGATGATGACGTAGCGCAGGCCGGCGTCCAGGTAGCGCTCTATCGTGTCCAGGTCGCGGATGCCGCCGCCCAACTGCACGTCGATTTCACTGCCGACTTCGGCCAGGATCTGCTTGATGGCCTGCTCGTTGCGGGGCTTGCCCGCGAAAGCACCGTTCAAGTCCACCAGGTGCAGGCGGCGCGCGCCCTTGTCGACCCAGTTGCGCGCCATGGCGGCCGGGTCTTCGCTGAAGATGGTGGATTGATCCATGTCGCCCTGTTTGAGGCGAACGCAGTGACCGTCTTTCAGGTCAATCGCGGGGATAAGTAGCATGTGGCGGTAAAAAAGACGGTAAAAAAAGAAAACGGGTGCTCAGGGTAACAAAAAGTCCGGTGTCCCGGTACCGGGTCTGACCCAAGGCGCTGCCGGCGGCTAGGGATTCCAGTGCAGGAAGTTGCGGTACAGGGCCAGTCCGTGCTCGGCGCTTTTCTCGGGATGGAACTGGGTGGCAAAAATATTATCGCGTGCAATCGCCGCCGCAAAGCGCGCGCCGTAGTCGGCTTCGCCGGCGATGTGGCGTGCGTCCGACGGGTGGGCATAAAAGCTGTGCACAAAATAAAAGTACGCGCCGTCGGGCACGCCGGCCCAGACCGGGTGGGCTTTGGCCGTGCCCGCACCATTTTGGTAGACCTGGTTCCAGCCCATCTGCGGCACCTTGTAGCGGCTGCCATCGGGCTGCAGCCGGCCGGCGAGTTCGAACTTGACGACCTGGCCGGGAATCAGGTTCAGGCCTTTGGTTCCCGCGCCGCCGTCGCCAGGCATGCCTTCGACACTATGGGTGAGCAGCATCTGCATGCCGACGCAGACACCGAACAGCGGCTTGTGGGCCGCCGCGTGCAGCACCGAGTCCAGCATGCCGGAATCAGCCAGTTCGCGCATGCAGTCGGCAATCGCGCCCTGGCCGGGCAGCACGATGCGCTCGGCCTGCATGACGTCCTCGGCCTTCGAGGTGACAAGCACTTCAAAGCCGCTGCCCGCCGCCACATGGCGCACGGCCTGCGACACGGAATGCAGGTTGCCCATGCCGTAGTCGACCACGGCCACTGTTTTGGGTTTTGCCATCAGGGGTTCAAGAAGGGTTGACTGTGAATTTAGGGGCTGCCGGCGCCCATTTGTAGGGGGCTGCGCCAAAAACAGGGATGAATCCAGCGCGGCAGCTTTTGGAGGGTGGCTTAGAGCGAGCCCTTGGTCGAGGGGATCACGCCGGCCGCGCGCGGGTCTATCTCCAGCGCCATGCGCAGCGCGCGGGCAAAGGCCTTGAACACGGTTTCGGCCTGATGGTGGGCGTTTTCACCCTTGAGGTTGTCGATGTGCAAGGTCACGAAGGCGTGATTTACAAAGCCCTGAAAGAATTCGTAGGCGAGCTGGCTGTCGAAGGTACCGATCATGCCGCTCTTGAAGGGCACATGCATTTCCAGCCCCGGGCGGCCCGAGAAGTCGACCACCACGCGCGACAGCGCTTCGTCCAGCGGCACATAGGCATGGCCGTAGCGGCGCAGGCCTTTTTTGTCGCCCACGGCCTTGGCCACGGCCTGGCCCAGCGTGATGCCCACGTCTTCCACCGTGTGGTGGCCGTCGATGTGCAGGTCGCCCTTGGCCTGGATGTCCAGGTCTATCAGCCCATGGCGGGCGATCTGGTCCAGCATGTGGTCGAAAAAGCCTATGCCCGTCGACAGGCTGGCCTTGCCGGTGCCGTCGAGGTTGAGCTTGACGGTGATCTGGGTCTCGGCGGTGTTGCGCGAGACCTCGGCCGTTCTGGCCACGGTAGAAGCAGGTGTGGGGGTAGTCATAGGGATTTTTCAAGCGCCGCCAGCATTTGCGCGTTCTCGTCCGCGGTGCCGACCGTCAGGCGCAAACAATTGGCCAGCAATGGATGCATTTTAGAAACGTTTTTGACCAGCACCTTGTGGGATTTCATGCCCTCAAAGGTTTTGGCGGCATCGGGCACCCGCACCAGGATCATGTTGGCATCGCTTTTCCAGGCTTTGACGCCCTTGGCCGCCATGCCGGCCAGCGCATCCATCAGCTGGGCGCGCTGGGCCACCAGTTCGCCGGCCTGGGCGGCGAATTCGGCCTGGTGCTCCAGCGCGAACAGCGCGCACTCGTAGTTGAGCACGCTGATGTTGTAGGGCGGGCGCACCTTGTCGACCTCGGCGATCAAGGCCTTGGGGCCCATCATGTAGCCCAGGCGCACGCCGGCCAGCCCGAACTTGCTCAGGGTGCGCATCAGCAGCACGTGGCCGTGCCTGGTTATGCGGTCGATGTAACTTTTGCTGGAGAACGGCTGGTAGGCCTCGTCCATCACGACCAGTCCGGGCGCCGCCTCGATGATTTTTTCGATCACCGCGTCGTCCCACAGGTTGGCCGTGGGGTTGTTGGGATAGGCCAGGTAGATGATGGAAGGCTGGTGCTCTTCGATCGCGGCCAGCATGGCGGTTTCGTCGAGTTCAAAGTCGGCCGTCAGCGGCACGCCGATGAATTTGAGGCCCTGCAGCTGCGCGCTCATGGCGTACATCACAAAACCCGGCAGCGGCGCCAGGATGGAGCCGCCCTCCACGTCGCAGGCCATGGCCAGCAGCGAAATCAGCTCGTCCGAGCCGTTGCCCAGCATGATGTCGAAGCCTTCGGGCATGCGCGCGTAGTCGGCCAGCGCGCGGCGCAGCTCATTGACCCGGCCGTCGGGATAGCGGTTCAGCGCCAGCGCGCCCAGGCGCTGGCCCAGCTTGGCCTGCAGCGCCATGGGCAGGCGGTGCGGGTTCTCCATGGCGTCGAGCTTGACCATGCCGGCCGAGTCCTGGATGGCATAGGCGTGCATGGACTGCACGTCCTGGCGTATCAGTTTTTTGAATTTGGGATCCAGTGAGGGGGCAGGCAGGGTCATGGGAGCTTCTCCAGCAGTTCAATGCCGGTTTTAAAAGGGTTGATCACCTGGACACCGCCGTAGTGCTGCTCATGCGCCAGGCTTTCGCTGAGCAGGTAACGGCAGCCCAGGTGCTGGGCCGCCGCGACGACCAGGCTGTCGCGGTAGTGCAGGCCGTAACGGCTTTCCACCGCCCAGGCGGATTCGACGGTCGCGTGGTCGGTTAACCAGGGCTGCCAGAGCGCATAGCGGCGCACCTCGGCGCGCGCGTCGCCGGCCGGCATGGGCGGCTCGATCTTGCGCGTGGCCAGCAGGTAGAACTCATTGAGCACCTGGGTGCTGGTGCGGCCCAGGCCGCGCCGCCACAGCACGGTCAGCCAGGCCAGGGCGGCCCGCTGTTTGGCCCGGTCGGCGCCGTCTTCGCTGTGCAGCAGGATGCTGGCGTCCACAAAAACACCGATGGATGCCTCGCTCATGCGCCGCGCTCGTCCAGTTCAAGGCGCGTGGGATAGGGCTGCCCGTTGGACACCCAGAGCCTGTCCTTGTTTTGCCAGTCATGCAGGGCGCGCTGGTAGGCGTCAGTGCGCTGCATCTTCTCGGCCAGCATCTCGCCCACCAGGCGCGAGACGCTGGTATTGCGCCGCGCCGCCTCGATGCGCACCCATTCCAGGGCGGCGTCGTCCACGGTGATGGTGACGTTCTTCATGGTCCGAAGTTTACACGAATTTCGTGTAACACGAAATTCGTGTGATTCGAGACCTATTTCAACCGCATCTCGGCCGCCCGCGCATGCGCCTGCAAGCCCTCGCCATAAGCCAGCTCGGCGGCGATCTTTCCCAGCACCTGGGCGCCGGCTTCGCTGACTTCGATCAGGCTGGAGCGTTTCTGGAAGTCGTAGACGCCCAGCGGTGAGCTGAAGCGCGCCGTGCCGCTGGTGGGCAGCACGTGGTTGGGACCGGCGCAGTAGTCGCCCAGCGATTCGCTGGTGTAGGCGCCCAGGAAGATGGCGCCGGCGTGCCTGAGCAGCGGCTCCCATTTGTGCGGCTCGCGGCTGGAGACTTCCAGGTGTTCGGGGGCGATGCGGTTGCTGATCGCGCAGGCCTCTTCCATGCTGCGCGTGTGGATCAGCGCGCCGCGGCCGGTGAGGGATTTGGCGATGATCTCGGCGCGCGGCATGTCGGGCAGCAGGCGGTCAATCGCGGCCTGCACCTGGTCGATATAGGCGGCGTCGGGGCACAGCAAAATGCTTTGCGCGAGTTCGTCGTGCTCGGCCTGGCTGAACAAGTCCATGGCGACCCAGTCGGCCGGCGTGCTGCCGTCGGCCAGCACCAGGATTTCCGACGGGCCGGCAATCATGTCTATGCCCACTGTGCCGAAGACGCGCTTCTTGGCGCTGGCGACGTAGGCGTTGCCGGGGCCGGTGATCTTGTCGACCTTGGGCACGGTCTGCGTGCCGTAGGCCAGCGCGGCCACGGCCTGGGCACCGCCAATCGTGAAGGCGCGGGTGACGCCGGCCACATAGGCGGCGGCCAGCACCAGGGCGTTTTTTTCGCCTTTGGGCGTGGGCACGACCATGATGATTTCGCCGACACCGGCCACATGGGCAGGGATGGCATTCATGAGCACCGACGATGGGTAGGCTGCCTTGCCACCGGGCACATAGATGCCGACGCGGTCCAGCGGGGTGACCTTCTGGCCCAGCAAGGTGCCGTCTTCGTCGCGGTAGCTCCAGCTTTCGCCGCTGGCCTTCTTCTGGGCCTCGTGGTAGCTGCGCACGCGGCGCGCGGCGGCTTCGAGCGCATCGCGCTGGGCCGCGGGAATGGCGTCAAACGCGGCCTTCAATTCGGCCTGCGTGAGCTCCAGTCCACCCATGGCGGCAACGTTGAGCCCGTCAAAGCGCGCCGTGTATTCAAGCACCGCCGCATCGCCGCGCTGCTGCACATCGGCCAGGATGTCGGCCACGCGCTGCTCGATGGCCGCGTCGGTGTCGGCGGACCAGTGCAGGCGCGCCTTGAATTCGGCCTCAAACGTGGCGGAAACCGTGGATAGGCGGGCGGGCGCGGCGGTCAGTTTCATGGCTCAGGATTTTTGCGAGGAGGCCGTGGCGGCCGAAAGGGCATCTATCAATTGGCGTATCGGCGCCTGCTTGAGCTTGAGCGCGGTCTGGTTCACCACCAGGTGCGAGCTGATGTCCATGATGCGCTCGACCTCGACCAGGTGGTTGGCCCTGAGCGTGCTGCCGGTGGACACCAGGTCGACGATGGCGTCGGCCAGGCCGGTGAGCGGCGCCAGCTCCATGCTGCCGTAGAGCTTGATCAGGTCGACGTGCACGCCCTTGGTGGCGAAGAAGTCGCGGGCGATCGCCACGTACTTGGTGGCGACCTTCAGGCGCGAGCCCTGGCGCACGGCCGCGGCGTAGTCAAAGCCTTCGCGCACGGCCACGCTGATGCGGCATTTGGCGATCTGCAAATCGAGCGGCTGGTACAGGCCCTGGCTGCCGGATTCAAGCAAGGTGTCCTTGCCGACCACACCGAGGTCGGCACCGCCGTATTGCACATAGGTGGGCACATCGGTGGCGCGCACCAGCACCACACGCACGCCGGGCTGGTTGGTGTCCAGGATCAGCTTGCGGGATTTTTCGGGATCGTCCAGCACCTCGATGCCGGCGCTTTTGAGCAGCGGCAGGATGTCGTCGAAGATGCGGCCCTTGGAGAGCGCGAGCGTGATCATGCTTTCACCCGTTCTATGTCGGCGCCGATTCCGCGTAACTTGGCTTCCATCTGGTCGTAGCCGCGGTCCAGGTGGTAGATGCGGTCCACCAGGGTTTCACCTTCGGCCACCAGGCCGGCGATCACCAGGCTGGCGGAAGCGCGCAAATCGGTGGCCATGACGGTGGCGCCGGAAAGTTTTTCAACGCCCTCCATCACCGCGACCTTGCCCTCGATCTGGATCTTGGCGCCCAGGCGCACCATCTCGTTGACGTGCATGAAGCGGTTCTCAAAAATCGTCTCGGTCACGGTGCTGCCGCCCTGCGCGATGGCATTGAGCGCCATGAACTGGGCCTGCATGTCGGTCGGGAAACCGGGGTACTCGGTGGTGCGGAAGGATTGCGCCTTCATGCGGCCGCTGGCCTGGATGCGGATAAAGCCCTCGCCGGCCGTCACCACCGCGCCGGCTTCGCGCAGCTTGTCGATCACGGCGTCGAGGTGGTCGGCGCGGCCGTGCTTGAGCACCACGTCGCCGCCGGCGGCGGCGACCGCGCACAAAAAGGTGCCGGTCTCTATGCGGTCGGCCACCACCTGGTGGGTGCAGCCGTGCAGGCGGTCCACGCCCTGGATGCGGATGCGGCGCGTGCCGTGGCCTTCAATCTTCGCGCCCATCTTGATGAGCATTTCGGCCAGGTCGCCGATCTCGGGCTCCTGCGCGGCGTTTTCCAGGATGGTCTCGCCTTCGGCCAGGCTGGCGGCCATCAGGAAGTTTTCGGTGCCGGTGACGGTCACCATGTCGGTGGTGATGCTGGCGCCCTTAAGCCGCTTCTGGCCGGCTGGCAGCTTGGCGATCATGTAGCCGTGCTCGACCACGATCTCGGCGCCCATGGCCTGCAGTCCCTTGATGTGCTGGTCCACCGGGCGCGAGCCGATGGCGCAGCCGCCCGGCAGCGACACCGTGGCTTCGCCGAAGCGCGCCAGCAGCGGGCCCAGGGCCAGCACGGAGGCGCGCATGGTCTTGACCAGTTCATAAGGCGCCTCGGGCGAGCTCAGCGGCCCGGCATTGATGCGCACCGTGCCGTCGTCGCCGCGCTCGGCTTCCACGCCCATGTTGCGGATCAGCTTGAGCATGGTGGCCACGTCCTGCAGGCGCGGCACGTTGCGCAGCGTCACCTCGTCGGCCGTCAGCAGCGCGGCGCAAAGCTCGGGCAGCGCGGCATTCTTGGCGCCGGAAATTTCGACCGTGCCGGCCAGCGGCTTGCCGCCCTTGATGAGTAATTTATCCATGTTTTTTTCAGTTCGCCTTGCCGTTGTTGGTGTTGGCCCATTCGGTGGGCGTGTAGGTTTTCATCGACAGCGCATGCACCTCGTCGGTCTGCATGCGGCCGCCCAGCGTGGCGTAGACCTTCTGGTGGCGCTGGATCAGGCGCTGGCCTTCAAAGGCGCTGGACACCACGGTGGCATACCAGTGCCGGCCGTCGCCTGACAGCTCGATGTGCTCGCAGGGCAGGCCCGCGGCGATGATGGATTGCAGTTCTTCGCTAGTCATAGCTTACCTATTGAGGCACGAGACGGGTGTCTTCGCAAGCAGGGGCCGCGGAACTGGCTTTGCCAGGCCGCAGGCGCAGCGGCCCCCTCGGGGGGCAGAGAGCGACACGAAGTGCGCGAACGTGGGGGCCATATTTTTAGTGCCTTATTTTGTAGCCGGTGCGCAGCAGGTTGACGGCTACCGCGCTGACGGCCAGCAAGGCCGTCGCGACAATAGCCAGGCTCAGCCAGGGGGAGACGTCGCTGACGCCGAAAAAGCCGTAACGGAAACCGTCGATCATGTAGAAGAAGGGATTCAGGTGGCTGACCTTCTGCCAGAAGGGCGGCAGCGAGTGGATGGAATAAAACACGCCGCTCAGGAAGGTCATGGGCATGATGACGAAGTTCTGGAAGGCCGCCATCTGGTCGAATTTCTCGGACCACAGCCCGGCGATCACACCCAGGGCGCCCAGCATGGCGGCGCCCAGCACCGCGAACAGCACGATCCACAGCGGCGCCACAAAAGCCGGCTGGCCGAAAAACACGGTGACGGCGAACACGCCCACACCGACCAGCAGGCCGCGCGCGACCGAGGAGCCCACATAGGCGAAAAACCAGTGCCAGTGCGACAGCGGCGTGAGCAACACAAACACCAGGCTGCCCATGATCTTGCTCTGGATCAGCGAGGAGGAGCTGTTGGCAAAAGCGTTCTGCAGCACGCTCATCATCACCAGGCCGGGCACCAGGAAAGCGGTGTAGCTGACCTGGTCGTAGACCTTGACCTGGTCCTGCAGCACGTGGCCGAAGATCAGCATGTAGAGCACGGCGGTCAGCACCGGCGCGCCCACGGTCTGGAAGCCTACCTTCCAGAAGCGCAGGGTTTCCTTGTACAAAAGGGTTTGCCAGCCGGTCATGTTGCTACTTTCGCGAGATCTACCGCCACGGCCGGGGTTTCGCCGGCGGGCTTTTTGTTCATGACGTCGAGGAAGACGTCTTCCAGGTCGGCCTTGCGGATTTCAACGTCTTCGGCCACCAGGCCCGCCTCGCGGATCGCCGCGAGGTATTGCTCGATCTCATGGGCGTTGTGCGCCGGGAACTGCACGATGCGGCCGGTAATGCGGGCCTGCACCGCCAGGTGCGTGGGCAGTTCGCTGTCGATCTTGAAGCGCAGCACGTTGGAAGACGCCGCCTTGAGCAGCTCGGAGGTTTGCGCCAGCGCCACCACCCGCCCCTGCTTGAGCATGGCGATGCGGCTGCACAGGGCTTCGGCTTCTTCGAGGTAATGCGTGGTCAGCAGCACGGTGCTGCCCTGCTTGTTGAGTTTGGCGATGAACTGCCAGAGGGTCTGGCGCAGCTCCACGTCGACACCGGCGGTGGGCTCGTCCAGCACGATGACCTGCGGCTTGTGCACCAGGGCCTGCGCCACCAGCACGCGGCGCTTCATGCCCCCGGAGAGCTGGCGCATGTTGGCGTTGGCCTTGTCGGCCAGGCCCAGGCTGACCAGCAGTTCGTCGATCCAGTCGTCGTTGCGCTTGATGCCGAAATAGCCGGACTGGATGCGCAGCGCCTCGCGCACCGAGAAAAAGGGGTCGAACACCAGTTCCTGCGGCACCACGCCGAGCTTGCGCCTGGCGCTGGCGTAATCGGCCAGCACGTCGCTGCCGTGCACCTTGACGGTACCGCTGCTGGCGCGCGAGAGGCCGGCCAGTATGCTGATGAGTGAGGTTTTTCCAGCGCCGTTGGGGCCCAGCAGGCCAAAAAATTCGCCCTGCCGGATATCGAAACTGACGTCGTCAAGCGCCTTGACGACCGGACCCGTTTGATTTCGCGCGGAGGAATAGGTTTTGGAGACGGACTGGAATGAGATCGCTGGCATGAGCCCGCCATTTTAAGGGCGGATGCCGTTTTGGCCGGGCCGGGCCGTGGAATGCCCCGTGGCGCAGGCTCAGGCCGCGGCGGCCGGAATCAGTTCCGCCACGCCGTACAGGCCCGCCAGCTGGCGCAGCCGGGGCGGCAAGCCCGCCACCGCGAAATCCTTGCCGGCGGCCAATGCTTCGCGCCGGCACTCCAGCAACACGGCCAGGGCCGAAGAATCAAACTCCTTGAGCGCGCCGGCGTCCGCTACCACCCCGGCGGGCTGGGACAGCACAGCCTGCTTCAGGCCGAGCGCAAAACCTGCGGCCTCGGCGTGCGTCAGGACGGGGGGAAGCGTGAGCACCGACGGGTCCGCTCAGGAAGACTTCTTGGCTACCGAGCCGCTGTTGGACTGGTTGCGCTGCACCAGCGAGGCGATCAGGCCGTCCACACCCTTGGTGCTGATTTCCTGGGCAAACTGGGTGCGGTAGGTTTCCACCAGCCACACGCCCAGCACGTTGAGGTCATAGATCTTCCAGCCCGTGGGGGTTTTTTCCATGCGGTAGTCCAGCTGGACGGGGTCGCCCCGGCCCAAGACTTCGGTGCGCACCACCACTTCGGTGTCGGCGGCCTCCGCGCGCAGCGGCTTGACGCTGACGGTCTGGTCGCTGACCTGCGCCAGCGCACCGGAATAGGTGCGGATCAGCAGGATCTTGAATTCTTCCTGCAGCTTCTTTTGCTGCTCGGGCGTGGCCTGGCGCCAGTTGCGGCCCACGGCGGCGGCCGTCATGCGCGTGAAGTTCACGTTGGGCATGATCTTGCTGTCGACCAGGGACAGCACTTTGGTCAGGTCGCCCGCTTTCACCGCCTTGTCGGTCTTGATGTTGTCCAGCACTTCGGCCGACACGCGTTTGATCAGGGCGTCCGGGGCCTCGTCGGCGGCGCGCACAAAAGGCGCGGCGCCCAGCAAGGCGAGGCTGAGGGTGGCGGTCAACAAGTGGCCAAGGGTTCTGCGTTTCATGATGCTCCTTCGTATCGAAACAGGGGACTCAGTACCGCGGGCATCGGGCTGATGTGTGGCGCGCTGAAAACCGGTGTTTCGAGGGTATTTTGCGGGATGGTTTCCGGACTGGGGATGAAGTTATTCGGCAGTCTTGTAAATATTGGCACGGCCAGGCCTTCACAAGACCGGGTTTGCCCCTGTAAAAGCCTGTTTCAACTGCTTACTTGGCTGCCGGCTTGGGCTGTGCGCCTTCGGGCAAGTCAAAGCGCTCTTCCTTTTCCGCCGGCGCGTTGCCGATCAGGCTGTTGCGGCGCTGCTGGTAGATGTCGCGGGTAAAGCTGTATTTGTCCAGCGCCGCCTGGTCCAGCACATCGCCGGCACCCAGCAGGTTGGCACGCACATTGACCGCGCGCAGCGTCGTCAAGGTGTTGCGGACACGCACGTTCTTGGCCTGGCTGACCGCATCCAGCTGGTAATCCACCACCAAGCCGGCGGTGTCGCGCACGGAGGAAGGGCCCAGCACAGGCAGCACCAGGTAAGGACCCGAACCCACGCCCCAGACACCCAGGGTCTGGCCGAAGTCTTCCGAGTGTTTCGGGATTTTCATTTCACTGGCCACGTCGAAAATGCCGCCCAGGCCCCAGAGGGTGTTGGTGGTGACGCGGAACAGGCTGTCGGCGGCGGCTTCGCCCTTGCCCTGCAGCAGGTTGTTGACCATGGACCAGACGTCGGAAATGTTGCCGAAGAAGCTGGTGACGCCGGTGCGCACGGGCTGGGGCGTGACGTCGCGGTAGGCGGTGGCCACGGGCTTGAGGACGGCGCGGTCCAGGCCCTCGTTGAAGCCGAACATGGCCCGGTTGAATGGTTCCAGCGGGTCGGACGGATTGGCGCCCGGGCCGGTTGCGCATCCCTGAAGCAGCGCCACTGCGAGAACGGCGCCGGCCCACCCTGTTGATTTTTTCATTGTGTTGTTGTTCGTCATTTTTTTTGTGTCGTCGCTGGTGGCGGCGCAGACCCTGATCCGGAACTGCTGTCCGCCGCTTTACTGTATAAAAACTGGCTGATCAGATTCTCAAGCACCACGGCGGACTGGGTGTTTTTAATCACATCCCCCGCGGCGAAATTTTTCTCGTCCCCGCCGGCCTCCACGCCGATGTACTGCTCACCGAGCAGGCCGCTGGTCAGAATCTTCAGCGAGCTGTCTTTGGGAAACACATAACGGCTCTCCATGGCCAGGCTCACGCTGGCCTGGTAGGACTTGTCGTCGAAAGTGATATTTTCAACCCGCCCGACCACCACGCCGGCGCTTTTGACCGCGGCGCGCGGCTTCAGGCCGCCGATATTGTCGAATTTCGCCGTGATCTTGTAAGAAGTGTCGAAATTCAGTGAGAGAAGGTTGGCGGACTTCAGTGCCAGGAACAGGATGGCCAGGCCCCCGATCAGGACAAACAGGCCAACCCAGAGATCATTTTTGGAGCGTTGCATTGTTTTCTTTCAGTGGCCCGGCAAGGCGGCCGCGGCTGGGGCCTTGCGCCATCCCTTCAAGGCAGACACTGGAATGGCGGATTTTCTCATGGACAAATTAAAAATGTTTGAAGGCGGTTATACGGCTACAGGCTACAGGCTGAACATGGACGCGGTGAGCAGGAAGTCCAGCCCCAGCACGGCCAGCGAGGCCACCACCACGGTGCGCGTGGTGGCGCGCGAGACGCCCTCGGGCGTGGGCTGGGCTTCAAAGCCCTGGTGCAGGGCGACAAAGGTGACGGTCACGCCGAACACAAAACTCTTGATGATGCCGTTGCCCACGTCGCGCCAGACGTCCACGCCGGACTGCATCTGGCTCCAGAAGGAGCCGGCGTCTATGCCTATCATGACCACGCCGACCAGCCAGCCGCCCAGGATGCCCACGGCGCTGAACACCGCGGCCAGCAGGGGCATGGCGATGATGCCGCCCCAAAAACGCGGCGCCAGGATGCGGCGTATCGGGTCCACCGCCATCATCTCCATGGCCGAGAGCTGCTCGCCGGCTTTCATCAGGCCGATTTCGGCGGTCAGGGCCGTGCCGGCGCGGCCGGCGAACAGCAGCGCTGTGACCACCGGCCCGAGCTCGCGCACCAGGCTGAGCGCCACCAGCAAGCCCAGTGCCTCGGCCGAGCCGTAGCGCTGCAGCGTGTAGTAGCCCTGCAGGCCCAGCACAAAGCCCACAAAGAGACCGGACACCGCGATGATGGCCAGCGAATAGTTGCCCAAAAAGAAGATCTGGTCGCGCACCAGGCCGAAACGGGCCAGGGCCGGCCCGCTCAGGGCGACCAGGCGCGACATCAGCCGCGCGGCATAACCGACGTCGGCCAGCTGCCTGCGCACCGCAAAACCAAGGTCGGACACCAGGGCGACGGGACTGTAGCGGCTCATGCGCGCTCCTTTTTGGCGGCATCCGCGTTGCCGAAATCGGCCTCCACGCCGGGCCCGGGGTAATGGAACTTCACCGGCCCCTCGCTCTCGGCATTGACGAACTGGTGCACCAGCGGGTCGGCCGAGCGCCTGACTTCATCGGGCGTACCCTGGGCCGCGATGCTGCCGTTGGCCAGGATGATGACCTTGTCGGCGATGCGGAAGGTTTCTTCCAGGTCGTGCGAGACGACGATGCTGGTAATGCCCAGGGTGTCGTTGAGCTGGCGTATGAGCTGCGCGGCGGTCCCCAACGAGATAGGGTCCAGCCCGGAGAAGGGCTCGTCGTACATGATGAGTTCGGGGTCCAGCACGATGGCGCGCGCCAGCGCCACGCGCCTGGCCATGCCGCCGGAGATTTCGCTGGGCATGAGGTCGCGCGCACCGCGCAGGCCCACGGCGTTGAGCTTCATGAGCACGATGTCGCGGATCAGCCGTTCATTCAGCGCGGTGTGCTCGCGCAGCGGGAAGGCCACGTTGTCGAACACGCTCAAATCGGTGAACAGCGCGCCGAACTGGAACAGCATGCCCATGCGCCGGCGTGCGGCGTACAGCTCTTGCTGCACCAGCCGGCCCACGTCCTGGCCGTCAAACAGCACGGCGCCGCGGGTGGCTTTTTGCTGGCCGCCGATCAGGCGCAGCACGGTGGTCTTGCCGCCGCCCGAGGCGCCCATCAGCGCAGTGACCTTACCCCTGGGCACGGACAGGGTGACCCTGTCCAGAATGACGCGGTCGCCCGCGGAACCCGGGTAGGAGAAGGTCACATCCTTGAATTCAACCAGTGATGAAGCGAGGGTGTCGGCCATGGAGAAAAAGAGGGGCCGGCGAGCGCGCCGGCGAACTAGGGGAATGCCCTAATGATACGGGGTTTGGCCGCTCCCATCCCGGGAAGTAATACCAGGCAGTAATACCGTGGGGTCTCCGTCCTGTTCACTTTGCAGCGCAGGCCGTCGCAGACCCCACGCACAAGCCCGGGGGCTTTCCTCCGTCGCCTGGCTCAGCGAGGCAGGTCGCTATAGCCCATCAAGAATTCGTCAACGGCACGCGCGGCCTGGCGGCCTTCGCGCACCCCAAGCGTTAGCTTGGGGTTTCATTAGCCGCCCCTTGGGGCGATTTGCGAAGGCCGGGCGCGGCGTTCAGCGAGGCAAGTCGCTGTAACCCATCAAGAATTCGTCGACGGCACGCGCGGCCTAGCGGCCTTCGCGCACCCCAAGCGTTAGCTTGGGGTTTCATTAGCCGCCCCTTGGGGCGATTTGCGAAGGCCGGGCGCGGCGTTCAGCGAGGCAGGTCGCTGTAACCCATCAAGAATTCATCAACGGCACGCGCGGCCTGGCGGCCTTCGCGCACCCCAAGCGTTAGCTTGGGGTTTCATTAGCCGCCCCTTGGGGCGATTTGCGAAGGCCGGGCGCGGCGTTCAGCGAGGCAGGTCGCTGTAACCCATCAAGAATTCGTCGACGGCACGCGCGGCCTGGCGGCCTTCGCGAATCGCCCATACCACCAGGCTCTGCCCACGGCGGATGTCGCCGGCGGCAAACACCTTGGGCACATTGGTGGCATAGCCGCCGGTGAAATCCGTGCTGGCCTTGGCGTTGCCGCGGTTGTCTTTTTCGACACCGAAAGCTTCCAGCACGGAAGCCACCGGCGAGACAAAGCCCATGGCCAGCAGCACCAGGTCGGCCTTGAGGGTCTGCTCGGAGCCGGGCACCTCGACCATCTTGCCGTCTTTCCACTCGACGCGCACGGTTTTGAGGCCGGTGACCTTGCCTTTTTCGCCGATCAGCTCCTTGGTGGAGATGGCGAACTCGCGCTCGCAGCCTTCCTCGTGCGAAGAAGAGGTGCGCAGCTTGATGGGCCAGTAAGGCCAGGTCAGGGGGCGGTTTTCTTCTTCGGGCGGCTGGGGCATCAGTTCAAACTGCGTGACACTGACGGCGCCGTGGCGGTTGCTGGTGCCCACGCAGTCGGAGCCGGTGTCGCCGCCGCCGATCACGATGACGTGCTTACCGTCGGCGCGCAACTGGCCCTTGACCTTGTCGCCGGCATTGACCTTGTTTTGCTGGGGCAAAAATTCCATCGCGAAATGCACGCCGTCCAGGTCGCGGCCGGGCACCGGCAGGTCGCGCGACTGCTCGGCGCCGCCGGTCAGGATCACCGCGTCAAAGTCTTTTTGCAACTGCTCGGGGCTGATGCTTTCCTTGGCCCAGTTGGTGACCTTGGAATCCTTGGGCAAGCTGCCCACCATCACGCCGGTGCGGAAGATCACGCCTTCGGCCTTCATCTGCTCGACGCGGCGGTCGATGTGGACTTTTTCCATCTTGAAGTCGGGGATGCCGTAGCGCAGCAGGCCGCCGATGCGGTCGTTCTTCTCGAACAGGGTGACCTCATGGCCGGCGCGCGCCAGCTGCTGGGCCGCGGCCATGCCGGCGGGGCCGGAGCCGACGACGGCGACCTTCTTGCCGGTCTTGTGTTTGGGCATCACGGGCTTGACCCAGCCTTCGGACCAGGCGCGGTCGATGATGGCATGCTCGATGGACTTGATGCCGACGGCGTCGTCGTTCACGTTCAGCGTGCAGGCGGCCTCACAGGGCGCCGGGCAGATGCGGCCGGTGAACTCGGGGAAGTTGTTGGTGCTGTGCAGCGTGTCGATGGCGTTTTTCCAGTCGGCGCGAAACACCATGTCGTTGAAGTCGGGAATGATGTTGTTGACCGGGCAGCCGTTGTTGCAAAACGGCGTGCCGCAGTCCATGCAGCGGGCCGCCTGCTTGTTGGCTTGCGCGTCGTCCAGCCCGATGACAAATTCGCGGTAGTTCTTCAGGCGCTCCGGCACGGGCTTGTAGCCCTCCTCGATGCGCTCGTATTCCATGAAGCCGGTGATTTTTCCCATGATGAGGTCCTGTGCGATTCTTTTTTAAGCTTTTCCGGCTGCCGGCCCGTCATCACGGGCGCGGGCAGTTGCGGTTCAATGCAAGCGTGGGTGGGGCGGCCTACTTGGCGGCCACCGCTTCCTGGTTGGTGGCGACCTGGGCCCGGGTGGTCTCGGTAGCCGCCTCCAGCCGGCGCTCCTTGCGCTCGATCAGGGCCCGCTTGTACTCATTCGGGAAGACCTTGACGAACTTCAGGCGCGACTCGCTCCAGTTGTCCAGCAGTTCGCGCGCGCGCTTGCTGCCGGTCCAGCGGTTGTGGTCCTGCAGCAGGCGCTTGAGCAGTTCCTCATCGCTTTCGCCGGCATGCCAGTCGGCCTTGTCGTGGGTGTGCTGTTCGGTCGTGGTGACGATGCGGTCCATGGAGACCATGGAAGTGTTGCAGCGCGTGGCGAACAAGCCGTCTTCGTCGTACACATAGGCCACGCCGCCGCTCATGCCGGCGGCGAAGTTGCGGCCGGTCTTGCCCAGCACCGCGACGGTGCCGCCCGTCATGTATTCGCAGCCGTGGTCGCCCGTGCCTTCAACGACCGCCGTGGCGCCCGACAGGCGCACGGCAAAACGCTCGCCGGCCACGCCGCTGAAGAAGGCCTCGCCGGTGGTCGCGCCGTAGAGCACGGTGTTGCCGACGATGGTGTTCTTCACCGCGTCGCCGCGGAAGTCTATGCTGGGGCGCACCACGATGCGCCCGCCCGACAGGCCCTTGCCGGTGTAGTCGTTGGCGTCGCCTATCAGGTACATGGTGATGCCCTTGGCCAGGAAGGCGCCGAAGGACTGGCCGCCCGTGCCTTCAAGCTGTATGCGCAGCGTGTCGTCGGGCAGGCCTTGCGGGTGGTGGCGCGTGAGCTCGCCCGACAGCATGGCGCCCACGGTGCGGTTGACGTTGCGCGCGACTTCGATGAACTGGACTTTTTCGCCCTTTTCAATCGCGGCCTTGGATTTTTCGATCAGGCGCACGTCCAGCGCTTTTTCCAGCGCGTGGTCCTGCTCCATGACATGCAGGCGCGGCACGTCGGCGGGCACATTGGGCTGGTAGAACAGGCGGCCGAAGTCCAGGCCGCGGGCCTTCCAGTGTTCAATGCCTTTTTGCGTGTCCAGCAGGTCGGCGCGGCCGATGAGGTCGTCGAACTTGCGCACGCCGAGCTGCGCCATCAGCTGGCGGGCTTCTTCGGCGACGAAGAAGAAGTAGTTGACGACGTGCTCGGGCTTGCCGCTGAATTTCTGGCGCAGCACCGGGTCCTGCGTGGCCACGCCGACGGGGCAGGTGTTGAGGTGGCACTTGCGCATCATGATGCAGCCTTCGACCACCAGCGGCGCGGTGGCGAAGCCGAACTCGTCGGCGCCCAGCAGCGCGCCGATGATGACGTCACGGCCGGTTTTCATCTGGCCGTCGGCCTGCACGCGGATGCGGCCGCGCAGGCGGTTGAGCACCAGGGTCTGCTGGGTTTCGGCCAGGCCGATTTCCCAGGGCGAGCCGGCATGCTTGATGGACGACCAGGGCGAGGCGCCCGTGCCGCCGTCATGGCCGGCGATCACCACATGGTCGGACTTGGCCTTGGCCACGCCGGCCGCGATGGTGCCGACGCCGACTTCGCTGACCAGCTTGACGCTGATGCTGGCGCGCGGGTTCACGTTCTTCAGGTCGTGGATCAGCTGGGCCAGGTCTTCGATCGAATAAATGTCGTGGTGCGGCGGCGGCGAGATCAGGCCGACGCCGGGCACGGAGTAGCGCAGCTGGCCGATGTATTCGCTGACCTTGCCGCCGGGCAGCTGGCCGCCCTCGCCGGGCTTGGCGCCCTGCGCCATCTTGATCTGGATCTGGTCGGCCGACACCAGGTATTCGGCCGTGACGCCGAAGCGGCCCGACGCCACCTGCTTGATGCGCGAGCGCAGCGAGTCGCCGTCCTGCAGCGGCAGGTCGACCTCGACCTGTTTCGGGCCGATCACGCTTTTGAGCGTCTCGCCTTTCTTGATCGGGATGCCTTTGAGCTCTTGCCGGTAACGGTTCGGGTCTTCACCGCCCTCGCCCGTGTTGCTCTTGCCGCCTATGCGGTTCATGGCGACAGCCAGCGTGGCGTGGGCCTCGGTGCTGATGGAGCCCAGCGACATGGCACCGGTGGCAAAACGCTTGACGATTTCCTTGGCCGGCTCGACCTCGTCGATCGGGATGGCTTTGGACGGGTCGATCTTGAACTCGAACAGGCCGCGCAAGGTCATGTGGCGGCGGTTCTGGTCGTTGATCAGCTGGGCGTATTCCTTGTAGGTGTTCCAGTTGTTGGAGCGCGTGGAATGCTGCAGCTTGGCGATGGCGTCGGGCGTCCACATATGGTCTTCGCCGCGCACGCGCCAGGCGTATTCGCCGCCGGCGTCCAGCATGTTGGCCAGCACCGGGTCGTTGCCGAAAGCGGCGCGGTGCATGCGCAGCGCCTCCTCGGCGATCTCGAACACACCCATGCCCTCGACCTGGCTGGCCGTGCCGGTGAAGAACTTGGCCACGGTGTCGCGGTTCAGGCCGATGGCTTCGAACAGCTGGGCGCCGCAGTAGCTCATATAGGTGGACACGCCCATCTTGGACATGATCTTGGACAGGCCCTTGCCGATGGCCTTGGTGTAGTTGTAGACGGCTTTCTCGGTGCTGAGCTCGCCCGGCAGGCCCTTGGACAGCTCGGCCAGGGTTTCCATGGCGAGGTAGGGATGGACGGCCTCGGCGCCGTAGCCGGCCAGCACGGCGAAGTGGTGCACCTCGCGCGCGGAGCCGGTTTCCACCACCAGGCCGGCCGTGGTGCGCAGGCCTTCCTTGACCAGGTGCTGGTGGATGGCCGACAGGGCCAGCAGGGCCGGAATGGCGACCTGCGTGGCGCTGACGCCGCGGTCGCTGACGATCAGGATGTTCTTGCCGTCCTTGATCGCGTCAACCGCCTCGGCGCACAGCGAGGCCAGCTTGGCTTCCACGCCTTCGCGGCCCCAGGCCAGCGGGTAGGTGATGTCCAGGGTGTAGCTCTTGAACTTGCCCTGGGTGTGCGCCTCGATGTCGCGCAGCTTTTGCATGTCGGCCACGTTGAGCACCGGCTGGCTGACTTCCAGCCGCATCGGCGGGTTGACCTGGTTGATGTCCAGCAGGTTGGGCTTGGGGCCGATGAAGGACACCAGCGACATCACGATGGCTTCGCGTATCGGGTCTATGGGTGGGTTGGTCACCTGCGCGAACAGCTGCTTGAAGTAGTTGTAGAGCGGCTTGTCCTTGTTGGACAGCACGGCCAGCGGGCTGTCGTTGCCCATGGAGCCGGTGGCCTCCTCGCCGTTGGCGGCCATGGGGGACATCAGGAACTTGATGTCTTCCTGGGTGTAGCCGAAGGCCTGCTGGCGGTCCAGCAGCGGAATATCGGAGACGGGCGCGGCGGCCGCGGCGGGCTTGGCCGTTTTCGCGGTTTTGCCGGCCACGTCGTCAAGCTTGATGCGCAGGTTTTCGATCCACTGCTTGTAAGGCTTGCTGTGTGCCAGCGTGGCCTTGATTTCCTCGTCATCGACCATGCGGCCCTGCTCCAGGTCGATCAGGAACATCTTGCCGGGCTGAAGCCGCCATTTGCGCACGATCTTGTGCTCGGGAATCGGCAGCACGCCCGATTCCGAGGCCATGATGACCAGGTCGTCGTCGGTCACGCAGTAGCGCGAGGGGCGCAGGCCGTTGCGGTCCAGCGTGGCGCCTATCTGGCGGCCGTCGGTGAAGACGATGGAGGCCGGGCCGTCCCAGGGCTCCAGCATGGCGGCATGGTATTCATAAAAGGCCTTGCGGCGCTCGTCCATGGTGGTGTGCTGTTCCCAGGGTTCGGGAATCATCATCATCACGGCCTGGCTGATCGGGTAGCCGGCCATGGTCAGCAGTTCCAGGCAGTTGTCGAAGGTGGCGGTGTCGGACTGGCTGGCAAAGCTGATCGGGTAGAGCTTTTGCAGGTCGGCGCCCAGCACCGGCGAAGACATCACGCCTTCGCGCGCCTTCATCCAGTTGTAGTTGCCCTTGACGGTGTTGATCTCGCCGTTGTGCGCGACATAGCGGTAGGGGTGGGCCAACGGCCACTCGGGGAAGGTGTTGGTGGAAAAACGCTGGTGCACCAGCCCCAGCGCCGAGACGCAGCGCGTGTCGGTCAGGTCGCGGTAGTAAGTGCCCACCTGGTCAGCCAGCAGCAGGCCTTTGTAGACCACCGTGCGGCTGGACATGCTGGGCACGTAATATTCCTTGCTGTGCGTCAGGCGCAGGTTCTGGATGGCCGCGCTGGCGGTCTTGCGGATCACGTAGAGCTTGCGCTCCAGCGCGTCCTGCACGATCACGTCGTTGCCGCGGCCGATAAAGATCTGGCGCAGGATGGGTTCTTTTTTGCGCACGGTGGGCGACATGGGCATGTCGCGGTTGACCGGCACGTCGCGCCAGCCCAGCAGCACCTGGCCCTCGGCCTTGACCGCGCGTTCCAGCGCCTGTTCGCAAGCCAGGCGGGAGGCGTGCTCCTTGGGCAAAAACACCATGCCGACGCCGTATTCGCCGGGCGGCGGCAGTTGCACGCCCTGCGCGGCCATTTCTTCACGGTACAGCGCGTCGGGCAGCTGGATCAGGATGCCGGCGCCGTCGCCCATGAGCTTGTCAGCACCCACTGCGCCCCGGTGGTCGAGGTTTTCGAGGATCTTGAGGCCTTGCTGGACGATGGCATGGCTTTTATGCCCCTTGATGTGCGCCACGAAACCGACGCCGCAGGCATCGTGTTCGTTGGCTCCGGCATACAAACCGTTTTCTTCAAAATGCTTGATTTCAGCAGCCGTGGTCATGGCAATTCCTCGTCGGGGTGGGATGGAAGCGCTGAATGCGTCCTGTTGGAAGGACCGCAACGCACCCATCCCCAGTTTCATGATTTTTCGCAGGGAATGGGGAGCATAGTGCAGTGCAACAACAATGCCAAGAAGTTTAAATAGGGTCAGATTCCAATTAAAAATCGATAAATTTAATCAACATTTAATTGGGGACATATTAAATTCGAACGTAAGAAGCCATGAAACGGCATGCTTCAGGCCGGTGGCAAGTCCTCTTTGGCTGCCATGGCGGGCCGCCCCGCCTGGTTTTTGGTCACGCGGCGCTCGGTGCGCTTTTGCAGTTCGGCCAGGAATTCATCCCCGCCCAGCGCCCAGCCGCTGAGGGCCGAGCGGGTCAGAAGCGCCTGCTGCTCCAGTGTGATGCCGGCACGCACCAATGAGGCGTAGGCCACCTCGCGGGCAAAGGGCGTGTTGCCCAGCGCCCAGACCAGGGGATGCGGCGTCAGCAGGCTGTCGACCCGCAAACCCGCATAGTGGCCGTGGCTGGACCACGGATAGTCCCTGGCCTCGGCCACCAGCCCCGCGCGAACCGGGTTCAGGTCGATATAGGCCATGCAGGGCAGCAAATAGCGTTCCGCCTCGATCACGGTGGCGCGGTAGCGCCCTTCCCACAGGGTGCCGGAACGCCCCTGGCTGTCGTTGAAATAGCGCACATAGCGCCGTCCCGCGGCCTGCATCATCTGCGGCAAGCCGTCCGCCGTGCCAGGCGTGGCCAGCAGGTGGAAATGGTTGTCCATCAGCACATAGGCATGCAGGGCCACGCCGAATTTGCGCGCGCTTTCGTCGAGCAGCCGCAGCAGCATCTCGTGATCGGCGGCGCAGGAAAAGACGGCTTGCCGGTTATTGCCGCGCTGGATGATGTGATGGGGGAAGCCGGGAAGCGTCAAACGGGGAAGGCGGGCCATGGGATGCAATACCTGGAGTTGGCACCATGATATTGGAATCTGACCCTAATTCCCGGCACCCCTCGCCTCTTTCAAGAGGCAGGGGAGCCGCTGCCGCTCAGCGGACGACTTTGCCGTCAGGCGTGATGGTGACGAGGTCGATCGCACGCACCGACTCGTATTTTTTGGCGCGCAGGTTGACGCGAAAACCGCCCACGTCGTAGTCCGTCATGGCTTCAAAGGCTTTTTGCAGGCCGGCCCGGTCGGGTTTTCCGCTGCCCGCCGCGCTGCGGCGCACGCCTTCGGCAAAGGTCTTGGCGGCGATGTAGCCTTCCACGCTTTCATAGCTGGGCGTCTGGTCGGTCTGGTTCAGCACATCAAGGTATTCCTTGATGATAGGCATGCCGGTGCTGCGCGGCGAGGGCACCACCTGGGAAATCACGACGCCGCCGATTTCCTTGCCCAGGGCGCTGAAAAGCGGGTCAATACCGACGACGGAAAAATTCAGGAATTGCCCGCCGTAGCCGGCCTGGCGCATCTTGCGGATGAAGGCCGCCGATGAATTGAACAGGCTGACCTGGATGACGGCCTGGGGCTGCACCTTCATCAGGGCGGCCACGGCCGCGTCGACCTTGTCGCTGTTCACCGGCGACAAAGCGCTGCCGACGATGGCCGGCCGCTTCAGGTCGACCAGCGCCTGGTTGACGGCCGCCAGGCCGCCGCGCCCCATGGCATCGTCTTCGGCAAACACCGCGATGCGGTCCTGGTTCAGCGTCGCGCAATGGCGTGCGATTTTGTAGGCTTCATCGGCCAGCGCGGGGCGCACGTGGAACACGTTACTCAGCGAGGGATCATGCAGCGCGTCGGACGCGGCAAACGGCGCGAAGAACAGGGTGTTGGAAGCTTTTGCCGCGGCGAAGGCGGCGTCGCAGCTGGCGGTGCCGGTAAAGCCGAAAAGCGCGTCCACGTCCTCGTCGATCAGCTGCTTGGCGTTGCCGGCGGCCTTGGCCGGGACATAGCCGTCATCGAGGGCCTTGACTTCGATCTTGTAGCCGCCAGCGCCGCTCTTGGCATTGATCGCGTCAAAATAAATCTTGGCGCCGTTGAGGTAGGCCAGGCCGATCTGGTCGGCGGCGCCGGTCAGCGGAACGGATTGCCCGACGACGACTTTCCGCCCGGCCCTGCCCTGCGCCCAGAGCGCGGGGCTTGCCACCACGGCGCCTGCGGATACACCACCGAGAATTAACTGACGCCGATTGAAACCCATGACAACACCTTTTGAGATACGAATAGCCAAAGCAGGTTTGATGCCCGCAACTGCAGCATGCGCTTACTGTTCCAAAAAAATGTCACAAAGTGTGCGCAAGTCCCAAGCGTAATCCGTGCGGGACCGAAAAGACAGCAGGAAAAATGCCGACACGTCATAAGCCTATGCGCCGTCATGTGGCGGCCTGATGACCGCTTCGCCTGTTTGAGTGCCCCGGACTAGGGCCGGGGCCTGCGCAAAACCAGCAAACGGTGCAGCCGTAGCGCCAGAACCAGGCCCAGGGCGGAACTGGCCGCCGTGACCCAGCCCGTCCATTGCCAGCCCCCCGCCTCGGCGGCCACCCAGGCCACCAGCGGAGGCCCGGCGAACTGACCCAGCGCCGACCACTGCTGCATCCAGCCTACCGTGGTGGACACCGTATCGGCGCTGGGCGCCAGCCGGATGGCCAGGCTGAACAGGGTGGCGGGAACCAGGCCGCCCAGCATGGAAAAGCCCAGGATCGCCGCGTATTGCAGCGCTGGCGGCACGCCCGAAAACGCCAGCAAGGCGCCGCCCGCCATCGCCAGGAAACCCGCGCCCAGCAAGGCCAGCGGCGGCAGGCCGCGGCCCAGCAGCCGCCCGGCGGCGACGTTGCCGATGATGTTGGCGGCCGCGGCCAGTGCCGTCAGCGGCCCGGCCCAGCCGCCGGCCACACCGGCCTGCGCATAAATGGACGGCAGGAAACCCACGACGGCGAGCCATTGCCCGGAATAGGTCGCAAAGGCCAGGGCCATAAGCCAGGTGGCACGCGAGCGCAAGGTCGTCGCGATGAGCTGGCGGTTTCGCGGCCGGCCCACGGGCGCAGCAGCCTCAGGCGGCTCCCCCGGCACACGCCACGCGAGCAGCAGGGCCAGCGCCGCGGCCAGCGCGGCCAGCAGCCACCACAAGATGCGCCAGCCCCACTGCGGACCGGCCCAGGCGATGACCAGAGGCCCGGCCAGCAAGGCCAGCGATGCTCCCAAGGGCATGTAGGCGCCCCACATGCCGAGCATGCCGCTCAATTTTTCCGGCGGCACCAGCCGGCGCACCAGGGCCGGCGCCGGCAGCACCACCCACAAAAACCCCAGGCCCTCCAGGACGCGTGTTGCCAGCAAGGCATGAACGCCGGGCGCCATGGCGCCCAGGGCGCTGGCCGATGCCAGCACCCAGAGGCCCGCCAGCATGCTGCGCTTGAGCCCCACGCGCTGCACGGCCAGCCCGGTCAGCAGGCCCAGGGTCATGCCGGCCAGTTGGACCAGCGAGAGCAGGAAGCCGGCCTGCAGCAGCGAAACACCCAGCACCTGGCCCAGCACGGGCAAGGCCGGCGGCAGCTTGCCCACATGCAGCGCGGCCACCACGCCGGCCGCAATCACGCACCAGGCGGCGCGCGTGCTGGTGGCGGTATCCGGCTTGGCTTCAGTCACACGGTGCGAAGCAACGGGGCTGGTTCAGGCCGCGAAGGCGGCCCGCCCCTTGAGGCGCTCATGCTCTTTGGCGGCAAAGCGGTCGGTCATGCCGGCAATGTAGTCGGCCACGACCCGCTCGGGCTTGGCGCCTGCGGCATGCGGCGCGTCGACGCCGTCAAAACGTTCGCTGTGGGCCTGCGGCATCTGCGCCGGGTCGGCCATATAGGCCTCGAACAGCTCGCCGACCACCTGCTTGGCCGCCTGCGTGGTCTCCACCACCTTGGGATGGCGGTAGAGGTTTTTCAGCAGGAAGCGCTTGAGCGAGGCGGACTGCCGCGCCATCTCGGGCGTGAAGCAGACCAGCGCCGGCTGCTGGCGCACCTCGTCGGCGCTGGCGGGCGCCGCCTTGTGGATGGCCGCCCAGGTCGCGTCCATCACGTTGTAGACCTGGGCGCTGAGCATGCGGCGTATGGTTTCAAACAGCAGCCGGCGGCCCTGCAGGCCGGGATGGGCCAGCCGCGTCTCGCGGCAGTACTGGCTGAAGAGCTCCACGTCCTCGAGCTGCTCCAGCGTGAGCAGGCCCGAGCGCACACCGTCGTCGATGTCGTGCGCGTTGTAGGCGATCTCGTCGGCCAGGTTGGCGAGCTGCGCTTCCAGGCTGGGCTGCTGCCAGCGCGGGCCCTGGGCGGGCTGGTCCACAAAACGGCGCGCCACACCGCCCGGCTCGCGCGACTCGATGCGCTGCGCATTGCGCTTGGAGCAATGCTTGAGGATGCCCTCGCGCGTCTCGAAGCTGAGGTTCAGGCCGTTGTAGGCCGGGTAGCGCTCTTCCAGCACATCCACGACGCGCAGGCTTTGCAGGTTGTGCTCGAAGCCCGCGCTCTCGGGGTGGCCGGCCTTGAGGCAGGCGTTCAGGGCATCCTGGCCGGCGTGGCCGAAAGGCGTGTGGCCCAGGTCGTGCGCCAGCGCGATGGCTTCCACGAGGTCCTCGTTGAGTTGCAGCGTGCGGGCGATGGAACGCCCCAGCTGCGCGACTTCCAGCGAATGGGTCAGGCGGGTGCGAAACAGGTCGCCCTCGTGGTTGAGGAACACCTGGGTCTTGTAGACCAGGCGGCGAAAGGCCGTTGAGTGCACGATGCGGTCGCGGTCGCGCTGGAAGTCGGAGCGCGTGGGCGCCACCGGCTCGGTGTAGCGGCGGCCGCGCGACAGCGCGGGATCACAGGCATAGGGCGCCAGGGTCATGGTTCACGCTCTCCAGGCTTCAGGCACAGCACAGGTCTATCACCTCGCGCACCAGCGCGTCGGGCGCGCTGCGAAGCGCCGCTTTGCCCGGGCCGTCGATCACGATAAAACGGATCTCGCCGGCCTCGGATTTTTTGTCGACGCGCATCAGTTCCAGGTAGCGGCCCGCATTGTCCGCGGCCGACAGCACCGGCGCCTTGACCGGCAAACCGGCGCGCTGGATGAGCCGGGTCAGCCGCTCGACAAAAGGCATGTCGACCAGGCCCAGGCGAGCGGACAGCTGCGCGGCCATCACCATGCCGCAGCCCACGCCCTCGCCGTGCAGCCATTCGCCGTAACCCAGGCCGGATTCAATCGCGTGGCCGAAGGTGTGGCCGAAATTCAGGATGGCCCGCAGGCCGGCTTCACGCTCGTCCTGCCCCACCACCCAGGCCTTGATCTCGCAGCTGCGCTTGATCGCGTGGGCCATGGCGGCCGGCTCCCTGGCCAGCAGGGCTTCCAGGTTGGCCTCTATCCATTCCAGGAAGGGCATGTCGGCAATCGGGCCGTATTTGATGATTTCGGCCAGGCCCGCGCTGAGCTCGCGCGCGGGCAGGGTCTGCAGCGCATCGAGGTCGCAGACCACCAGCAGCGGCTGGTAGAAGGCGCCTATCATGTTCTTGCCCAGCGGATGGTTGATCGCCGTCTTGCCGCCCACCGAGGAATCCACCTGCGCCAGCAAGGTCGTGGGCACCTGCACAAAGGGCACGCCGCGCATGTAGCTGGCGGCGGCAAAGCCGGTCATGTCGCCCACCACGCCGCCACCCAGCGCGAACATCACCGTCTTGCGGTCGCAGCCGTTCTCGAGCAAGGCGTCAAAAATCAGCTGCAGCGTAGGCCAGTCCTTGTGGGCTTCGCCGTCGGGCAAGGTCACCAGCAGCACCTTGCCATAACGCTGGCGCAGCGCCTGGCTCAATTGCGCCGCATACAGGGGAGCCACCGTGGTGTTCGACACCACCAGCGCGGTGGCGGCTTTCGGGAGGTCCTGGTAAGTCAGCGCATTGCCGAGAAGGCCGTTGCCGATGGCGATCGGGTAGCTGCGCTCGCCCAGGTCGATCTGGACCCGCGCCGCCGCGGAAGGGGAATTTGCGTGCATAAGTGGGAGTGTAGAGGCACTCGCCCGCCTTGGGGCGGCGGCCGACAGGGCACAACGCGAGCGCTCAGGGCACGGGCAGCAATCCCGCCAGCTCCAGCTGCATGAAGATCATGTTGACCAGGGTGGACACCGAGGGGCGCCCGGTCTCGATGACGAAGTGGGCGGTTTCGCGGTACAGGGGGTCGCGGGCCGCGTAGAGGTCCCGCAGCCTGGCCAGCGGATCGGCGACCTGGAGCAGGGGCCGGTTCTGGTCGTGCCGCAGGCGGCGAAACACTTCCTCGGGAATGGAATGCAGGTACACCACCTGGGCGCGCTCGCGCAGGTGCTGGCGGTTGGCGGGGCGCAGCACGGTCCCGCCGCCGCTGGACAGCACGCAGGATTGGCCCTGGGTCAGCTCGTCGATGACTTGCTGCTCGATATCGCGGAAGGCGTTCTCGCCCTCGCGCTCGAAAAACTCGCGGATGGAGCAGGCGATGCGCTGCTCGATCACCTGGTCCGAGTCGATAAAGCGCAGCCCCATTTTGCGGGCCAGGTGCCGGCCGACCGTGGATTTCCCCGAACCCGGCAGGCCCACGCAGGCGATTCTCAACGGGTTTGCATTCAATGGAGTCTGGAGGCGTTCGCCCCGGGATGCGTGAATAGAGTCAGGTTGGAAAATGGGCCGGTTTCACAAACGCGACAGGCCCCAAAGGGCCCGCCGTTACCTGCATTTTCCCACCAAACCGGCCCCGCCCTGCGGCGGCCGGCCCCGCGGGGCTCAGCGCAGTGCCGAGCCGTTGGTCAGCATCTTGGGGGTGATGAACACCAGCAGTTCGGACTTCGTGGCCGAGCGCGTCTTCTGCTTGAAGAGGTTGCCGACGCCGGGCAGGTCGCCCAGGAGCGGAACCTTGGTCTCGTTGTCGCGGTCGTTCTGCTCAAAAATACCGCCTATCACCACGGTCCCGCCGTTTTCCACCAGCACCTGCGTCTGGATGTGCTTGGTGTCGATCGCAAAGCCGTTGGCCGTTTCGCGGCCCACGCTGTCCTTGTTGACGTCGACGTTCAGGATGATGTTGCCCTCGGGCGTGATCTGCGGCGTGACCTCGAGCTTCAGGTTGGCTTTGCGGAAGCTGATGGCGGTGGCGCCGCTGGAAGTCGCCTGCTGGTACGGCAGTTCCGTACCCTGTTCAATCAGCGCCTTGACCTGGTCGGCAGTGACAACCCGCGGGCTGGAGACGATCTTGGATTTGCCGTCGGCTTCGGATGCGGAAATCTCGAGGTTCAGGAAGCGCGTCTTTGCGGCATTGAACAGGGAGACGGCAAAAGTCGCTGCCGAGAAGCCGTTCTGGCCCACGGCCGGCAGGCTCAGGAATTCACCGGCGTTGGTGCCGGCTGTCGTCGCGCTGTAGGTGCCGCCGAACGCCGTGTTGGTATTCTGGTTGAAGGGGCGCCCGCCGAGCCGCACGCCCAGCGACTTCCCGAAGCTGTCCGAAGCCTCGACGATGCGCGCCTCGATCAGCACCTGGCGAACCGCCACGTCCAGTTTGGTGATCAGGTTCTGGACGGCTTCCAGCCTGGAGGGAATGTCGGTCACGAACAGCAGGTTGGTCCGAGGTTCGGCAATGACGCTGCCGCGCTGGGACAGGATACGGGCGCTGGCCGGACCGCTGCCGCCGGCGGTGATCTGCGTCGCGAGATCCACGGCCTTGGCGTAATTGATCTGGAAGGACTGGGTGCGCACGGGCTCCAGGCTCTGGATGGCGTTGCGCGACTCCAGGTCGAGTTTGTCCTTGGCCGCCAGCTCGTCCTTGGGCGCGATCACCAGCACATTGCCGTTTTTGCGCATGCCCAGGCCCTTGGACTGGAGAATGATGTCCAGCGCCTGGTCCCAGGGCACGTCCTTGAGCCTGAGCGTGACGCTGCCCGTCACGGAATCGGAGGTGACGATGTTGAAGTTCGTGAAATCGGCAATCACCTGCAGCAGGGAGCGGATCTCAATATTCTGGAAGTTCAGGGACAGCTTCTCGCCGGTGAAGCCCGGGCCCTGCGTCAACTTGGTCGGGTCAACCTTCTGCGGACGCACTTCCAGCACAAACTGGTTGTCGCTCTGGTAAGCGCTGTGCTCCCAGGCGCCCTTGGGCTCCACCACCATCCGGACCTTGTCGCCGGTCTGGAAGGTCGTGACGGTTTGCACCGGCGTGCCGAAATCCCCCACGTCCAGCTTGCGGCGCAAGCCTTCGGGCAAGGTTGTCTTCAGGAACTCGACCACCAGGGTTTGGCCCTGCTGGCGTATGTCAACGCCCACCTCGTTGTTGGACAGGCCCACAACGATGCGCCCGGCGCTGTCGGTTCCGCGGCGGAAGTCGATGTCCTTGAGCGGCAGGATGTCGCGGTTGCGGCTTTCCGCGAACACCTGTGCCGGTGCCGAGGCCGCCGTCGCGCCTGCGGCGGTGGAATCCAACGTGATCACCAGCGACTTACCCTGGATATCAGCCTTGTAGGTCGACGGTGCCTTCAGGTTGAGCACCACGCGGGTCCGCTCGCCGGCCTGCACCACGTTTGCCGAACGCAGGTTTCCCAGGTTCATGTCCACCGCGGAGCGCCCCATGCCATTGCTGACGCCGGGGAAGTCCAGGGCGATGCGGGCGGGCGACTGGATGGTGAAGCCGGTGGGAATGGCGGTCAGGGGCTCGGCCATGTCGATGCGGATGATCTCGGAGCTGCCCTGGACCGAACCGGTCACCGATTGAATCGAGTTCTGGGCCTGCGCGGCCTGCGGCAGCGCCGCCACCATCAGCGACAAGGCAATGCCGAACGAAGCGCCGCGCAACACACGTTCAAGCAAACGCTTCAGGCCGCCTCCTGTACCTTCTGCCTCTAATGCCCATGTTTGCTTGTTCATTTTGATCCCTCTAATAGCTGTAAAGTCGCCGTACGCTCAATCCATTCGCCCGCAGCGTCCTGCACGATCTCACGCAGGGAAAGGCTTGTTTCACCCACCTGCGTGATACGGCCGTAATTCTGCCCAAGGTAGTTGCCGACCCGGACCTGGTAAATCAGGTTGTCGACCTTGACCAGCGCCACCGGCTGGCCTACCTTGATCAGGCTTCCGACCATGAAGGTCGCGTCCAGGGGGTAGGCCTCCAGGGGTTCCTTGCGCCGGCTCAATTCCGGCGCGATCAGGCCCGCATTCGCCGTCGCCTGGTTGGCGTCGCGCTTGAGCGCCTGTGTCAATTTCTGGTTGCTGAAAGGCTCGGTGGCGCCTTCCTGGTTGTAGGCCTGCGGCGAGAACTTGGTGGGCTCGGGCAGCGGATCGACCTTGGGCCGGGTCGCGTTGCGCTGCTCCGTCATCCACTGCTGCAACTCTTCCTGTTCGGATGAACCGCAACCGGCCAGAGCCAGCAGCGTCAACATCAAACCGCCTGTCAGCGCATAGTTAAGTCTCATTTTTTGGCTCCCGGGGCGCTCTTGCGCTGCAGGGCCACTTCCTCGGGATCGAGGTAGCGGAACGTCTTGGCCGTGGAGTCCAGGACGAGGTTGCCGTCCTTGGTCGGCACCAGGCTCAGGTTGTTCAAGGTCACGATACGAGAGAGATTGGCGATGTCCGCGGCAAAAGCGCCGATGTCGTGATAACGGCCCGTGACGCGCACCGCGATGGGCAATTCGGCGTAGTACTCCTTGACGCTCACCTGCCCCGGCCGGAACAGCTCGAACTGCAGGCTGCGACCCAGGCCGGCCTGGTTGATGTCGGACAGCAGGGCATCCATTTCAGCCTTGCTGGGAAGCTGCTTTTCCAGCTGGGTCACATATTGCTGCACCTGCTCGCGCTGCTTTTTCAGCGCATCGAGGTTCACCGCCTGCACCAGCTTCTTCTTGTAGTCTTCCCTGAGCTGGACTTCCTTTGCCTGCTCGGCGGTCAGTTCCTCGTCGGAGGAGCTCAGCCAGACAAACCACAGCGCGACCACCACAAGGACGGTGACGCCGAGGCACAGAAGATAGCGCGGCAGCGCCGGCCATGAGGGCGGGTCATTGGGATCAAGCCCGGAGAACTGCGCCTTCAGGCTGTTTTGGATCGCCGAGACATCGACGGAGATTTTTGGAGTTTTTGCCATGATCGTTCAACCTGCCTCAAGCCTTGGCCGGGATCTTCGCAGCCGCCGGCGCGGCACCGGCCGGCGCGGCACCAGCCGGCGCTGAGCCCGGTGGCTTGGGCGCGCTGGCGCGCTGCAGCCCGACACGCATGGAGAAATTGGACACACGCCGCTGGTCGCGCGGGGTCAGCGACACCGTGCTGGCGGTGATTTCAACCAGTTCCGGCCGGGTCAGCCAGGGGCTGTTGTTGGCCAGGTTGCGCAGCAGTTCGGAAACCCGCTCGTTGGACTGGGCCACGCCGGTGATGAACACCGTCTGGTTTTCCTGCTTCATGCTGTTGATGTAAACGCCGTCAGGCAGCTGTTTGACCAGCTCGCTGAGCAGGTAGACCGGCAGGTTGCGGTTGCCCTGCAGGTCTTCCACCGCGTTTTGGCGCGCCCTCAGGGCGGCGATTTCCGCTTGCAAGGTGGAAATTTCCTTGATCTGGTTTTCCAGGCGCGTGATCTCGGTTTTCAGGAAGTTGTTCTTGCTGCGCTGGCTTTCGATCTGGGCCAGGTACCAGGAGTACACGGCGCCGCAAATCAGGCCGCCGACCAGGGCGGCGACGCCCAGGGTTGCAAAAAAGGTTTCGCGCCTGCGCTTGCGCGCAGCTTCGCGGTGCGGGAGCAGATTGACCAGAATCACTGCAGGAACCTCCGCAAAGCCAGACCGCAGGAGGTCAGGTAAGACGATGCCTCGCGGCGCATTTTCTTCTCCCGCACGCTCTCGCCGAGTTCCATGCCCTCAAAGGGGTTGGCCAGGAGGCAGGCGAACGAAGTCTGCTGCGTGACGGAATCGGTCAGCCCGGGCAGGGCGGACGAGCCGCCGGCCAGCATGACGTAATCCACCTTGTTGTGCGGGGTGCTGGTAAAGAAGAATTGCAGGGCGCGGCCGATTTCCTGGGCCATGCTTTCCACAAAGGGCTTGAGGACGCCTGAGCCGTAGTCTTCGGGCAGGTCGCCGCTGCGCTTCTTGCTTTCGGCCTCTTCGGGCGAAAACCCGTACTGGCGCACGATCAGCTGCGTCAACTGGGCGCCGCCGAAGGCCTGGTCGCGCTCGTACAGGACTTCGTCGTTCTTGATGACCTGCATGCTGGTGGTCAAGGCGCCGACCTCAAACAGGGCGACCATGGTGTCCACCCCCTTGTTGGGCAGGTTTTCGATCAGGCGGGCGGTTGCCAGGCGCGAGGCATAGGATTCCACGTCGACCACGATGGGCTTGAGGCCGGCGGCTTCCGCCAGTCCCTCCCGGTCCTGGACCTTTTCCTTGCGCGAGGCGGCAATCAGCACCTCGACGTCGCCGGCGGAGGTGGCGCTGGGCCCCACCACACAGAAGTCCAGGCTGACCTCATCCAGGGAGAAGGGAATATATTGGTTGGCTTCGGACTCGACCTGGGTTTCAAGTTCGGCGTCCGTCATGCCTCCGGGGAGGATGATTTTTTTGGTGATGACCGCGGAAGCGGGCAGCGCCATGGCGACGTTTTTGGTGCGGGTTCCGCTCTTTTTGACCAGGCGGCGCACGGCGTCGGCGACTTCGTCGAATTTCTCGACGTTGCCGTCCGTGATCCAGCCGCGCTCCAGGGGCTCGATCGCGCAGCGATCCAGCACCAGGTTACCGGCCTTGTCACGGCTCAACTCCACCAGCTTGACGCTGGACGAACTGATATCCAAACCCAGCAAAGCGGGTTGTTGGCGGTTGAATAACGATCCCAGAGAGATCAAGGCAGTCCCCAAATGACGGCTAATATGTAGCCCTGCATACTTAAGAAATCACTTGAATAGTAGCAGTAAGCTCTTTGTGCAGTAAGGATTTTTCCTGTCCTGCATATCCAGAACGTTGTCAAAAGCCGACGCTTGTAACTGAGTGCAAGCGAGCTGACCGAGGTAAGACTATGCCTACAAACGTAAAAGTGTGATGCTGCGCCGCCAGCTCAGCACGCCCCGGTTTTCAGGATTTTTATAATAGTGACGCGACTTTACGATTGCCTACATGCCTTCCACGCCCACCTCTCCTGATTCAAACTCCAGCCCGGCCAAGTCAAGCTCCTCCGGCAAGTCCTGGCTGCCGCGCTGGCTGGTCAAGCTTCTTTTATGGAGCACGGGCCTGTTGCTGGCGGGCGTCGTCAGCATCCTGCTGTTCGTGGCCGTGGCCCTGTCGGTCGCCTACCCCAACCTGCCCGACATTTCGGACCTGGTGGACTACCGGCCCAAGCTGCCGCTGCGCGTTTATTCCGCCGACGGCGTGGTGATCGGCGAGTTCGGCGAGGAACGGCGCAGCCTGACCCCCATCCAGGACATCCCCCAGGTCATGAAGGACGCCGTGCTGGCCATTGAGGACGCGCGCTTTTTCTCCCATGGCGGCGTCGACTACCTGGGCGTGATCCGCGCCGGCTTCGCCAACGTGGGCCGCGCCAAGAGCCAGGGTGCGTCCACCATCACCATGCAGGTGGCCCGCAACGTCTACCTCTCGGCGGAAAAAAGCTACACCCGCAAGATCTATGAAATCCTGCTGACCTTCAAGCTGGAGCACATGCTGACCAAGGACCAGATCCTTGAGATCTATATGAACCAGATCTTCCTGGGCAACCGGGCCTATGGTTTTGCCGCGGCCTCGGAGGCCTATTTCGGCAAGCCGCTCAAGAACATCTCCATTTCCGAGGCCGCCATGCTGGCCGGCCTGCCCAAGGCGCCGTCGGCCTACAACCCCATCATCAACCCCAAGCGCGCCCGCGCGCGCCAGCTCTACATCATCGAGCGCATGGAGGAAAACGGCTTCATCACGGCCGAGCAGGCCAAAGCCGCCAAGGAAGAGCCGCTAAAGGTCAGGACCGGGCCCGACGCCGGCCGGGTGCATGCCGAGTACGTGGCCGAGACGGTGCGCCAGCTGGTCTACAACCAGTACGGCGATGAAACCTACACCCGCGGCCTGAACGTCTACACCACCTTGCGCGCCACCGACCAGACCGTGGCCTACAAGGCGCTGCGCAAAGGCATCATGGACTACGAGCGCCGCCAGATCTACCGCGGCCCCGAGAAATTCATAGACCTGCCCGCCAACCCCCAGGAAACCGAGGACGCCATTGACGACGCGCTGACCGACAACCCCGACAACGGCGACGTGATGTCGGCCGTGGTGCTGGAGGCCAATCCCAAGCGCATCCTGGCCATGCGCCAGAACAGCGAAACCGTCGAAATCACCGGCGACGGCCTCAAACCCGCGCAGTCCGGCCTGGCCGAAAAGGCTGGCCCCAACATCAAGATACGCCGCGGTGCCCTGATCCGCGTGGCAAAAACGCCGAAAAACACCTGGGAAATCACCCAGCTGCCCGAGGTCGAGGGCGCATTCGTGGCGCTGGACCCGCGCGACGGCTCCATACGCGCGCTGGTGGGCGGCTTTGACTTCGAAAAAAACAAGTTCAACCACGTGACCCAGGCCTGGCGCCAGCCCGGCTCCAGCTTCAAGCCCTTTATCTACTCGGCCGCGCTGGAAAAAGGCTTCACCCCGGCCACCGTGGTCAACGATGCCCCCCTGTTCTTCGATGCCGGCGTGACCGGCGGCCAGCCCTGGGAGCCGAAAAACTACGACGGCACCTTCGACGGCCCCATGAGCCTGCGCACCGGCCTGAAAAAATCCAAGAACATGATTTCCATCCGCATCCTGCAGGCCATAGGCGCGCCCTACGCCCAGGACTGGATCACCCATTTCGGCTTTGAAGCGGAAAAACACCCGGCCTACCTGACCATGGCGCTGGGCGCCGGTTCGGTCACGCCCATGCAGATGGTGACCGCCTACTCCGTGTTCGCCAATGGCGGCTACCGCGTCAATCCCTACCTGGTCACCAAAATCACCGACCAGCGCGGCAAGGTCCTGCTGGAGACCAAGCCGCCCGCGCTGGACGAGTCGGCCCGGGGCATAGACGCGCGCAACGCCTTCATCATGGACAGCCTGCTGCAGGAAGTCGCGCGCTCGGGCACGGCGGCCAGGGCGCAAGCCACGCTCAAGCGGCCCGACCTTTACGGCAAGACCGGCACGACCAACGACTCCATAGACACCTGGTTCGTGGGTTTCCAGCCCACGCTGGCGGCGGCGGTCTGGATGGGCTACGACACGCCCAAGAAGCTGGGCGACCGGGAAACCGGCGGCGGCCTGAGCCTGCCGATCTGGATCAATTACATGGAATACGCCCTCAAGGGCGTGCCGGTCGCCGAATACCCGCCGCCCGAAGGCGTCGTCAATGTCAGCGGCGAGTGGTATTACAGCGAGTACGCCCGCGGCTCGGGCGTCAGCACCGTGGGCGTCCAACAAGATCCGGCGGCCGCCAATGCCGGCCAGCCGGCCGCCCCGGGCGCGCCGGGCGGCCCGATCCAGGTCTTGCCGCCTTCGGACGAGAAAAAGCGCATCCTCGATCTGTTCAAGAACTGAGCGGGCAGCGCAGCCCGCATAAAAAAACGGCCCCGACGGGGCCGTTTTTATTTCCGCGGCCTTCCCGGGACCTCAGTCCTGCGCCTTGAACACCAGCGGCTGGCCGGCCTGCTCGCTGGCATAACGCGACAAATTGGCGAAGAACTCGCTGGAATCCTTGGTGTCGGCCCAGCGCCCTTCCCTGTATTTATAGTGAAACCCGCCGGCCTTGGCCGCCATCCAGATTTCCTGCAAGGGCTTTTGCAGGTTGATCACGATCTGGCTGCGGTTGGAAAAGGTCAGCGTGACCATGCCGCCGGTGCGCTGGTTGTCGATGTCCGCATTGGTTTCATCGTTGATCCGGTCGCAGCCCGCTTCCACCGCCTGCAGCGCGCGTTCGGCCAGATCCTGGTATTCAAGGTCCGTCATTACAATCCCGTCATGGTTTCTTCAGCTCAAATTTTAGGCCGCCGCCGCAACCCCGCCTTACGGCATGGCCTTGCCGCCATTGTGGCCGGCACCGCCCTGCTGGCCGGCTGCGGCCAGAAAGGCCCGCTGTACCTCCCGGTGCCGCCCAAGGTTCCGGCCGCAGCCCGTCCCGCCCAGCCCGCCTCCACGCTTCCCGAGGCGCCGGCCACGGCGACTACACCGGCCTTGCCGGCCTCCGCCGCCCGCTGAGCCACCGACCGTATTTGCCCGCCCGCGCCGCCAGGCTTCAGGCCGCCCCCGGCCTGAACCTTCAATTCCAAGGCGTCGGCCGAAATTCACCTTGAATCGGTCATGGCGCACAGGCCGCGCCCTCCTTAAGATACCCCGAACCCCCACAGTCCACCCACTCCCATGACCCGTCCATCCCTCCCCGGCCATCCGCATTTCGCCTACCGCGAGGGCGAGCTCTTTGTTGAAAACCTCAGCCTGCGCGAGCTCGCCGCCACGCACGGCACACCGCTCTTCGTCTATTCCAAGGCCGCCATGCTGTCGGCGCTGGCCGCCTACCAGCGCGGTTTTGCCGGCCGCGACGCGCAGATCTGCTACGCCATGAAGGCCAACTCCTCGCTGGGCGTGCTGCAGGTCTTCGCCCGCGCCGGCTGCGGCTTCGACATCGTCTCGGGGGGCGAGCTGGACCGCGTGCTGGCCGCCGGCGGCGAGGCCGGCAAGATCATTTTTTCGGGCGTGGGCAAAACCCGCGCCGAGATGCGCCAGGCGCTGGCCGCCGGCATAGGCTGCTTCAACGTCGAGAGCGAGGCCGAACTCGACGTGCTGTCCGAAGTCGCGCTGGCCCAGGGCCTGCGCGCGCCCGTCAGCATACGCGTCAACCCCAATGTGGATCCCAAGACCCATCCCTATATTTCCACCGGCCTGAAGGACAACAAGTTCGGCGTGGCACATGAGGAGGCGCTGCGCATCTACCGGCATGCGGCTTCACTCAAGGGCCTGCGCGTGGTCGGCATCGACTGCCATATCGGCTCGCAAATCACCGAGGCCACGCCCTACCTTGACGCCATGGACCGGGTGCTGGACCTGGTGGCCTCCATCGAAGCCGCCGGCATTGCGCTGGAACACATCGATTTCGGCGGCGGCCTGGGCATCAACTACAACAATGACACCCCGCCCGAGGCCGATGCCTTGTGGCAGCAGTTGCTGGCCCGGCTGGACGCGCGCGGCTACGGCGGCAAGAAGCTCATGATCGAACCCGGCCGTTCGCTGGTCGGCAATGCCGGCGTGTGCCTGACGCAAGTGCTTTACCTCAAGCCCGGCGAGCACAAGAATTTCTGCATCATCGACGCGGCCATGAACGACCTGCCGCGCCCCGCCATGTACCAGGCTTTCCACGCCATCGTCCCGTTATCGGCCGCCGCAGCCCCAGGCGCGTGCGAAATGACGTACGACGTGGTCGGGCCGGTCTGCGAAAGTGGCGACTGGATAGGCCGGGACCGCGCGCTCGCCGTGGCGGCGGGCGACCCGCTGGCCGTGATGTCGGCCGGCGCCTACTGCATGAGCATGGCCAGCAACTACAACACCCGCGGCCGCGCGGCTGAAGTGCTGGTGGACGGCGACAAGGCGCACCTGATACGTCGCCGCGAAAGCGCGCAAGACCAGATGCGGCAGGAGCAGCTGGTGGCCGGCTGAAGGACGGCGCCTGCCGTCAGGACAGCTTGCCGCGCACGCCGTAGCCGGGCTGCGGCTTCTTTTTCCTGAGGAACTGCTGCACGCGCCAGCCCAGCAGTACCGCGATGATCGCGGCGTAGACAAACACCTCGGCGAAATTGTTCTTGCCGGCGCGCATCCAGAAAAAATGCAGCAGCCCCAGGCCGGCGATCAGGTAAACCAGCTTGTGCAGCCACTGCCAGCGCTTGGCACCCATGGCCTTGATCGCGGCGTTGAAGGACGTGGCCGCCAGCGGTGTCAGCAGCACAAAGGCCGAAAAACCCACCAGGATGAAAGGCCGCTTGGCAATGTCCTTGGCGATGTCGGCAAAGTCAAAGCCCATGTCGAACCAGCTGTAGCTGAGCAGGTGGACGACGACATAAAAGTACGCAAACAGCCCCAGCATGCGCCTGAAACGCGCCAGCGCCGGCGTGCCGCTGATGACCCGCAGCGGCGTGACCGCCAGGACGATGCAGATAAACCGCAGCGTCCAGTCACCGGTCGCGCGTATCAGCGCTTCGGCCGGATTGGCACCCAGCTGGTTGCTGAAGGCGCCGTAGAACAGCCAGGCGAATGGCAACAGGCAGGCGGCGAAGAGAATGGGTTTTGCGGCAGGATGCAGCAACCATTTTTGCCGCGATGCCAACAGGGTGGCCATCAAAAATTCTTCTTGAGGTCCATGCCCGCGTAGAGCTGGCCCACCTGGGCTTCGTAGCCGTTGAACATCAGGGTCTTGCGCTTCTTGGCAAACAGGCCGTCTTCGCCGATGCGGCGTTCGGTGGCCTGGCTCCAGCGCGGATGGTCCACCTCGGGGTTCACGTTCGAATAAAAGCCGTACTCCTGCGCCGCGGCCTTGTTCCAGGCCGTGCGCGGCTCCTTGTCGGTGAAGCGGATCTTGACGATGCTCTTGCCGCTCTTGAAGCCGTACTTCCAGGGCAGCACCATGCGCACCGGCGCGCCGTTCTGGTTGGGCAGCACCTCGCCGTACATGCCGAAGGCCAGCAGCGCCAGCGGGTGCATGGCTTCGTCCATGCGCAGGGCTTCCACATACGGCCAGTCGAGCACGCGCGAACCCACAAAAGGCATGGTCTTGGGGTCGGCCAGGGTGATGAACTCGACGTATTTGGCGCTGCCCAGGGGCTCGACCTTCTTGATCAGCTCGGACAATGAATAGCCGACCCAGGGAATCACCATGGACCAGCCCTCCACGCAGCGCAGGCGGTAAATACGCTCTTCCTGCGGGGCCAGCTTGATGAGGTCTTCCAGCGTGAAGGTCTTGGGCTGCTTGACCAGGCCTTCGACGGCCACCGACCAGGGTTTGGTCACCAGCGTATGGGCGTTCCGGGCCGGGTCGGCCTTGTCGGTGCCGAACTCGTAGTAATTGTTGTAGCTGGAGGCGTCTTTGTAGTCGGTGATTTTTTCCAGGGTCACCGCGCCGGCCACCGCCGACTTGCCGCCGGGCAGGGCCGCGAGCTTGCCGGGTTTTTGCACCGTCTGCGCCATCGCCTGGCGCCCCGCCCAGCTGGCCATGGCCGCACCCGCGGCGCCCGTGGCCATGAGCTTGATCAGGTCGCGGCGGCCGTGGTAAATGCCCTGCGGCGTGATCTCGCTGGGAACAGGGTGGTCGAAGCCGCTGGCGTGGGTTTTGATGAGCATGGGGCGTCCTTGATAAATCCGTTATGGCTTAGTCTGAATACGCGTCAGGTTCTTACACGGATTCAGCCAGGGGTAGAACCTGTTTACGCTCTAAGCGGGGCCGCGCAAGCCCCTTCTCGGGATGGGATGCAAGGCGCGGTGCGACGCCCATAGTTCACCTATGGGCTAGCGCCGCAACGCCGCAGACCGCCCGAGAAGGCGCTTGCCCTCCGGGTTGGGGTGAAATCGGGCGATTGAGCCACCCAGGCCCTTGCATGGGCATTAGCCCATGCGGCGTGCCCGGTCGGCCCACTCATCCCGATTGCACC